>VFSW01012885.1_pt1 | contig 11641 bp, 13 predicted proteins | sample 5358111 | NCBI WGS metagenome assembly VFSW01 (sample SAMN11554181, study PRJNA540505) | mine drainage metagenome | isolation source: sediment from site ElyBrook_90M | place: USA: Ely Copper Mine, Vershire, VT | collected 2017 | reverse complement strand
ACGCGCTACCGGTTTCGCTAGTTACCGCAGCGTTATCAACCGCCGACTGGAGCACCCTCTGGTTGCGGGGCGGGCGCGGCCGGCGTGGCGCTGACTCCGAGCAGCGCCTCGACTCGCCGCTTCAGCGCGGCGAAATTGACACCCCAGCCCAGACCAATCGTATGCGGAACGAGAATCTGATCATTCTCAGGATTCCAGTACTCATTCGTGATCTCTGGCCACTCTTCCAGCCGGAAGTTATAGGGTACGCCTGCGATGGTCCCCTTCCATGTGCGCTCTTCGGGGGCCTTGGCAAGCTCCTGCCCGATGGCGGCTGCCGATAGTCCGGCTGCCACGCCAACGACAAACCAGTTGAATCTTCTGCCCATAGCTGTGTCCCTTGCCGCTCTCTCTCGCGAAGGCGTCTTCGTAGCGGACAGCGTTCACGCTGTCGCTTCGCTCATATCTCAGTACGAGCAGGCGCCTTGTGTCGTTGCGCGCTGGCGCCAATGTCGGGGATGCGTGGGGCCGCCGCCGCCGCTGTGGGTTTGAGGGGCGCCGCGCATCGCTGTTTCCCACCAGCGCCACGACAGGCGACAAGCGGCGATAGGCGACAGGAGGCTGCTAGCGGGCGCTGGGTGTGCGTGTCGTCTTTGGCTGGCCGCTATCTTCCTGGGCACGCTGTTCGAGCGCATCCAGCGCTTCGGGTGAAAGACCCAGCAGCCAGTCGAGCAGGCGCCAGGCGCGCTCTGGGTCTGGCATGGCCGCAATGCGCTGCTGGAGCGCGTGGAGCGCATCGCGCGCCTCGGTGGCTATCGCGCGATCCATCGTCGGGGAATGCGCAGTATCCGTCGCCTCAGCCGTGGCAGGAGGGTCACTGATCAGATAGCCGGGGTGGACATTGTAGAAGCGCGCAAGCGCCTCGCGTGTGGCGTTTGTCAGGTGAACCCGCGCGCCACTCTCCAGTTGCGAGAGATACGCCTGGCTGAGGGAAACGCCAATCTCCTGGCGCATCGCGTGTATCACTTCGGTTTGCGTCATCGTGCGCCAGAGTCCCCGGCGCACACCCTCGGCCTTGCGCAGCCGACGCAGCTTCTCCGCCAGCTCCATCTTGCCCTCGCGTTCTCTCGCTGATCTTCCCAGCGCCAACGCGCTCATCTCTCTCTGTATAACGATTGGCGCGAGCGCACGCAACACCTCCTGCGCAGACGCCCACTATGGCGCGTGACTGACGCCCGCGCGCTGGAAGCCTAGAGATAGCCGACATCTTCGAGGAAGGGAAGCAGTCCCAGCGCGCGCGCGACTCCGGCGGAGGCGGCATTCGCGCGGTGGTGGCTGTAGAACGGAATCTTGCCACGGTGGCGCACATCCAGCGCCCAGGCGGCGGTGACGCGCGTGGCATAGCCCTGCCCACGCGCGGCTGGCAGTGTGCGCACCCAGGCCTCGGCTGCCAGCGCGCTCTCCCGCGCCGATTCGCAGGTGGCGACGACCTGCCCAGCAGCGATGGCGATGAACTGCTCGTCAGGGAAAACCGCGCGCGCGGGCGGCGCCTCATCCGCCTGCGCCAGCGCTGGCCGGAGCCGCGCGCTGCTGGGCGCAGGCCCACCATAGGCGTCGTCGCCGGGAGTTGCGGGCGCTACTCGCGCAATATCGCCGAGCGGGCGCCGGGAGAGCGCGGGCGTGAGATCTTCTGGAAAGAGCAGTGTGCGTCCCACCCAGCGATCGCTTCCTGGCTCCTGAAGCGGCGCGGTGTTGCGCTCACCTGCGCTGGCGGGCGCCAACAGCCGCGCCACCGCTGCGTACTCTCCCAGCACCCGCGCCGGTGGCAGGGCTTCGCGCCGCAGGCGTAGCCCCACGGCCAGGTCTGGCGAGAGCACGACGCGCCATTCGTCCGCAGCCGTATGCGCCACATAGACGCGCGGGCGCTCTTCCGGCTCCTCACCCGGCAGCGGCGCCAGCGGGCCGGTGGCGGGGACGATATGCGAGAGCGCGAGATAGATGTCGAGCAGGGTTGGCGCAGCGCCGAGCGCCGGGCGCGGGGTGGTCATGACGGTCTGGCGATCCTTCCTGTCACAGCTCCGACCCGGCGCCTGAATTGGCCGGGCTGGCGATGCGCCGCAGTGGCACGATCTCGGCCAGCGCGCGCGCAAGCCGACGAATCGCGAACAGGTAGTCGTCGTGCGGCGCCGCGCTATCCTTCGCCGCGTCGTCATCGCCAGCGGCCAGTAGATAGTCTGCGGGAAAGCCGCCCAGCGTGGGCAGGCCCAGCCGTGGCGTCTGTCGTGGCAGATGATCCACCCCATGTGGATCATTAGGATCAGTGCGACAGAACGCCACGCCGATATGGCCGTGCGGTGAGGGATGTTCCTCGAACTGCGCGCTGAGCTGGTCGGCGTCGCGCAAGCCTGTGTCACCTGCCTCGACGAAAATCGTCACGTAGTCTATACCAGCGGCCACTCCGCCGATGCTGTGCAGCAACGCGGCGTCTATATCCAGTAGCAGCGCATCCACTTTGCCCAGAGTCTCGCTGCGCGCGCGCGCGATGAGCGTGGGCAGCGTATCAGGCCGGGTCGAGGGTGGGATCCATAGCCCCAGATTCTTGACCGGTTCGCGCTCCAGCAGACTGCGCAGGTGTTCGTGGCGGCCCGTCAGATCCACCAGCAAGACGCGCAGCCCGCGCTCTACCAGCGCACAGCCCAGATAGTAGCTGGCCACACTGACACCATGTCCGCGCCGCGCCTGGGTCAGCGCCACACAGCGCGCGCCCACCGACTGGCCCCCATGAGCGCCTGCGAATCCACTGAGCATGGCTCTACACTCCCCTTGCACGTGCGTCTGCGCGCCGTGTAGTCGCTTGGCCCCTCCAGCTCCGCCAGAAGACGGCGCCTTCTAGCATAGTATCTCTCACGCGGAAGGCGCGTCCAGCGCCCGGGATCTCGCAGGGCGCACAACAAAGCGCGTGTCTCAGCGCCTGTGCGGCGGATGAGACACGCGCCTGTCAGTGGATGAGGTTCCAGCGGAAACTCAGTCTCAGGAGCGATGCGCCCTACGCGGCTACGAGCGCCTCGATTTCGAGCGATACCTTGACCTGATCGCTCACCAGCCAGCCGCCGCTCTCCAGGGCGACGTTCCACTCCAGGCCGAACTCCTTGCGGCTGATGGCGAACGCGGCGGAGAAAGCCTGCAACGACTGGCCCTGCATATTCTTGGTCACACCCTCGCGCGTGAAGTCGAAGGCGATCTCGCGCGTCACACCGTGCAGCGTCAGATCACCCGTCAGGCGATACTTGTCGCCGCCCAGCGCCTCGACCGTCGTGCTCTTGAAGGAAATCGTCGGATACTTCTCCGGCTCGAAGAAGTCCGCGCTGTTCAGGTTGCCATCGCGCCGCTCGTCGCCTGTCGTGATGCTGGCGGCCTCGATCTCCACATTCACCTTCGAGTTGGCGGGATTTGCCTCATCAAGCTCAATGTTGCCCTGGAACTTGGCAAAGTGGCCTTTCACCGTGGAGACCATCATGTGCTTGACGGAGAACTCGATCAGTGAGTGGCTGGTGTCAATGCTGTACGCCATGAGTATGGAACCTTCTTCCTGTCGCTGTGCGTGTGTCGTGAGAACAGGCCTCATCATTTGAGAGAATGGATGAGCGCCATCCCTGGGACTTCCCTTCGCTGCGCGAGTTGCAGCTTTTATATTGGAAGTTACTTCCCTTGCAATAATAAGTATCACAAAGAAAGTACGTGTGTCAAGAGTTCATCTGTAAACTCATTGTGTGGCGCCTGGCCAGCGCAATTTGCCCGAAGGACGCGGCAAATCGCGCACAGAAACATGTCACGCCCAATCCTGTGGCTTTCTGAGGATTAGGCGTGACATGTACACTCAGCGAATATGCGCGGTGAGGCGTTAGAACGAGATCTCGTCCGCGAGGAAGCGTGTCCAGAGCAGCACGACGGCCAGGCCACCCATCAGCGCGAAGAACGCGACAGGGCCACCATAGGCGACATTCTGGAAATTGAAGAAGAGCGTGAGTGACAGCCAGACAATCGTCGCGGAGATCGCCATCCCCAGCTTTGTCGCCTCGACCGGAGCCTCCCAGAAGAGCTGGACGGCGAGCCAGATCAGCCCGAATGCCATCACGGCGCCCCAGTGGATGGCGCCCGCCTGCAAGACATCAATCGGTGTGGACGGGGCGGAGAGGAACGCGACCGAGAGGAAAGGCGCGACGAACGCGAACACAAACAGCAACGCCAGCAGCGCGCTCACGAGCGGTTTCGGGCTACGGTTGGATGTCATGACGAGCAGTCCTTTCCCGGACGGATGATAGCGTTATCGCTGGGATGACAATGGATCTCGGCGCTCGCGACGCTTCAGCCCGCTGCGCAAATGGCGCGCAGGGTGATACGAGAAAGGGCGCGCCAGCCAGGCCGTGCGCCGCATCCGATGAAGCAAGGCGGATAAACAAACACTCTTTCCGCTATTTTAGCGAGAGATTCCCGCCTTTGCAAGCAGGTGTTTGCCCTAAGGTACTGCCCCCGCGTGGTCATGCCGTTGTCGTGTCATCCCCGACGGCGCCGGATCGCGCGCCTGTCAGCGGCGCCGCTAGCGTATCGGGGTGGACGCAATGGAATGGTATACTATCGCCTGTCTCCTAGCGCGCTCGCATGCGCGTCCTTCGCGGGAGAGATACATATGCGGCGGGTTGAACCTGCCAGCGCATTCTGGGAGCAGACCATGATCGTAGGGCGCGTGTGATGCCAGCAGATTCAGTGAACGCCACCGCAGGCCAGGATGCGCGTACGTCGCGCTTACAAGCGGTCGCTACGCGAGCGAAAGCGCCGAGCGCACCGCCAGCGCAGGCCACACGTCGCCAGCGTCTTGTCCGCCTGTTGCTACCCAGGGAGAATGGCAGCGGCGAGATTCGCGCGCTCGACGGGGTTCGTGCGATTGCGGCGCTGAGCATCGTGATCTTTCATACGCTGCTCTACAAGCATGTCGAATTCCTGCCGGCGAGCCGGGCGATAGGCAACGTCTGGTACTACTTCTCGATGGGCGTGCAGCTCTTCTTCGTGCTGTCGGGATTCCTGCTCTTTCGCCCCTAGGCCCGCGCCATACTCGCGGGCAAGGCGCTGCCCTCATGGGCGCGCTTTTACCAGCGGCGGGCGCTACGCATCCTCCCGGTTTACTGGGTGGCGCTGACGGTGCTGCTCGTCTCACAGGCGCGCATCGCTGGCAAGCCGCTCTGGCTCAACACGCTGGCGCACATCGCCCTGATCCAGGATGTCTTTCCGCGTTTCAACCGCGACCTGAATGGCCCCTTCTGGACCCTGGCCGTCGAGGCGCAGTTCTACCTGCTGCTGCCAGTGATCGCCGCAGGCATCGCGCGTGTGGTGGGGCGCTCGCGCTCCGCCGCCCGGCTGATCGGCGCGGTGGTCGGCGTCATCGCCCTGGCGGAACTGCTGCGCTGGCTCGACGCGCTGCTGATGGCGTCGGTTTCGCCCAATGCGCTGGCGCACGGCGGCGCGGAGGCGGCGCGCTATCTCATTGCGCTCGTGACAATGGGCATGCAGGGCAAAAACCTCGAAGTCTTTTTCATCGGCGCGCTCTGTGCGACGCTCTACGTCATCGCTACCGAGCATGAAGGGCTGGCGCGCCATATGCGCCAGCGCATAGCGATTGCGCTGCTCATCGTCGGCGCAGGACTCTCCGTGTGGGCCGCTCCCATCTGGCAGCTGGGCGCCGTCGTGTTTACCCCCGGCGCGATCTGGGGTCTGGATGTGATCACCTATCCGCTGGTCGTCGGCCTGTCCTTTGGGGCGATGACGCTCGGCATTATCTGGAGCGGCTCGCGGGTGCGCGGCGTCTTCGAGTCGGCGCCGCTGCGCTTTGTTGGTCACATCTCCTACAGCGTCTATGTCTGGCACCTGCCGATTCTGCAAGGCATGCTAGCGCCCTTCTCCACAATGCATGTCTGGGAGCGGCTCATCAGCATCTTTGTCGTCAGCTACATCTCCTACCAGTTGCTCGAACGCCCTTTCCTCAGTCGTCGCCAGCGCCTGCGCGCCCGCGAGCTGACATCCGCCGACGATACGGCGCCGTCGGGAGCCGCCGACACGCGCTGACACGCGCTGACACAGCGAACGTGAGCGCGTATAATGCCCATACCGCCTTGGCTATCGCGCAGAGCGCGCATGACATCGGCGCGCACGCGCCATCAAGTGTGAGGGTAGAGGATACATGGCGATCTCTGAGATCGAGGGCCAGCAGGCGCTCGACAGCGCATCCATCCGCAGCGCGTTCCCGTCGCTCGCGCTGGAGGTGAATGGCCAGCCAGCCATCTTCGCCGACAACCCTGGTGGCACGCAGGTCACGCAGGCATGTATCGAGGCGGTCGGCGCATACTATCGCCAGAACAACGCCAATACGCATGGCGCCTTCCTCACCAGTCAGCGGAGCGATGCGCTGCTGGCGGAGACACACGCCGCGATGGCCGACTTCCTCAACGCCGCTGACCCGCGCGAGATCGTCTTTGGCCCGAATATGACCACGCTGACCTTCGCCATCAGTCGCGCCCTGGGGCGTACGCTGCGGCCCGGCGATGAGATCGTCGTCACCGCGCTCGACCACGACGCCAATGTCGCCCCCTGGCAGGCGCTGGCCGAAGATCGCGGCGTCACCGTGCGCATGGCCGATGTGGATCTCGCCACCTGCACGCTCGACATGGCCGACCTGCGCGCCAAGATTACCCCGCAGACGAAGATCGTCGCCGTGGGCTATGCCTCGAACGCCGTCGGCACGATCAACGATGTGCAGACGATCATCGGCTGGGCGCATGAGGTCGGCGCGCTCACCTGGATTGACGCAGTGCAATTCGCGCCACATGGGCCAATAGATGTGCAGGCGCTTGGCTGCGACTTCCTCGCCTGCTCCGCCTACAAGTTCTTCGGGCCGCATCAGGGCGCCGTCTGGGGCAAGCTGGAGCATCTGGAGCGACTGCGCCCCTACAAGGTGCGCCCGGCCAGTGACGAATCGCCCGACCGCTGGGAGACCGGCACGCAGGCGCATGAGCTTCAGGCGGGCGTCCTCGCGACGCTGAACTATCTCGCGGAGTTGGGCCAGCCCCACGCCGATGCTTATCGCGACGCCTTCCCCGGCATGAGCGGGCGCCGCCTCGACCTGCACGCCGCGATGGCGCGCATCCAAGCGCACGAGCGTCCGCTGGCCGCGCGCCTGATCGCGGGCCTCAAGACGATCCCCGGCGCGACGCTCTACGGTCTGCTCGATGAGGCAGACCTGCCGCGCCGCGTGCCGACCGTCTCGCTGACGGTCGCGGGCCACACGCCCCGTGCGCTGGCCGAGGGGCTGGCTGAGCGCGGCATCTTCGTCTGGGACGGCAACTACTATGCGCTCAACCTGATGGAACGGCTGGGGCTGGAGGAGCACGGCGGCGCGCTGCGCATCGGTCTCGCCCACTACAACACCGCTGACGAGGTTGAGCGCATCGTCGCCGCCCTGCGCGAGGTGATTGACGGGTAGTTGTCCCACCTCCAGTCTCTCTCCTGCCGCAGCGGGAGAGGGGTGAAAACCGGGGAGAGTGAGAGCGCCAGGCGCTACTCCAGCACATCGCGGCGCTGGGTGAGGAAGATCGCCGTGGCGCTTCGTCAGATCGCGAGTCCGCAAGACAATCTCGCCTGCGCGCTGGGACGTATCCGCCGCATCGTGCGCCATGATTGCGCCACCTTTCAGCACTCATTGCAGAGGTTCATCCGCCAGCCAGGCAAACGGGCGCACGCAGCCCCGACGGCTGATTTCAGTGGATGAAACGCCGCTTGGATGGTTCGTGGATGAACTGTTTCAGGTCGGGGAAGAAGCGCGCCGCCTACGCGCGATATGTTACGCCGCCTGCGTGTGTCGTGCGGAGAAGCTGCGCGCGATGCCGAAGATCACGAGCAGCGTGGCGAGCGCCATCAGGATGATGTCTGTGACCAGATGGGCGCCAAGCGTCGCTCTCAGGAAGATGGGGCCATCCGGGCCAGCGAGATAGTTCGGCGCATAGGTCTGTAGCTGGAGGTTCAACACGACGATGGCGATCACCGTCACCAGCATCCCCAGCGCCACGCCGACCTCCGGCGCCAGCGCAAAGCGAAACAGGTCAGGCTGCACCTCGCTGCGCGTTATGGCGACCGAGACAGCGGCGACACTGCCAATGGCGGCCACGATGAACAGCGCTACCAGCGACCAGGCAAACAGTTCATTGGGGAGTGTTCTCGTCGGTGAAGCGTGATTGGCGGGGAAGATGACGTTTTGCAGCAGCCAGAGCCAGCCAAGTACGTCTGCCAGCGAGATCGGTGGCACAGTGAACAGCGCGACGATCCCCCAGCGCCGCGCAGCCCACGCCTGGCGGAGTGCGGCGAACGCGATTGGTAGGCCGCCTGCCAGTGTCGCCAGCAGCGCGATGACTGCGCCGACGATCACGGCGTGATAGGCCAGCCCGATGCCCGCATACGTCGTCAGCAGGTTCGATTTGACGACTTCCTCGGTGGACTTCTGGAAGCCCATGCCGATGAGGACGAACGCGATATAGGCGCAGAACACCAGAATCGCTGAGGAACGCATGCGCAACATGACCGAACTCCTATTCCACAGGCCCATTCCCAGGGCAAGGTAATCTTTCAGCGCACCGACAAACAGATCGCCAGAGGCCGAGATGAACAGCGCCAGCGCGCCGCGGACGCCACGACGCGCCCAAGCGTCACTGACGAGCTGTCGAAAGACTTGCATGACCTCCGCGCCATACTCCTCGCGAAAAGCGCGTGGACAGAGCCACAGCAGCCATGCATAGGCCTGGGTGACGCATGCGGCGCCTGCCCCCACCTGCCTGCGTGGCGCAGTTGATGTGCGAGCCATCAGGCGCCTCCCAGATTCAACTCAGCGCCCAGCGCGCGCCCCAGCGAGGTGCGCTGCGCCAGGCTCACCAGCCGCGCCAGCCGCGCCATCTCGGCCAGCGCCACACGCCGCCCCTTCTCTGTCAGGCGGTAGTAGCGGCGGCGTTCGTCATCCAGCGCAGGGTCGGGGCGCTCATCAGCCTCGGCGATGTAGCCCGCCGCCAGCATCTGCCGGATGGAGCGGTAGAGCGTCGTCGGCCCCAGCTTCAACTGTCCCTCGGTATAGCGCTCGATCTCGCGCAGGATGCTGTAGCCATGCCGCTCGCCATCCGCCAGCGCCAGCATGATATGAAACACCGCTGGCGTTAGCGGCGTCTCCGTCTCTTCTTCGCGCTCACTGGCCATCTGCGGCTCTCCTCGCTCGTACAACATTGTTTCGTCATGACTATAGCCACTGTGGTAATAGTAACCGCTGTCAGCCGATCTGTCAAGCGGGTCATTTCCAACATCTGACCCGGAGGCGTCATGGAACCGTGTCTTGCGCGCAATGCAGGCGCGAAGAGCGCGCGAGGGGATATACTGGCTTGGCGCCGTGCCGCGCGAGGTTCGCCTATCGCTGCGGCGATCCGCGCCGGGGGAGCGCTGTCTCCCAGAACGGCGCGTCCAGAAAAGTCGCGCGATGATCTGAAAGGTGACACACAATGAAGTGGGTAACACGCGAGCACGCCAAAGTTGATCGCATCGCCTGCCCCTGGCTGATTCGCCGCTTCGTTGACCCGCAAGCGGAGTTCCTGTTCGTGCCAGCGAGCCAGGTGATGGAGGTCGCGGAACGCGAAGGCGCGACGCCATTCGACGTGCCACATGTAGAGCTTGGCCACCACGGCAAGCAGTGCTCCTTCGAGGCGATTCTCAGCCGCTTTGCGCTGGATGGCGATCCGGCGCTGGCGCTGCTAGGGAAGATCGTCAACGGCGCAGACACCGACAACAGCCTCTGGAACCAGCCGGAAGGCCCCGGACTCGAGGCCATCGCCGATGGCTTCCGCCGCCTGGGCTTCAAAGACGATCACGAGACGCTGGAGCGTGAATCCATCGTCTACGACGCGCTCTATGCCTATTGCCAGGCGATGGGAGAGCAAGGGAAGCTCAACGGCGCCTTCAAGGAATGAGCGCATGACTGCACCTGATCCTTCAATGTCAGACGCGGCGGCGCGCACGGGCTACAGCGCCGACGCCTGGCGTATCATCGCGTCGCGCGGCCTGCGCCAGTTCGCCTACGGACTGATGGGTGTCATCCTGGCGGTGGCGCTCACAGCTGACGGCTATTCGCCCGTGGCGATTGGCGCGCTGTTCACCATCGCGCTGGCGGGCGCCTTCTGTGGCTCCTATCTGATCGGACTCTACGCCGACCGCTGGGGCCGTCGCCGCACGCTGGTCGCGCTCGCCATGCTGATGGCGCTGACCGGCGCTATCTACGCCCTGACGCGCTTCTACCCAGCGCTGGCGCTGACGGCGTTCTTCGGCGTCCTCGGTTCATCGTCATCCGAGACGGCGCCGTTCCTGCCCATCGAGCAGGCGATGCTGCCACAGACTACCGCCGCAGAGCGCCGCATTCATCTCTTCGCGCGCTACAATCTGATCGCTTCGTTCGCGGGCGCGCTTGGCTCACTGACCGCCGCCCTGCCCGATCTGCTGGCGCGTATTGGGCTGGCGCGCCCACTTGGCGTCAGCCTGATGTTCTGGCTCTACGCCGCCTGCGCGCTGGGTGTCGCCGGGCTGGCCACGCGACTCTCTCCCGCCATCGAGGCGCCTGCGCGCCCGGCCACGACCACGGGGCCAGCCATCAGCTGGCGGCGCCGACTCCTGCCGCCGCTCGGTGGCTCACGCGGCATGGTACTACGCCTCTCTGGCCTGTTCAGCGTGGATGCGCTGGCGGGCGGTCTGGTGACACAGAGCCTGCTCGCGCTCTACTTCCACCTGCGCTTCGGCGCCTCGCTCAGCCTGCTGGCGGCGCTCTTCTTTGGCGCCAATCTGCTCTCCGCGCTCTCGTTCCTGGCGGCGGTTCCACTGGCGCGGCGCTTCGGCCTGCTCAACACAATGGTCTTTACCCATCTGCCCTCAAATGTGCTTCTGCTGCTCGTCGCGTTCATGCCGACGTATCCGCTGGCGGGCGGCTTGCTTCTGCTACGCCAGATGCTCTCGCAGATGGATGTGCCGACGCGCCAGGCGTATACGATGGCGTTGGTCGCGCCAGAGGAGCGCACGGCGGCGGCCAGCGTCACCTCGCTCGCGCGCAGTGTCGGCTCTGGCGTCAGCCCGGTCATTTCGGGCGCGCTGCTGACGGGTTCACTGGTGGCGCTGGGGCTGCCGCTCATCTTCGGCGGCGCCCTCAAAGTGGCGTATGATCTGGCGCTCTGGGGCGTCTTTCGCCGCGTGCGCTTGCCAGAGGAGCGCAGCGCGGACTGAGGCTACAGCGGCGCGTATGTCAGCGTCAGCTGTTCGCGCGCACGTAGACCGGCGCGCCGATTGGCGCCCAGGCGTACAGCCGCTCGGCGTCAGGAATGGGCATGCCGATACAGCCATGCGACCCCGTCTCCCATGAGCCATCAGGAAGCTGGTGTGGTGTATTGCCGCCAGGCCCGAAGACGGCATGCCACCAGGCGTCATGCAGATAGAAGCCGCCTTCGCGGAACTCCAGCGCATAGTTGATATGTGTCGGCGCATACCAGTTGGGCGAGCCTTCCGGCCAGGGCGAGCTGAACATCTCCTGATACCCATCGCCATT
>VFSW01012884.1_pt1 | contig 11642 bp, 7 predicted proteins | sample 5358111 | NCBI WGS metagenome assembly VFSW01 (sample SAMN11554181, study PRJNA540505) | mine drainage metagenome | isolation source: sediment from site ElyBrook_90M | place: USA: Ely Copper Mine, Vershire, VT | collected 2017 | reverse complement strand
AACTGCCGACGAATTCGCAGACGAATGACAACATCACCGTGTTTTGGGTACCGGACAGCCAGGGGTCTCCCGGGCAGCCGCTCGCATTTCACTACCGGATTGTCTGGGCCGGCGGGACGCCGCAAGGTGCGAAATTCGGATACGTCTCTGCCACCCGCTATAGCTACAGTGCCAAGCGGCACAGCGAAACCTACATCGTGGATTTTCGCGGCAAACGCCTTGCGGATCTGGCGTTGTCCACGGTCCGGCCTGAGGTTCGGGTCCAGGGCGCAGGGCGGGTGACGAGTGCCTGGGCGACCCGCAACGGCGCCGCGGGACACTGGCGGCTGCAGTTTGTCGTGGCGCGTACCGGCCCAGGTCCCGTGCGTGTGCAGGCCGCACTTACCGACGGGAAGAAGCAGCTCACTGAAACTTGGACGGATGTCTTTCCGCTGCGCTAGCGGGATTGACTGCAAACCCGTCCTCGCTCGAAGGGAGCAGGCAGAGCGCGTTCGCCCGAGATCCTGGTCCCGGCCCTGCGAAGTGCGCCACGCGACTTCGGCACCAGCCACGCCGGGCGGGTCCGCGCCCCGGTGTTCCGGATGGCGCGATGCGCAGCGCTTCCGCAGCGTGCATCCGATGTGCAGGCTGCCCGAAACGGAGCCGCCTGCACGTCTGCGCAATGATCCCTACTTGAACTCGATGAACAGAGCCGAGGTCCATACCTTCGCATCGTCCACCTGGCGCGCGAGCAGATACACCGGGCGGTGGCCATGTGGACCGTTTTTCGGATCGATTTCGATATGCCCCGATACTTCGCGCGGCGCGGGCGTTTCGCTCATGCGCTCGAAAGCGAGAAACATCTCGATGCCCGGCAGATCCCGGCGCAGCCGTGCCTGCCCGATGAGCTCCTTTCCGGTGATCTCCCAGGAGAATGTGGGACAGTGCACGAACGGATTGCCCTTGAGGGGATCGCCAACCTTGACGTAGCCGTCGATACTGCCTTCCACCCTCAGGACAGATTCGGAGAGATTGGAGATATCGATTTCGATTGCATCCACATCGCCATAGGTGTCGCTCTTAAAGCCGATCTGAGTCGTACTTTCGCGCCAGCAGGTTTCCTCGATATGCTCGAAGCCTCGGGCGCTGAAGTCGTTGATCACGGCGTTGGTGATGGTGATCTTTCCCTTCCACGCCGCCACGCGGTAGCGGTCCGTGCCGCGCGCTCCGCCACAGCGCAGGCGGATCTTGCGCTCCGAGTGACCGAGCTCCTGCTGCAGGTCGCGGCGCCAGATGGCGCCGCTATGGTCGTAGGCCACGATTTCATCCCAACCGGCATCCCCCAGGAAGCGGTATTCGAGCTTCGCTTTTCCCGTATGCGTGAACTCGTCGCCCATGATGTGTTTGCCGCAGCGCACTAGTCCGTAGCTGCGTTCGCCGGTAGAGGCGAAAGTGTGCCGCGCACGCAGGGCCTGTGCTATGTCCTTGCGTGTAAGTCCGTTGGCGATCACGCCGGAGATGCCGCCCTTGGTGCCGAATACCGCCGTTCCCGGCACGCCGCCTCCGCAGCGCCCGCGGTGTTCGTCGCCGGCCATGGAAGCGCCGATCTTGTAGCCACGCTCCATCGCTTCCTGGTACAACCAGCCGAAATGTCCCCAGGAAGATCCGATCTCGATCAGCCGCTCGAGTGCCGGGTAATGCCAGTCTAGGATGCAGCGCCGGCCGCCGACGTGCGGGATCAGCAAATGCCCTTCCGGGTCCTTGGCATAGGCAGCCCAGAGCTCTTCCAGCGGCCAGGCACCGGGTTCGACGTCGACCTTGGCGCTCATATCCTCGTTCCATTCGAACGAACGTACATGTTCACCGCTCTTGAGATAGGGAAACTCGGGTGTACCGCCGTGCAGGAACACCACATTGTGATCACCGCCGGCACAAGAGCTGCCACACCATTCAGTGCCGGGAAAGGCGACGAAACTGCCGTCCTTGTTGATTTCGTGGATAAGCTCCACGGTGCGATCCCACCTGTCCTTGGTGATGTTGAAGTCGTTGTGGGCGAACGCCAGAACGTCGATGCCCGAGACATCGCGACCGTAAGTGAGATTGTAGGTCGTGCTGTTGGTGCCGATAGTGTCTTCCGAATGCACGTGCAGATCGCAGTAGTAGATGCGCGGCATCTCCATGTCCCTGTCGATGGTCGCATGGAAGGTTTTGGGCTGCACGTGCGGATGATCGACCAGACGGGCGGTGACGGCGAGTTCTCCGGGCTGGTCAGTCGGCAGATCATCAAGCAGCAGCACCGCCCAGCCCTGGGCGGCAAGTGTCGCGTGCTTCTCGTAGACAGATTTTCCATTGAGGGTTGCGGTAATGAGGACTTTTTCCGGTTGCTGCCAGCAGGTATTTCCCCATTCATCCTCGGCACACACACGCAGCGGAAGCTCCTCCCCGGCACGCACCAGCCGCGAGGCGTTCATGACAAGTTGTGCCGGTACCCCGGGAACGATCTGGATGACGATGTCTCCGGGTACCGTGGCAGCCCGTGAGGTGCCAAGCGGGTCGACATAGCAGCGGAAGCGGAAGTTCTGCTCGACGAAGGTCTGCACGCGTGTGCCCGGACCTCCGAAGCGCCGGTCTCCGAGCCGGATGACAATGTGATCGCCGGCCTTCATGTATCCGTCCACCGTGTCCACGATGACTGCCTTCTGGAACGGGCGCTCATGGCCTTTCTGGTCGAAGCGCACCTTCAGCGCCTGGACTGTTGCCGGCGACTGGCCTGCGACCAGAGCGCCGGCGTGATATTCCGCGGAGATGTAATTCGCGCCTTTCGGGTCGGAGGTCTGGAACAGTTCCCAGTCAGAGTAGAATCGGAATGTTGCCTTGAACCACGACCCATCGGCCATTCCGGAGGCACCAAGTTCGTAGTCGAGCACGATCTCCTGCCATGAACCCGCAACGATTTTGCGCACGTTGCAAGTCACTTTTCCCAGGAACGAAAGGTCCTTGGTCCTGGCGTACAGCCCCTGCGGGGCGACATAGTGACCCAGGCGCTTCCCGAGTTCGCTCTCCGTCATCTTCTTCATCAGGCATCTCCTGCGGCAAGTCTGTTGAGATTATTTGAGTATCGGCCGCACGCTACAGCGGAAATCCGATCATCTTCAGCCAAACCGGCTGCACCAGAAGCACGTAGGCATTGGCGATGATCGTCAGCGGTGTGCCGAATTTGACTGCCTCCCAACCGGAAGTTCCTGATGCACTCCATGCAATCAGAAATGCTGTAATGGAGATCGGCAGGAAGAATGCGTATTGCATGCAATTGATGATGATCAGCGAGAATGGCAGTACATGGACGTGAAGCACCTTGGCCAGCCCGACGGCCAGCGGTACGAATGCTGCGCCCGCCGCGACGGCGCTGACGATTCCGGCGCGTGGTATGTGGAAGCTGAATACCAGCAGGAACAGCACCGCCAGGATCGGCAGGCCGGTGTCTTTGAAAGGGCTGACCACTCCGTGTGCCAGCCAGGTGACAGTTCCTGCAGCATAAAGCGCCGTGCCGAGGGAAATCGCTCCGCCCAGCAGCATTAACACATCCCAGAGCATGTACTTGCTGATGTTGTCGTATTTGATGCCGCTCCATGGCACGAACATCAGCGATGCGGCCAGCAGAGCCGTCATGCCGGGTTTAAGCCAGCCCGTGATCCACAGGGTCATTCCGATGGCGAGGCATATCAATGTCCACATTTCGGGCCATGTGATGGTGCCGAGCTCCTTCTTCATGGCTGCCATGCCCGCCTCGAGGCCGGGTATGTCCAGGTGTTGCAGCTTGAAGTAGCGGATCACATAGATGTACAGGATTGGCAGCAACCCCCACAAAGGAAGATTGAGCCAGAACCAGTGAGCCCACGAAATGTTTATATGCTGAGTGGTCTTGAGATATGCGGTAAGTATCAAATTGGGAAAGGCACTCGTCAGCATCAGTGGGCCGATGAACAGAGGGACAAGACCCGCTATCAGATACAGCACTGCGGTGTTTATCCTCTTTACCTCGGGCAGGTGCTCCTTTCCCTCCGTGAAAGACGAGATGCCCTTGCACATGGGCAGGAACAAGGCGCTTTCATTGACGACCGGCAGAAAGGGCTGCGTGGCCACTTCGGCGAGCATGAGCCCGAGCAGAACCCGGGTGACCCGGTTCGATCTCATCGTGGACGCCACCGTACACGTGACCCTTCTGCCGAGTGGAGTTCCCATCATGACCGCGGCTATGGTGAACGCGCCGGCGGCGAGAAAAAAAATGTCCGTGTTGAAGGCCTTGAAAGCGACCGGGACCTTGGTATGGGCGAACACCACCAGCAGCAGCGGAGAGGCCAGGCCGACGACTGCTTTCGGCAGGGCACCGCTGACCATGCATACGATGAACCACAGAAACACGCCCAGCACCGTCTGACCTTCGGGATTCAAGCCGGGTATCCTTGGTCCGAGATGCAGTCCGAACAGGACCGCAAAGGCGATGGCCAGCCCCGCGAGCTGTCTTGTCCTGGTGCCGGATGCGGCGGCCTCGGCCGCCGGTGGCGTGATATTGGCTGCTGCAGTTTCCATTCTGGGCTCCTGAATCTAGAGTGTGACATCGATGGATTGCGCCGAACGACCTATCCTATACCCACATCAGGATCTCGAATGAGAATACATAAAGATTGGAACGTGGTATGTCACAGGCGTGACATCAAATCATTTTTGTTGATCGAGTCCTGTGGTACCCGAGCCTTTGTGCAGCCCCGCACCGCATCACAGGTGGAAGCGGGCGGAGCGATCCCCAAGGCCGGTCGGCATGGTCCACGGGCCGGTAGCTGAGGCCGCTTCGGGCGGGGTGCAGAGACGGAAGGGGTGAGGCACCATCCAGCCAATTTTAATGAATAGGAATATTTTGCTATTGCGGCCATTGATGTTGTATCGCAGATGGGTAGCTGGGTTGCGACATCGCGAAAGATACCCATGTGTGATCGTAACCGCTTGATTCCGTGGCGCGCCAGTTCAAGCCGTGCGGCGAGGATCGCGGATACTGGCCGGTGTCTGCAATGCCGCACCGGATAGCGATGTGGGCCGTAGATCCTTGAAACTTAGAGACATTTTCGATGCGGGATATATTTAAATGGTATCGGATGAGCGGTGCCGCTGCCGAATGTCACGCAGGCGACATTTTTTGTAGAATGGCTGGTCAATACTGAACCGGATGCAGTACCGGAAGGGGTGCCACAATGTTCGAAGGCTTTGATTCGCCATGCGCCACCACCGATCCCGTATTTACGGCGCCGTCCGATATTTTTTCCAAGATCAGTCCGAACGAGTTCTCCGACCTGCTGGCCATCGGCACGGTACGCAAATACGAGAAGGGCGAGGTCATCACCCGTGCAGGGGATCCGGGCATGAATGTCTATTTCCACCGCAGCGGAAGAGTCAAGATCTATCAGAATTCGACGCTGGGGAGAGAAGTGATTCTGTGGTTCTGCTTCCCCGGGGAGATTTTCGGGCTGACCGAGGTCGTTCATGGCGCAGGCCGGGTCGTGAACGCGCAGACCTGTGAGCGGGCCGAGGTCCTGTGCATCGCGCGCTCACAGTTCAAGGATTATCTCGAGACCCACAGCGCGGCGTCCTTCGTAATTATTCAGGCACTTGCGTGCCGCATGCGCGTGCTGGGCGACATGCTGGTGAACCTGATCGATGACGACGTAAATGGCCGAATCGTCAAGCTGATGCTGCGACTCAGCGCTTGTCACGGAACCCGAGTTGGCGATGAAGTTCATCTCAATATCCGCATGACCCATCAGGAGATTGCCGACATGGTCGGCACCGCCCGCCAGACGGTCACCAAGGTGCTGAGCGAGCTGAAGCTCCGTGGCCTGCTCAGTATTGAGAATCACCGCATCCGCATCCGCAGCCAGGAACTGCTGAACGAGCATTCACGCAGCTCCTGAACAGCTGCTCAGCTTCGGCCCGCGATCTGCGTGCCGTATTCATTCTGCAGTTGCCTGCGTGGCCGACTCACGCGTTGCAATCATTCGTCCGGACGCAGCAGTCCGTGGCTGTGATAAATATCCGTAACCTGTGGGCTCATGAGATGCCGCAGCAGCTCCCCGCCCCATTGACCTCCATCGCCGACCACACCGGCATGGAAGCGGCTCGTTACGTTCCAGGGGCTGGGCGCGGGCTGCGGATCACCGCCGTCGAGCGCGGCGATTTCAAAAAGCTCCGGAAAGACGCGCGTATAACGTAGCGCGAGATGGTAGTAGAGAATTGCTGCATCGGCACGCTCCGAGGCGAGCGCCTGCGGCGCCTCGCGGTGATGTATCGTCTGTCCGTGGAAAACGCGCCCGTCGACTCCGTCCAGCATGTCTGACATCGCGGCGACATCCATGCCTCTGGCCCCGCACAGCCGTAGCAGCGTTTCCCGGTAGACACTGTGGCTTGCCGTCTCGGTACGCGGGTTGGAAATGAACAGTCGCAGGTCATCGCCGTACAGCGATCCGATATCGTGGATCGCTTTCGGATTTCCCTTGCGCACCAGCAGAACGTTGCCACGGCTGCGCATGAATGGCGCGTGCCCGGACAGGCGGCCAGATGGCGCAAGGGATTCGAACAGTCCGGGCGGACTGATGAGCACGTGGGGAGTCAGTTGCAGGCGCAGGTTTCCGATCCGTACCGCGCCGCGCTTGAAGATCTGCAGCAAGAGTCCGGGCGGCAGGGTGAGATAGAAGACGCCGTTCATCTCCGGATGCATCCGGGAAAAGTCCCGCAGGGCCTCTTCAAGTGCGATGGGGTGGTTGCCGTCTGATAGGACGGTGACTGCGGCCCGTGCCGGATCTCCGTGAAAATCCAGCACGATGTTCGAGCCGGGATGCGACCACAGCGCGTCGTCAGGCGCCGCGGTCCAGGGATTTTCCGGAGGCCAGTGGAGAGGATTGTCTGTCATGGGCGTCGGATTTCCGTCGTTCGTAGCGATGCGATGGACTTGCCTGTGCCGGGCGCTTGCCGGGATGCAGCGGTTTGCGTGCCGTAAAAACGGAGCGCGCATTCCGGGGTGTATGTCCACATGCAGTTTCCCGCGGTCGTCGATCGGGCTTTCGTGTCCGGTTGCCGGACCCGGGTGCGGGCCGCGCCCCGATGGCGCAGACAGCGGAGCGCGCCAGTGTCGCCTGGAAAAGGATGAGCAGGACGCGGTTGTGGAATGGTATCGTGCACTTTCGTATGTCCGGGCACGGGGTGCGCTTGCAGATGCGGATCAGCGGAACTTATCGTGCAGGGCTTCGTCGTTGAACGCACCATCGATGGCCTGGATGATGCGTTCCACCATGCGGAAGCCCTCCCCCGGTGCGTCGTCTTTCATGTACTGAAGGCGCAGCGGTCCCAGAGCGGTGATGCTGTCGGCGCGGAAGACGGGCGAGTGCTCATCGGTACAGTGGTTGCCTTCGACAATGCCTTTGATGATCCGGCCTGCCAGAGGATCGGAATGCCGGCCTTCGAGCGCCTTGACAAGGGTTTCGTCCGGCAAGCCGTCGAGCACCGCGAACGGCGTGTTCTGATCAAGATACTGCAGCAGCTCAGCGAGCGTCATAGGGCGTGACCTTCCTGCTTCGTATTCAATTCCTGAGAGGGAGTGGCTTGCTTGCTCCTGGAGTGCGAACTGCGGGCTGTCGCGCACACCGTGCGGCGGTCTTCCTGCTGCCCACGATATAATACATGAGTTCGACCGGTACGATGACACCGCCGCACCCGCGACATTTTCTGCCCGCAAAAAGTGCGGGAATGCAATCCGAGGGGCTTCATCCGGCCATGCGGTTCTCGCTGTTGCCGACAGGCAGGCTGTCCTGCAGTCCGCCTGCTTCGGTGCGGCCACCCCGTCTCTCGTGGGATCGGCCGCGCGGTCCGGGATCTTGTGGCAGATCTGTCCCACGATTCCTTCAGTTGCCGTGTGATTGCCTGTGTACGGCGCACGGTGCAGTCGACAATGCAAAGCCGCCTGTTTCAATTTTGTTCAGCGTCCACGCTTCTGAGCACAGATCGGGAGTGGACGCTTTCAAACGCTTCCATGCCAGAGTGGGATCGTCAGCCGGTTTTACAGGTCTTTACGAGACTTTGCGCGCCCGAGACCCAAGCTTGCACGGCCCGTCGGCATAATCAGCGCTACCGGGAGAATCTGCGCCCGGCAGACGCGGTTCGAAGACCTGTTTTCATTCCTGGGAGAACGACATGAAAAAACGCACCCTGATCCATGCCGCCCTTCTTGCGGGTGGCATCACGACTGCGGCCATCGGGGCCGCCTGCGCCCGTCCTATCCACGGCTGCGAAGAAGGACCGCATGGTTGGCACGCATCGTCCTGCTTCCCTGAGCGCGGATGGCAGGGATTTATGCGCCATCTGAGGCTGACCGAGGAGCAGCGCGACGCGATATTCAAGATCTTCTGCTCGGAGGAGCCGGCCATTCGCGAAAAGCGGATCGTCCTGCGGCCCGATCGGAAGGCGCTGGCAGCAGCAGCGATGACTGACCACTACGATCCCCGCAGGGTTAAAGAATTGGCTGTTGCGCAAGCCCAGACCCATCGCAGTTGATTGTGCTCCGCAATCGTGCATTCAATCGCGCCTACCGGGTGCTGACGCCGCGCCAGCAGGCCGAGGTTGCGCGGTGGCAGCGCCGTGGCGGAGACTGACCGGACCGGTATCCAATGAAGGTTCCGCGGCACGATATGCCCGTCGGCCTGAGGTAGTGGCAGGGTGCGAGCGGGGCCACCATGATCGCTACCGTATGCGAAGCGCCTGCTGCGCAGCACCTGCACGACGATGCATGGCCGGTCATGCATTCTTCGATGTGTCGACGACGTCGCGCCCCGGCTCCCGGCGCGCGAAGCGGTCGCAGTCAGAGAGTGACGTTCGAATGTGCCGAGAAGATTATCGACGCAGGTCTGGGCGCATGCGTGCCGTCATGCATGCAGCGTGCCGGCGCGGGTCGGTCACGAACGCGCAGCGGCCATTGCGGGTGACGCCACAGCGGACGCGGCAGATCTTTCCGGGTGCATGTCGACATCGACTTTTCGTATTCACAACCGTATCGGCGGCGGTCGCAGACTTTCGCGATCGGACCGGGCCAGCGTGGACTGGATCATGCCGCGGTGTGTCATGGGCGACAGGTAATACCCGGAGACAGGGCAGCCGGACTCGACACACGTGCCATGCTGGTTGCGCGGCTGCGCACTGACAGACTTTTACAAGATTCATGCATCCGACGGTGTGATCGTTGACCTGCATCAAAGCTGGCGGGTTGCCGCGGCCGTATGTTGGATGCATGTCTGTGATGCCTTTCAATCCAGGTCGGGCCGGTCGGGCCGCAAGATGTGCGTGCGTGGCGCGAATTCAAGGCAGTTGCCAGGGCCGGCGGGTTGCCGGCGGGCATGAGCTGCGGCGGCATCCGTTCCCGAAAACGCAGTCCGCAGCCGAAACGGGATGGCTCCGATGAGCCGGCTACGCTGGGTTGCCACGGCCCTGGTGTCTGCATGGGCGGGAATGTCCGCATGCAGCTTCGAGCCTCCGCTGCATGTGCCGCGGGTACCGTCCAGTTCCGGCTATACGGCCGGGCCGCCTCCCTACCGAACCACCGGTGCCGTGGGCAGAGGAGAGGGCTCCCAGAGGTTCGCGTACGGTCGCACCCTGTCCCGGCAATGGTGGAGGCTTTTCCATTCCCGGAGGCTCGACGAAGTCGTGCGGCGGGCGCTGCGTGACAGCCCCAGCATCGCTGCGGCCCAGGCCCAGCTGCGTGCAGCGCAGGCGAGCATGGAGGCCAATGCCGGCATTTTCTACCCGCAGATCAGTGCCGATCTGGGAGCGTCGCGGCAAAAGAGTTCGGGGGCGACGTTCGGCGGCCGCATTCCCGGGTTCACCTATTCCCTGTTCACCGGCGGTGTCGGTGTCACCTATTATCCGGACATCTTCGGCATCAATCGCCTGGTCTACCGGGGCAGCAAGGCCCAGATGGAGTATCAGCGTTACGAGCTGGCGACCGCCCGGCTGACCCTCAGCGGCAACGTAGTCAATACTGCTATCGCCGAGGCGGCCACCCAGGCCCAGATCGACGCCGTAGAGGAAATCACCGCCCGGGAACGCGAGCTCCTGGCGCTTACCGAGGCTCAATACCAAGGCGGCGGGTCTCCCTACGTCAATGTCCTAGCGCAGCGGGCGCAACTGCTGGCTAATGAGGCCATGCTTCCGCCACTGCAGCAGCAGCTTGCCGTCTACCGGCACCTGATGGCCATCCTGGGCGGTGAGTCTCCCAGTCAATGGCGCGAGAAGCCGTTTACGCTGAACGATATCGTTCTGCCGAAGGAACTCCCCGTTGCGCTGCCTTCAACGCTGGTCCGGAACCGTCCGGACATCGAGGCTGCGGAGCAGCAGATGCGCTATGCCCTGGCCGGGATAGGGGTCGCCAAGGCGCAGTTCTTTCCGATCGTTACGCTGTCTGCGTCCGCAGGTACCAGCAGTTCTACGACCGGGGCGTTCTTCAGTTCGTCCAGCAGCGTATGGAGCATCGCCGCGGCCCTGGCGCAGCCCGTCTTCGAGGGGGGAAAGCTCAGAGCCCAGGAGCGCGGCGCCTACGCGGCGTACGACACCACCCTGGCCGTCTACAAGGCCACGGTTCTCAGCGCCTTCCAGCAAGTTGCCGATGCCTTGCGTGCTCTTGAGCACGATGGGGCGGCGGTTCAGGCCGAGCACCGTTCCCTGCAAACCGTGCAGCAGGAAATGGAAGTGGCGCAAGCCGGATACCGGTCCGGCACCACGGACTACCTTTCCCTGCTCAATGCCGAGGTCGCATACCAGAACGCGCGCATCGCTGCGGTACATGCCGTGGCCCAGCGCTATCAGGACACCGCTGCCCTGTTCGTGGCCCTGGGAGGGGACTGGTGGAGGAGCGATCACGCCGGGGCGCCGGGCGATTCATCGAATCCGGCACGTCCCGGGGTTCCGATGGCCGGGCAGGCCGGTCCTGCGAGGGTGATGCCATGAGCGGATTGCTGCGCCTGGCGCTGAAGCTTCTGCTCAGCGATCGCGGGAAGTTTGTCACGCTGGTGATCGGAATCACCTTTTCGGTGTTTCTCATGATGCTGATGACGTCCATGTTCTTCGGGATCATTGAGCATTCAGCCGCCAACATAATCAATGTCGGCGCGAAGATGTGGGTGATGGACCCGGATGTGCAGACGCCGCAAAACAGCATACCGATGCCTGACTATGTGCTGGATGCGGTACGCAGCATTCCCGGCGTGGAATACGCGATGCCACTGTATATCGGTGCCGGCCTGGTCCACCTGGACAATGGCACATATCAGGCGGCCACTGTTGTCGGTCTCGACGATGCGACGCTCTTTGGCCGTCCGACTCTTATCGAGGGCAACATTCTTGATATCTACCGAAACGACGCCTTCATCGTCGTGAAAGATCCCAGCTACGCGAAGCTAGGCAGCCCCAAGGTCGGAACGACCTTCGAGATCAACGACCACCGCGGGATCATAGCTGGCATCGGCCGCGTTTCCGTAGGCAGCCTGTTCAGCCTGCCAACCCTCTACACCACCTACACACTCGCGACGCAGGATCTGCCATCCACCCGCTATCTGACCTCGTTCATCCTGGTG
>VFSW01012883.1_pt1 | contig 11642 bp, 24 predicted proteins | sample 5358111 | NCBI WGS metagenome assembly VFSW01 (sample SAMN11554181, study PRJNA540505) | mine drainage metagenome | isolation source: sediment from site ElyBrook_90M | place: USA: Ely Copper Mine, Vershire, VT | collected 2017 | reverse complement strand
TACTGCCACACCTCGCCGAGCGGGAAGCAGTACATCGGGCAGACGAAGAAGACGATGGAGAAGCGCTGGCGCGCGCACGTCAGGGACGCGTCGTACAAGAAGACGACCGCTCACACATCCCCCATCTTCCACGCGGCCATCCGGAAGTACGGACCTGACGCCTTCACGCACGAGATCCTCGACGTGGTGTTTTCCCAGGAGGGAGCAAACATCGCGGAGTGCGTGTGGATTGAGAAGCGAGGGACGGTCTCTCCTGGTGGATACAACCTAGATCGCGGCGGTCGAACGCACTCTGTGCACGAAAGCTCTCGGCAGAAAATGAGCAAGTCGATGCGTGCGGTGCGTGCCGCCCACACTGCCGAAGAAAAAGCTGCCCTGTCCGCCAAGATTCGGGAGGCACTCGCTCTCCTTCCACCAGAGGAGCGCAGCGACATCGTTCGCAGAGGACGCGCGACGCTCGGACCGGAAAAGCGCGCGTGGGTTCTTGAGCAGATGCGAGCCGCCCGCATCGCCAAGGCTGCGGCCAGAAGAGCGCAGAAGCCGGAGAAGAAGATTGACGCAACACTGAGTGAAAAGAGAAGGGCAGATTGGGCCGCTACGCCTCCAGAGAAACGCCGCGAGAGGGGCAGAAAAATATGGGAGGCTAGGCGCCGCAATGCCGCTCTCTCGCCGGAAGAGAGGAACAAGCCGAAGCCACGGGTCATCGTTACGCCGGAGCGCGATGTGGCTGAAGGTGGTGCTCTGGATCATTGCGCTCGGCGGTGCGGTAGGCCTCGGTCTCTGGCTCTGGAAGACGTTCGGCAGCTCGAGGCCGATGGCGGCGGAGCCGAAGCGAAAGCGTGGCAAGAGGACAAGCAGGAAGCGCTAGATTTTCGCGCTACGCGCCCGCCGTGATAGGCTTGCAGTCCTGAAACCGGCATGACGCCGGGTGCCGCCAGCGGTTAGCTGGATGCCCTCGAGAGAGGGATGCACGACACGGAGAAGAAGACATGCGTAACGACGGAATCTCGCGAATCGAAGCCCAGTCCATGATCGACATGTCGGTCAGCAAGGCCTACGCGGACCTCAACAACATGCACGGCGCGCTGCGAAACCGCGTGTTCGGAAACGCCACCGCGGCAGGCGGCACGCTTCCGACCACGTTTGGCGCCGCCGTATCGACCACGGGCTATCTGCTGACCGCGCTGACCGCCAAGGTGAGCGGCATCTTCGCGTTCTCCGTCGACATCGCGGCAACGCAACTGGCGACGGGCACCTACAACGTGCAGATCATCAGCTACACGGCAGCGGCAGGCACCATGAGCATCACCAACGGCGCCGAGTTCGGCCCCACCAACCTGCTGCCTGGCCCGGGGCCCACCGGAGCCTACGTCAACAACGGCGGCAGCCTCGCCGTGGCGGCCAGCGCTGGGGCCTTGACCCAGTGCGAGTCGGGCGTCATCACGCAGCCGACCGCGGCGACCGCTTGGTCATGGGGATCTGGCAACCTGATCCTGCACAACAGCGTGACGGCGACGGCCGAGACCAAGTTCCCGATCGGCAACCAAGTCATGGTGCTCGTACAGATCGCCACGACCGCAGAGGCCATCACAGCCGTCTCGAGCGCGAACATCCAGTTCTACGAGCTGGTCGCCTAGTCGCAGTTCACCGTCACTTCGCCGTTCTGCTCCGAACACCCGAGCACCGAAGAGCCCGCGCGGAAGGCGGAGCAGACGGCGGAGAGATTGCAACTCGCGCACGAGACGCATGCGCCACACTGCGCGGGAGCCGGCGTCCACGTCTGCCCGTTGAGCGCCACGCACAGATAGGCGGCGTACGGATGGAGCGAGCCCCCGACGGTACCACCTCCGCAATCCCAGCCGCCGTCCGGCGCCTGATCGGTGACGCATACGGGCGCGTCTTCGACTTGACCGCCATGCCCCTCTGGCGCAGCATCCTGTCCGCCCCCGGCGTCCGACTCTGAGCCCCCCCCATCGGACCGGGCGTCGGCGGCGCTTGCTTCCTCCGATGCTGCCGGCGAGGCGTCCAGCAGAGCATCGTGCTCGATGAGCTCCCCCGCCGTGAAGGGTGCCCCGCCGCAGCCGAGCAGGAAAACGGCCAGAAATCGCTTCATGCCCGGTCAGACGGGGCAGGTGGGCGCTTTATTCAACCGGGGCGGCGACGCATGCCGTTCATGGGACCGGGGGGCTGTTGCGCCTGGCTGTGGGACGTCATCCCCACCAGCACCATCCGCCAGCCCTCGCCGTCCACGAACAGTTGCACCTGGTGCCAGTAGGGCGCCGAGGCGCCCGAGAGCATCCGGGCGGCACCGGCCGCCTTGACCTGTCCGGTGGCCGCATGTGCGCCGACCTGGATCATCGCCTCGTCGTCGGGCAGGCGGATGAAGAGTTGTCCGCCCTCGGTCATCTTCTCGTCGAGGAAGGTCTTGATCTCTTCGACTTCGTCGCACGACATCTTGTGCAGGCCGCCGTCGGGAGCGAGGTAGCTGATCTTGATCATCGGGATGTTCCTTGTCCTTCGGTCCGTTTCACTTGCTCGTCACCCTCTCGCTCCCATGCCTCGAGCACGTCCGGCGACGAACACCACGGGCAGCCGAAGGCTAGCTCACGCTCCCCACGCAGGGTCGAGATCGTGACGATCGGATCGGCGATCTCACCGTGCTCCGGACAACGGTTGCCGACCTTGCGGTGCAGGTCGAGTACGACCGCTATGGCGTCCTGCTGCCCCTGTTCGCGCAGGTGCTTGATGACGGCGGTCATCCGCAGGACGCTCGGCACCTTGCCGTCGGCCGTAGTGCCGTAGACGCGCCTCGGATCAGAACGTCGCGCGGGCAGGTTCATCTTGGCACCTCGGGCTTCCACACCACCGATCCATCCGGCTCGTCGAAATCGCCCGCCTCTTGCGCGCGAAGCAATGTATTCGTCTCGGCGGTGTGTCCCCGCTCGCGTAGCATGTCGCACATCTGCCGCGCCTTGCGTCGCGATTCGACGGTGCCGCTCGACTGCCTGTCGACGACGGCGAGCGCCGCTGCGGGAAACGCGGCCGTCGCTGGCTGATCGCCGCGAAAATAGGCGCAGTACACGTTCTTGTCCTTCTCTGTCGCCTCGCCCACCACCGTCATCTTGGGGCTGCCGGACTTCAGAACGACTACGTCCCCGATCGTGAGCGGCATGCAGAAGTGACTTCTAACAGCGGATGGTCGACAAGCGCAAGCGTGGACCGGAACCAGGGCCGTCCGCTTCGCGCTCGAAGGCTAGCCCTCGTCGTCCTGCAGTTTGCGCCGCTCGTTCGGCGGCGTCTTGTCCTTGGGTCTAGCGCCGTTCGCCTTGTGCGGCTTGCAGAGCAAGCAGCCGGCGCGGCGGTTCTTCGGGCGACGTCGTTTGTGGTTCATCTGTTTTCGTGCCTCCGCTCCGCTTCCTTCGCCAGCTTCTCGTAGACCTCCGCATCGAGCGGATGCCCAGCCGCCTTTGCCGCTTCGGACGCCGCGCGCCACCGCTGGGCGCAGACGTCCCAGTCCTGGCGCGTGAGGCCGGAGAGGTACTCTTGCCGGCAGGCGTCAATCCAGAGGTCCAGCTCCGTCTCGGCTACAGCTGCCGCATCCATGCCCGCAGCTCCAGGTAGGGGTCTCGCTCGCCGCCCGGCATCCCAACGCAACGGATGACGCGGCCGTCGCGCAGCCTCGCCGAGACGACGTGCGTCCCGTCCGGCTGCGTGTGCGACCAGTGGTCGATCTTCTTGGCGCGGGCTACCGCGACGGCCTTGGGGACCGGACCGAAGATCGCGTCTTTGTAGCCGCTCACCGCCATGCCTGTCAGACGGAGCGTAGCAGCCTTTGATTCACTTGGACTTCAGGCCAGCAGCAATCTGCTTCAGAGTCCCCCGATGCGACGTCCCCGATCCCGACAGGAAGCGCAGAATGGTCACCGGCTGCACCTCGACACGCCGCGAGACCGCCCCGATCCCATCGCGCTCGATGGCGGCGCGCAGGCGGGTGCGGAGGCGTTCGAGCTGGGCGGGGGTCATGCAGGAATGCTTTTACCGTTGCTGCCGGGCAAACACAAGTGTACGCAAGAGGTATGGACAACGGCGTAACGAAGAAGCAGCGGCGGGGGTTCGCGGCAATGGATCCGGACCTCGTGAGGGAGATCGCGCGCAAGGGCGGCGTGGCGGCTCACAAGGCGGGCACAGCGCATCAATTCACCCCCGAGGAAGCCCGCGCCGCAGGGCGCAAGGGTGGAATCGCCACCCACTCCAAGAAAGCGTAGGATGGTCCCCATGAAGCTCAACGCCACCTGGGGCCACGCCCTCGCCACCATCATCTTCTGCGCGGGCGGCATCCTGCACTTCATGCAGACCAACCCGCAGATCGACAGCGAAGTCCACATGACCGCCAACGGCCTTCTGGTCTTCGCGTTCCTCTTGGCCATGGCGACGCAAGCCATCTTCGGCACGACGACGCCCCCGGCGCCCACGCCGCTCGTTCCGCCCGGTGGCGATGCCGGCAAGAAGGACCCCGTCAACGCCGCCGCCGACGCGCTCAAGCCGCCGGCTGCGCACCGGGGAATGCTGCGAGCTGCTGCGGTCGGCCTGGTGTCGGCCGTCGTGGTCGCTGCCGCGGTGATGCTGGCCGGCTGTCCTGCCGCTGCGCCCGCAGTCGGCCCCGCCGCCAACTGCGCCTCGATCGTCATCGCCGACGCCCTCAAGGGCATGACGCTCGCGCAGATCTTCGCCGACGCCGGACCCTCGTGCGGCAACGATCTGGCGCAGATCGTCACGGAGCTGCTCGGCTCGACCGATCCGAACGTCACCTCGAGCAAGGGGTACGTGGACGCCGTGCGACTCAAGAGCGTGCTGGTCGGAGCGAGCAAGTGACCTACTGCACGGGCCACATCCCCGATCATCCCGCGGTCGTCGCGCGCCGATTGGGGCTGCACCACTTCCGCGGCATTGGGGCGATGCGAACGGCCCCGCTCGGACCGACCAGCAACCGCGCCAAGCTCTGGGGGATCTGGGACCAGCACGACGCCTCGGGCTGCGAGGGGTGCGCTCACGCTTCCGGCGTGACGCTCCGCCTCGCGCTCGCCGGCACCCCGCTGTCCGAGCCCGTGTCGAACGTGGGCCTGTACCTCGGGGCGCTGCTGGTCGATCGCCAGCCCAATCCCGACGGAACGCTACCGGCGCTCATCGATCAAGGCACCATGCCGTCGAGCATCCTGACAGCGATGGGCCTCTGGGGCTCGTGCGGCGCGAGCGCGTGGGGCCAGCAGCCCATGAGCGGCGCCACGATGTGGTCCGACCCGACGACCCAGGCGCTCATCGAGCCCACGCCCGAGAAGCTCTACGCCGAGTCGAGCTTCAAGCTCGGCGGAGCGTACTTCATCCAGTCGACCGGCAACCAGAAGATCCTCGACATCATGGCGGCGCTCGCGGCCGGGTTCCCGGTATCGATCGCCATCCCTGCGAGCGGCCAGGACTTCCAGGGCTACAAGGGCGGCGTGCTCGGGGCGCTCTCGGGGCCCGTCGACCACGCCAACCTGCTGGTCGACGTCCTGAGCTGGGACGGCAAGGATCCGACCACGGCCGTCTTCGTGGGGGTGAACTCCTGGAATCAGGCCTGGGGAGAGGGTGAGCCGGGCAACCCCTCCAACATCACGGGCGGCATGTACCGCTGCAACAGCGACTTCATCGCCGGTCTGCAGGACGCGTGCATCCTCGACGTCACCAGGAGCTCCACATGAGGTTCTCCCTGTTCGGCCTCCTGGCGCTCGCCGCTTGCACTCCGTCGCCGTCCCCTGCGACGCCGCCCAACCCCCCAGACGCCTCCGACGCGGCGACGATGGGCGAGACGGCGCCGCCCGCTCCACTCAGCGGGTGCGCCGCGTCCTGCGCCGCGCTCGCCGCAGCCGGGTGCGGCATGGGTGCCAGCGCCGGCTGCGCGAACTTCCTGTCGACCATGTCCTCGAGCGGCCAGGTCGTCGACAAGGCGACGGGCCACGCCCTGACGTGCGCGGACATCACGCCCGCAGTCGTCAAGACCAAGGCCGACGCGCAGAAGCTAGGCTTCGCCTGCCCGTGAACTCCGCCGACGCAGCCTTCCTTCTGCTCCTGGTGGGCCTGGGCACCGCCGGCCTCTGCTCCTCGTCGTGCGGCAGCTCGGCATCGACGTGGACGGCGGACGACACCAAGGCGATGACGGCCGCGATCCTCTTGGCGAAAGGTTGTGACGACCTTTGCAAGTCCGACGGCGGCTGCACCGCCATTCAAGCGCAGGCCTGTCTGGAACCAATTGCGTGCAATGTCGGCTCCGCTCTGCATCGTCACGGCCAGGCCGACTTGCTCGACGGGGGCTCGACGTGCCGGCCTCAGTAGAGGAGCTGTTCGCCGAGCTCACGCAGTTGACCACCGTCAGCCGCTCGGAGTTCGAGCACATCGCGACGCTGCCGCCCGACCTGCAGGAGCTGGCACTGCAGAACTTTCGATCGATGGACTGGGCCGATCCATCGACATCGGCCGGGCAGCGGGCGCTCGAGATCATCGCCGCCCTGGGCAACGTGGGCAGCGCGGTGGGAAACGTCGCGGGGGCCATCGCGGGCGTGAAGGGTGCAGTCTGAGGCAGAAAGCGTTCTTGCGTTCCCGGCGCGACGCGCCTACGCTTCTGCTGACATGAGCTGGGACGTCCCCGACCCGCCCGAACGCGTCGCCGAGCAGATGGCCCGCGCCGTCTATCGCGATGGTGTGTGGTACCGGCGAGAGAACGGCAAGCTCGTGGTGTGGCCGGTGCTCAAGCTGGACAGGTTTGCGGCGCAGGAGCTACGGCAGCAGAGGATCGCGTGAGGGTCAGCCGCATCTCCCGCAAGAAGATGATGGCTGTCGAAGCTGCGGCCGACACGCTGCTCGATCATCTCCGGGCTCTGGTGGTGATTCCCGCGCAGAACCGCACGCGCGAGATCGTGCTGACCGAGGACGAACTGATCGCCGTTCTTCGTCTCGACCGCGCCCTCTACAACGCCTACAGAGCGACCATCCCGGCGAAGGACCGGAAGAAGTGGCCGCCCTACCCCGTGCTCGTGCCGTCGCGCAACAGGAAGCCGCGATGATGGCCCTGCGCCACGCTCCCCCCTCTTCCCCTCTCGTCGCCCCCGACGACGACGGGCAGATGTCCGACGCCATCGCCGAGGAGCTGTCGCGCACGATGAACCCGAGCGATCGGAAGATGTTCGCGTGGCTGCTCAAGCAGCAGAAGGTGGAACTCGACGACCAAGCCCAGCCGACCACGCCGGGCGCTCCGCACCTCGAAGCGTTCGATTTGCTGTACTGGCAGGCTTTCGGGCTACTCCAGGTCGAGACGGATCCGGCGGGGCGCATGTTCCTCTGTTCGACGCCCGTGCTGGCCGACTTCATGAACCGTCCCGTTGATGGCGAGCCGAGGAAGCGGAGGCGTCGAGGGCGATGAAGATCGACGACAACGGCGAGATCGCGCCGACCGAAAACGACTGGATCAAGCGTTTCCGAGAAGCGCCGTCCGATCGCCGCAAGGCGATGTGCGAGGCGCTGGCCTGGACGGTCAAGCACTGGTCCAAGACGCTCCTGTCCAGCATGAAGGGAAACGGGTCTCCTGAAGACCTACTGTTCATGGAGGATCTCGCCGTCTTCAGCGTCTGCGCCTTCTTCGAGCCGAAAAAGCGCGATGAACTGGTGGCCCAGATGCTGCCCTTGATTGCCACGATGGCGACCGATGCGGCGCAAGCGGAGACGTCGGAGGAGCACCAGAAGGTGCACGACACCATCCGCCGTGCCGTCGATCGCATCTCCGCGATGAGCTACGACGAAGACCCGGACAAGCCGCACCCCTTCGCCGACGAGCCAACCGATGGCGACTGACCGCGCCCAGAAGCTCGCCCTCGCGCAGAAACTCTTCGTGCGCGCCGGCTGCCCCACCGAGGCCGGCGACAAGGAGGCCGCGAGCGCGTACCGCAAGTACGTCAAGCTCGCCGTCGAGCACGGGTTCAAGATCGACGAGGTCTGCGCCGGCATCACTGCTGCGGGTGCCAACGCCAAGGCGTGGAGCATCGAGGACTTCATGCGAGCGGCCGACCGCGGCAAGGAGCTCATCGCGCTCGCGAAGATGGGCCTGGCGGATCCCGAGGTGCAGAAAACCGTCAGCGCGGTGCGCGACATCGGATCGGGGATCATGAAGGCGGCGGCGGCGATGAGGGCGAGGCGGCGTAGCTGATGGCCTGCGTGGAAGGAGACGGCGTGGAAACGTTCGCATGCGACATCTGCGACAAGATCCCGACGCACGACGAGGGGCCCTAGGCCATGGTGAAGTCGTCGTGAGCGAAAAGACGATCGACATTTTCTATCCGCGTCTGCCTCGCTCCGAGGTTGTCAACGTGGACCGCTCTCGAAGCGCAGATGAGGCAACGAGTGTCCGCATCCGCCTCATGGACACGCGCGCCGCCGACGATCTGCTCATCGACTACGACTTCGAGCGCGACGGCTACCGCATCCGCATGGCGACCGTCCACGAGTGGGAGCCGGAAGACACCGTCATGGATCCGAAGCTCGTCGAGGTGGCGTTCGTGCCGTCGTGGGTTGGCGATGCGGCGGAGCCGGCGTAGCCTGAAGGCATGACCCTCATCGCTCGCGCCATCCCTGCCGGCAGCGCAGGCGTCGACCTCGACAGCGCCGTCACGCCTGCCATCGCCGCCGGCTTCCGCGCCGCCGGCAAGTTGTTTTGCATGCGCTACGGCACGACTGTCACGGCGGCCGAGATCGCGGCGCTGCACGCGGAGGGGCTCGGCGTCGGGTTCGTATCCTTCGGGCGGCAGGCCGACTTCTCGGCCAGGGCTGGCGCGGCGGACGCTGCCGCCATCCTCACCCACCTGCGAAGCCAGGGCGTGGCGTACACGGGCGCGACAGTGGGCCTAGACCTCGAGACCCCCAGGGGCGCGACCATCGCAGACCTGCTCGCCTACGAGCGCGGGTTCGCCGGGGTCGTCGTCAACAACGGTTGCACCTCGGGCGTCTATCTCGGTGCCGGCCTGGGGATGACCAGCGCCGAGCTCTACTCGATGTCCGCCACGCGGTACTGGAAGAGCGGCTCGCGCATCGTCGATCTGACCGGAGCTGCTGCGGAGCCGGCGTGTGGCTACTGCCTGACCCAGGTGCTTCCGTTCGATCAGCCGTGCGGGGGCGCCGAGGTCGACTACGACTTCGCGGGTGCCGACTTCGAAGGCAGGGAGTGGATCGCGCTCTGGGCCGCGTAGAGTAAGCTCGGGGGCGTGCCCTCCGACCCCAAGTTCCCGGCCAGCGAAGCGCCCACGGCGCCCGAGAGGGGAGCCCGGTGCCCACGATGCGATGGCGACGGAAGCCTGCTCGTCGACATCTCCGAGGACGACCGACCGCGCATGGCGAGGCGCCTGTGCGGCCTGTGTCAGGGGCGAAAGTGGATCTCGAGGGAGGAGCTCGCGCGCTACGTACTGGCGGCGAAAGGCGGCTGACGCAAGAAACGCTGCTTGACGAGCGCGACGACAGTGTCCGCCACGCCGTGGACGCTGCATGACGACGATCGGATCGCTGCGCGGATCTCGCTGCCGCGCACGTACTCGTTGGCCTCGTCGAGATCGACGCCGTTGGCCTGCAGCCATTCGAGCAGCCGCGTCACCTTGGGCGCGTGGCGCGCCCTGCAGCTCTCGCGACCGCGCAGCCACTCGATCTGTACCTCCCGGCTCGCCGCGTCCGGTTGCTCGTCGTGGCAGAAGTCGCAGAGCAGGAAGTAGTTGACCGGCTCGTCGCGCCCACCGAAGCGCGCCGGCACGACGTGCGCCCGCGTCAGCAGGCCCCTGCCGCTGTTGCCGCAGCCCCAGCAGGTGCGCGTCGGATCGTCCAGATCGTCCAGGTTCGGCAGCGTCGACAGTAGGCCGGCGTTGGCTGCGACGATGTCCTCGTGGTGCGTGCGGAGCGCTCGCCTCATCGTCTCGCCAGCTCCTTCCCAACCTCGGCTACCCACTCCGCCGTCCACCACTCTTTCTTGGCCGCCTTGAGCTGCATGACGACCTCGTTCGCGTCCCCGGCGAGCTCACGGGCTGTTCGGCCAGCTTCGCGTCGCTTGCACAGGAAGCCCCTCACGACACTCGGTGAAGCGTTCAACGGATCGGAGCCCTTCAGCTTGGGGTGCCCCGCAACGAAGGACGCGAAGGCCAGCCACGCCTCGGTGATCTTGGGAGGCACCGGAGCCTCGACGGTGGGCGCCATCATCGGCTCGAGCTCGTCCAGCAGCTGGCGAGCGCCGTCGTCAGATCGCCGATCGTAGAGCTCGGTCGTGCCCATGTCCTCGTGGCGCAGCAGCGTCTTGGCGTGCAGGGCATCTTTGCGGATGGCCCTGGTGCCGAACGTCCGGCGCAGGTCGTGGGTGGAGATCTTGGCGATGCCGGCCGCCTTCGCCTCGCGTACGACCAGCTCCCACACCATCTTGGGGGTCATCGGTGCGTCGAGGAGTACCTCTCCGGCGACGTCGTAGCGAAGGAAGACGGTCGGAGTCTGGAAGCCCTTCCGCGCCTGGAGCCACTCCTCGAGCACCGCCCGCGCCCACGCGGCGATGGGCTGCCGGGCCTCCTTGAGCCCCTTGCCGACGAACACCAGATGGGCGGCCTCCACGCCCCCCAGGAGCAGCCTGCAGAGCTCCTCGCGGCGCAGGCCAGCTCCGATGCCCACCGCGAACAGGGCGCGCACCATCTGCCTGTAGGGCTCCTCGAGCGTGACGAAGTGCGCCTCGAGCCGGGCCATGTCGTCGGCCGTGAGCTCGCGCCCGGGGCGGACGCTCTTTCCGGGCACCCGCTCGAGATCGATGGCGCGCTGGTACTGGTCCGCACTGATCAGCCGGAGGCGATAGGCGGCTCGCAGGACGCGCTTCAGCACCGCAAGCGTCAGTCTCGCCGTCGCCGGCTTGGCGCGCCCCACGAGCTGCGCCCGCACCATGTTCGTCTCGGCGTACGTTAGGCTCGTCCAGGGGATCCGCCGCCAAGCATCGTGATCTCGAGCATCTACCTGCACTCCGAGGCACCTGGCGATGCGCCGCATGCTCTCGACGGCCGTCTTGCGGCTCTTCTCCGTCGACAGCGACACGAGATAGGCGCCAACCGGGTCAGAATAGGAGCTCCCCGCAGGCGCGGATCCTTCTACTAGGGCCCCGGCCCCCGCCGGCATCACGATCGCCTGTACTTCCGCAGGTTGCGCGCTGGCGTTCCCGTCGTCCGGAAGCACCGATCCGAGATAGCACGGAACTGTCGGCCCTAGCACGGCTTAGATTCTAGGCGCGTTTTCGGCCAATTCCTGACGTTTTCTCCTTTAGTTACGCGGTTTTACGTGCTACATGGTCTACTTTGGACCATCGGTGGTCCACGGTGGACCATTGCCGGTCAAAAACGGACCATTCCAGCCTGAATCCCGCTCCCATCTTCACCAGTCCCCTCCGATCGCCCCCTCTCGCGACGTCTCCCAAAGCCGAAAACAAGCCCTGTAGCGCATGAGCCCGCTAGCCTACAGATGAGCTAGACGGGTGTACGGATGAGCTAGGTTTTTCGCTGAATAAACCGGGGGATGGTCCGTCCAACCTGCATGGCGACCAAGAGTGATCGCGA
>VFSW01012882.1_pt1 | contig 11643 bp, 10 predicted proteins | sample 5358111 | NCBI WGS metagenome assembly VFSW01 (sample SAMN11554181, study PRJNA540505) | mine drainage metagenome | isolation source: sediment from site ElyBrook_90M | place: USA: Ely Copper Mine, Vershire, VT | collected 2017 | reverse complement strand
GGCTTAACAACCTGAAAGACATCGACTCATGCTTTGGATTGCACCGACAGAAAATGGCAACGGCACCAACACCCTGGAAAAGCGGCTCTGGGATGCTGCCGATCAGTTCCGCGCCAACTCTGGCCTGAAGGCAGGCCAATACTCCCAGCCCGTGCTTGGGCTCATCTTCCTGCGTTTTGCAGAGGCGCGCTTTGCTGCGCAGCGGACCAAGCTGGAAAAGGCTTCCGTTTCGTCTCGTCGCGGCTCCCGCATAGACGATCCCGGCGCCTACCATGCCGACAACGTTCTCTACCTCACGCCGGTCGCCCGTTACCAGCATCTGCTCACGCTCCCTGAGTCCGCCAACGTAGGCAAGGCGGTCAACGCCGCGATGAGCGACATTGAAACCTACAACCCTCAGCTCGCCGGTGTTCTGCCCCGCAGCTACAACCTCTTTACCAGCAAGCTGCTCAAGGAACTGCTCAAGACCGTCTCCGAGATTCCGGTCACGCTCGACTATGACGCCTTTGGCCGCATCTACGAATACTTCCTGGGCGAGTTCGCCCGCACCGAGGGCCAGGGCGGCGGCGAGTTCTATACTCCCTCGCCCATCGTCCGCCTGCTCACCGAGGTCATCGAGCCCTATCACGGGCGCATTCTCGACCCCGCCTGCGGCTCCGGCGGCATGTTCGTCTCTTCGGCGCGCTTCATCGCAGAGCACAAGCAAAACCCCACCTCCGAGCTTTCCATTCACGGCATTGAGAAGACCGACGAAACCGGCCGCCTCTGCCGCATGAACCTTGCCGTGCATGGCCTCGAAGGCGATATCCGCCACGGTGGCCAGATCAACAGCTACTACGACGATCCCCATCAGGCTACGGGCCGCTTTGACTTCGTGCTCGCCAATCCGCCTTTCAACGTCAACGCCGTGGATAAGGAGCGGCTGAAGGACGTGGTGGGCGAGGGCCGGCGCTATCCCTTCAGCCTGCCCCGTACGGACAATGCCAACTATCTCTGGATTCAGCTCTTCTATTCGGCGCTGAACCAGACGGGCCGCGCCGGCTTCGTCATGGCCAACTCGGCCTCCGACGCGCGCAGCTCCGAGCAGGACATCCGCCAGAAGTTGATCGAAGCCCAGGCCGTGGACGTGATGGTGGCCGTAGGGCCGAACATGTTCTACACCGTCACGCTGCCCTGCACGCTCTGGTTTCTGGATCGTGGCAAAGCCAGGACCAGACGCGGCAAAACGGTGCTCTTCATCGATGCTCGGCACATCTACCGGCAGATCGACCGCGCCCACCGTGAATGGACGCCAGCGCAGATTGGCTTTATCGCCAACCTCGTCCGCCTCTATCGCGGCGAGGAGCTGGACTTTACGCTGGGCGACGGTGAGGCCGAGGCAAAGATCAAAGAGGTCTTTGGCAAGAAGCCCAAGTTCGCCGACGTGCCCGGCCTGTGCAAGGCCGCAACGCTCCAGGAGATTGAAGCGCAGGGCTGGTCGCTCAATCCCGGCCGCTACGTGGGCGTAGCCCCTGGCGAAGAGGTCAGCGACGAAGATTTCAAGGAGCAGCTTTCAGCTCTCAACGAAGAACTCGAAAATCTCAACGCCCAGGCTCGGGAACTCGAAGCCTCTATCGCGCGCAACGTCGCAGAAATTTTGGAGGCGTGATGATGGAGCTTACGTGCATTGGCGATACCTGCCTTGTTGGTGATGGAACTCACTCCAAGATCGCGCGTCAGGACGATGGCGTAATGTATTTGAGCAGTCGCAACCTGAAAGATGGGCGACTTGATCTGAGCAAGATGTACTACATCTCGGAGGAGAATTACAGGCGTCACTTTTTAGGCAACGGTAAGGCGCTTACGTGTCCCGAGAAAGATGACCTCATGTTCAGCATCATCGGGTCAATCGGTGCACCATACCTCATTAAAGGATGTGACCGCTTTGGAATTTCCAGTAGCGTTGCGATAGTCCGTCCGAACAAAGAGATATTTGACTCATCGTTTTTACTCTATTGGTTCATGGGACCTGTGTTTCAAAGTGCACTAGCCGGAGTTCGGGGTGGCGTGGCACAGGGGTATGTGAGTTTAGAAATGATTCGCTCACTTCCTGTGCCGAAATTGAATCGCGATGTCCAGTCGCGTATTGCAAGCATTCTGCGGGCCTACGACGAGCTGATCGAGAACAATCAGCGGCGGATTCGGATACTGGAGGAGATGGCGCGCAGCCTCTATCGCGAGTGGTTTGTCCACTTCCGCTTTCCCGGCCAACAGAACCACCCGCGCGTCCCGTCCTCCCTTGGCGAAATCCCCGAAGGCTGGGCAGTGAAAAACGTCTCGGAGGTATTTGAAGTATCCGGTGGAGGAACACCATCACGCAAAGTAGCTGAATATTGGGACGGCGGCACGATTCAATGGTTTTCGCCGAGCGATCTTACCAAAGCTGGCTCTATGTTCATTGATGATTCAAGCGATCACATCACGGAGCACGGATTATCAGAAAGTTCTGCTCGTCTGTTTCCTGCAGGCAGCGTCATGCTCACAAGCCGTGCCACAATCGGCGCTATCGCAATAAACACTCACGAAGCCTGCACAAATCAGGGTTTCATAACTTGTTTGCCGAATGAGCATATCCGACTTTATTTTTTGTACCACTGGTTAGTAGAGAATGTTCCAACTTTTTTGCGAATGGCATCTGGGGCTACGTTCAAGGAAATCAGCCGTGGAGTTTTTAAGACTATTGAATTTCTCCAGCCTCCCACGAATTTGATTTGCCGATTCGAGGATACTGTTTCTCCAATGGCTGAACAGATTCTTGCTTTTCAGCGTCAGATTCAGAATCTCCGTCGCACCCGCGATCTTCTTTTGCCTCGTTTGTTGTCCGGTCAAATTGAACTGGAGGCTGACTAAGCCATGCCGCACGCCTACACCGAAGACCAGCTTGTGGAGCAGCCAGCGATTGCGCTGTTTGCCGATCTTGGCTGGGCGACGGTATCGGCAATGGAAGAGACCTTTGGTGCGGGCGGAACGCTGGGCCGCGAGACCCGAGGCGACGTGGTGCTGCTGCCGCGCCTGCGCATGGCTCTCGAAAGGCTGAATCCTGCACTGCCCGTCGAGGCCATCTCTACAGCCATTGACGAGCTGACACGCGACCGTTCGGCGATGCTGGAGGCGGCGTCCAATCGCGAGGTCTACCAACTGCTGAAGGACGGCGTGCAGGTCTCGATTCCCGACCTGGAGCAGGGCGGCCAGAAGATTGAGCGCGTCGCGGTCGTCGATTGGGAGCACCCGGCCGAGAATGACTTCCTTCTTGTCAGCCAGCTCAGCGTGACCGGCACGCTCTACACCTGCCGGCCCGACCTGGTTGGCTTTGTGAATGGCCTGCCGCTGATCGTGATCGAGCTGAAGAAACCCGCCGTGCCGGTTCGCGCGGCCTTCGATGAAAACCTGACGCACTACAAGGCAGAAATTCCGGCGCTGTTCTGGTACAACGCCCTGCTGATCGCCTCGAACGGCACAGAGAGCCGCGTGGGCTCGCTGACCGCTGACTGGGAGCGCTTCTTCTAATGGAAGCGCATCGCCAGCGAGGAGGAACCGCGCCGGGTATCGCTCGAAGTGATGCTACGCGGCACGTGCGACAAGACGCGGCTGCTCGATCTGGTTGAAAACTTCACCCTCTTTTCGGAACTGAAGGCCGGGCTGGTCAAGATCGTCGGCCAGAACCATCAGTTTCTCGGCGTCAACAACGCCATCCAGTCCGCACTGGCCGCACGGACTGAGGGCCACGGGCGCGGCGGCGTCTTCTGGCAGACGCAGGGTAGCGGCAAGAGCTTTTCCATGGTCTTTTTTGCGCAGAAGATTCTGCGCAAGCACAAGGGCGACTGGACCTTTGTGGTGGTCACCGATCGCGTGGAACTGGATGAGCAGATCTCCAAGACCTTCAAGGCCTGCGGCGCAGTGAGCGAGTCCGAGGGCAAGATGTGCCATGCCGCGAGCGGCGCGCACCTGCGGGAGCTTTTGACCGGCAATCATCGCTACGTCTTTACGCTGATTCACAAATTTCAATCACCGGAGATGCTCTGCGACCGCTCCGACGTGATTGTGATGACGGACGAGGCCCACCGCAGCCAGTACGACACGATGGCGATAAACATGCGCGCCGCTCTGCCGCGCGCCACGTTTGTGGCCTTCACGGGCACACCGCTGATTGCGGGAGAAGCCAAGACCAGGAATCTGTTCGGCGACTATGTTTCCGTCTACGACTTTCAGCAATCGGTGGAAGACGGAGCAACCGTGCGCCTGTTTTATGAAAATCGCACGCCAGAGTTGAAGTTGGTCAATCCTGATCTCAACGAAGACATTTACAACCTGATTGAAGAGGCGGAACTGGACCCCGATCAGGAAGAGCGGCTGGAAAAGGAACTGAGCCGGCAATACCACATCCTCACCCGCGACGACCGCCTGGAAACAGTTGCCAAAGATATCGTGGGTCACTTCCTGGGGCGCGGATTCGTGGGGAAGGCAATGGTTGTCTCCATTGACAAGGCAACCGCGCTAAAGATGTATGACAAGGTGCAGAAGCATTGGCAGGCGGAGAAAACGCGCGTTGAGCAGGAGATGAAGCGCACCGATCTGAGCGAGGCGGAGCAAGGGGCCCTGTGGCAGCGGCTGGAGCTTTTGCAATCCACCGATATGGCGGTGATCGTCTCATCTGCGCAGAACGAAATCGCCCAGATGCAGAAGCTGGGTCTGGATATTGTGCCGCACCGCAAGCGCATGAACGAGGAAGATCCGGGGCTGGATGAAAAGTTCAAGGAGCCGAAGGACCCGCTGCGCATTGTGTTTGTATGCGCGATGTGGCTGACGGGCTTTGACGCGCCGAGTTGCTCGACGGTGTATCTGGACAAGCCAATGCGCAACCACACGCTGATGCAGACGATTGCCCGCGCCAACCGCGTCTTTGCTGGCAAGCACAGCGGCGTGATTGTGGACTATGCCAATGTCTTTCTGTCGCTCGAAAAGGCGTTGGCGATCTATGGGGCGAGCAAGGATGGCAAGTCTCCGGTCAGGGACAAGCAGAAGCTTGTGGACGACCTGAAGATTGCGCTGGAAGATGCAACGCTTTTCTGCTCTCAGCATGGCGTGGCGCTCGATGCAATCGAGCAGTTGCCGTTGGGCGATTTGAAACGGCTGTCGCTATTGGATGATGCCGTGAACGCGCTGATTGCACCTGATGCTCTACGACGCGATTTTCTGGCGCATGTGCGGCTGGTTGGAACGCTCTATGATGCCGTCAAGCCAGACCCAGTGGTACTCGAATTTGCCGGCCGCGTGGCGTGCCTGGCCGCGATTGCCGACTCTATTCATGCCAAGCTTTCTCCGAATCCAGCGAATATCTCCGCCATCATGAGCGAGATCGACAAATTACTGGACGAGTCAATTACCGGCGTCTCAATGCCCGCGAAGGCGGTCGCCGTTGTAGATCTGTCGAAGATTGATTTTGTGGCATTGCAGAAGAAATTTAAGGAAGCTAAGCACAAGAATACCGACCTGGAAGTTCTGAAGGCAGCCATCCGCGTGCAGATGGAGAAGATGATCCGGTTGAACAAGGCGCGGATGGACTTCCAGGCAAAGTTTGAAGAGCTGATTGAGTCCTATAACGCAGGTAGTCTCAACGTTGAGGAGTTGTTCCAAGAACTGCTGGTTTTGAGCCGTGCCCTGAACGATGAACAGCAGCGGCACGTCCGTGAGCAAATGACTGAAGAGGAGCTGGTCATCTTCGATATTCTGACTAGACCCGCGCCGCCTCTCAGCACGGAGGAACGCGCCGAAGTAAAGAAGGTAGCGGGCCATTTGCTGGGACGCCTCAAGGAGTTGCTTGTTCTGGACTGGCGAAAGCACTTGGCCACGCGCGCGCGTGTTGTGGAAGCCATCAAAGATCAGCTCGATCGGGACTTGCCGCGTGCCTATTCTCCTGAAATCTATGACCAGAAGTGCGCTGCGGTTTTCGAGCATTTCTACGAAAACTATCCGCAGAAGGACATGAGCGTGTATGCAGACATCAATTGATCGCCACAACGAAAATTACCTTCTGAACCCGCGAATGACATATCTGGGGATCTCCAAACGGCATCTGACGCATTGAGATGCAGGCTCCTGCTCTTGTTTTTCTCATGGTATGGCCCTGTTCAATCCCAATGTCTCTTTCGGTATGCTTTGAAATTGCTCGGCTTTCCGAATCTATGATGGGCGGTCGAGTTCAATGACCATTGGCTGACGCAGGCAAAACTCTCCCCTCCCGAGCCTCGCTAGCACGGCACAGTTGACGAACGAGATGCGGTCTGGTCCGGCCTCCCGGCCATAGCCGCCGTGGACGTGACCAAAGACGTGCAACCGCGGCTGTGCCCGAAGCACAGCACGAGTGAGTTGTTCGCAGCCCATATGAGGCGCGAGGACATTCTCTGCGTCCAGAACGCGGAATGGCGGTCCATGTGTGATGAGCACATCAGTCTCGGTCGGCACTTTATCCCAATACTTCCGGCTGGCCGCGCCTCGCTCGACGCCAAAGGCCATCGAAGACGGAACTGGCGTGACAGGGCACCCCCAAAAGCGCAGTCCTTCAACGGTGACGCCGGAGTTTTCGAGATAGACGGCGTTGGTGAGTAGCTTTCGTGCCTTTGACGGGTTCGATGCAAAAAGCAGGTCGTGATTCCCGGCGACAACGATGCGATGTCTGTAGGGTAGCCCGCCCAACCAGTCGTTGAAATCGGCCAGCACTTCGAGTTGGCGATCATCGGTTAGAAAATCGCCTGCGTGGATGAAGATGTCACCTCGCGGAAGCGTCATCTCGCGATGGAAGCCATGCGTGTCGCTAATGCAAACAATCTGCAATTGAGCGCGCTCAGACATGAATTATTTTACCATCTCAGGCCAAAGACACACTTCCGCAACTTACATCGCATCAATGACTTAGTAGCACTGACTTTGCGCCGATTTTGCCCGTTCGCGAGGCAGTAAATCATCATCGCCCGTGTTCTCGATCTCGCGTCCGCGTGATGCGCAATACAGGCTCTCTCCCCTCCACTCGCACCCATGCTGACGCCCGTCGCTTGCAATGCCGGCATTCCCTATCACCTCGCGGGCCAAAAACCGCTGAGGCGGTGCGGCATGCGTAGTTTTTCCAGTCTCTATTCTCGGCCGCGCGGCCTTGCGGTGCTTGCGCTTCGAGCGCTTCGACGATGGCGCGCTGATTGTAGCCGGTCACGCGCATCCGCACGGCAATCATCCAATCGAGCTGGCAGGCATTTCTCACGGCAATACGGTTGAGGATGTCGGCCTTGTGCAGCAGGTAAGCCGCACTGGGCGTCGACGTTGCACTTGTAGGTGGGCCAGCCATTTCTTGCATTGGCTGTGGCCGCACATTCAATTCTGGATTGCCGATTCGAATACCGTGCTCCGCCGCGAGATTCGCGCACAGGTGTTTGAATTCGTCGGAGCCTGTGATGGTGACAACACCCCACTTCTGACCACCGAGCTGAAGCGCCGCTAAAACAGCGCCCTCATCTTGCTGCTGCCAAACGTCGATGCGGCGGCCGCGATCTGTGAAGCTGACGCGGCCAGGCGCGCCCTTCGCGTGGTAGTGAATCGCCGCAATGCCCTTCCGACCGGAGAATTTAACCTCTGCGATGAAGTCGCGAATGTCGCACTGCTGCAGTTGCAGCTCGCCGTCTCCGTGAATGCTTGCTGTTAGTGGCGCGCTGTGACGATACCGCCAGTGTTCCGCAAGCTGCTCATCGCCTTGATCCTTCAGAAACTCCTCATATGTAAGACAACGGCCAAGCCGTTGCCTCAACTCGTTCCGTTGGCGTTTCTGCCGCTCTGAGAGTGCCGCTCGCTGCTTTGCATACTCTGTTGCTAGCAGACTTCGCGCCACATTCAGAGCTGCTCCTGACCACTTGGCGTCCTTGTTCAGCGCGGTGCGTTCTGCCCGGAATTCCTGGATCTGCTTTGTGCGCTCGGTACGGTGGGCTTTGCGCTGTGCGGTCTGAGCCGCTTCATTTTCTGCCCGATACTGACGAAGTGCAGCGCTGTACTCTGCCGACTTCGTCGCCGCGTTCTGATCGAGCGTCTCGGCTTCGTTCGTTACAGGGCTGCTTTTGAATGCCCTCCCGTCTGCCTCAAAAGCCCCGAGGCGTTCCTCCATTCGTTTCCGACTGAATCCCCTTCCACACGCCGAGGCCTTTACCGCAATCTCTCCCACCCAAAGCAGCGCTCCGCTCCCCTTTGGTTCATATCGCATCCCCAACTGACCGAGACGCTCGTGCACCGCACTCCAAGACTGTGCGCTCCTCAGAGCCGGTACCGCCTTCTCTATGGCAATCCGCTCTGCGGACTTCTCGCCGGTGGCGTTTTCATAATCGCGTGCCCGTGTGCTTGGCTCTGCTCTGTGCTCTGGCTGGGGCCTGGTATTGAATTGCGCGCCGCCCTTCTCGTAGCGGGCATTCTGTTCTGGCTCCCATCCCTGCGCCTCAACGATCTCAGCAAGTGCCCTATGTGCACGGTCAATGCACCATCCCTTGTCACACACGCGGAGTGTGTCAGGATGCACTCGATTGAGAGCGATATGAAGGTGATAGTTGTCAGTGTTTCGGTGGAGTGCGTAGACGGCCAAATAATCGGCATTCATGCCGAGATGCTTTTTGAGAAAATCAACAGCCTCTCGACACTGCTGGTACGTCGGCTGCTCGCCTTCCTTCCAACTGAGCAACCAATGGTCGACGGGGTCTTTGCTGCGCGTTGTTTCCTCAGCCAACGCAATCATCTCGGCGCGACAGCCCTGAGTCAAATCCGAAATGAAGCTGCCACATGTGGCGATGAGCTCCGTTTTCTCTGCCCCTTCGTGACCATCTGCCACGATGTAATCGAGCAGGCTGCCGATGCGCGACGCCTTACTCGATGACGACTTTGGATTCGGAATGCGTTTAACGATCATCCTTAGCAAGCCTCTCGATGGCAGCACGAAGCGCGCGAATGGCCGCAATGCACTCGTCGGCGACTCCGCCATGCTGCGCCAGCATGTTCATCGTGTGCTTCTGCAATCCGCCCAATCGGCGCAATTCGCGGATTGTCACCATATCGCTCGCTGCGCGGACTGTGCGCCCAAGCGAACGCCGTCGTACCAGGTCCGTCACAGTCACGCCGGCAATATCTGCGTCGATGCGCAACTGCTCCATATCAGTTGGCGTTAAGCGCATTTCAAATCGCATAATTGCGCGCTGAGTTTGGCGAGGCTTGAATGGCATTTGCTTTTCCTTACGCGAAGCGTGTGCGGTGCTTTCAGGATGAGCCTCAATGCGACAAGCGAAGCGCGGAGCAAAGAGGCGACGGGTTGACCGAAACAGGGCGAAGCCATGTGTACGGACAACCCGCATCCTGTACTGCTCCTCCGACACCTTGGCAGTAACACTCACAACTTATGCGAGAAACGACTTTCATGCAAGGCACTCTGTAAGAGCGTAAACAGCACAGAATTATTTTTATACGTCTAACTATGCTCACCTATACTCGACTTCACTAAACACCGTATCACCCTATGAACATTGCCTTTTCGCCACTTTTCGAGCAGGTGACTTCGTGCTACTGTGCAATTGTTTGTTGCTTTAAGAAACATACAAGGAAACGCAATGGCACAAAGAGAGGTAATCACCGAAGACATTCTTCAAGCTGCAATTGTGGCGTTGGATGCGCGCATTGCCGCGCCGGTTCTACCTGCAGAGAAACGATATTCGAGACGTGAAGCGTTTCTTAAACTGCGAGCAAAAGCAAAGGAAGCTCTTGCCGCGGGGCATTCACTCGAAACCGTGCTCGACGATCTCAAGGGAGTAGGGCTCGGTCTGACCGTATCAACTGCGCGGCAATACTTGAAACCTGGGCGCAAAGGGAGCAGTAAGAAAACTGCTACGCGGGCCAAGCCAACAGAAGAAGCAACCGAGACGCCAGAGGCGCGACCTGCGGTGAAATCTGCGCCGAAAGTGCCTGTAACAAACGGCGAAACGAAAAAGGGGAACTTCACCCCCGTAGAGGACGACAAGATCATCTAAGGAGAGCGAAATGGGAAAGCCGGTGTACATGCTTAACGGATCGAAAGGTGGCGTGGGCAAAAGCATTTGTTCGATGGCAATGATTCATTACTTGGGAAAGCGCGGCGAAAAGGTTCTGCTTATTGACGCCGACACTTCAAATCCGGATGTGGGAAAAGCCTACAGCAAGACGATTGAGACGCATTACATCAATCTCGACGAACGCGATGGCTGGATGGACTTGGTGAACTGCCTCGCGGAAGAGTTGGACCACACGGTTGTAATCAACACGCCAGCCCGTAGCAGTGAGGGCGTAAAGCTCTACGGAACGCTCCTAACGGAATCACTGGTAGAGATCACGCGGGACCTCGTAACACTGTGGGTAATCAATTCGCAGCGCGACAGTCTGCAACTGCTGAAGGAATACATGGACACGGTCAATGCTGGAACGACGCACGTCGTCCGTAATCTCTACCACGGTCCTGAGCGGAAGTTCGAGCTGTACAACAACTCAAAAATCAGAACGGCTGTAGAAGCGCAAGGGAAGACGCTCAATTTCCCCGAAGTTGCAGATCGCATATCTGATCAACTGCACAGCGAACGCCTGACGATTCAGAAGATCATCGAGACCGCGCCAGTGGGTAACCGTGCTGAGGTAAACCGCTGGGTGAAAGAGTGCGCAATGGTCTTCGATGAGGTCGTGGCATGAACATCGAAACGGCCTTCCACTCGATCTACAAACGCGATCCAAGTCCTGAGGAAACGAATGACTTCAATCGTATCGCCAAGGAACTCGGTATTCGCGATAACGACGCGATTTGGGCGGTGGCATTTCTGCTCGGTCACTACGTTGATCTGGCAAAGCAAATGCCAGAGCAGATCGAGAAACTTGTAGTGCAATCGCTTACCGCCCATGCTCGCGGGCTCGATAAGGCCCGCGAAACCGCGGAGAGAGAGTTCGCGGTTATCAAGTCCCGAGTTGAGGAAACCGTCAGCGATGCAGTCGTGACATCTGCGCAGCAGGAGATCGCCGCCGCCGCGCAGACGGTCGCGCGGCATACGGCGCACAAGTCCTGGCTTCAGTGGCTCGGTGGCGCGGCGCTTGTGGGAATGACCTTGATAACTGGCGCGTTCTATTGGGGATACACTATAGGGAACACAGCAGGATATGCCCGCGCACTGGATGTAAAAGAAGCGTCAAGCTGGGCTGCGACAGAACCAGGAGAAGCCGCGTACAAGCTCGATCAGAATGGCGATTTGCGCTCCATCGTCCACTGTGACCGTGATGGGTGGACAATAGAGCGGAGTCGCGACGGCAAGGAGAGACTGTGCGTAGTTCACCCTACGCGCGACGGTAATATCTACGGTTGGTATCTACCAATGAAATGAAAACCAGATGCTACTCAACCGTGGGAGAGGCAAGAGAAAAGGCTTTCCGGTTGGCTTCGCCTCGGCTTAGAAGGCGAGTTCTCTATTCTTTTGTGCGGTTCAATGGATCTCCGTGTGTCTGGAGCCAGTTGCGGAGCAATTCGTCAAGCAAGTCACTGAGTGTACTGGATGCACGCTGGCGGGTTCGCTTTTGACG
>VFSW01012881.1_pt1 | contig 11645 bp, 16 predicted proteins | sample 5358111 | NCBI WGS metagenome assembly VFSW01 (sample SAMN11554181, study PRJNA540505) | mine drainage metagenome | isolation source: sediment from site ElyBrook_90M | place: USA: Ely Copper Mine, Vershire, VT | collected 2017 | reverse complement strand
CCGCGCCAGTCCGTACGGATATCAACGTACTCTTCGCTCCACGGCTTTTTGGTGAAGGTCGTCCACAGGTAGTTGAGCGCATAGCGGCCGCCCATCTTGAGGATACCTTCGTTCTCGAGCCGTCGGCCGGATGCGTATGTCGGGAGCTTGAACGTCCATTTCACGTCCCCAATGGGGCGAAGGCGTCGCGCGACATCGGTATCTTCCCCATAGAACTTGATGGATGTGTCAAAGCCGCCGATCTTCTGCATGGCATCGCGCCGCACGATGAAGTTGCCGCCCTGCAGCATCGCGCCGGTGCGCAGCACGTGCTTGTTGAACGCGTAGGTCGCGTAGCCGATGCCGTAGAAACACTTCACCCAGAATCGTGCGATGGGAGAGAGGTCGTAATAAATAAAGGGGCCGGAGAGCGCGACAAGGTTTTTGTTGCCGTCGAACTCGCGCACGACCGTATCGAGCCATCCCGGCGGCATCTGGGTGTCGGAGTCCACATTTGCCACAAGCTCGCCGGTCGAATGTTCGAAACCCGCCTGCCGTGCGTAGGTGAGCCCTTTGCGCGATTCGTCAACGACGCGCACGCCTTCGAACTTACGCGCGATCTCGCTCGTGCGGTCCGTCGATGCGTTGTTCACGACGACGATCTCGCAGTCATGCTCCAAGCCCGCACGCGTTATTTCTTTCTGCACCGCCTCAATGCATTTGCCGATGCGCTGCTCCTCGTTGTAGGCGGGGATCGAGAAGCTGATTTTCATACGTTCGGGTAAGTATACCCAAAAGAAAACCGGACGGAATGTTGTTCCGCCCGGTCAATTTGCCACCGTTCCTCACCATAGATGGTAGACGGTACGAGCAATGCATATCGCTATCGCTGCTGCCGCGCCGCCCAGTACCGTTGACCACCCAATGACGCTTCGAAGCGGGTCGCCTTGGTACTCGACCAAGCCAGCCATCTGCTTAACGATACCTAGCACCATGTGGTTGCCGACTATCAAGAGCGCGATGACGATGGCGGCCGTCGCCCAGAGTTCGCCCGGAGGAGGGTTTTTCGAGAAAAACGCCTCGTTGACGATTATCGCGAACATGACCCCGAAGAACACGAAGTGCGCCCAACCGACACCGGTCACATTGCCTTCCTGCACGTGCGCTTCCTGCGTCACGATGACGGTCGTATCCGCGTTCGGGAGGGTCGCCGGTGCATATACCTTGAAGTGCATGAACCAGCTTGCTGCGAAACCGATCAGAACGCGATAATCCACTGCCACTCGCCCCATTCGGGATGTTTTTTCGCGATGTATGCAAGCCAGAACGTGAGCGGCAGGTCGAACCAGATGCCGCCATGCCACAGGAGCGGCAACACGCTTTGCCCAGGGAATTGTTCTCGCATCCCATTGGGCGTGAGCCACCCTGCGTCGTAGGCAAGCCCGTATTGAAGCAGCCACAAGATCAACCCGATCCCAAGGATGTAGGCATTGAACATTTCGCTCTCCCATCGTTGCTATGTACGCTGGCGAGATTATAGCACAAATACCTGACAGGTCAATGTCTGTGTACGCCGATTTTACGGCTGAAAAGCTACTTTTTTGATGCTACGATGCCACACATGAGCGCGCCCACGATCCTCACGCTGATCCTTACGTACCGCTACGCCATTCTTGTGCCCATCGCGCTTGTCGCGGGATTTCCGACGGGCCTTGCGGTCGGCGTTGCGCTGCGGCTTGGGTATCTCGAATTCTTCCTTTCGTACGGCTGCATCATGCTCGGCGAACTCATCGGTGACATGGCATGGTACTGGATAGGGTACCGGTGGGGCGAAACGTTCTCGAAGCGTTACGGGAAATTCGTCGGCTTGAGCCACGAGCACATTGACGAAGCGAAGCGTCTTTTCGCACAGTACGACCAGCGCATTCTCGTCTCCTCGAAGCTCACGACCGGTTTCGGGTTTGCGATACCGATCCTGTTCACCGCAGGCATGTCGCACATGCCGCTCTGGCGTTACATGCGTGCCAACCTAGGCGGACAATTCCTCTGGTCGGGCGGCCTCATTGCGGTCGGCTATTTCTTCAGCGACCTGTATCTCAACGTCAGCAGCGTCGAAGGCAAGGTCAGCACGGTCGGAACCGCCATACTGCTTCTACTGCTCATGTTCGGTTTCGGAAAGTTCCTTTGGTCGCGCGTGATGCGCGGCAGTGCCTGATCACCGGATCGGAGTCCACTCCTTATCGAGCGAGTCGTCAGTGAGCCAGATCCAAATATTGTTGATGGTCCATACCCACAAAAGCCTCGGCCAGCCGAGCGCGCGTTCGCGCCTTCCGGGGTAGCGGATGAGCTGGTCCCACGCGAACAGTACTTTGCCGATCTTCGACAGGCGCAGAAAAAAGTCGAGGTCCTCTCCCGCGGCCATATGTTCGCGGAAGCCATTGACCTTGAAGAACGCTTCCCGTCGCACGATCATCGTCTTGCCTGTCCCCGCGCCGCGCCGCAGGACGACGTTCTGGAACCACAAGATGACGTTCTGGAGCCCGAGGAAAAGCCAGTCGGCCCACGTCTCGCTCTCCGGCAAAATGCGTTGCGGACAGGCGATCGCGACGAGCTGGGGGTCGGCATCGAACTTCGCGAGCGCACGCTCGAAGAAATTATTGATGTCGGGGATCCGCACGGTCGAATCCACGAACACGATGAATTCTCCCCGCGCGACCCGCCCGCCGTCATTGCGCTGCTCGGCTGCGCGAGGGTGCAGGCTTTCCTGCACGGTCACTTGATCCGCGATCCGCCTTGCGATCTCGACGGTGCGGTCCTTGCTCCCGCCGTCCGAAACGATGACTTCGTGCGGTAGCTTCAACTGTTTGAATTGCAGCACGGTGCCTTCGATCCACGCTTCTTCCTTGAGCGTCGGGATGACGATCGAAAGCTTCGGCAGGTTTTGGGTCTCCATACTCACATGTTACCAGTCCACATTCTCAAGTTTCCCATTGAGATACCGCAGGCCCAGGAAGAACGCGATGATGAGCGCGAAGAACGAGCCGATCTGGAACTGTTCCGGTATGAGCGCGAGCACATTGCCGAACGTGTAGCCTACGAAAATGACGAACGCGACCCATACAAAGCTGCCGACGATGTTGATGACGCAGTAGCGGGTGAACGAAACGCGCAACATGCCGGCGGTCGTGAGGATCGGCACTGCGAGCCCGAACCCCATCGTGAGTTTCGATATGACGAGGATCTGTAAATGGTATTTGTGGAACCGTCGTTCCAATTTTGCGACGATCTCCGGCGTCGCGTTCACCAGGTATCCCCAGCGCATCACGAACCGCCGCGCGCCGAGATAGCCGACCCAGTACCACATGATGTCGGAAAGGACGTCGCCGAGGATGAGCGCCGTGTAGAGCGGCAGGAACTGCAGCTCGCCAAGCCGCAAGAGGACGCCGCCGGTAAGCATTACGACAGTGCCTTCGATGTAAGCTCCGAGGAAAAAGAGGGGGTATTTCGTCGCCTCTAGGAACACGATCAGCCCCGGGAGAAAAGGCAACGCCGACATAGATAATGCTAGTATACCCTGTATGACATCGCCTGCATTACACCCCCGAAAGGGTCCCCTTTGGGGCCGTGAACTGGCACACCGCTACCGGAGCCATTTCTCGCGTCGCGACTATCAGATGGCCATTGCGGGGTCGATACTCTTCTTCCTCGCGAGCGTGGTCGTTTCCTTCTACGCGATCAACTACGCAAACGATGTCGCGAGCAACTATGTCACCGACATTATTCTTTCGAATGTCCCCGCATTCGACGTGGACGGCCTCTTCGGCTACGGAACGATCCTTTTGATCGCGTTCGTCACGCTCGTCCTCCTGACGCATCCCAAACGCGCACCGTTCTCGCTTTTCTCGATGGGCACGTTCTTTTTCATCCGCTCGGCGTTCACGTCACTCACGCACTTGGGGCCGTTCCCGACGCTTCCGACCAATGGCGATTGGGGTAAGCTGCTCTCGCACTTCCTGTTCGGTTCCGATTATTTCTTCTCTGGGCATGTGGGCACTTGTTTTCTCCTCGCACTTATCTTCTGGAAAGAGGAGGGCTTGCGCTACCTGTTCATCGTTTGGTCGGCCTATATGGCTGTGGTCGTCCTGCTCGGCCACTATCACTATTCGATCGATGTGGCTTCCGCGTACTTCATCACCTACACGATCTATGTGCTTTGCGTGAAATTCTTCCCGACCTCGCTTGCGATCTTCAACGCTGACTCGATACCATTCACCGACCTATGAAACAAATGCCTCTGCGTGAACGCGGCATTCACGATGTCTTCCTCGTGACCGTCGCCCTCAAAGGGCTCGACGGCATCTTGGAGATCGTGCTCGGGCTGCTGCTCATATTCACCGATACGTTCAGTGACGTCGTCTTTTTCCTGACACGGGACGCGATCATTGACGACCCGAACAACTACTTCGCCTCACACTTGCGTGCGTTCGCGTCGCAGTCGCACCAAGCATTCGTCATCGGCGGCCTCTATCTCGTCGCGCACGGCATCTTGAAAGCGTTCATTGCAGGCTCCCTCTGGCGGAACTACGCGTGGGCGTACCCCGTTTCAATGGTTTTCTTGGGGCTTTTCATCTTCTACGAGACCATCGGCGTCTTGACGAGGGGTTCGATCCCGCTCATGTGCCTTGCGGTCTTCGATATCTTCATGCTCTGGCTCGTCGGCTACGAATACAAAAAATGGCCGCACCGGACTTGAGGTTCGAGTCGAGTCCAAGTCTTCCAGTCGGCGAAAGGAAAACGTCACCCGAGAGGATGACGTTTTCGCTAGCGCTCCACATACTGCGAAATGGCGCGCCCTGACAGTAGTACAAGTTTACCGATCGATCGAAGAACGTCAATACCGATGTCGGCATCCCGCGGAGGGACTTGCACCCTCGGAGCGCTTAGCCTGTCAGGGCACGCTTCGCACTATGCCGCGGGCCGGAGAAGTATTTCCCGACACCGATAAGATTTCCGTAAAGTTTCCTTAGCGTTTTTATGAATTCATCGGCATGCTAGACTTTCCAGATGGATCCCGAACTCCGCGAAAGAATGGAGAAAATGGAGAAGCAGATGGACGAAGTCTACGCTTTGGCAAAACGTCTCTACCGCATCATTTTCTGGACCGTTATCGCTTCCATATTGCTCTTCGTCGTGCCGCTCATCGGGCTTTTCTTCGAGATCCCCAGTCTCATCAACACCTATGCGAACATCGGTAACATCGGCACTACCGGTACGACCTATTGATCATTACGAGTGCTATACTTGAGCCATTATGGACGAACGAAACATACAAGAAATCATCAAAGCGACCCACTGGCCGCGCGTCATGGCGGCCTGCGCGCTTTGCATGCTCGCACTGTTCCTTTTGGTGCTCACTATCAGCGCCGTCAAAAGTTACCACTACATCGGCACCGGCATTACGCCGACCAACACCATCCAGGTAAGCGGAGAAGGCAAAGTCACCGCTGTCCCCGACACCGCGACCTTTACCGTGACCGTGCAGGACACTGCAGCCGATGTACAGACAGCGCAAACGAAAGCGACCGACCAGGGCAACGCGATCGTCCAATACCTCACGGGGCAGGGCGTTGCTTCCACCGACATCCAGACGTCCGACTATGAGATCACTCCGCAGTATTCCTACAGCCAGGCCGCATGCCCCGCGATCGCTCCTACCGGCGGCTCTGCGACGGCGATCTATTGTCCGCCCGGCAAGCAAACCCTGACGGGCTACCAGGTTTCCGAGACTTTCACCGTGAAGGTTGAGGATACATCCAAAGCCGGAACGCTCCTTTCTGGCGTTGGCTCGCGAGGCGCCTCGCAAGTGAGCGGTCTTTCGTTCACTGTCTCGAATCAGGACCAGCTCATGGAGCAGGCGCAGCAAAAGGCTATCGCCGAAGCGCAGAGCAAGGCGGATGCGCTCGCGAAATCGCTTGGCGTGAAGATCGTTGGCATCGTTGGCTTCAACGAGAACAACGGCGGCACCATCTATCCAATGGCGTTCGCGGCCAACGCGGGCGCGGGCGCAACAGAGAGATCGGTCCCTGCGCCGAGCATTCAGACCGGGCAAAATACGATCACTGATGACGTTACGGTTACGTACGAGATCCAGTAGAAAGTAGGTATGACCCTCCCGCTTGCGGTGTTGACCTTGTTGAGTTCGGTCCTTTTCTACGCGGGCGGGGAATACTTTTCCAAGCTTTGGGGACTTGGGCCCACCCCTGCGCTCCTGCTTACAGCGCTGGCCTGCTATATCGTCTCCGCACTCCTATGGTTCCCGGCGCTTTTGTACCGCGACCAACTCTTGACCATCGGCGTCGATTGGGAAGTACTTGGATTGTGCGCAACGCTTTTGCTGGGCTTCTTCGTGTTCCACGAGGCTCTCACGTTCAAGAATTGGATCGGCCTGGCCCTGGGCCTCATCGCGGCGTGGCTTTTGCTTACTTGACTTGATGCTCCGAAGCGATATGATACCCGCATAACCCCCGCAGGGGGTTTTAAAATGCAAAGTCAAAAAGATTAAAATCGCAAGACGTATGGCGAACCCCTTTACCCAATACCTCAAAGAAACGCGCAGCGAACTCAACCACGTCGCGTGGCCCACGCAGCAGCAGACGATAGTGTTCACCATACTCGTCGCGGCGATCTCGCTCGGCATTGCGGCATATGTCGGCGTGCTTGATTTCGGCTTCCGCGCCGCGCTCTTCGATGTCGTCAGCGCGACCGGCAACATCAGGGCGTCCAATGCGATCCAGGTCACGCAACAGCCGGCCACGACCACCGGTTCGCAACCGACACCGACCTTTAACGTCCTTCCGGGCACGACTCCCTCGACCGGGTCTACGAACACAAGCAAATAACGTATGGCAAAACAAACTCACGGCAGCGAACGACAGTGGTACGCCGTCCACACCTACTCCGGCTACGAAGACGCGGTCGCGCGCAACTTGAAACAGCGCGTCGAGTCTTTCGGCATGTCCGACAAGATCTTCAATGTCGTGGTTCCGATCGAAAAGAAGATCAAGATCAAGAACGGCCGCAAGACCGAAGCCAAGGAGAAGATCTTTCCGGGCTACGTGCTCGTGGATATGATCGCGACCGACGAGGCGTGGTCCGTGGTCCGCAACACGCCGCAAGTGACCGGGTTTGTGGGCACTGCCAACCAGGCCGTACCGCTTTCCCCTGAAGAAGTCGAGAAGATCCTCAAACGCTCCTCGGGCGAACAGGTCCGCCACGCGATCGACCTTGCGCCGGGTGACGCTGTCAGCATCATCGACGGCCCCTTCAAGGATCTCGAAGGAAAAGTCGGGGAAATTGACGAAGAGCGTGGAAAGGTTAAAGTGTTGGTTCCTATGTTCGGTCGCGAGACTCCGGTGGAGCTTGAGGCAGACCAGGTACAACGCCTCTAGTTCGACAAGCTCACCACAAGTAAACCTATGGCAAAAGAAATCACCAAAGTAATCAAATTGCAGATCGAAGCGGGGAAAGCTACGCCTGCGCCGCCTGTCGGCACGGCGCTTGGCCCTGCCGGCGTCAACATCGGCGAATTCGTCAACCAGTTCAACAATCAGACGCGCCCGCTTATGGGCAACATCGTCCCGGTTCTCCTCACCGTGTACAAAGACCGTTCGTTCACGTTCATCGTGAAAAAGCCGCCGGCCTCGCGCCTCATCCTCAAGAAGCTCGGCCTCGAGAAGGGCTCGCAAAAGCCGCAGAACAAAGTCGGCAAGCTCTCCAAGCAGCAGCTCCAAGAGATCGCACAGGAGAAGATGGAAGACCTCAATGCTCCGGACATCGAACAGGCAAAGCGGATCATCGCTGGTACCGCGCGCTCAATGGGGATTGATGCGGAATAGGGAGCATCAATCGACCTTTTGAGATTTTTTGGAGCCTATGGCGAACAAAAAATCCAAAAGGTGTACTGTTCCTGTAAGGAATTATGGGAAATAAGTTCATCGTTTTCGAAGGCATCGATGGCGCCGGAAAAGGCACCCAAATAGAATTGTTGGCGAAGCGCTTGCGCAAGAGTGGCAAGCGCTTTTCGCTTGTCGCATCACCCAAATATTCCTCGCCAACGGGACAGCTGGTGAGGCGGGCGCTCCACGGCGAGTTCGGCGATTTCGTCGGCCTCAGCGGCTACCTCTCCGCGATGCCGTACTTGCTCGACTTCATCGCGCACCGCCAGGGTCTTGTTTCGGCATTAGGGAAGGGAACCGTCGTCTCGGATCGCTATATCTTCTCGACGCTCGCGTTCCAAGGCGCAAAAGTCCCGCCGAGAGAAAAGAAAACATTCATCGCACTCGTTGAGAAATTGATGTTCAACGAATTCAAGCTTCCGAAACCCGACCGCGTCATCTACTTCGATCTTCCCGTCACGCAGGCGCAAAAGAACATGCGCGGCAAGAAAAAGGACCAGCACGAGAAAAGCGTCGCGTACCAGAGAAAAGTGGCGCAGATCTATGGCGAACTCGCGAAGCGCAAGGAGTGGCGCATCATCCCATGCGTAAAGAACGGCACAATGCGCTCGCCCGAGGAGATTCACGAATTAGTTTGGAAAGCGGTACAATAAACCGCATGGGAATGAGCCAGACGATAACGGACCACCTTTCCGGGGCGCTCGAGCGTTTGGGTGCGCGCACAGGGGTCTTCGGCGTCGTGCCTACCACGGAACTTCAGAACGGCGATTACGCCTCGAATGCTGCGCTGGTGTTCGCGGAGGAATTCAAAACGAACCCGCGCGAACTGGCCGAGAAGATCATCAAAGAATTAGGCGAGATCCCCGGAGTTGAACATCCTCCGTCCGTTGCGGGCCCAGGCTTCATCAACTTCCGTTTGTCATCCTCTGTGCTCCTCGATTCGCTCACAAAAGCCGCAAGCGAAAACGCGTGGGGGGCTAACGAGGACCTTTCCGGCAACAAGATCATGGTCGAATACACCGATCCGAACCCGTTCAAGGAATTCCACATCGGGCACTTGATGAGCAATGCAATAGGAGAATCCATTTCTCGGCTAGTGCAGTTCTCTGGCGCAGAAGTGAAGCGTGCCAACTACCAGGGCGATGTCGGACCGCATGTGGCGCGGGCGCTTTGGGGTAGGCAGCAAAAGCCGGAGCTTTCCTGGGGCGAAGCATACGCATATGGCGCGCAGAATTACGAAGCCAACAAAGACGCGATCGACGCGATCAATGCGAAAGTCTACGACCGAAGCGACGAGAAGTTGAATGCCTTGTACGATGCCGGCCGCAAAGAATCACTCGACCACTTCGAGAAACTCTACAAGATCCTCGACACGAAGTTCGATTTCTATTTCTTCGAGAGCGTAACCGCGCCGAAAGGCGAGGCAATCGTCAAGGCGCATCCAGAAGTGTTCGAGCAAAGCGACGGCGCGATTGTATATAAGGGCGAACAGGACGGCCTGCACACCCGCGTTTTCATAACCTCGAAGGGCCTTCCGACGTATGAGACGAAGGAACTTGGTCTCGCTCAGTTGAAGGAAGAGACTTGGAACTTCGACACGTCCGTCACGGTCACTGCCCACGAACAGGCGAACTATTTCGCGGTCGTCCTCGCCGCAATGCGGAAAGTCTTGCCCAAGGTTGCGTCGAAGATCGAACATGTCTCGCACGGCATGATGCGTTTAACCAGCGGGAAAATGTCCTCACGCACGGGTGATGTGATAACGGGCGAGTCGCTTTTGAACGACCTGATCGAACAGGCGAGGATCCGCGCCGCTGAAAGTCGTGCGAACGACAAGGAAAAGCTCGCGCAGGACGTCGCCGTCGCCGCGATCAAATATCAGATATTGAAACAAGCTTCGGGCAAAGACATCACGTTCGAACGCGAACGCGCACTTTCGCTCGAAGGCGATTCAGGGCCGTATTTGCAGTACGCGCACGCGCGTACAAGGGCGGTCCTTGAAAAGGCAAAAGAGCAGAACATAGAACCACGAGGTGACACCTCGAGAATGCAGGAGGAATTACCGCGCTTGCTGTACCGTTTCCCGGAGGTGGTCGAGCGCGCGGCGGGAGAATACGAGCCACACCTGGTCACGAACTATTTGTTGCAGGTCGCGAGCGAGTTCAATACGTGGTACGCGCAAGAGCAAATTCTCGATGGCACTCCCGCAGCTGCGCACAAGGTCGCGCTCACATCCGCCGTCGCGCGGACGCTCAAGAACGGCTTGTGGATACTCGGCATTCCTGCGCCGGAGAAGATGTGATGGAGTACCGGGTCCGGCAGCATCCTCGCGCAAGACATATCAATATCACCGTGCGACGGGACGGCACGGTGTGGGTGACGAAGCCACGGCGCGTACCGATGCGGGAGGTCGAAGCGTTCATTCGCAGGTGCGAGCAATGGATACGACGGGCGCAAGAGAGGTTCTCGAAGCTGCCGCGAACGTCGAGGGTCGAACCGTCAAAAAAGGAATATGGGAAATATAAGAAAGCGGCGCATGAATATGTCGAACATCGCCTGTCGCACTTCAGTTCTCTGTACGGATCTCGCCATTTCAAAATAAGCATCAGGAACCAGAGAAGCCGGTGGGGAAGCTGTTCGCACAAGGGCGTGCTTTCGTTCAATTACCGCATCCTCTTTTTGCCGCCGCACTTGGCGGACTACCTTGTCGTGCACGAGCTGTGCCATCTGCGTGAAATGAATCATTCCAAGCGCTTTTGGAGCCTGATCGAGCTCGCGGTACCGGATCACAGGGAACGCCGCAAGGAATTGCGGAAGCTCGAATGTGGCCTTTTGTCCGATCCGTGAGATACTTTCCGGGACTCCCGGCCTTGCCGATTACTCCAGATACGTTTTCAGATACACTGCATCTATGACGCAAGATGAAGCTTTTGCCATTTTGAAGACCGGCCTCAACGTGTTCCTGACCGGCGAGCCGGGCAGCGGCAAGACGCATACGATCAATCGCTACGTGCGCTTCCTCCAGGAACGCGGTGTTGACCCGGCAGTCACGGCCTCGACCGGCATCGCGGCGACGCACATTAACGGTTACACCATCCATTCCTGGAGCGGCATCGGCATCAAGTCCAACGTGAGCGACCACGATATCGAGCTCATCCAAAGCCGCGAGAAAACCGCGCGACGTATTCTCGATGCAAAAGTATTGATCGTTGACGAGATATCCATGCTCGACGCGCGTACGCTCGAGAGCGTTGACAGGGTACTGCGGACGCTGCGCCGCAGGCCACTGCGGGAAGAAGAGCCGTTCGGCGGCCTGCAGGTAGTCTTTGTCGGCGACTTTTTCCAATTGCCGCCGATCTCTAGAAAAGAAGAGCCGAAGTTCGCGTTCGAATCGAGTGCGTGGAAAGATGCAAATCCGGTCATCTGCTACCTGAACGAACAGCATCGCCAGGAGGACGGGGAGTTCCTGGAACTGCTCGGCGCGTTCCGCCGCGGGACGTTGAGTTCGGCGCATCGCACGAGATTGCGTTCGCGTGCCGGCATGCTCGAGGAGAAAACCGTTGCGACGCGCCTATATCCGCACAATGAGAACGTTGATCGCATCAACCAGGAGTCGCTCGCAAAGATAGACGGAAGTTTGCACGTCTTCCACATGCTTGCGCGTGGCCCGAAAGCACTGACGGACTCCTTGAAGGCACAGTGCCTTTCGCC
>VFSW01012880.1_pt1 | contig 11646 bp, 8 predicted proteins | sample 5358111 | NCBI WGS metagenome assembly VFSW01 (sample SAMN11554181, study PRJNA540505) | mine drainage metagenome | isolation source: sediment from site ElyBrook_90M | place: USA: Ely Copper Mine, Vershire, VT | collected 2017 | reverse complement strand
CGGAACAATCGTCGTGGTGCAGCACATGCCCGACGGGTTTACCGATATGTTCGCGCGGCGGCTCGATGAACTTTCCGCGCTGCGGGTAAAGGAAGCGCAGTCGGGCGACATGCTGGTGCCGGGCCGCGTGCTGATCTGTCCGGGAAGCCGGCACATGAAAGTGAAGCGGCTGCCGCTGGGAGACATCATCGTGTTGGGTGACGAGCCGCGGGTGAACGGGCATCGGCCAAGCGCGGACGTTTTGTTTCGCAGCGTAGCGGAAGAATTCAAGAGCGCCGCCGTGGGCGTGATTATGACCGGCATGGGCGACGATGGCGCCGAAGGCCTGGGAATGATCAAGAAAGAAGGCGGCATGACGGTGGCGCAGAATGAAGAGTCCTGCGTCGTGTATGGCATGCCGAAGGCGGCGATTGAGCGTGGATCCGCCGTGCGGGTGGTGGCTCTGGATGTAATGGCCGCGACGCTGCAGGCGATCTGCGGGCGTGGCTCCGAGACATCGGGTCGCTCCGCGCGCGCCGGAAACTAGGAATTTACACCCGAATAGGCCATGACCTGAGTGATCTGGTTCGTGGGCTGCGGGCGTGATATGCAATAGCAAGGGGAGGTCTGTATGGAGCAGTTCGCACCAGTGAAACGCAGCAAGGACGGGCAGCCGGTCCGCTATTTGATCGTGGACGATTCGGTGTTTGCCCGCAAGAACCTGGCCCGCATGATCGAAACGTTCGGCGGGCAGGTGGCGGCTGAGGCCGGCGACGGCTTGACCGCCATCAGCGAGTTCGACCGCACGCATCCTGACATCGTGCTCATGGATATCACCATGCCGCAGATGGAAGGCATCGAGGCGGCCGAACGCATTGTGCAATCGCACCCGGAAGCCCGCATCGTGATGGTCTCCTCCGTGGGCTATCAGGAAAACATTGTGGCGGCGCTGCAGCGCGGGGCCCGTCATTTTGTGCAAAAGCCGGTCAAGCCGGAAGTGCTGTATGAAGTCATCAAGTACGTTCTGGGCGAAGACGGCGCGGTCGCCGCAGCGGCGGGAGCGGGAGCCTAATTCCATGAAGATGGAACTGATACAGCCTTTCATCAACGCGGCCGACGCCGTGTTGTCGCAAGGCCTGCAGTCCACCACCACGGTGAGCAATCTCACCATGGAAGAAGACGCGTACCGCCGCAAAGGTGTCGCTGGAGTGATCATGCTAACCGGCGACATTGAAGGCCGGATCGTGCTCGACCTCGAGCCGCAGACCGCGGTAAAGGTGGCCAGCCACTATGCGGGCGCGGAGCTGCCGGAATCCGACGGGCTGATTAAAGAGACCATCTTCGAACTGGCCAACCAGGTTGTAGGCAACGCCATTTCCGCGCTCAACGACCAGGGATTTCATTTCCGCGTGCATCCGCCGCTTCTGCTCACCGCGCAGGAGGGCGACAAGACCAGCGAAGATACCGAAGCGCTGATGATCTGCTTTGAGACTTCCCTTGGCGACGTCTATATGAACGTCGCACTGCGCTACAACAAACGGCGTATGGCCGATCATGCGGCGGTGGGGGCGTAGGCAGTACCCAGTTGCGCATGCTCGTTGGGGACGGGCTGCGCCCTTGCTTGGCCATGAAAATCATCTTCGGGTTGAATACCCCCCTCCCCCCCCCAAAAAACCTAAAATCCAGATTCATAAGCATTTAGCTGATCCGGATGTGCATTTTCACCGCAAAATACGGCCGATAAACGACTTACAGCTAAAATATTCCGGAATAAGGACTTAGCTGGCCGATTTTTCCTCTTCCGGTCGGGCAAGCGTCATCCCCTTCGTGCTGTCGACCACCATCCTGTCGAGCCGTCGCTGCCAAGCCCGATCCTGGCAGGGATGCGCATGGTTCCATTGTGGACTGTCTGTGGGCACGGTCAAGGTTGTTCGTCACATGAGCGGGGTTTTGGCTGTGGAAAACACACACTTGGCTGGTCGCGCATGCTATTTTCTTGATACCCTATTTACAATATGACATCATATTTTTGCTATGATCGCAACTGACAACAATAAGGACCAAGTATCTCCTAGTCAGCTAAGAGCAGCCAGGGCGCTCTTAGGGTGGAACCAGCGTGAACTGGCCGAAAAGGCCAAGGTCTCAGCTTCCACCGTCGCCGACTTTGAACGCGGCAAGCATACGCCTGTACCGAACAACCTTGACGCGCTGTGCGCGGCCCTCGAAGCAGGAGGCGTCTCACTACTGCCGGGCGGGGCGGTAATCGGGCCCAAACGCGCGCTAGGCACCGCAGCGGTTTCCGCGAACGGCAGCCCTAATAAGCTCATAACCGCGACAGATCTATCGCAGTGGGCAGACAGAATGGATGCGAAGGCACTATTCCCCGAGCTCGTTCGACGCCTCATCTTAGTGAGTACAGGAAACTCTGCCGACCGGATCGACTTTCCCGCCGACGAAAGCATCCAACTCGAAGGCTGGGACGGCATTTGCGAACAGCACACCAGCGCAAATCCCCACTGGCTGCCTCAAGGGATCTCCGGATGGGAACTCTCTACTCAACGCACTGGCACCATGAACAAGGCTGACGGAGATTACCATAACCGACACCACCGATCCACTGGACCTGAGCCCACTCGAAACGACGTTTGTCTTCGCTACTCTGAAGCGCTGGCGTCAGGGCCCGAGCTGGGCCTCAACCAAAAGAAAGGAGAAAGCGTGGGCCGATGTGCGTTTCGTAGACGCTGACGGTTTCGCCCAGTGGATAGAGCTATTTCCCTCGGTAGGATACTGGCTCGCAGCCCACCTCGGCAGGGTGTGCCCAGGCATCCTGCCTCTTGCGGACCTATGGAAAGAGTGGCGGCTGTCCACTAAGTGGCCGATGACACCAGATATTTTGCGGGCCGGACGCGACGACGAAGCAACGAGGCTCTTGAAGTGGCTATACGGAAATCCTGCGATTTGGTCGTTGCAAGCTGACTCCCCTGAAGAAGCGGCAGTATTTCTTTTTGCAGCCATTGATCAGCTCCCGGAGCCTTACCGAACCTTTTACCACTCCAGGTGCCTGGTCGCCTCCACGGACAATGCGGCGCGCACCCTTGGGACAAGCCCATCTCCCTTGGTCATCGTGCTCGAAGCGTCGGAGCCGGGACTTGCCGCGCGACTGGTCGAACAGGGGCACCACGTCCTTGTCACGTACGGGTCCGCAATCTGGGCGTCCGATGCGGTCCACGTCTTGCCAAGAGCGCCGCACGAGGATTTTCTGGCTGCGCTTGAAGATATGGGAGTGCCGAGGGATCAAGGAGCCGTTCTCACCCGTGACAGTGTTCGCAGCCTCGCCATCCTCAGACGCCTTGTTCCTTCGGGCGCAGCAGCACGAATTCCAGCCTGGGCTGACGAGCCAAGTGGCAAACTGCTATTGCCAGCCCTGCTCGCCGGCGCTTGGGACTCTCGACGCGAGGGAGACCGACGCGTCCTCGAACAGCTCTCGGGCGAAGCATTTGACGATTTCGAGTCTCGATGCGCACGATGGGCCGGCTTTCCCGACGCCCCACTTCGGCACGCAGGCACCGCTTGGAAGATTGCCTCACCGCGAGACGCTTGGTTCAGGCTCGCAGGCCTAATCAGCCGCCCACATTTAGAGCACTTTGCATCCGCGGCGAAACTAGTGCTCGGCGCAGCCGATCCGCGATTTGAACTTGACCCTAGCGAGCGCTGGCTCGCCGCTTTACACGGCAAACTCCCCGAGCACTCCCCGTGGCTCGCTTCAGGCCTGACGGAAACACTGCTCCTGCTGTCGATGTACGGTGACCGTATACGCGCAGTCCCGAATGCTCAACAGTTCTCAAATAGCATCGTTAGCAGCCTGCTGGCGGATGCAGATGATCGCAGATGGTGGTCTGTATCTCCCCAACTTCGAACGCTGGCCGAAGCTGCGCCAGACACATTCCTGGATGCGGTGGACCAGAGTTTAGCGCGCCCGGATCGGCCTATCATGGCGCTGTTTAAAGAAGATGGTGGCCTAATGGGGGGGGCACACCATTCTGATCTGCTATGGGCTCTCGAGATTCTTGCGTGGAGTCCTCAACACATCTCGCGCGCCGGCCAAATCCTCGCACGCCTGGCCACATTAGACCCAGGCGGGCAGTACGCGAACCGACCGAAGAATTCGCTTAGGTCGATTTTCCTTTTGTGGCATCCGCAAACCAACGCGACACTCGCTGAGAGGCTCCGTGTGCTTGATCGCATCCGAAAATACGAGCCGTCAGCTGCTTGGAATCTCATGCTCAGTATCCTTCCTCGCGGCTACGACACGGCGCAGCCGACACCGAAACCGAGATGGCGAGACTTTACAGTTGAAAATGTGGAGGTTGTGACCCACGGGCTCATTCTGGATGGTGCGATTGAGCTATCAAAGCGTCTCGTTCAAGACGCGCAACTTGACCCGCAGCGTTGGGCCGAGTTGGTTGGACATATCCCAAACCTGACCCCGGAATGGCGCCGAAAGACCCTCACGGCGCTTTCGAGTGCGTCGCAGTCGATGCCCGACGACGCGTCGAGAATTCCGGTATGGGGCGCTCTTCGCCAAGTGCTACATCACCACCGTTCCTTTCCCGAGGCACAATGGGCGTTACCCGCAGCGGAACTGGACAAAATCGAGGCAGTGGACCGCCAGGTTGAGCCGCGCGACCCTGTCAACCAACGAAGCTGGCTGTTCTCGAACAAAGCGCAGGTCTTATCCGGTAGGCGCGTCGAGAACTGGGAGGCCCGCGACGCGGAACTCCTGGCAATGCGAAAAACCGCAATAGGCGAACTGCTCTCCACCGACGGCTTCGACGCGATTACCCGGTTAGCGAACGATGCCGAGGACCCCTTCTGGGTCGGATTCGCCTTCGGCCAGAACACAGGTGATTCTCTTGAAACTGACGACGTCTTACGGCGAACATTGGGTGATTCCTCTCCGAAAATCAGAAATTTCGCGACGGGCCTTGTCGTCGCGCTGCTCCAACGGAGAGGCCCCGACTGGCCGACAACCTTGTTGTCAAGGGCGCGATGCGAGGAATGGGGCGAAGAGATCATCGTGCGGCTGCTGCTCGCTCTACCGCCGGAAAAGAACACATGGGACCGCGCTGCCTCTTTCGGCGATGCTATTAGAAGGGGGTATTGGAAGAAAGCACACGTCTACTGGAAATCTGAAGGCAGTGAGGCAACTGAGTACGGTGTCCAGCAGTTAGTAGAGGCTGGCCGGGCCCGGGAGGCGGTCGACTTTATTGCGGGGTCACAGCGAATGGTCACAGGGCCGTTGATTGCCAGGGTACTCCTCGAGGCCGCAAATCCATCTCCGCAAAACGGCGATGTCACAGTCTCGACGATGTTTCAATGGTCAGTGGCCCAACTGCTCAAGCGGCTCGACGCGGATGACACCGTTCCTGAAACGGTCATTGCTCAGCTCGAATGGATGTATCTTGGATTACTTGAGCACTCCGAGCGTTTGCCGATCGTCCTGCACCGAGCAATGTCAAAAGATCCCGCATTCTTCGTGCAGGTCCTATCAGCGACTTGTGTTGCGCACTCCGCGAGCGCCGAAGACAGGGCCCAGATCAGCGATGAAGCGAAGGCAGTCGCGTCACACGCCTACCGGCTCCTCCAGTCTTGGAATACAGTGCCGGGTGCAACAGAAGCCGAGATCGATGGATCGGCGCTAGCTTTTTGGGTAAAGGAGGCACACCGACTCGCCCAGCAGTCGGACCGCGAGGCAGTCGGAGACCAATACATTGGTCACGTGTTGTCTTTTTCGAAATCCGCTCGCGACGGAATTTGGCCCGACCTGCCAGTGCGGAGCATCATTGAGGAGATGAACAACAGAAATATCGAAAAGGGAATGATGATCGCCATCCACAACAACCGCGGGGTTACAACCCGTCGACTCTTCGACGGCGGCGGCCAAGAGAGAGGAGTCGCCCCCCAGTACCGCACATGGGCAGCCGCCCTCAAATTTGCTTGGCCCACAACATCTTCGCTACTTGAGCGAATTGCACGAAGCTTCGAGGAAGATGCACAGAGGCATGACGAACACGCTGAACACACAGACTGGGAATTCTAAGGGATGTGCCTCGTCGGAAAGTGTCCGATCAGATGAGCCGATCAAAAGCAACTCAAGGCGAAAGACGAATTGAATGGGCCACTGTCAATTTTCTGGGAACGATGATCGACCATCCGACTATGGAGTGATTTCGAACAGGACGCCTTGGTTGTTGGCGCCTGCGGTGACTGCGGTTCCGAAAATGTTGCCGGATGCGTCGACGGCGACGGCGCCGTAGGGCTCGCCGCCGTCGGTGCCGTTGGTGAAGTCGTAGAGATCGGTGAAGGTCCAGCCGCTGGGGCCGGGCGTGAGTTTGAAGACGGATCCGAAGCCGTAAGCGCCGTCGGAGTTGGCGGTGCCGTAAAGATTTCCGCTGGCATCAAAAGTAAGTTTGTTGTAGGGGCCGCCGTAGCCGCCGGTGAAACTGTAGAGCGTGGTGAACGTCCAGGCGCCGTTGGAAGGCGACAGCTCGTAGACGGTGCCGCCGCCGTTGATGCCGCCGTCAAAAGTTGTGCCGTAGAGATTGCCGGCCGCGTCGAGGATGAGTCCGCCCACGGGATTCTGACCGTCGTCCAATCCTTGAAAGTTGTAGAGGATGGACTCGGTCCATCCTGAGCCAGATGGCGACAGCTTGTAGATGGCGCCAACGCCGGTGGTGCCTCCGAAAGAAGTGGTGCCATAGAGGTTGCCTTGGGGATCGATGGTGACTCCGGCGACGGCGTTGACGGCATCGGTGCTGGACGCGCCGAAATCGTAAATCTGGCGAGTGACCCAGCCCGAGCCGTTCCATGTGCCTTGGTAGACGGTGCCATTGGCTAGGACGCCGCCCAGCAAAGTGGTGCCATAAAAGTTGCCGGCAGAATCGAAGGCGATGCCGCCGATGGGCTCAATGCCGTCGGTTCCGTGGCCGAAGGAGTGAACGACGCTCTCGATCTGTTTGCAAGTCGAGCCGGGGCAGATGGCGAAAGCGGTACCTAAGTATCCTCCGCCCTCGGTGGTGGCAAACAGCTCGCCCTTGGGACCGAAGGCGAGGCTGCCGAAGGCCGGACCCGCGCCGTCCGATTGGCCTTTCAGGCTGTAGAGCAGTGTGTACTTCCAGGAAGAACCCTGGGGAGAAAGCTAGTCGACGCCGCCCGATCCGTAGGCTCCGCCAGTGTAGACGGTGCCATAAAGATTTCCTGCCGGGCCGAAGACTGGGCCGGCGTAAGGAGTGGCGCCGCCATTGACGGTGAAGTTGTGAATGACTTTGTAGGTCTGCGCATGAGCCGACTGAGAGATACCAGCTACGAGCAGGAGAACAATTATGTTAGTGCGGAGTATCGAAGGAAGGCAGCTGCGTTGCAGTTGGAGCATTGGAACCCCCAGGGATCGGATGTCGGCTCGTCGAGACTTTGGGAGCGTGCCGTCTATTATGCACGAAAACGCCCGCCTGGCAGGCATTTTGCGCTACTGCAGTTCTGCGATCAGGGCTCCGAAGGGCGGGACGGAAATTTTATCGAGATCGATCTTTTCCTGCGCATTGTAGGAGGCAGTCAGCGTTTTTGCCTTGCTCGCCGTGATCTTCTTTGCCGGAAGATCAAGGCGAACTGATTGCTCCGTGGCGCTCATGTTCAGAACGACAAGTACATTTTCTCCTTTATAGCTTCGCGCGTAGGCGAGGACATTCGGATCATCTTCGTTGAGTGCGATGTACTTGCCATCAAGCAGCGCTTTGTTAGTGTGCCGCAGCGTGAGCAGTTGATGGTAATAGTTCAGGATCGACTGCGGATCTTTTTTCTCGCTCTCGACGTTGTAGGTTTTGTAGTGATCGTCGACGGGGAGCCACGGCGCGACGGTGCTGAAACCGGCATTGGCCGTGTCGTTCCACTGCATGGGAGTGCGCTCGCCGTCTCTTCCCTTCTCTTTAGGCCATCCGCGACGACCCTGCGAATCTTTCACGTCCTCGGGGCGCTTGGGATCGTTGTTCTCCATGCCGATCTCTTCGCCGTAATACATGACGGCAGTGCCGCGAAGCGTGAGGTAGAGCGAGGCCATGAGCTTGGCGATGGCGTCTTTGCTAGGACGATCGGGCTGGCCCTCGCTATAGCGGTCGTAGACGCGGCGGATGTCGTGATTGCTGAGAACGTAGACAGGCCATTCGCCGGAGCCTTCGATCCAATCGATCTGGTGGCGAAAATCGGCGGGGGAAAGTTTGTTGATGGTGGCGAACATGAAGTCCATGGGCATTTGGACTTCGTCGTTGTGCTCGCCGTAGTAGCGCTTGAGTTGAGCGATGTCGCTGGTCCAGGTTTCGCCGATGAGGACGGCATTGTATTCGTCGGCAACTTTGCGCAGGCGCTGCAGAACTCCGTGGAGTTCGGGCTGATTCTTGTCGTAGATTTCGCTTTCGACGGGATCGCCGAGGGCATTCTTTTCCGTGCCGACGATTGGGTTATCACGAAATTGCGAATCGACGTACATGACGTCGACGGCGTCGAGACGAAATCCGGCAACGCCGCGCTTGTACCACCAGCGCGACACGTCGAACATGGCTTTTTCGACTTCTGGATCGCGATAGTTGAAGTTGGGTTGCGGAGGATAGAAATAGTGGTAATACCACTGCCCGGTCGCGGCGTCGAACTGCCACGCGGAGCCGCCGAACATCGACGTCCAGTTATTCGGCGGAACGCCTGGGCCTTTGCCGTCACGCCATATAAACCAATCGCGCTTGGGATTCGTTTTCGAAGAGCGCGACTCCTGGAACCACTTGTTCTGATCGGATGCGTACGTCGATACCAGGTCGAGCAGCACGCGAATGTTGCGCTGCTTGCCTTGGGCGATGAGGCGATCCATGTCGGCGAGAGTGCCGTAGTCGGGATTGACGTTGTAATAATCGGAGATGTCGTATCCCCAATCGACCTCGGGCGAAGGGAACATAGGAGCGATCCAGATGGCGTCGGCGCCGAGCCAGTGGAGATAGTCGAGCTTCGAAGTGATGCCGGGAAGGTCGCCGATGCCGTCATTGTTAGAGTCGGCAAAACTGCGCGGGTAAATTTCGTAGAAGACGGCGTGCTGCCACCAGGCGTGACCTTCGGCGTCGAGGTCGGGCTTCTGGGCGGATGCGGAAAATGAAATGACCAGAACGACGAGAACTCCGAGGAATCGGTGCATGTGAACTCCGCTATGAATAGAAGGGTTCCAGTGTAACGCGGTCCGAGTTGACACAGGCAAGATTCAAACTCCACACTACTTACACGGGAATTCTTCCGGCTTTCCACGTTTACGACTTCGCCGCCCAATGACAGTGAGGCTGGTCCAGAATTGATCGCGCCTGACTTTGCAGCCGCGCTGCCGTTGAGCGGGCCCGCGAGCACCAGCAGTTCCCTCTGGCAGCACTCTCAGTCGGCGCGGCCGCCATTGCGAATCGGATTGTTGCTGAATAGCGCGACGATGCCGCGATACTCCGCGCGGGTGATCGAGCATATTCAGGCCAGCAACTTTGCCCGAATCGAATTTCTGGTTTACCGCAAGCGCAGTGCGATCGTTGCAGGGACCCCGTCGCGAGGAATCTTCCGGAGATTCAACCGGCTGCGCAATCCGACCCTGCGCAAGAAGTTGCTCTACGACCTTTATCTGAAGTTCGACGAACGCAAGAAACCGCGCGATCATCCCCGCGATCCAGTGGATTGCTCGGCCATGCTGGCGGGCGTTGACAGCATCACGGTCGAGCCCATTGGCGAGCGTTTTGTTCATCGCTTTCCCCCGGAAGCCGTGGAACAGGTGCGGGCACGCAATCTCGACGTTTTAATTCGCTTTGGCTTCAACATTCTCAAGGGGGAGATTCTTTCGGCGGCGCGATACGGCGTCTGGTCATATCACCATGGCGACAACGATTTCTATCGCGGCGGCCCGCCGCATTTCTGGGAACTGTACGAGGGCAATCCGCTCTCAGGCGTAATTTTGCAGGTGCTGACGGAAGAACTCGATGCCGGACTGGTCCTGTGCAAGTCGCTGTTCGCGACGGAGAAGACGATCAGCGTTTCGCAGAATAATTTTGGGCCATACTGGGGCGCGAATGATCTGGTGATTCGCAAGCTGAATGAACTGCATCGGGATGGATGGGAAAGGGTGAAGCAGCGCTCGGTTCCGCAGAAGCCGTACCAGGGCAAGCGCAAACTGTACCGCACGCCGACGAATCTGGAAATGGCACGATGGCTGGGGCCTGTCCTGCTGAAGAAAGCTGCGGCGCGGCCGTTTTTGCGCGACGAAGTACAGCACTGGAGGATGGCTTTGCGCTTAAAACATGCACCGTTGTTCAGCCGAGAATCGAACGGTAGCTTGGATGGCTTCCGCTGGATTGAGGCGCCGAAAGGGCATTTCTGGGCCGATCCTTTTTTGCTGGAGCACGATGGCCGTAACTGGATTTTTTTTGAGGATTATATTTACGCGGAACGGCGGGGCGTGATTGCGTGTGCGGAGATTAGGGGAGATGGTTTGCTGATTTCGCCCACACGGTGCATGGAGGATCCAGCACATCACTTCTCGTATCCGCATGTGTTTCGCGATGGCGAGGAATTGTTCATGATTCCCGAGTCGCGCGATGCGGCGACAGTCGATTTGTATCGCTGCGAGAAATTTCCCGCCAAGTGGGCACGACAGGCGACGTTGCTGCGGGGAAAGTATGTCGACCCTACCATCTGGCGCCAGGACGGGTTGTGGTGGCTGATGGTGACCAGCGCCGATCCGGACGCGAGGGCGTCGAATCTGTTTCTGTTTTATTCGGATGCTTTGACTGGGCTGTGGCACTTCCATCCGGCGAATCCCATCTCTGCCGATATCCGCACCAATCGCGGCGCGGGAAAAATCTTGAATGATGGTGGACGGTTGATCCGCCCCAGCCAGAGCGGTTCTCCGAGCTACGGTTACAGTTTTTCCTTCAACGAAATCACGAAGCTGTCGCCGACAGAATACGAAGAGCGGCAACTGCGGGAATTCAAACCGGAACTCATTGGCGTCGAAGCCATGCACACTTACAACTGGATTCCTGGGATTGAGGTGATCGATGGAGCGAAGGAGACAGCCACGTCGCGAGTCTGATTCGGAGGAATATTCCCGCGTGTTTTAGTGTTTGCCGTGTCGGGCTTTCTCGAGCATTCCGTCGAGGGCGGCCTTGTCGAAAAACTGCCCCTGCAACCAGACAGCCTGAATGTGCGCGGTGTTGTGAATGTCAGCGAGAGGATCGGCGGCAAGCAGAACCAGGTCGGCAAGTTTGCCGGCGTCGATGGTTCCGAGTTCTTCAGTCCGCCCAAGAAACTTTGCGGGATTCAGGGTGGCTGCCTGGAGAGCGGCGAGCGGCGTGAGTCCGGAGTCGACCAGCATTGCGAGTTCGTCGTGCAGGCTGAAGCCGGGAAAGCAGTAGGGATTCATGGCATCAGTGCCGGCCATGATGGGAACGCCGGCGCGAAACATGGCGCCGACGACGTGTTGATCCATCTTGAACAAGTAGCGAGCGAGTTCGAATTGAGAGAAGTTCCAGCGGCGAAGTTGCGGTTGAATGCGCTGCTGCCAGCGATCGCGGAATTTGCGATCGATGTAGGCGAGGCGGGGAT
>VFSW01012879.1_pt1 | contig 11646 bp, 13 predicted proteins | sample 5358111 | NCBI WGS metagenome assembly VFSW01 (sample SAMN11554181, study PRJNA540505) | mine drainage metagenome | isolation source: sediment from site ElyBrook_90M | place: USA: Ely Copper Mine, Vershire, VT | collected 2017 | reverse complement strand
TCCGCGAAGAACGGATCCGGCGACTACTACGCGACGGCGGATGCGAGCGTCAACATCGCCAACGAGCGCGCGGCGATCCTCTACATGGCGGAAGGCCCGAACAACCTGATCTACTTCACCGTGAAGGATAAGGTCAGCGGGCAAAGCACGGATTCGATCGCAACCAACGTGGGACGTGTGTACGCGCTGGATCGCACGACCGGGGCGCTCACGATCATCTGGGAAACGTCGGAGAGCGTGTTGTATCAGGCGCTTCCCTTCTGTGTGGCCGCGTTTCAAGGGATGGTGTTCTGGGGCACGTTCAATTTGTCCGCGAGCGAACTTGTCGCGTCCCCGGCTGTGGCGAACGTCAATGCCGCGACCGCGCCGGGGATTGCGTTCACGGATCTGGCGAGTGTGCCGAACGCGCAGGGTGCGACGTGCATGGTGCCGTTCCCGCACGACGACACCGCGAACCAGATCCTCTTCATGGGGACGGCGATCAACGGGGGTGGGTATAACTACTCGAGCTCGCCGGGATGGGCGCCGCTGTGCTACCGGAATCGGAGCGCCCTCTACACGAGCGGGGCGTGGACGCAGACAACGGCCACGTTGGCGACGACGGGCACGGGCGGCGTGGGGGCGGCGCCGCCGGGAGCCCAGAATTATTGGTCGTCGCTCGCGGAGTTCAACGGGAAGCTGTACGCCGCGCATTACAACAGCAATTGCTTGACGATCTTCTGTTTGACGCCGGACTTCACACAACTCGCCAGCGACGGGTTCTGGAGCGGCGCGGGCACGTGGACGGTTTCGTTCTCGCTCGCGTCGACCAGTGCCGTGCCGGTGAATCTGTTCGTCGATAACGGCGTGCTCTACGCGATCGGGCACTCGGGATCCACCGGCTTTGCCCAAGTGACGACAGATGGGACGACGTGGACGAACGTGGTGGGCAATCTCCCCGCGTTCAGCAATTCCAGCGCCCCGCTGCCGATCTTCGCGGCGTTCAACCAGTAACCGACGATGCCTTTCACCCTCGTCCAGGCCGGCGGCTCCCTCTTCTCCGTCTCCGATACGGGAGGGGTGTCCGCGGCGTTGACGCTGCCGGCGAACGTGTCCTTGGCGGTCAATCGGACCCCGAGATTTGCCAAGTTCAAGCAGTACGTGGTGTGTGTGAACACCCCCACGCGCCCGGTGACGGTGGACGTGAACGGCATCGTGCGGATCCTGACGCCTGCACCCCCCACGATCCCGGTTGTGCTCTCCACTGGAGGCGCCGGATCGCTCAGCGGCACGTATCTCGCGTTGCAGACGTACAAGATCCTGGACTCGCTCGGGAACGTGATCGCCGAGAGCGATTACGGCCCGGTGATGCCCAACAGCTTTGTGGTGAGCGCCGCGAATCTGGAAGCAACGTTCCCGATCTCCGGGGATCCGGTGAGCGCGACACAGCTCTACCGCACCGTCACGGGACCGGGCAGCACGTACTTCCCGTGGGCGCTCGTCGCCGGTAACTCCCAGACGACGTATCAGGATTCCGCGTCGGATGCGAGCATTGGGCTCATTGGGGGGCCGGCATTGGGATCCGCGCCCGATCTGACGCTGATCGCCGAGTGGGGTGGGCGGTTGTGGGGCGTCGATCGGTCGGACGTGGACGATCTCCGCTACACCGAAGCGGGTACGATGTACGCGTGGTCCGGGCTCAACACCATCCCGATTCCCCATGTGGGATCGGACGGCGCCGGCATCACGGCGTTGATCCCGCGGCGGGACGTGCTCGGGGTGGCTCGACGCGACATGTTCGTGGGGATCACGGGCACCGACACGTCGAATTTCTCGCCTACGGTGGTGTTTGGCGGTGAAGGGGTGGGCTGCGTCTCGCAAGAAACGGCGAAAGTCTTCAACGATGTCGCGTACTTCCTGTGGCGCGATGGCGTCTACAAGTGGGACTCGTCGGGCATCACGTCGATCACCAATGGGCGCGTGCGATCGTGGTTCACCACGGATCAGTACTTCAATCGGTCGATGTTCTGGCGGGCGTTCGCGGAATTTGACATCTTCACGTTGAAATATCGGTTGTTTCTCGCGTCCGCGGGCAACACGGTGTGTGATCGGTGGATCGAGTATGACCTGAGTACGGGGGCATGGTTCGGGCCGCACGATACGGCGGCGTTCACCCCCTCGTGCGCCCTCTCTGTGGCGGGCAGCAATCAGCAGCAGTACATGATGATCGGGAGTCAGGAAGGGTTCGTTTCGCAGGACACCGACACGAAGGCGGATTGGGATCTGTCCCCCATCCATCTCCAGGTGCAGACGAAGCACGAGGATATGGGCGAACCGGATCTCGAGAAGTACTTCGGGGAGCTGTCGGTCTTCAACGAGGCGGAATCCACGTCGGGGAACTTGATCGTCACGCCCACCGTCGGGGATCTGGACATCGAGCCGCCCCAAGCGCCCTTCCCCGCGATCGATCTCACGAACTCGCGCACACGTATGGGGCGGTTGGGCGTCGGGAAACAGATGACCCTCGAATTTGACGAGAACACGCTGAATCAAGATGTGGTGCTGCGCGGGTACGAAGTCAACCCGGTGGCGCTCGTGGGACGGCGGTAGAAGGAGCAGGCACAATGGCAGGCGGATCGATGACTGCGGGACCGACCCCGTGGTGGCAGCTTCCCCAGAACAAGGGGACACTGAGCAACCTCCAGGGCAGTGCGCCGTCCGGGTATGAATACGACCCGGTGCAGATGGGGTACACGCGGACGCCCTCGAGCGCCGGATCGCGCGCCGGACAGTTCACGGAGAGTTATCTGAACGGCGTCCCGTCGCTGAACGGCCTGGTGAGCGGCGCGTCCAACATGGTCAACAACGCAGCGGGAACCGGGACTCCGGGCGCCGCGGGAGGCGCACCGGGCACCGCTGGCGCGGCGAGTACAGGTGTCACGGGTGGGGGCACGGGCGGTGGCACGGGGGCTCCAGTACCGGGCGCGATGGGCAGCGGGGGATCCTACGTCCCCGCGATTCAAGCGCCGGACATGACAGCCGCGAACAACGCGACGTTTGCGGCAGCGAAGAACAAGGCCGGACAGGTGGCGCGATCGAGCATCGATTCCCTGGCCGGCGAGCTCGGCTCGAAGGGCATGCTCGGCAGTGGGGCGCAAGTCCAGGGCACGCGCGATGTGGTGAACAACGCGGCCGGGATGCTCGGGAACGAAGTCAACCAGGAAGCGATCACGAACGCCGACATGGCGGAAAAGAATGCCGTGACCGGCTACCAGGGGGCGATTACGCAGCGCGGTCAGGATATTCAGGCGAACGAAGCGTTGTGGAATCGCAATCTGGACATGCTGAAAACGGCGCTCAGCGGACTGTCGAGTGGCGCGTACGGCACGGTGCCGGCGCCGGGGTTGTCGTACTAATATGGCGACGATTCGCCCGAAGCCGTATTCGGTGAGTCTCGGGTCGATCCGGGATCTGGGGGATCTTCGTACGCTCCCTCAACTGATGACCATGATCGATCTCATGTTTCAGCAGCTCTACCAGGATCTCGGGAACGAGGTCGCGAACGCGACCGGGGGTGGGTTGACGGCGGTCGTGAACGATACGAACGTCACGGGCACCCTGAGCGGGACGACCCTCACCCTTGGCTGGAATGGCACGTTGTCGGCGGCGCGGGGTGGCTACAACTCCGCGAAAGTGTATGCGCGCGTCTCTCTGGGTGCGTAGATGATCATCCTTGACGCGACGACAAAAACGCTGGAAGTGATCCTCGCGGCGGCGATCACGACCAACCAGCTCCCGTGGACGGTGCATTACGTGGACATCTCCCAGTCGGATTTCTCCGCGCAAGCGGTGAGCTCCGGGGACGGGGTGACGAACAGCGCCACCGCGGTAACGATGGTGGCCGCGCCGGCGGCGAGCAAGAGTCGGCAGATCAAGACGCTCACGGTGCAAAATGCGGATACGGCCCCGGCGACGGTGACCGTGCGGATCAACGACAACGGGACGTATCGCCCCTTGATCACCGTCACGCTCTCGGTGGGCGACAATCTCGTGTACGGCGATTGATCATGGGCTCCTTCCGCGTGCTCGATTCGGCGGGGAATACCAAGACCATCCAGGGGCCGGTGAATCTGGCCACGGGGGTGATGGGCAATCTCGGCGTGTCACACTTGAACGGCGGATCGGGGGCGACCGGCAGCACGTTTTGGCGAGGAGACGGTACCTGGCAGCCCATTGGGGGCCAGGGCGCCGATTCCGTGTCGATCGTGAAAAGCGCGGCGGTGGCCACGTATAACCTCTCCACACTGGGCACGCTCGATTGGCTCTTCCCGGATGGCAACACGATGCTCCCGCGGCAGATCGCGCAAGGGGCGTTGCACGAGAAGGGCGTCGGCGGGTGGTTATCCCAAGGATTTCAGTGGATCGAAGGGGGCTACGCGCCGACGATGTTCACGCAGAACATCACGCCGCAGATTACGACAACCGCTGGTGATGACGCGGCGAGTGCTATTGCGTCCGCAGCGATTGGGGGTCAGGGGCTCTACACGGCGGCCGGCGCGGCGTATGGCTTTCGGCTGACAGTACCAGCGGGGAGCGGTACACGGACCTTGGCGGTGTACCACGAACGGTATGCGTGTAACTGCACCGTCACCGCGAAACTGGTGGGCCAAACGATCACGACGCAAACGCTCACGACGACCGATGGCGCAGCGGCGACCGCTTCCACCGCAATTTTCACGGTGACGTTTACGGCACCTGTCGGCGGATCGCTCTCGTTTTCGCTGGTGCAGAACGGCACCTTTGGTACTTCTTCCCCGAACATCAAATTCGGCTTCGCGTATCTGACGTAACGATCATGGGTTTCGCAGTCCTGGACACCTACGGCAATCGGAAGACGACCCTGCAACGGCCGGGGATGGCCGTCTCGACCGACACGACGACCGGGACCGTCACTGGATGGGCGCCGTCGTTGCCGAGTGTCAACACGCTGATCGAATGGTCGGGGACCGCGAGTGCGACGTTTGACAGCTTGACGGCGGGATCGGTGGGCCAGCGGGTCACCGTGAAGAACACCGGCACCCAAATCGCGTATTTCGCGCATCAGAGCGGGAGTGCGACACTGGCGAAGTTCTCCAATCTCGTCACGAGTGGGCCGACGCCGATTGCCGCTGGAGGGTGGATCTCGTTCGTCTACGATGGGACGTACTGGCAGTTGATGGAGCATGAGCAGGGGGCCATGATCGCCGTCCCGTACGCCTCGGGGAATTTCTCCAGCGCCTCAGGTTCGTGGACGGTGGGTTCCGGTTCTCCCACGACGTATGCCTGGCAACTCGATGGACGCATGATGTTCGTTGCGTGGATCATTGCCTCAACGACGACTGCCGGATCGCCAACGGCTCTATGGCTCGCGATCCCAAATGGGTGCGTGGCATCGACACAAATTCTTCAGTCAGCCGGGTACACGAATGATAACAGCGCATTGGCCGTGGCGCCGGTTCAGGTTGCGCCGACTTTGAATAGTGGAAAAAGTATTGTCCTCTACTTGAATGCAGCCCAAGGAGCGTTTTCCAACGTGGCGAACGCAACAAATGTGTTCGGATCGTTGCGCTTTCAGGTGAATTAGCATGGCAACCTATCAATATCAATTCACCTCCTCGCGCACGACAACCCCGGATTTCGGGACGGTGCTCCGGCAGCTCCGAGTGATCGAAGCAACCGCCGGAGTGTGGTACACGCCGGGAGTGCCGGAATACCTCGTGACGGTGAACGCCGCGTTGACGCCGACCCAGATCACGGCCGTGCAGAATGTGATCGATACGTGCGTGGCGGCCTCTCCGGAGCTCTCGGCGCAAACCGAGATCGATAACTGGCCGATCATGTTCAAAGCGTTCGCGCTGGCGCTCATCGATCAACTGAACGTGATTCGGGCGAAGCTCCCCACGCCCCTCGCGGCGATCACCCCGGCACAAGCGCTCGCAGCGATTCGCGCGAAAGCAGGAAATCTCTAATGGCGATCAACTACACCGCTCTTCAAGGACTCATCAACGCCGGCAAAATGCCTGGCACCGGACTCTACGACATGCAGCAAGGGCAGAACGCGGTGGATTTCAACAACGCCATCGCGAACGATTCCTTGGGCATGTATGAAGATGTGGGGAGCATGAACCCCATGTTTTCGCGCTACGACCGTGTGCTGGCGGCGAACGGGGCCGGGTTTCCCCAGGTCGGCTACGCACACGCACTTATCGGCCACGGGCCGGGGGCCAATGTGCCGGGAGGGGGCGCGGCAGATCCGTCCACGGCGACTGAGGACGACAGCAACCCGGACTGGAACAACTGGGATCTGGGCTCGCGGCAAGCGGCGATCCGGAAGCAGCAGCCACCCCTCAGTATTCAGGGGCTCGGCGGGACAACGGGCTCGTAAATCGGCGATAATCGACTGAGGGAATCTCTTATGGCGAGCATCATTGATCAGACGACGCCCGTTCCGGCCAGTGACCGGCTCAAGCTCCTCCAGGGCTTCTTCGGCGTCCCGGCGGATACGGGGGGTGACGGCACCCTCGACCCGACCGCGAACGATGCGAATGCCCCCGTGCTCGCAGCGGCCCTTCATAGTCAGCGCACCCAGGATCTTGAAGATCAGGCCGCGAGGGGGGATCGGGTGGCCCGCGCTCGCCTCCCCCAGATGCAAGCCGAGGACGCGGGAGATCCCTACAGCGATCCGAACGTGAGCGCGCGGGATCTGGCCCAACAGAAAGCGGCGGATGCCGTTGCGGCGTTCCTCAGTCCCGGCGCCGAACAGGTGCGGGGCCGGCAGCGTTCAGAAGCGGCGGATCTGGCGGGCCAGACGGCGTACGCGAAGGGTCTGGGGGGTGCGGAAGCGGGGATGTCGGATCCGGCTCAGGAAGCAGCGGACGCCGCGAGTCGTCGGAAGATCGCCGAAACGCAGGCGATGATGGGCGTCAAGAACGCGACGAATCTCAGCCAGCAGGAGCGGCAAACGCTCGACACGGCCAATTCGGTCGCGAATCTCGGGATGCCGCTCTTGGAGAAGTTCAAAGCGCAGTATCCGGGGATCGATGAAGATCCGACCAAGTACGCCTCCCCGATCAGCGACATGCTCACGGCGAAGGTCGGGAAGGGGTGGTACTCCCTGGGCGGCATGACCGACAACGACGCGATCATGCAGGAGACGGGGGCCATTCAGGCATGGTTGATGCGTGGATTGGTCGCTGGCCGCGTCAACAAGCAGATGATGGACATCATCAACGCGCATCTCCCGCAACCGGGGTTTTCGCCGGGGGCGAACTACGATCGGTTGAATCGACTCCTGACGGAGGTGGTCCCGTCGCTCGGGCAGGGCGTGGGGGCGAGCCATCTGCCCTTCGATCCGTCCAACCCGATGGCGAACTACTCCGGTCCGGGCGGTGGTCTGAGCCAGGGCAGCGGATTGCCCCTTAACGGTGGCTACCCCGGCCTCCCCGTGTCGCAGTAAGGGGTTCTCTCATGCCCATTTATTCGTCCAAAGACGCGCAGGGAAATCCCCTCTACACGAACATCCCTTCCCTTGCGGGGCTGGACGGCGTCGATCCCAATTCTCCGGAGGGTCGGGCGGCCGCGTTCACCGCGGGGACCGACGCCCCCGAAGTGACGCCGGCAGAAGCCCACGCGGCGTTCCACGCGCAGAACGACCCGCTCACGGAGGCATACGGGGCGTTGGGGGATGCAAGCGCACTGGAGCCTCCCTTTGTGGGGCCGCAGGACACCGAACACCAATCGGCCGTGAGTGCCGGCGAGCCGGATACGTACGCCGGGGGGGTCGCCAAGGCACTCCTGGATAGCGCCAAGACGTTCGCCGGGCGTGAAGGTCGGTACTGGCAGGGCGTCGGGCATGGCGCGCTTCATATGGTGCCCAACGCGGCGAAGGGGGCGTTGTCGGGAGCGGGAGCACTGGTGAATGCGACCCTCCATCCGGAAACGACCTACCAAAACGTGGCCGGAGCGGTCAAGAGCTTCGCGGCCGATCCGACTTCGCATCTTGACGACCTCGCCGGGTTCCTGAGCGACCCCTACAACGTCGGGAACATCACGGGAAATGCCGCGGCTGGTGCGGCCCTTCCGATGGGCCTCAGTGCCGCGGTGGAAGGGGCGCCCGCGATCGCGGAAGGGGCCGGAAATGCCGCACAAGCAGCGGCGCGCGGAATGGGGACGGCCGCAAAGGTCGCTGGGAAGGGCGCGGAAGCGGCGGGGGCGTCTGACCTCGCGAAGCAAGCGTCGAATCTGGGGCTGTTTGAAGCCGTCTTTGGTGGCCACCCGATCCTCGGAGGGCTCGCGACGGTTGCGCCTCCGGTCATGCGGTACGGTGGAAAAGCAGCCCAGGCGATCGGTGACTGGCTGCGGGAATTCGGGGGCGCGACGGATCTGGCTGGCGGCGCCGAACGCTTCGCCCCGAATGTGGGAGGTGCGGAAGCGGCCAGCGCGGCCCGTCCGTTCGTGAGCACGGAAGTGCCCGGATCGTCGTGGCCGAATGCGGGAGTTTCCAGCGATGGGTGGTACGGGGCTGCGAAAGCGCGTCCGGCCGGCGCGAGTCCGTTGGAGAGCGAAGCGCAGTTGCCCCCCACGTCAGAAGCCCTCCGCGATCAGCCTCTCTACGCGCAGCAGGACGTGATGGACCGGACGGCGGCAAAGAGTGCCGGTCCCACGATGGTGCAGACCGAACACGGCCCCGTCGTGCAGGATCCGGAGCTCGATGCGCTCGACGGAGGCGCCGCGCACCTGCCCCACTACCCGCCGATTGCGGGAGATTTCGCACCCCCGACTCCCGCGGACCTCGCTGGACGGGGCGCGCAGATGGGCGATCAGGCGATGGCGTCGATGCGGCAGGCGGGGTACGCCGTGCCGGATTCGGGGACGCTGAGCACGCGCGCGGAACTCGATCGGTTGGTGAACACGCCGCCGGAACCCCCGGTGGACGTGCTCGACGCGGGAAGTCAGCCGCCGACCGCTCCGGGGTTTTCCACGGGATCACCGGATCTGGTCCATCAGGTGGATTGGGAGTCGTATGGGCGCCCCTCAGCGACCCCCGCGGCGGCAGCGCCGTCTCGTTCGCTCCCCGCGTGGTTGACCGCCCCGGAAACCCCTGAAGAAGCCGCTTCTGCACGGTCCCTCCAAGGGCTCGATGACGGAGCGCGTCCGGCCACGTACGGGGAGTGGTTCGACCGTGGCGCCCACGAATCTGGCGATCAGGCGTACCCCATGAAGGGTGAAGCGGGGTATGTGCCCGCAAAGGGCTACGCGAATCTCATCTACGATCCGCAGACCCCGACCTCCGATCTCGTCGATCAGCTCCACGCGACGGACAACCCCGGCGAGAAAGCGTTCCTCGCCCGTGCGATCGATCAGCGCAATCGTATTGCCATGATCCTGAATGGCCTGGATCGCAACGCTCTCAGCAAGAACGTCCGCTATTTGAACGTCAAGATGCCCTCGGACCCCCTCCAGTCCTATGCGAGCGCGCACGGGATGGACCTCCCGAAATAGGACTCTCGTATGGCGCTCGAACCCCAAGTCGTCCAGGCCGCAATGGCGGTGTTGGTCGTGACAGGGATGCTCGGCGGCTACGTGCTCTCTGTGGAAAAGCGGCTCAACGGACGCGCGGCGCTTCGAGAGACGTTGGAGGGTGTGCAGAAGAAGGTCGATCAGGTCGATGAAAAGCTCGATCTGTTGACGTTGCACATTGCGCGGATCGACGCCTACGTGGATCTCGTCGGGCGTCGGGAAGCGAAGAATCTGGCGCTCATGGAAAGCGACCGGAATCTGTAATGGGCGCGCGGACCCCCTACCCGGCGCTCATCGGGAAGATCGCGAGTACGTATCAGCTCGATCCCGATCTCCTCGAGGCGCAAGTGATCGTGGAATCCTCGGGGGATCCCACGGCGTTCCGGTACGAGCCGGCGTTCTTCAAGCACTACATCGTGGGGAACGGGCTGGCGAAAGGGCTGCATTTCGGTCCCTTGGCCGCGTGTAGCTTTGGGCTCCTGCAAATCCTGCTCGAAACGGCCCTGGAGGACGGATTCGAGGGACGTCCCGAGGACCTGTTCCAACCTCAGATCGGATTGGACTGCGGGGCACGTCGGCTGCGGAAGCTCCGGGATCTGGCCGGAGGAAACCCCCACGCGATGCTTGCGGCCTACAACGGGGGTCCGGCCCTCCTGCATCTCCCCTCCGTGCAATGGCCGGCAGGCCCGCGCCGATATGTGCAGTGGGTGACGCACCTCGCGTCCGAATTCCCCTCCGTGACCCCTCCCGCCACGGCATGATCCTTGCGAGGAGGGATTCCCTAAGTGGATCCCGTAATCTGTCACAAATGTGGTGACCGGCCTTGCATGGCGTCGGAAGTACGGAATAAGACGTACCGCTGTAGCCGTTGCAAGACACGACAGGGCCAGCGGGCAAGACACCGGTATTTGCACTCAGAACGGGGAAGACGAGCTCGGAGTGGGCAGAATCACCGATACAGGCAAACCGAACAGGGCCGAGAGGGGAACCGATGGCGGATGAGAAGGTATCGCTTGCGGGACCGGCTATCCAGCAAATGGCCGATCCTATCCAGGGATTGATCGCGCGGCTGAAGCTCCCCCCGAATCTCTTCCCCGCCGCCACGCGGCACCTGTCGTTCGGGGAGACGAAATGGATCGAGTGGGATTTCAGTGACGCGAAATTCAACACGTTGGAGCTCATTCAGATCACCGACGTGCAGTGGGGCCATATCTGCTGCAAACGGGATCGCGTCCGCGAGTATCGGGACTGGGTGCTGAGTCGCCCGAATCGGTACATGATCTGGACCGGCGATAACGTGGACTCCGCGACGATGCAGTCGAAGGGAACGCCATGGGAGAACACCGGCACCCCGCAACACCAACTTCTTGAGTTCTGTCAGGAGTGGGCACCCGCACGACATCGGATTCTTGGATATGTGGGGGGCAACCACGAACGCCGCACGCTCTCGACGTTCGGCGATCTTGGCATCACGATCGCGGCGCTCTTGCAGATCCCGTACTCCCGCGGGAAACAGCTCATCGACATCAAATTCGGCAAACACACCCCGTTTCAGGTGTCCCAATGGCACGGAGCCGGGGGTGCGCGGACGAAGGGCACCGTCGCGCAAACCCTCTATCGGTTCGCGTCCGATGGCGACTCACAGCTCTACTTGATGGGGCACCTCCATCAGCCGATGATCATTCCGTTCTGGAAAGAACGTCGCGGGCAGAAGGGGATCCGAGCGGTGAAGACGATTGCTGCGGCGGGATCCTCGTTCCTGGATCTGTGGGGATCGTACGGTGAAGTGTCCGGGTATGCGCCCGGCGATGTCCTGATGCCCCGCTGCGTGCTGAGCAAAGACGGGTCATGGGAAGTGACCCTCAAGTAAGGGAATCTCTTATGAAGCACCTTCTGCTCTCGGCCCTGTTCGTGCTTGCCGCGTCCGTCGCTCGGGCTCAGACCCTCCCGCCCGGTTGCACGGCTGAACACCCCGCGCTCACGGGGTTGGATCAGGCGTCGATGCTCGCCGCCTATACCGCCAGCTACAAGGGGCTGTTTCATCACGCACCGTCCATGCAGCCGGGTTCGGGCGCGGAAGATGGGAACTACTGGATTTCGATCTCCAAC
>VFSW01012878.1_pt1 | contig 11646 bp, 9 predicted proteins | sample 5358111 | NCBI WGS metagenome assembly VFSW01 (sample SAMN11554181, study PRJNA540505) | mine drainage metagenome | isolation source: sediment from site ElyBrook_90M | place: USA: Ely Copper Mine, Vershire, VT | collected 2017 | reverse complement strand
CGACCCGCCTGCCCCGCACGGCGCAGAAACAGCCCAACAAGAAGCTGTCGCAACCGGCTCGCTAAATTCATTACCCAGAGCCTGTTGGTTGGGACCCTTGGGTTTACACACCTGGATGTGCAGCGTGGCGCCTGGAGCTTCTCGCCTGTTTTGGCGCCTCGCGAAGGTCGGATCTGCCTCGGCGCCGCCACAGTGACTGGCGCAGCGGGATGGTAGTGCGCGCGGTACGCGTGAGCGGTCCCAGATGGCGCGATTGCTTGTTGCAGACAGGAGCAGGTTAGTCAGCTACGCGGCCCGCCTCCGGCATCTGGCCCTCGCGAATCATCGATAGATTTCCACGAACCCCAACGATACAGTTAAGAACCAGGCTTCAAACAGTGACCGCTGACCGTTACCGCTTTTTGCCAACTGCCTATAAATCCTATAATTTGCACGAATCTGTGCAACCTGGCGCCCAAGCACCTTTTTCTTGACTAGAACTTCTGGTTGCCACACACTCAAACAACGCTGCTGCATGGGCAGATGCTTGCAGAGTCGGTGGCGCCGGTAGGTTCCCGTGAAGACTCCGCTCCCGATTTTTCCGTGGCAATGTTGCCATTCTAAATCTCCACTGTTCCGAGATCGCTTTTTGCAATCTATTTGGAGCTATAAGGATGAATGGCCTATACAGTTTAGCAGGCGTTTTTTTTCAGCGAACTCGCTGTTCGCGAACTGGCTTTGCCACTAGGGTGATGGTCGGCTTATTGATGATGGGGGCCTCCGCCTTTGGGCAATCTACTTTCGCTTCGATTCTTGGTGAGGTGCATGATTCATCCGGGGCTATTGTCTCGGGTTGCGCAATCACGGTTGAAAACACCGGCACTTCGGCTCGGCGCTCCGGAATCACGGACTCAAGGGGAGCCTATTCGGTGGAGAACCTGGAGCCCGGCATGTACACGGTTACGATGCAAGCGCCAGGGTTTCAGGTGGCAACTTATACCGTCCAGTTAGATGCCCGTCAGACGGTCCGCATTGACGGACAAATGACGGTCGCCGCACAGGTGCAATCGGTGAACGTCACAGCCGAAGCGGGGGTAATCAACACCGACGTATCCAACATCGCCGAGACCAAGAGCGGCCGTGAACTGGTGGACCTTCCAGTCGCAATCGCAACTCGCGCCAGCGGTTCCACTAGCGCGATGTCCACCTTGACCACGCAGCCTGGCGTGCAAACCGATGCGGTCGGCAACATTTCGGTAGACGGCACCAAGCCCTCGATGACCCAGGTCAGTATCGACGGCATCAGCAGCATGGGGCCCCGGTCGAACGGGCCGCTGACGGAGTTGTTCCCCGCCTTTAGTTCCATCGCCGAAATCCGCGTAAGCGAAGTGAACAACACGGCTGAGTACGGCGGGGTCAGCGACATCACAACGATCTCGAAGAGCGGAACCAACAGTTTTCATGGCGGAGCTTTTGAGAATCTTCAGAACACCGCCATGGATGCGCGTAACCCATTCAACCCCATCAAGCCAATAGTGAAAATGAACGATTTTGGAGGCTACGTGGGAGGACCAATCTGGCACGACCATACATTCTTCTTCGCCAGTTACGAAGGTCTCCGCCTGCCAAGACAGACCACGTTGCTGGAAAGCGTTCCCTCTCTGGCGTTGCGGAGCGGCGACCTATCGGCCTATGGGAAACCGGTTTATCAACCGGGTACCGGCACGCCGTATCCCAACAATCAGATCCCCATGAGCCAGATTTCGCCGCTTTCATTAAACGTGCTGAAGTATATGTTTCCGCTTCCGAATACCGGACCGCCCAACGCCATCGCCAACAACTTCGTTGAGAACATGCCGGCGCCTATTTCCAGCGATCAAGCCGACCTGCGGCTGGACCAGGTGATCAATTCCAAGCAGACCATTTTTGCGCGGGGCACTTATAAAACTCGCAGCGTAGAGATTGCGACCTCGCCCGGCGGTTCGCCCGTTTTTGGTGCGCCCAACGGATCGGCCTTGCTGGGACCGTTTTCGATGCCGGAGATCGACTTCGGCTTTACAGCCGCCCACAATTACGTCATTTCCCCAACGCTGGTCAACGAGGCGCGCATCGGATATAACGGAAACCACACGGCAACGTCATTCGGCGCCTCGCCTAGCCAGTTTGCCACTGAGTTGGGATTAACCGGCCTTCTGAATAATTTGCCCTCCGGAAACGCCGTGCCGAATTTCAATATCGCGGGCTTCCAGCAGACCGGAGGAACCGCTTCCACAATTCAACGGAACGGTACGTTTCAGTTGCTCGATAACCTGAGCTGGACCAAAGGCCAGCACAATTTCAAGTTTGGCGCGGATTACCGCTACCTCACCGGGTATTCCTCCAACGTGTATGCCAACACTCGTTTGGGCCAGTACAACTTTAACGGAGCCGTTACAGGTGGCCTTGGGGCGTCGAATCCCTACATCGGCAATCCGTTCGGAGCCTTTCTGCTCGGTATACCCGACAAGACGTTTCTAGACTCCGTGGTGCAGTCCAACCTCGAGGGCTACGACCCCGCCTACGCGTTTTATGCGCAGGACGATTGGAAAGTTTCCTCCCGGCTTACGATCAACTACGGGATTCGCTATGAATTGCATCCCAAGTTTTACGACCACCTGAACAACATCTCCAACTTCCTGCCGAATTACCAAAGCATCGTGAACGGCCAATCCGTTTTGGGCGCGGTAGTTATCCCAAACGGTTCACAGAACATTCTGAGCCCGCTATTTGCGCAGTCCATTGGCCCTACGCCGATCCTCACAGCGTCGCAAGCGGGACTTCCGCAAAACCTTCACAACACGGATTTGAACGACTTCGCACCCCGAATTGGTTTCGCCTGGCGCGCGACGTCCGATGGCAAAACAGTGATCCGCGGCGGATACGGAAAGTTTATCGAGGTGCCGTTGGGCTCGCTGCTTGGCGCCGGTTATGCAATCCACAGCGCCAACCAGGGTTTTTACAATCAGTCCATCGTCAATGGCAAGCCGGCGTTGACGTTCCCCTATCCGTTCCCCTCGAATTTGGCGGTCGAGGGGTCGCAGTTCTTCCAGCAAGCGAGCGACATCAACTACAAGGAAGCCTACGTTCAGGAGTGGAACTTCACTCTCGAGCGCGACCTGGGATTCAATACCGGACTGCGCCTTTCCTACGACGGAAATCACGGCAGCGATATGGGGGTGCAGGTGAATCTCGGCCAGCTTCCACCCAACACGATGGGATTCGCGGCAGCGAGCCAACTTTTGAAATACCCGTACTTTGGAGAAATAGAATCGGAAGTTAACGGCGGGATTCAGAATTACCAGGCCTTCACGGTGGAGGCCAATAAGAGATTTTCAGGGGGCCTGCAATTCCTCGCTAGCTATACCTTCGCGCGGAACCTTACCGACGCGCAGGGCTATAATCCTGCGGCCTTTGCGACCGAAGCGGGGGGCCCATCTACTTACGTCAATAATTTAATGCTCGACTATGGCAACGTGGCGTTTACCAGGCGCAACCGATTCTTGGCTACATTCTTGTATCAACTACCTTTTGGCAAGCAAGGAGTGCTGAAGACTTCCAACAGCCTGGTGGATCGCATCGTTGGGGGCTGGGAGCTGGCTGGATACTTGTTATATCAAAGCGGCCCATTTTTGACTGTGACGGTTCCGGGCGCAGATCCATCCGGCACCGGCTTCCCGCAAATCACGGGGAATGGCCGGGCCGACATCGTCTCGGGAGTTCCGCTTTATCCAACCACGCAGAGCACCTCGCAGTGGCTGAATCCGGCTGCCTTTGCGGTTCCGCCGAACAACATCGGCCGCTTTCCCACGTCACCGGTTGGCGTAGCCACCGGCCCCGGAACGCAATCGGTGTCGATGTCACTGATGAAGTCGGTCCCCATAAAGGAATCCGTGAGCTTGCAGATTGGGGCGCAGGCGGCGAACTTATTTAATCATCCGAATTACGCCGTGCCGAATACAACGCTGAACACAGCGGCCTTCGGGACGATTTCGAACGTTCAATCGGCGGAAGGCGCCGGTCCGCGCGTGATCCAAGCCACGGCGCGTTTCATCTTCTAGAGAAAGGAATCGCAGAATGCGAAGGAAGAACTTCATCTGCCCGGCCGTGTTGAGCGTGCTGACAATGGCCGTTGCTTGCGCCCAATCACCTGGTTCCGAAGGAATCCCGATTAACGATCAGCTCACCATTACCAAGTGCGGGGGCTGTCACCAGCGCGATGCCAACGGCATGATGCGCCGGCTCTCCTACATGCGGACTACACCGGAAGTCTGGGAAGAGTCGATCCGGCGCATGGTCCGGCTGAACGGCGTGGCCATAAAACCCGAAGAAGCTCACCAAATCTTAAAGTACCTGAGCTCCAACAACGGGCTTGCTCCCGAGGAAGCCAAGCCGGTTTTTTGGGAAGTGGAGCATCGCTTGTTCCGTGACGAGAGCGACAAGGTTCCGGACGATGCGCTGCAGCATACGTGCAACTATTGCCATACCATTGGCCGGGTGTTGTCGCAGCGGCGCACCCGCGAGGATTACGAAAAGTTGATCAACATGCATCTGGGGCTGTTCCCCGGCGCGGAGAATACGCTGCGTCCGAGGCGCCCCGTCAATCGAGAGGAGCCGCCCGTTGAACTGTCCGCGCCGACGGGTTCCTACCCAGCGGTAGTGCCGCCCCCGCCGCCTACCGTGCCCGAACGAGCCGATGGCAAATATCCCGCCGAGGTGGCGGTCGATTATCTGGCGAGCGCTCAGCCCCTGATTACTCCGCAGTGGGACGCTTGGAAAGCAGTGATGCGGACACCGAATCTGGAAGGCAAGTGGATGCTGGTCGGTTATCAACCAGGCAAGGGTCGAGTGTTTGGAACCCTCACCGTTTCGGCCGGTGCTTCGCCGGACGAGTTTGTCACCAAGACAGACATTGAGTACGCTACTTCCGGACTCACTGTTTCCCTCAACGGCAAAGGGGTTGTCTACACCGGTTATAGCTGGCGGGGCCGTAGCAGCGGTCCCAAGACTACTCAGTCCTCCGATCCCGGCACCAGTCCTTCCGAGTGGCGCGAAGCATTATTCGTCTCTCGTAACGGAAACACCATGGACGGCCGCTGGTTCTGGGGAGGGTATCAGGAATTCGGGATCGACGCGCACCTGGTTCGTATTGGAACGACACCGCTGTTGGCTGGAGCGAGTTCGTTTTCGATCCAATCCCCCTCGACAAAGGAAATACGGCTTTATGGCGCGAATTTTCCCGCCGATGTAAAGCCGGCCGACTTCGATTTCGGCAACGGTATCAGTGTAAAGCGGGTGGTGAATCACACTCCATCCATCGTGACGCTGGAGGTGCAAGCCAATGCCAATCTGCCGACGGGTATGCGGGATATTTCTTTTGGGCGGTCTACCGCCGAGCGCGCGATCGCGGTGTACGACAAGATCGCATATATCCGAATTCTTCCGGACGCCAGCATGGCGCGTCTCGGCGGTGGGATCGCGGCTAAGCAATTCGCTCAATTCGAAGCTGTCGCCTACGCCGCGGGCGCGGATGGAAAGGCTCAGACCGCCGACGACATTCCGTTAGGATCGGTGACCGCGCACTGGTCGCTGGAAGAATTTGTTTCTACGCCCAATGACGACGACGTGAAGTTCGTTGGCAAAATTAACGATGCTGGCCTCTTTACTCCGAATCTGGAAGGTCCAAATCCGGAGCGCAAAAAAGCTGCGAATAACTATCCCACCAATAACTGGGGCGACGTTTGGGTGGCGGCTACTTTCGACAGTCCCGAAGGCAAGCCGATGAAGGCGCGCTCCTATCTGGTGGTGACGATTCCAGCCTATGTCCGCTACGACCAGCCGGAGGTGGCGCAATGAGCGCGACTGGCGCCATAGTCGACTCGCAGACGCCCTACCGGCTTCGCGAGTATCACGAGTTTGAGACCGGCGGGACACGCTTTCTGTACGTAGTGCCGAGTGGAGCGATTTTTGCCCTGAACGGCATCGGCCAGGAGGTCGTCGATTGCATCCGGGAAAGGGGCCCAAGCAGGCAAGAGCTGATGGAGTGGCTCTTCAGCCGGGGCCATGAACGATGGGACGTCGAAACCGCGTTGATGGAACTCGAAGAATCCGAAGTCATCGCGTGCGGCGATTCACTGGCGGAAATGCCCAGCATGCCGGCGCGGTCCTTTCCATTGCAGCGCATCGTGCTGAACCTCACCAATCAGTGCAATTTAGCTTGCGGCTATTGCTATGAGTACAGCGAGGACAAGATCAGCAAGACGGACGGAAAGCCGAAGCACATGGGTTCGGATGTCGCTCACTCGGCGATCGACATGCTCATCAAGGAATCGGCGGAGCGTCCATCTATTCATGTGACGTTTTTCGGCGGCGAGACGCTGATGAATTTTCCCTTACTGCGCGAGTCGGTGCAGTATGCCAAGGATCAAGCCGCGGCGGCCGGTAAGGACGTGGAGTTCAGCCTTACGACGAACGCCACTCTTCTCACTGAACGAATCGTCGATTTCCTGGCGGAGCACCGCGTCGGGGTAACGGTCAGTATCGATGGCGACCAGGAACTGAACGACAAGATGCGGGTGTTTCACGATGGCCGCGGAAGCTACAACGTCATCGTGCCCAAAATCAAGATGCTACTGGAGAGGCATCGCACCAATTCCATCGGCGCACGCGTGACGTTGAGCTCCGGCGTTTCTCATGTGCGGCGAATCTACCGGCACCTGACCCAGGAAATCGGATTCGCGGCGGTCGGGTTCTCGCCGGCGACCGCCAACCCAAACCGGCTTTACCATATCGGCTCAGAGAAAATGTCCAGCATTCTGGGCGGCTTTGAAGAATTGGCTTGGGAGTATCGCGATCTAGCCGTGGAAGGGCGCCAGCACGGATTCACCAACGCGAATGACACGTTGAAGGAGTTGCACTCCGGGATCAGCAAAGCTTACCCGTGCGGAGCCGGCTTGGGTCTGCTGGGCGTTGGCACGGCCGGCGATATCAGCCTTTGCCATCGCTTCGTCGATTCCCCGGTGGGCAAAATGGGCCATGTGCAACAGGGCGGCATCGATCACTCAGCGCGAACGTCGTTTCTCGAGACGCACCACCTGGGGGCGCGCTACGACTGCCACACCTGCTGGGCGCGGCCCGTATGCGCGGGCGGCTGCTATCACGAAGCTTTTGTTCACTATGGCGAGACGTCCGCAGCCAACTTGCATTATTGCGATTGGATCCGCGGATGGAATGATCTTTGTTTGCGGATTTACGGCGAGATTAGCCTCGTGAATCCGTCGTTCTTGAACCGCTTTAACTAACTGAAGAAAAATTGCCAGAAGGAGCGTTCCATGAATTCGATGAGACCGATAAACCGCAAAGCACGCCGCATGGAAGACGCCGTGGTTGCGGTGACTGGGGATGTGCAAGCGCTGCAAAAGCGAGGCGGCGAAGGCAAAATTTATTACCCAATGGGCTGTACGCTCAATTTCACGCCAGGCTGGGAGGTGGACGTTTCCGGCGGAACGGCCGGCCTGTGCCAGCCCGTTGAGCGCGACTTGTTCGATTGCTACCTGGGCTGCGGCTGGCCCGCGCAGGTTCCCGATCACTTGAATAATGCGCCAGACTGGACGGACAAGTGCGCCTCGGCCGCTAACGACTGGCGGAAAGTCGATATCGTATTTCCCTGAAGCGAGTTACTGCCATGCATCGATTCACTCCCGCTCTTCTAACAGCGGCATTATGCGGAGTTGCCTTCGGACAAATGGCTTCGTCCGGGCAGTTCATGTATATTGGCACGCTCGACAAAAAGCTGCTGGTCATCGACGAGAACAAAGAGGATGTTGTCGGCATGATCCCGTTGGACGGGATACCGAGAACGACCGCCCTCTCGGCGGACCGGAAGAAGCTATACATTTTCACCACGCAGATGTTGTTGGAGACCGTGGATCTGGAGAACCGCAAGGTGCTCGGCAGCTTCGACCTGGCCGATCCGCGCAGCAGGCCGCGCATGCAAGCTACGGCTCCCAATCGGGTGCAGGTCGGCGGCAACACCCGCTACTCCGGCATCGCCGTGGACCCCACGGGCCGCTACATTTACAGCACGATGAAACTGGCGATCAAAGACATCGATGAATATCGCATCGAGCCTCCGCAGTTTGTCGCCATCGACCTTCAAGAAAAAAAGATCGCCAAAAGCTGGCCCTTCCCGAAAGGTATGGATCAAGGGTTCGGTTTCGACGCGACCTACAAAGTGTCGCCCGATGGAAAGCTGCTTTATGTTTTCCAGGACGACATTTTGATCTTCGACCTGGCCACCTTCCAGCAGGTCGGTGAGATTCCACTGGCCCAGCCGCCCTATCCCGGCGCCTCACCGTACAGGCTGGCCGCGGACGACGACTCCATGGACGATCCGGACTCAGTCACATCCGTATTCACGTCCGTGGATAATATCGTGCGCAAAGGAACCCTCGGCCTGGCAACCATCAACTTGAATACCCGCAAGATGGAATATTTCCCGATTGGCCCGCTGCTGCCGATGATGGGCTTCCTGGTTTCACCGGACCACAAGCGCGCCTATTCGGTCATGCAGAAGATCGGTATCGGCGAAAATCGGGAGACCGAGTGGTGGGTGTGGGACATCCCGAGCCATAGTGTTATTCGGAAAAAGACCTTCGAGTCGCGCCCGACTTTCCGCTTCGCAGTGGGCGGGGACGGTAAGAAACTGTACCTCTACGGGGCTGGCTCCACGTTAGAGATCTTTGACGCCGACACGCTGGAGTCGCGGAAACTGCTGTATTTGAATCGCGACACCACAACCAATCTGATTACGATCGCTCACCGATAAATTGATTGGCTCCAAAAGGAAGAAGTCGAAGATGACGGCTCCAAGTCCAACCGCCGCCGCAGAGCAGCGGCTCGGCTTCCGTCGTCTTTGGCTATTCCTTAGGGGGCTCGCATGGATGAATTCCGGATACGGCTACATTCGGCTTTCCGTGGCCATGTTGTTCGACCCGAGGCTGGCGGTCTTGCGCCGCCTGCACCGCCTATCGCCGCGTTTTTACGACCGTGCGCGCCTCGGTGATTTGGTGTCCCGCCTTAATGGCGACGTGGCGGAGGCGCAGCGAATTTCGGCGGATACCTTTCTCTCCACGGGGAGCGACTTCCTGTTCGCCGGCGGAAGCGTGTGCGTGATGCTGTGGCTACAAGATCGCGCTCTGGCCATCGAGAACGGACGAGTGGCCGAGGGAGGTGTTCCGGCATGATCGCCTTACCCGATTCCAGCGATTTACCAGCTCCCTTTCCCGCCGCGTCCGGCCGGGGGGTCAGGGTCGCGGTGATTGACAGTGGCGTGAATACTTCCCACTCACATATCGCCGCTCCAGTAACGAGAGTTATGATTGGCGAGGCCGAGGAAGGCAGTTCCCCGGAAGACACCCTGGGCCACGGCACGGCGGTTACCGCCGCGATTCAAGAGAAAGCGCCGGCCGCGGAATATTTCGCCGTAAAGGTATTCGGACCTTCGCTGCGGACCTCGACGAGCCGTTTATTCGAGGCTATCGAGTGGGCCATCGCACATCGGATGGACGTAATCAACCTCAGTCTTGGCACTAGAAAAATAGATTCCCGGGGGCAGTTTCAGGCTCTGGTCGAACATGCATGTTCGGTAGGCAGCGTGCTGGTTTCCGCGCGCGACACCGGGGTGCCTCCTCTTTTGCCCGGCACTCTTCCGCAAGTGATCGGCGTGGACGTGGATTGGGACATCCCGCGACACCGCTATCGGATCGCCAACGCGGGCGCCTCCTGCTGTTTCTTCGCGTCTGGTTACCCAAGGCCCTTGCCGGGAGTTCCTCCCGCAAGAAATCTGAACGGAATTAGCTTTGCGGTTGCCAACATGAGCGGATTTGTGGCGTGCGCCTGCGAACGACTGCAAGAACGTTCTTTCGATAGCATTCGCAAAGCGCTGGAAGCCGAGATTCGCGCGCACACTGCTGCAGGAGCCGGCTGTGCCCGTTTAAGTGAACAAACAGGATGAACCTCCCGCTTCTTCCCCTATTTCTAGCGGTTCTATCCATAGGGAAACTACCGTTCAGCATTGACGCAACCGAGGACGCCACCAGCGAGTTCCCCGGAGCGCCGCACATTCAGTCATTTTCTTTCGCGCAGTGGAAAGGCAGATGGGTCTTTATTGGAGGCCGGGCTGCCGGATACCACAATGCCGGCGGAGGGGCCGCCGAGTTTTTACGTAGCGACGCCAACCGCGATATCTGGGTGGTGGACACTACCGTAAATCCGGCTCGTACCTATCGCGTGCCCGTGGCGCAATTGCCGGAGGCGCTGGCTCCGGTGAAGGACCAATGGACATCCACGGGTCAACTCTACTATCAGGACGGACCGAACCTTTATATTTGCGGCGGATATGGCGAAGATCACAATGGAAACTGGGTTACGTATCCAATAATATCGACGGTTGATTTGCCGCAGTTAATTGAAAGTGTGATGCGCGGACGCGCTCCCTCCGCGATCCGATTCGCCCAATCGAACTTAGTTCAGTCGGCGGGCGGCGAACTCGCGAAACTTCCCGACGGCTACTTTTACCTCTTCATGGGCCATTCGTTTCAAGGCGACTACACGGCATTCGAAGGCCAGGGCGAGCATGACGCTGGAAACGTATCGCAATCCTATCTCAACGAGATTCGCAAATTGAAGTTTGAGGTGGATGTAAGCGGCAAGCTGAAAGTCCGGCTCGCACAAAGCTATCGCGACGACACGGAATTTCGCCGGCGCGACCTGAATGTGACGGAAATTCTATCGCCGGCGGGCGTGGGGCTGGCGGCCTACGGCGGAGTCTTCACACCGGACACACAATTGAGCTACAGCAAACCGATCTACCTGCTAGACAGTTCCGGACCGCAAGTGGATCGCAAATTCGACCAAAAAATGAATGCCTACGCCTGCCCGAGACTGTTGCTCTACGACAAATCCGCTCAGACCATGTACACCACATTCTTCGGAGGCATTAGCAGATTCTCGTGGGACCCCGCAACGAGGGATTTTCGGGAGAATCCCAGGGTCGGTAGCAAAACCGAGCAGGTCTACCTGGATGGAATGCAGTGGAGCGACCAGATTTCGACCATTCGCAAAGTAATGGCCCCGGGTAGAGAAGAGACCGGCGAGATTGTTCAATCGAGGCTTTTGCCGGGCTTCTTGGGGGCCGGAGCGGCATTTATACCTGCGCCTGGAATCCGGCGAGCTCATCCGGATACGGACATTCTCGACTTTGACGCATTGCCTGGAGGCAAGACATTAGTCGGATACGTATTTGGAGGGATACAAGCGTTTCCCTATTCTTTTCCCTACCTGAAAACCGCCAAGCCCTACAACGCCGGAGCGGTTCCTACGCGGCCGAGCGAACAAATCCTGAAAGTATATTTGCAAGTAGAGCGGTGACATGGAAGGTACTGTACGCCAGCTATTTCCCGAATGCCAGTTATTGCGGCAAGTGGGCTGCGGACTGTTCCTCGGATGTGAATTGGGCTTTGGCGATACCGAAAAGACCGCTTGCTAACGCGCGCGCCTCTGTAGATTCTGCGCGTTACTGAGATGGAATGAGAAGGCCGGCCCCCGGCGGGATGCGATAAGCTCCCAATG
>VFSW01012877.1_pt1 | contig 11646 bp, 11 predicted proteins | sample 5358111 | NCBI WGS metagenome assembly VFSW01 (sample SAMN11554181, study PRJNA540505) | mine drainage metagenome | isolation source: sediment from site ElyBrook_90M | place: USA: Ely Copper Mine, Vershire, VT | collected 2017 | reverse complement strand
CGTCGATTGATCGGCGCGGAAGGAGTTCCAACTCCTTTGTCGCCCTTGAAGATTGTGTGTCCTGCGGCTTCGCGGAACTGTGTCAGCTTGGCAACATCATCCCAAAACCTGATCACCAGAACCTGCAGACCATTCTCCTTCATTCGTGCGCGAAGGGCCTCGATCTGCGTGCTCTTCCCGGCGCCATCCATGCCAGAAAAACTTACATAGTTGGTGACGCCCTTCTTTGGCGGTGCAGTCATCACGATTCTCCAAGGGGCATGGAATTCTTTTGTCTTCATGTCAATTTGGCCGACTGGGGCTCGCACGAGAGAGCAGCGCGACAGTTCCAATCGCAGCTGCCGCGCCAACGACCACGCTGACTCGGATCAAGATGGAACGCGCACGGCGCTGCTTTGCTGGCGCAATGACTGCTCCGGCGGGCCTGGAGGCAGCAACGCCGGTAGTCTTCTCATAAGGGGCTGCGGCTGTGCCGACAGGCTTCAGGACACTGCCCTGTTGAGGCTGCACCGACCCTGGTGACGACACATTGGGCTGTCCACTCTGATCGGCAGACTGCGCACGCACGGGCTCCGGATTGTCAGGGTATGCCACTTCAGACTGGCTTGTACCTGCGTCCACCTCTCCGGCTTGACTATCCGAGTATTGCGGCTGACTTTGCGCAGAGGGAGCGCTGGGTGACTGCTGATCGCTAGCTGCTTGTTGCGGCGGCGCTGGTGCCGCTTCTGCAAACGGCACTGCCAGGGACATCACAAGGAAGCAGGTTATCGCTCTTCTTAGCCGGCAACTTGAGAAGCTCATTGATAGATCCCAATCCAGGTCATACTGCGCGAGCAGGACAACCATTCCCGTGCGGCTACGCTGAATTCACTGTGGTTCCAAGCGAACTTCCAGACGCATATGAGCTGGCAACCGCACGAGGCGGAAGTTGACGGAAGCTGCTTGCCGCATTCGCAACCGTGTCAAAAATCTCGAAGAGACAGTCTGCTGAGCTGAGTTCCAGCATTGCCCTCGCTTCCGCGGAGATTGCTGCCAGCTTGACATCACCATTACGCTTTATGGCTTCCTCCAGACAACACAGAAGCAAGAGGATAGCAGCCCTATCCATCTGTCTAACCTTGGCGCAATCGAAGACGATGAAGGGCCGGTCAACATTCATGCAGCTCTCCAACTCGTTAAAAAACAGCCGCCCGCTGTTCTCATTCAATCTCTCCGGTACCTGCTTCACAACCACTGCGCCTATTCGAGATGCCATATCTACATCCTGCCTTAAGTGCCATGCCTAGCTCTGTCTAAAAGAGAACATCCTTACTTGCAATGTGCAAGCCAGCAACTCCTTCTTGCACTACATCTGCCTGCCGCAACCTCGCGGCCTTCTGCGGCTTACAGAAGGCGCGCAAGCTCATTTACGGGATTTCGCCTTGCAAGTACCAGCATATTTCTCGCATATCGGAACAATGTGACAAAGTTTGTGTTGTACCAACAGCATTCGCTCATTCGAGGCGATAACCCACACAAGAATCGGAGCTTTTCCAATCTATTTGGCGATGCGAACATTGCTGCTGCAAGACGATGATTGCCATCCAGAACCGTCAGTGGTTCGCTGTCATTAAGGCCGATCAGAATGACGGCACTAAGCCCTGGATCATCCAGGAGAAGTTGTTCGCCTATGTTAGAGATCTTCGATAAGAATGGGCTATCGATGAGGCGCTGGCACGTGCGCATACCCTCAGTGACCTTGGTGATCGAAAAATTGCCCCGCGCCAGCTTTCGCCACTGGGCTCTGGGAAACACCCTGATCCGGCTGACGTCTTCTTGCGTGATCTCCACCTCATACCATTCCGTTTCGGTAGGGATCTCCTTCCACAGTGCAAGGTGCCGAATGAATAGCAGCGCTCGCCGCTTTGCGTTCTCTTCGGCATTCTCGAAGTCAGGGTTGCTTACAACATTGCGAAGATTCTCCTGGTACTCCTTGAATGCGGGGGCGTGAAAGTCGCTCTTCAAAAACTCTGCGATGACTTCATTTTCCGATACACGCCGAATCAGTCTGACGGGGCGAGCGACTCCAGCAGCTCGCTGTTCCAGCGGATGGTTGAGCAACTCAATAAGGAATGGAAATGCAACAAACGCGAACAGAATTGTCATCAGGATTAGTTGCACAAGGATGACTTCCCGCAAAGACGAATGGAAGCGAACAATGCCTGCGATCAATACGCCGCTGAAGGCTAGCTGAACCCAACTTGTATTGGCAATTTTGTAGGACATCTCAAATGTAATCATCACCACACTGAGCGAGTAGACGATTGTCGTAACGGCGTACAGTGCAAGAAGATAGGGGAGGTCGTACTTTCCAGCTATCTCGAATCCAGAGCCGAAGAGCCTGGTCCAGAGCGCGGCGGGCGCGACACTCAAACCGAGAGCTAGAACAGACCCTGTGCCCAGTACCAACAATAGAGAAGTTGCGATGACTCTGAGATCCTTCCTCTCTTCATCGCGGGTGCCCGCCACGAGCGGAAACATGCTATTTACCACCGCCGAGGAAAACGCAAATATTACCCGACCAACCATCGCCACGGCCGCATAGAGTCCAGCCTCGTTTGCGGCGAAAAAGTGCTTCACGAGAACAATGTCACAGTTATTGATCAGGACTTGGCCGGAGAAAAAGATCATTGCCTGCGATGTTTCGCGAAAGGCATGCGAGAAACGAAGAGGGCTCGGAGCCCGGCCCACCAGTGCTGGCGCAATCGCAAGATATGCCACAGCGACGGCTGCCGCATTAGCCGCAATCACGCCCTCGACGCCATACCCTAACAAGATCAAGAGGTAAGATCCGCCGAGGCGAACCGCGCCTTCCACTACAAGGTTGGTTGCAAGGCGACGAAATCCGTAAGTGCCCTGAATGTAGCCCCGCCGACTTCCCAATGGGACATAAAAGGCAGCGCCGGATGCGAGCAGTGCGACCAGAATAGGGCTTGGAAGATTCAGATAATCCGCGATCGATCTCTGAAACATCAACAGTAGGAGAGCGATGAGGATGCCGAAAGCCCATGCGCCTTGATGGAAGACTCTATAAGCCCCTGCGCTTTCTTCAGGAGATTGCTGCCGTGCAACGACTTTTGCCGACACGATTTGAAAGGAGAGCGTTACTGCGGAAATCAAAGTAAGGATCGTGTAAACAACAGTAGCCTGCCCGAAGCCTTTGGGCCCGATGAACCGCGCAACGACAATATTGTAGGCAAGGTTAATTGCAGTCGTCAGGATTGAGCCCGAGAGCAATACAACGCTTCCTGAAACAATGCGCGCCAGCAGAGTTTTCGTGCTTTGTGTCATACCATTCACCACACTTTCAAATCCCCGGCTCACAATGCAGGAATGGATCGGCATCCAACTGGAGAAATAGCTAGATATGCCACGGCAGACTATACGATGCGAAGATGCACAATCAGGCTGCTCACAATCGAAATGTAATGGACCTATTTGCCGGATCGATGACAACCCATAGGATTCCAAAGGACTCTAATAGATGAGCCCATGTTTAATCGCCCAAGTATTGCATTTCTTCTGCTCTTCCTTATCCTGCCCCACGGATGCCCTGGTCCCGGATCAGTTCATGCTCTGCCGTTAAAGCATCGGGCGACCGGAAGCGCACCACAGGTAATCGCCTTGTACGAAGCGTGGTTTGGTCATCCCAAGCACATTTCGGTGGGCTATTCTTCGCAGGATCCCACCGTGATCAACAGCCAGATTCGCCGGGCGAGAGCCATGGGGATCTCCGCGTTCGTGGTGGACTGGTATGGAGACCGAGAGCCGTTCATCGATCGAAGCTATGCCTTGATGCAGACGGCGGCAGCCAAGCAGAAGTTCCAGGTCGCCATGATGTATGACGAAGCTGACGAGGAAGAGGGGGCTACCGACGAAGCTCTTGCAGACTTTACGATGTTCCATGATACCTATCTCTCGTCCAAGGCGCCGGGCCACCAGGCCTATCTAACCTACGAGGGCCGGCCACTGATCTTTATCTTCCCGAAGGGAGGGCACACTGACTGGAAAAAGGTACGTGCTCTGGTCAATGAATGGAATCCAGCCCCCTTGCTGATCCAGGAGAATCTGCCCGGCACAGACGCGGATGCCTTCGATGGCTTTTATGCTTGGGTTAGCCCTGTCCAAGGGGGAGACGGCAGCAATTGGGGCGAGCAATATCTGAGTAATTTCTATGAAACGATGCACTCGAAATATGCCGACAAGATTATCGTAGGTGGTGTGTGGTCCAGCTTCGACGACAGCAAAGCTGCCTGGGGATTGAACCGGCATATATCCGCGAGATGTGGCCAGACCTTTGCCGACACTTCTAATCTGTGGCGCAAATATTTTTCTGCAGATGACCCTCTGCCCTTCGTAATGATCGAGACATGGAACGACCACGAAGAGGGCACTGCGATTGAGGATGGCCTTCCTTCTTGCGACCTTGGCATGAAGGAACACTCTCTAAGCCCACCAGCAGGAATGTCCACGGCGTCGCCGCCAAAGCCCTAGAAGCCATAGAAAAGCGACTCCAAGAAATCCCGAGCGGGCGACCTGCAGAGTCGAGGAGCTGATTCTGGTTGCGCATCGGACTGTAGGGCAAAAACATCCTCATCCGGGAGGTTTACTCTTCGGGGTGTTCCGCTTGCCCATCACAGTGAGCAACAGACATCCTCGGCGCCCGCCAGAGGATGCCCTCATGCTTACGCTGCGTCCGTCGCTTCCTGGCTTTTATGAGTGCCAGCTTGCACTGCGATCATTCCAAATTGAGGCACATTCATGGCTTGAGAGCGGTGGACTGTGCTGATAATGGAAAGTGGCCTGCTGCGCACTTCGTCGTACACGCGTCCAAGATATTCTCCCAGCACGCCCAGGCATAGAAGCAGCAAACCTCCTACAAAAAACACAGTAGCTGCTACACCACACCCTGCAGCTCCCACTGAGCTCTTCGAGAGCAGCATGCAAAGCACAAGAACTGAGGCCATGCAGCTTGCGAAAACAAATAGTGCGAAACTGAGGCGCAATGGTTTGTAGCTGAAGCTTGTAATTGCATCCATGGCGTACTTGATCCGGCTCACAAAGGAGAGCTTGCCATCGCCGGCCAACCGATCCTGCCGATCATAAAAGATAACCTTGTTTCGATAGCCAACCCACGCACGCAGCCCTGGCAAATACCGGTTCTTCTCTTCCATCTCATTGATTGAGTCGACCGTTTTGCGACTCATGAGACTGAATATTCCCGCATTGAGGGGAATGGGGTAGTCGGAGAGAGTCCCCAGCACACGATAGAAGAGCGGGAAGAGCTTGGCCAGTATCTTACGGCGCTCCTGGCGAGTCCTTCTCACCGCGACTACAACCTCACCACCGTCCCTCCATGCGTCGATAAGTTCCGGCAGAACTTCCGGTGGATCCTGGAAGTCGCCATCCATAAGAATCACCGCAGCTCCGTGCGCAGTCTTGAGGCCAGCCGAAATTGCACCCATGTGTCCCCAGTTGCGGGACAGTTCCACGACTACCACACGTGGATCAAGTTGCTGCAAGCCCCTGAGCAGTTCGAGAGAAGAATCGGTCGAGCCATCGTTGACGTATACTACTTCCCATTGCGTATGGGCAGTTTCCATGGCGCTTGCCACGGCTTCATGGAATCGCGCAATCAGTTCCTCTTCGTTATAGATTGGTACGACCACTGAGATCATAGCCTACTCCTGAATTCTGACTTCCTTTGCGATCATGGAAGTCTCTTAATCGCGTTCTTGTCCTGTTCGGCGTATTCCACTACATCTGATTCATGGTCAAGGCATCATTGTGGAGATGCCTGGAAGACCCGCACTCTCCACCGGACTTCCGCGGGAGTTAGGACGACGATATAGCGTGCGCTCATCCGCTGTGTCGCTATTACCTTGTTCTGGTCAAGGACCTGCACATCGTATTGAACCTTGTCTAAAATCTCGATGGAAAGACCCTCCGGTGAGTAGAAGACAATTTGAAGATCATGTTCGCGATCCACATAACGGGTGCGAATCCCTAGCGCTTTTTGCTTCAGAATCGTGTCTGTAAGTTTCTCTTTCGCTGTTCCAACGAAATCCGGAGCGAGAAGTTCTGCTCGATTCTGTTCGAGCGCAGCCCGGGCACTCTGCCAGGATTGCAGATAGTCGCGAATCGCCGCTGTCCCGGTTTGCTCTTGTAGCGCCCTTGGGCCCTGCAGATGCGCTGGTTCCACATGTACTAAAGCCTCTGCCGCTACATAGCCAGATGCAGAGTTGACTACTGTGCAGAGGATGAGGAACGATTTCAACATAATTACTTATCCCATCCAATCTGATTCCCCAAGACAACTCCGCTGGCCACGGAAATTGATCCTCCCTTTTGGAGGGGCATTTGCACCTCTGCAATTCCGCGTTTGATGGGCACATCGACCGTCGACAGGGTTCCGTGATAACTCTCAGTGAAGGTGACGATCGTCCCGTCCGGTACGGCGTTGCCTCTGCAGTCGCGGACAGGTTCTGTGGTTAGCTGAAGCTGCTGACCTGACTGGCGAGCGCTCATCTTCAATCCACACGGATCACCCGGAACCTGCCCTATCACGCGTGTTATAGATACATCGCCGGCTCGCGCCAAAAATCTATCGGTGCCCGCTAGAGCCGTGGAGTCCATCCCAATCCATGCAGCACCATCACGGGTTACCACAACGTGCTTCTGCACATTGCCGCCGGGACTCGAAAGCTCGAAAGAGATGGGTGTGGGCGTGTCTATCAGATTGTGATAAGCGTCGAAGACATAGACGGCGCCGGTGATGCCGCCCTGCAGGTCGACTGGAAGCCGGGAGGGTTTCGCAAGAAAGCTCAGCTCGGCAGGCTGATTTGAGGGCACCACATCAAATGCGCGACTCGTAGTGGAGGACAATGATGCAAGAACAGCTAGATAGTGGCCCGCGTTCGTGAGCGACCCAGCAGGAATCACTGTCATCTCTCCCAGTTGCACATCGCGCCTCAATACCTGTCCAGGACCTACGACGTAGAGGGTTGCTTTGCCGCTTCCGCTGCTCTGAATCGACAGCGGACTTCCAGCTTCGACAGCCTTGGGCAAGGTCATGCGCCCGTCTTGTGCCAGACCCAACTGCATCGTGGCGACCGCCAGACTGCTTAGTAAGAACAACATTCTGGATCTCATTGGGCACCCTCGAAACTGTAGGTCGCAACCACCGTCCGCTGGCTACTTATGCTCCTTGCAAGATCCTCGGGAATATGGATTTGAAATGGAACTGGAGTCTGCGGCAATAGCGCTTGATCGACGTACTGGTCTGCAATCCAGACGACTTGACCGGTCTTGTCGTAGAAAGCCGCGAGGACGTGAGCGACGTTCACGATCTGTCCGCTCTGGTTCGCTAGCTGGCCCGTCACTGAGGCATCCGGAGCCGCATTCAATTTCTCGTTTTCGATTTCAATCACGGGGTCTGCCGAGGCTGCAATAAGCGAGGACAAAGGCGTCATGCGGATGCTACCAACATCTGACAACTGCAAATTGGGAAACCGGATGAGAAACGGGGTGACCTGCTTCGGCAGCAGTAGATGGGAGATCTTGTCAAAGCTGCCTTCTGTCGCAATAACGGATTGGTTCTTGGAAAGCAGGGTTGCAGTGACCGACACATATGCTGGAACGACATCCTCGTTCAACAACTCTCCCAGGATCACCACCCCCTCCGCTCGCTCGACGGGGTGCATATCCACTATGCGAACATGAGGCGATTCCACATCCTGCGCGCCCCAGTCATCCTCCGCGCCGCGATAGATCACATCCCACCGCAGATAATTCACAGGGATGACTTGCGGCGGAACCCTGGTTTCTTTGACAATAGGCCATTCCGGTTCCCAGCGGTCTCCGTCCTTTACTACTTGCACGTCGCGTGTAGTCACTGAAGTGCCAACGACAGTAGACCAATGTAATTTGAGCTCAACCCCCGCTTCAGTGGCAGAAGCGTGGAGCGGCAGCACTTCAAAGCTGTCCAAAGTCGCATAGGTAAGAAGACTTGGAGAGTATCCCTTCAGGTCATGCACAAACTCAGGCTCGGTAAACTGCGCCTTGTTGGCCAGGCTGGCATAGGCCTTTCCCCAGGCTTGATCGCGTATGTCATTGGCAAGATTTCCAACTGCCGCCTCCGGAGTTGCAGACGAACGATGCAGACTCTGGCCGCCGGCATAGGCAACTGCGGATGGCGCAGGCCACACTGTGCCTATCACCACGAGCGCAACGGTCGCAGCTCCGAGAGTCGCAGCGAAAATGCTTCCCTGTTTCACGAGACCAACCTCTCTTGCACGAGACTCCTGTCGGTGGAGGAGATTTGGTCCCTTCGACTTTCGTTGCGTCTCTTCTCAGGAATCAAGACCACAAGAATAGCGAGGAGACTGCTACCGAAGGGAAGAATACCCCACATCAAGCCTTGCCAGTGGGGAGGAATTTGTGGCGCGTTCAACGGCGTTGCCGGTGGTACTCCGTCCTTGCTCCAGACCGTAATAGTGCTGTCTTCAAGACTGTCCACAGGGCGCCAGCCGGCAAAACTAAGAAGAGGATCATAGAAATGATCCCTCACGAAAATCCATTTCAGTCCGTAGTGGTCTGCGTGAGTCAGCATCGCGCGCAGTGCGTCGAGACCGGGCTTGCCAAAGTATTTAGAACTTGTGAGAGCGCCAGCACCATAGCGAGTCAGTTCGGGTAGCATGCGCCCTGAATTCCACTCGCCATCAACGCTGCTGGCATCTGTCATCATGGCCAGCCGGGCGATCTTATTTCCGAACCCGAGGGTTACGTAGCGATATTGATCGTGGCCGTCGCGATTGAGCCAGGATGCGACCGTATCGACCTTGAAATCCTCCGCATCGGCAGGCCGATAGGTAGCCCACCCTACTGCCAGCGAACAGCTGAGAGCTGCTGCGGTGGTCAAGCCAATGACGGCCCACGTTCGATATCGATCAAGGAGTTCCGCGGCCAGAAGTCCCACGAACGGGAGGGCAAGCAAAGTTGCCCAATAGCTGAAACGCTCCAGGGTTAGTACTTCAAAGGCGCGGCCCAACAACAGATGGCCCACAGGCGTTGTTCCGCCCAGTCCCAGCAAAAATGCAACCCAGAAGCCAAGCAGCAGGGGACGGAGACGAACGACTGTCGAACCCCGTAGAAAGATAAACGGAAGAGCAAGAATCAAAGCTCCATAGGGAACGATGAAGTAGTTGAGACCCCACTGTGGGCTCAGTATGTAATTTGCCCGGCTGGGGTGCGGGATAGGAGTTTGCGTGACGGGATAATGAATCAACGCGATCCAGAAAGGAAGAAGCACGATGGCAATCGCTGCACCCACGACCAAGGCGATTGCGATGGTGCGCTTCACGAAGTCCGGAGTTGAGGTTGGCTCACCATCCTGACGATCAAGAAGCGCCAGGGCCAGGACGGGCACCGCAAAGAAGAAGGATCCAAACAGCAGCGTCGCGTGATGTGCAGCAGCCGCCGTGGCGAAGAGCACGCTTGCCTTGAGAAACGATCGCCACCTTCCATGACGGGTCCACTCAAAAAGAAATGGAAGGGCATTCAAATAAATTGGCGCCGCGGAGGTGGTTCCTAGCTGCCCGGCAGAATAGACCAGAAAGCTCTCTGAGCCGAGAAATACACTTGCTAATGCCGCAATCGATGCGGCACGCGGACTGACCCAGAGCAAGGAAAAGCGATAGACTCCCACCACGAGGAGCAGCATGGCCGCAAGCTGCACTGCCATATATGCCATGTCGAGACCAAAGAGTCGAGATACAATCGCCACCCACTGCTGCGGCAGAGGAGGATATGTGGTCTGAGAGAAACCCGCATACCACTTCGGATTCCATGGGTTGAACCAGTGGTGAACGTAATGAGAAGCGAAAAAGATGTGGAAGTTGGTATCGTAAGATTTCAGAGGCAACTTCATAAGCAGCAGGGGCAGGTGAACAACGACAACCGCCATCAGCACAAGGCTGATCGGTATCGGCTGTGTTGATGCGCTGATGGATCTAGCTTTCAGCAATGCTACCTCGCGAAAAAATACGTCTCTCGATGGAATTGGTTGAACACAAGGAGCTCATCCTTTGTGAGGCCTGTTTTAGGTATTCATGTCATTCCGTGCATCAGTCAATTCAGGAGTTCAGGTATTTGATCCTTGATGGGCAATCTTGCTTTGTTGGCATTGCCTCGCCTTCTGCGCATCCATTTATGCCGGAAGTGATCAGGTCTGGCTGGCAAACGGCTGGTAGTTTCTCCTCGATACTGGACAAAAGATACTGGACAAAAGCGGGGTAACTATACTCCTCATGACGTGCATGATCACCGATCAGCGCGCACGCAGCGGAACTTCGCGGTCGAATCAAGGAAGTTCCTTCGACGATGAGAATTCCTGCCTCTGTGCCCTTCATATTTCCCCCAAGGCGCATGCGTGAACGCTCAACAATGATGTAAGTGTCTCAATAAGATAATTCGAAGTCTGGCCAATTTAGAACAAGCACGGATAAAAATGCTGGCGTTTGCCGGGTTGCACTGCGAGCCAGTGCGTTCGCTTTCCCATTGAGGACAAAGCCCTTTGTTCTCTCGACCCTTCACCAGCAAAGTCATATTTATGCACGGCAACTACACTCGGGAGAACAAGTGATCTGTGAACTCGTCGCGTTGATACTGAACGCGCCAGGACTCCATCGCCGAGACCTTGCTGAGAGGCGCGCAGAGACCGCCCAGGACTCATCCCATGCAGCTAATCGCAATGAAAGAGCTAAAGTGCTCAAATGTATTGCCGGGGTTATGAGACCGTATGAGGGAGTACAGATAATGGTGCATTGTGATGTGGAAGTTTTGTCTTTGCCGGTCTTAAACCACCCCGATCAGGCTCACTCGCATCTGCTCTGCCCTCAGAAGGAGGCTGATTGTGATGACTGAAGCAACAGAGAAGCCCTTCGATAACAACGACTTTCTCAAGACCGTCGGAACAGGGCGTGCCGTTGTTCGTCGCAAGGTCAATGAGTCCTTCTTTTCTCAAGGAGAGGTCGCCGACTCTGTGTTTTATCTGCGGAGCGGGCGTGCTAAGCTGACGGTTATCTCTAAGAAAGGAAAGGAAGCCACCGTCACATTGTTGGCAAGCGGAGACTTTTTTGGCGAAGAGTCTATGGCCGGAGCGGAAGCACGTCGATTCTCCTCGGCCTCCGCAATTACCGTCTGCGTGGCGACAAAGATCGAAAGCGACGAGATGCTCCGCGCACTTCATCAACAGCACACATTCTCTGACTTCTTCATGCAGTTTATTCTCACGCGAGGCATCCGAACTCAAGCCGATCTCGTCGATCAACTCTTCAACTCCAGCGAAAGGCGCCTGGCGCGAATCCTGCTCATCATGGCCAAGTATGGGAGGCCGGGCACGCCGGAAACGCTAATCCCGCTGGTAACGCAGGAGACACTCGCGGAGATGATCGGTGCCACTCGTTCGCGCATCAGCTTCTTCATGAATCGCTTCAGGGCCCTCGGATATATCGAATACGACGGATACAACGGGCGCATCCGCGTTCACACGTCACTGCTCAACGTGGTTCTTCGTGATGAACTGCCTGAGGAAAATGCATCCAGGCC
>VFSW01012876.1_pt1 | contig 11647 bp, 14 predicted proteins | sample 5358111 | NCBI WGS metagenome assembly VFSW01 (sample SAMN11554181, study PRJNA540505) | mine drainage metagenome | isolation source: sediment from site ElyBrook_90M | place: USA: Ely Copper Mine, Vershire, VT | collected 2017 | reverse complement strand
GCGAATCAGCAGCCCGTCGAGCCCGGGCATGAGCGACCACTGCACGTGAATCACTCCCGGCGCGCGGCCGCGCAATTCGCGTGTGAGTCGCAGCACCTCGATGGGATACGAGCTTGCCTTCAGCATCCGGCGCAGCCACGGCACCTTCAGAGCCCAGGCCAGTCGGCGTGATTGCTGCAAGAGGGTGAAGAAAGCATGGCGCACGCGCACGCCGTCCGGGGCGGGAATCGGTTCAAAGAGGTAAGCGGAAGTGATCCACTCGACTGGCAGGCCTCGATCGGCCAAAGCCTGGCACAGATTGGCGTCGTAGTAAGGTGTGAAATTACCCGGGTCCAGAACCAAGACCGGAAACCCCGGCACGCTCAAAACCTCACTCCCATGTCCCGCTCGAACCTTCGCCCCAAATCACTATACCGTAGAACGGCCGGGGTGGCGACCGGCACTGAGAAGGTGTGAAAGAAATGCGCGCACAGGCTAAAGTCCGTACCACGGTGCTCGCGTGGCACAGGGGCTTCAGCCTGTGCGCGTTTTTTCACGGCTTTTGAGGGTGCGGAAAAAAACGTTGGCGCCGCTACCTGGTTGGCGGAGGCGCGCCTCGGGAGACGAACTCCACCTGTCCGGCTTCGCCGTGGTAAAGGATGCGGTCGCCCGATTGGATTTCCTCTCCTGACGCGTACGTCAACGACATCAGGTGCGATCGTAACATGTTGCGTATGGCTTCGCCCTTGGCGTTCAAGCAAGCTTTTCGGTGCGAAAACGCGTTGCCTAGCGCCATTGGTGCGGCGGAATGCGGGTCGTGATCAAGACGGCCGTTGTTCCGCAGCCAGCTAGGAATGCGGTCGAGTGTGATATGTTTGGCTTACGATGAAGCCCAACGACCCCATTTCGCGCCGGTCTTTTCTGGCGACGGCCGCCGCCGCTTCGCTGGCTCCCGCGGCGCTGTCCGCCAAGCGTTACCCCATCGGGCTGGAGTTGTACTCCTGCCGCAACCTTCTCCAGAAGGACCTGGAGGGAACCGTGACGGCGGTTGCGAAGATGGGATACGAAGATATCGAGTTCTACTCGCCGTATTTCTCCTGGACCGCGGTCCGCGCCAAGGAGGTCCGCAAATTGCTCAACGGCCTCGGGATCACGTGCCGCTCGACGCACAACGGCGCCGAAGCTTTCGCGCCGGAGGGTTTGGCCAAGGCCATCGAGCTGAACGGGATTCTCGGGACTGAATTCGTGGTGATGGCCAGCCCAGGGACCGTGCGGACCCTCGACGATTACAAGAAGGTGGCCGAGAGGCTGAACCAGGCCGGCGAGAAGTTCAAGGCGGCCAAGCTGCGCCCTGGGTACCACAATCACCAGACGGAATTCATGCCGCTTGAAGGCACACGCCCCATCGACATCATCGCGCAGAACACCGGCAAAAACGTGCTGCTGCAACTGGACGTCGGTACCTGCGTGGAGGCTCGTCAGGATCCTGTCGCCTGGATCGTCAAGAACCCCGGCCGGTTTGCCACCATCCACCTCAAGGATTACGCGCCCGCGCCGGGCAAGGGTTACGAGGTCTTGTTCGGAGACGGCGCCGCTCCCTGGAAGCAGATCTTCCAGGCGGTTGAGAAGACCGGCGGAATCCAGTTCTACCTCATAGAGCAGGAAGGCTACTCGCTGCCGGAACTCGAGACCGTCAAGCTCTGCCTGGACAACTTTAAGAAGATCCACGGCTGACGGCCCGTGGATAGAGGCCTTGGCAGGCGAACGCGCCTGCCCTACTGGCGATGGATTGAAGTTGACCTGCCGCCATGTCGTGCGATATCCTGCATTTAGCAGCGATTCCCAAGGAGTGAGTTTCGAGTAGATGGCGAATACCTATTCTTCGCTCAAGCGAGCCCGACAGACGAAACAGAAGACGGAAGTGAACGCCATGCGCAAGACGCGCATGCGTCACCAGGTGCGCACCATGCGGCGCCTTCTTGAAGAGAAGGATGCCCCGGGCGCCACCGCCGCGCTTCCGCGGACGTTTTCGGCGATCGACCGAGCCGCCAAGTTCGGCATCATCAAGGACAATACGGCGGCACGCTACAAGTCCAACATTGCATTGCGCGTGAAGGCGCTAGTCTCCGCCTAAGCCCATTTTCCTTCCCTTCCTCTATTTGAGGCCGAAGACGAAGCGTTCCATGACGATGCGGTCGTCGGGACGCGCGTCGCGTAGAGCCCGGTCGGTTTGGAAGATCCTCCGCAGCGTGGTTTCGAGTTGCTTCTTCGTGAAGACCGTGGCCGCCTGGTGAATCTGCTGGGCCTTCGTAGACCATATCTGGCGCGCGGGCCTGGAGAGTTCCTGCTGAATCTGCTGTGGAGAGCGCAAGCCTTGCTCCTTGGCCGCCAGAGCCAACCGCAACAGCGACGCCAGGAAACTCAGTGCCAGCGGCATGTACTCGCCCTGCCGCAGCAGCGTATCCACCAGCTCCAGCGCCCGCAGCCGGTCCCGGCGGCCGAGTGCATCCACCAGCACAAAGATGGTCGACACGCTCGAATCGGGCACCAGGCTCGCCAGGTCGCTCACGCCGATCTTCCCGCGCCCGCCCGCGTACAGCCGCAGCTTCTCGATTTCCACCGAGATCCGCATGGCGTCCGCGCCCAGCGAATCCACCAGCAGGTCCAATGCGTCGCTCTCCAAAGCGAGGCCCGACGCTTTAGTCAGTTCCAGCGCCAGATGCCGGGCCTCCGCCGCGGAAAACCGCGGGAACTCGACCTGCGCCGGTATCGCGGAATAGAGCTTGCGGACGCGATCGGCTTTGGCTTTGTCCTCGCCGTCCAGCTCAAAGCGGCTGGCCTCGACTACCAGCACTACGCCCGGCGTAGGCTGCTTCAGATAGTGGGGCAAAGGGCCCAGCGGACCGGTCGTGCCGGCGCCTTCCTCGCCGACCTTCCCACGCGGGAGTGAGGCTTCCGCATTCGAAACCCAAATCACGCGGCGCGGCGCGAATAGGGAAAGCGAACACGCATCGTCTACCACCACGTTCCAGCTTGTTTCTCGCAGGTCGAAATGCGCCAGCCCTTGTTCCCGCGCCTCGCCGGGCAGGACCTTTTCGAGGAGCGCTTTTCCGCACGCCTGGCGCCGGTAGGGCTCCGCGCCCAGGAAGAGGCAGGCAGGGCCAGGTTCCTGGCGCTTCAATTGAGTCAGAAATTGGGCGGGAGTCACGGCGTCAAAAATTCTCCAGGATGGCGCTGACCATGGTGCGCGCGACGTCCGCGGTCAGCCGGTCGAGAGCCGCATCGCTTTCGTCAAAGTAGGCTCGCTGGTCCACGCTGATCTCGTAGCGTTCGCGAAACTCCATCCGCGACCGCGAGAACAGCACCTTCCCGGTAGCCCGTTCCCGAAACGTGATATCCAGGTAGACACTGACCTGCACCGTGCTGGCACGGCTGGTGACCGGATCGAAGACCACCGGGTTGGAGTTGTAGTTGACCACATTGCCTTGCAGGACGGCATCGGCCGTGTTCGAGTCTGGAACGACACGGTAGCGCGTTCTTGCGATGAACTCGCGCGCGATGGCGGCCGGCATACGCTCGGTTAGCCGGTAGCGCGTGGTAGTGTTTCCGAACGCCGGGATGGCGATCGTATCAATGTTGCGAGGCAGCAGGTCCGCCCGGCCCGCCACGCGGTAGCCGCAGCCCGCGCACAACATCATTAGGAGGACAGCCAGCGGCCTCATTCCCGCTCCCCGAGAACCGCCGCCGGCAACAAGGAACGGACTATCGCTACGCCGTTTTCGGCCATAAGCCGGAAGTTGTCCACCACCACCCAGAACCAGAACGCGCTGGGCTGATTGCGATCGGGCGCAATCGATCCGACTGCGATGCCGCCCTGTCCCGCGGCGCCCGCGTTGCTCGGCGGCTCCAAATCCGCATCCCGCACGTCCACCAAATCCGAGGCGAGCGCGGCAGTGAGGGCGCGCATGTCCGGGCGGGTGTCGAACTCGACGTACGCCGAGATACTGTAACCGTGGAACACCGGGGCCTGAATCACCCGGATCGAAGGCATCGTCAAACCGCCCAAACCGGACAGCAGACTCGCCAAATGGCGTTCGATGCGCAGTTCGATCAGATGCAGAGCTTCCGGCGCTTCACTGCCGTAAGCGGCGAGCAGGTTGAAAGCCAACTGGGCGTCGTACACACTTTTTGGCAATGGCTGGAAGGCAAGCAAGTTGACTGTCTGGCGGCGCAGTTCTTCGAGGCCGCGTTGGCCGCGCTCACTGGCCGGCTCAAACACGTGTGCGAGCGAGCGGCGGATTCTGAAATTCTCGTCCAAACGCTGGAGGAAGATCGCCAGGGCCACGGCCGCCGGATGGGCGACGACGTGTATGGCGCCGGCGGGCGCCGGCTGGCCAGGTGGCTCCACCAGCGGCGCGCGCAGCCGTGCGGAGGGTTCGTCCTCGGCGACGTAGGTCATGTCGATGATCTTGGGACGCGCCGGGGATTTGGCGATCAAGGCCAGCGCCTTGCGGCTCGAATCGGCCGATCCCGCCAGAATCGTGGCTCGCGAGGCGAGCAGGTTTTGCTCGTCGAGCGGGGTGATGACGGCGGGCTCTCCCTCCTGTTCGGTCAGGGTCACGGACTGCTCGTCGACGCCGACGAGCTGCACGTTGACGGGCAGCCGCTGTTCGCGGATGACGTCGCGGAGTTCCCGGCCGATGAGCGACTCTCCGCCTACGATGGTAATGAGTGGTCTGTTCTTCATCGGACTATCCGGGCTGCCCCTCGAGCTGTGGGTGGGAACGGCGCCAGCGCCGGCGCAGCATGCCGCCGATGCGGACCACGATGCCGCTGCCAACGTACGTCACAGCCAGCCCCAGCAGCACGACTTGCGGGAAATTCCAGGTCAAGTAGATGGACGCCCCGTACAAAATCACTGTGAGCGGCGATAGCGGACGCAGCAACTGCACGTCCTTCAAACTGCGGTAGCGCCAGGTGCTCACCATGAGGAAAGCCAGCAGCGCCAGCAGTGCCAGCCAGGCCACCGAAAGCGGCCAGAATTCGATCGGCTCGCTGTCGCAGGCATAAACCACGGCCGCAATCAGACTCGCCGCCGCGGGTATCGGAAGGCCCACGAAGTATTTCCGGTTGGACTTGCCTGGATTCCTGGGCACCGGGTTCTTCTGCACGTTGAAACGTGCCAGCCGCACGGACCCGCAGAGGAGGAAGAGAAATCCGACGAAGTAAGCCGTGCGCGGCAGGTAGTTGCGCACGGCGTCGGCCCAGGAGAGATCCACGAACTGTGCGCCCCATGCCAGGGCCAGCACCGCCGGCGCCACGCCGAAGCTGATGACGTCCGCCAGCGAGTCCATCTCCCGCCCAAACTCGCTTGTGGTTCCCGTCATCCGGGCGATCCGTCCGTCGAGTCCGTCGAGCAGCACGGCCACGCCGATGGCCTTGGCGGCAATTTCGAAACTCGGGTTGCTCTCCAGGTGACCGGTCATGGCCCACAACGCGCCTTGGAAGGACTTCATGATCGCCAGGAATCCCAGGAACACATTGCCGGCCGTGAACAGCATGGGCAGGGCATAGGCGCCCCGCTTCGGGCGGCGGTCCGGAGAGTTCGGGTCGATCAGGCGCTCCTGAAGGTTCAGCTTCCCCATGACGCGCTCAAGCCTCCTTTCCGGAATCGAGCAGGCGCGCCAGGACGCTGGAACCAGCCTTCACGCGCATCCCTTGCTCCACTTGAAGTTCCCACTCGGGTCCCAGAAAGACGTCCACCCGGGAGCCGAACTTGATGAGACCCACGCGCTCGCCTGCTTGTACCGTTTCCCCCGCTTTCTTGTGAAACACGATGCGCCGAGCGATGAGGCCGGCGATTTGAGTGAAAATGAGCGGCCCGGCCGCGCCGGCGATGGTGACCGAGTTCTGTTCGTTCTGGAGGGATGCCTCCTCGCGGCTGGCGATGAGAAATCGTCCCGGTGTGTAGTGGACATTCGCAATCTTTCCCGAGATCGGGGCCCGATTGACGTGGACGTCGAAGATGCTCATGAAGATGCCGATGTGGGTCCGTTGGGGGTCTTGCCGCCGGATGGAAACGATTTTGCCGTCGGCCGGGGAAACCGCCACCGGACCGTTGGGCACTTTCCGGTCCGGATCGCGGAAAAAGTAGAGACAGAATGCGGCCGCCAGAAACAGCGGTAAGCCGTACAGCGGCCGGGCGAGATAGGAGACCAGCCCGCCGCCGGCCACCAGCGCCACAGCGTAATAGATTCCGTCCGCGACCATTCGTTCGCCCTATTCTCGCACAGCCCGGAATTGCCACGGCCAAAGCGCCACGGATTTCGCGGTCTGTCCACGGTCATGGCCGCTATAATAATCACATACCTGTCCAGATGAGATCCGGCGAGAGCAGTATTGTTGTCGAGGCGCAGCCTGAACTGGCGGCGGCCACCCGTGCCGGCCTCGTATCGCTCGTGCTGCTATCGTGCGGGCACTTCTCGGTGGACCTGTATTCCAGCGCTCTGGGGGCCTTGCAGCCGTTGCTCATGGAGAGGTTCCACACCAGCCTGACAGAGGCCGGCCTCCTGGGCGGCGTGCTGGTGTTCTCCGCATCGGTGATGCAGCCGGTGTACGGTTATCTCTCGGACCGCTTTCATTCGCGCGTTTTCACCGTGCTGGCTCCAGCGGTGGCGGGGCTGTTCATTTCCGCGCTGGGGCGCGCCTCGTCGTACCACTGGCTGTTGCTCCTCGTACTGTTGGGCGGGACAGGCGTCGCGGCTTTCCATCCGCAGGCGTCGGCCCGGGTCGTCCTCGGCGCGGAAGGAAGGCGCGGACGGGCGATGGCGATCTTCGTCAGCGCGGGGACGCTGGGCACCGCTTTCGGCCCCATTTACTTTTCTGCAATCGCAACCCTTGCGGGGCTCGATCGACTGCAGTGGGCAGCCGTGCCGGGGGTGCTCATGACGGCAGTCCTGTTTTTGACTCCGAATGCGGCCGCGTCCACGGCCCGCCCCCGCGGCGGCTTCGAGTGGAGACCGCTGGTGGCGGCGTGGAAGCCGCTCACCTTGCTGTACCTGGTGGTGTTCATCCGGTCCATTCTCCAGATCGCCTTCGCTCAGTTCTTGCCTTTGTACCTGCACCTGGATCGGGGTTTCGGCGTGCTGCGGGCGGACTACGTTCTATCGGCGTACCTCGCGGCGGGCGCCATCGGCGGATTCCTCGGCGGGCATCTGGCGGACCGTTTTGGCGGCCGCTCGGTGACTCTGTTTTCGATGATTGTTTCGGTGCCCTTTCTGATGCTGTTTTTCTCCGCGAGAGGCTGGCTGTCTTTGGCCGGACTGATTCTGAGCGGGTTCATCCTTTTGTTCACAATTCCAGTCAATGTCGTTATGGCGCAACGACTTGCTCCTGCGCAAGCCGGTACGGTTTCCGCGCTCATGATGGGCTTTGCCTGGGGCATGGCGGGGATGGTGTTCATTCCGATCATCGGCCTCGCCTCCGACCTTTTCTCGCTCGATCGCGTCCTGGCGAGCCTGACCATTTTCCCGGTGCTCGGGTTTTTTCTGGCATGGAAGTTGCCCCGATGAACCAGAGACGCAAAGCGGTGTGCCTGTTGAGCGGCGGGCTGGATTCCTCTACCTGTCTGGCATACGCGCGCCAGGAGAACTACGAGTGCTACGCGCTCTCGTTCGATTACGGCCAGCGGCACCATGTGGAATTGGAGGCTGCGGCGAGGGTTGCGGCGGCGCTCGGCGCCGCGCAGCATCGGATCGTGAAGGTGGATCTGAGGGCCTTCGGCGGGTCGGCACTCACGGCGGACATTGCGGTGCCCAAGGGTCGCTCGTCCAGCGAGATGGGGCAGGGAATTCCGATTACCTACGTGCCGGCGCGCAACACCATCTTTCTTTCCTTCGCGCTGGCGTGGGCGGAGGTGCTGGAGGCCTCGGATATACTGATCGGGGTCAACGCCATCGACTACTCGGGGTATCCGGACTGCCGGCCCGAGTACATCGAAGCGTTCGAGCGCATGGCGAATCTCGCCACCAGAAGCGGCGTCGAGGGGCGCACGAGGGTCCGGATTCACACGCCGCTGATCCGGCTCAGCAAGGCGGAGATCGTGAGGTTCGGCGCTTCGCTGGGTTTGGATTTCAGCCTCACCCACAGTTGCTATGATCCGGGCGAGGGCGGCCGGCCCTGCGGCGCGTGCGATTCCTGCTTGCTCCGGCGCAAGGGTTTCGCCGAAGCTGGTATCGAAGACCCGCTGGAGTACCGTACTTGAAGATCTCCGAAATCTTCTATTCGATTCAGGGCGAGGGCATGCTCGCCGGTACGCCCAGCGTCTTCGTGCGCTCGAGCGGCTGCAACCTGCGCTGCGCCTGGTGCGACACACCGTACGCTTCCTGGCAGCCCGAGGGCGAAGAACTCGTGCTCGAGGAGATTCTGGCGCGGGTCGCTCGCTACCGCGCCCACTACGTCGTCGTGACGGGCGGCGAGCCGATGATCGCTCCGGAGATCGTTCTGTTGACCGAAGCTCTGCGTCAAATGCGGCTGCACGTCACGGTGGAAACCGCGGGCACGGTGTTCGCGGCGGTGGACTGCCATTTGATCAGCCTCAGTCCCAAGCTCTCCAATTCCACCCCGTTCGAGAAGGAGGGAGGGCGCTGGGCCGCACAGCATGATCGCCTGCGCAGCCGGCCGGAGGTGCTGAAACGCTTCATGGCCGCCTACGACTACCAACTCAAGTTCGTGGTCGCCGAAGAAGACGACATCGTGGAGATCAAGGCGCTGGTTGCGCGGCTCCAGGCCAACCCGCAGCGCGTGGTCCTGATGCCGGAAGGCACCGACGCGGAGGTGCTGCGCGAACGCGCGACGTGGATCGTCGAGCTCTGCAAGCAGGAAGGCTACCGCTTCAGCCCGCGCCTGCATATCGACCTCTACGGCAACCGGCGAGGGGTGTAGAGGCCGGGCGTTCCGATTCTGGTGCGCAACGCACATGCCTTGGGCGCCGGGGGGGGCGGCGAAGGATTCAGTTTCGGCGACAATGGAACGTGGCGAACTGGTCATTCGCGGTGCGGGCTTTGAGCTCCCGCAACTACCGGTTGTTCTTCTCCGGGCAGAGCGTTTCCCTCATCGGGACGTGGATGACACGGGTCGCGACGGCCTGGCTGGTCTACCGGCTCACGGGTTCGCCCATTCTGCTGGGGGTGGTGAGCTTCTCCGGCCAGATCCCCGCCTTTTTTTTCGCTCCGCTGGCCGGCGTGTGGCTTGACCGCTGGGACCGCCACCGGACGCTGGTAGTCACGCAGGTGCTCTCCATGCTGCAGTCGTTCGCTCTCGCCGTCCTGGCGCTCGGCGGCATCATCAGGATCTGGGAGATCATCTGCCTCGCGCTGGCGCAGGGCCTCATCAACGCGTTCGACATGCCCGCCCGGCAGTCTTTCGTGGTGCAGATGGTAGACAAGCGCGAGGACCTGGGCAATGCCATCGCGCTCAACTCCTCCATGGTCAATGCGGCGCGCCTGGTGGGGCCGGCGCTGGCCGGCGTGGTTGTGGCGACCGTGGGCGAGGGCTACTGCTTTCTGGCCGACGGTATCAGCTACATCGCCGTGATCGCGTCCCTGCTGGCGATGCGAATCGGAGTGGTGCGGGCCCGGGAGGCGAAGCCCCGCGTGCTGCACGAACTGAACGACGGCTGGCGATACGTGACCGCGTCCGTCCCCATCCGCTCCATCCTGGCACTGCTCGCCGTGATGAGCCTGGCAGGGATGCCGTACATGGTGCTCATGCCCGTCTTTGCCGTCCAAGTACTGCACGGAGGGGCGCATACCCTCGGTTTCCTGATGGCCGCAACAGGCCTGGGCGCGCTCATAGGCGCGGCGAACCTGGCCCTGCGCAGGACGGTGCTTGGATTGGGAAGACGCATCGCGCTGGCCGACGCGCTGTTCGGCGCCTCGCTCGTGATGTTCGCCCTGTCCCGCACGCCATGGCTGTCCCTGCTCATCTTGACGGTCACCGGCTTCGGTATGATGCAGCAGATGGCGGCGAGCAACACGATTCTCCAGACGATTGTCGCCGACGAGAAACGCGGTCGCGTAATGGCGTTCTATTCCATGGCCTTCACGGGGATGACCCCCTTTGGCAGCCTGCTCGCCGGCAGCCTGGCGGCTCGGATAGGCGCCCCGCGAACGCTGATGCTGGGAGGCGGGCTCTGCCTCGCCGGCAGTCTGTGGTTTGCCTTCAAGCTGCCTCGGATTCGCGAGTTCGTGCGGCCGGTCTACGCGCAACAGGGGATTCTGCCGGAGCTTGCCACCGGAGTTCAGCAGGCCTCGACAATGCAGACGCCCCCCGAGACTTGAACGCGCCGCGCGATTCGTCCGTGCCCCGGGAGCGGACGGACCGTGCAACGGTTTGACGTACACACAAATAGTGTGTACAGTGTCAGTAGGAGCATTCATCCTTGAGGAAGCCCCTATGACCAAACGCATCAACGTCGTGTTGCCGGTCGAGACCATTGAGGTGCTGGACCGGGTCGCGCCCAAGGGCAACCGCAGCCGCTTCATTTCCGCGGCTGTCATGCACTACGTGGAGAGCAACGCCAAGCGCAACTTGGCCAGAAGGCTGAAGGAAGGCGCTCTGGCTAATGCCCAGCGGGACCTGGAAATCGCCCAGGAGTGGTTTCCCCTGGACGAGGAAGCATGGCAACACACAACACTAGGCAAAAAAGCCGCCAGGTAGACCATCCTCGCCGCGGCGACATCTACCTGGTCGACTTCGATCCTACCCTCGGAGCCGAAATCAAGAAGATGCGGCCGGCTTTGGTGATTCAAAACGACATCGGGAACCAGTACAGCCCCATCACCATCGTCGCGGCTATCACCTCCAAGATCGGCGAGCCGCCCTATCCTACCGAGGTTGTCATGGAACCCGCGGAATCTGGTCTTCCCCTGCGCTCGGCCGTGGTGCTGAATCAAATCCGCTCCGTGGACCGCCAGCGCCTGGGCAAGCGCCTGGGCCACGCCGGCCGCAGGATCATGGATCGCGTGGACAGAGCGATACTAATCAGTTTGGGACTGGTCGACATCTGAGTGAAACCTGCCCGTCAATGAGCATGCCAGCGGAAGCGGACGCACCGAGGCAATACGAACAGCGGCTTCGTGCGCACGCGCAGGATTTGGAACACCTCGAACGTCTGCACCTCAGGATCGGCAACATCCAGATCGGGCTCGCAACGCTGGCCGTCGCGGGAGCCGTGCTGGCTCTTGGCTGGAGGCCTTTCTCAATCCTCTGGGTGCTGGTTCCCATCGCGGCGATCGTGGCGTTGGCGGTGGTGCACGAGCGCGTGCTGGGGCGGCGCACGCGGACCCGGCGCGTGGTGGCCTTCTATGAACACGCGCTTGAGCGTGTCCAGGATCGTTGGGCGGGCAAAGGCGAATCGGGGGACCGGTTTCTGGACCCGCTGCACCCGTATGCTAAATACCTGGACCTGTTCGGTGAGGGCTCGTTGTTCGAGTACCTTTCGACCGCTCGAACCCGCGGCGGAGAAGAGACGCTGGCGCGCTGGCTGCTCTCACCGTCTGAGCCGGAGGAATTGAAGATCCGTCACGAAGCGGTCCGGGAACTGACGCCTGGACTCGATCTCCGGGAAGAACTCGACGTTCGGTTCGGCTGACTTCTGTGCGGCTTT
>VFSW01012875.1_pt1 | contig 11648 bp, 5 predicted proteins | sample 5358111 | NCBI WGS metagenome assembly VFSW01 (sample SAMN11554181, study PRJNA540505) | mine drainage metagenome | isolation source: sediment from site ElyBrook_90M | place: USA: Ely Copper Mine, Vershire, VT | collected 2017 | reverse complement strand
ACGATGCCCGGCGTGCCATTGCACGGCAGTTTTAGTTACAAGACAAAGACAAAGAAAACGGAAGCGGTGGCTGTGGCTGCCGCGGGGAGTGAATGGGAATGGGAAGGCGGTTTCGACGCCGTGATTGGGAATCCGCCGTATGTGCGAATCCAGGGGTTTCCGCCCGAACAGATCGCGTACTTCAAAGGACACTACGTCGCTGCCACCGGCAACTTCGACATCTACATCCCATTCATCGAACGAGGCGTTCAGTTACTGCGAAACGGCGGCAACCTGGGCATGATTACGCCAAATAAATTCTGCCGAACCGATTATGGCGAAGGGCTTCGTCGTTTGCTTGCCTCCACACGGGCTTTGAGCGGGCTCGTTGACTTCGGCGCGAGCCAGGTATTCTCTGCCTCAACCTACACATGTTTGCTTTTTCTCGAGCGCGGCGGCGTGGAGCGATTTGAGGTCGCCGAGGTTACGGCTGACAGGGAATCGCTCGCCCGCGCCAAATTCCGGGCGCAATCCACGTCCCGTTTAAGCGATAAGCCTTGGACGTGGGAAAACGAAGCCACGGCGGAACTCTTTAAGAAAATCGCCAAGAAAACCGTCCGGTTGCTCGACCTTCCGGCGGAAATGAGCCGAGGCAGCAGCACGGGCGATGACGAGGTGTTTGTTGTTGATAAAGGTTCAACGGCGGTCGAGAAAGAGGCCTTGCGGATTCCGGTATTTGCCAGCGATTTTGGCCGCTATCGCTTTGAACCGACGCGCCGCTGGCGTGTGATATTTCCCTACCGCAAGGATGCAAACGGATTTCATCTGGTTTCTGAGAAAGAGCTTCGATCCGGGTTGCCCAAGACGTACCGTTACCTCTGCGAACGCCAATCCGCCCTGAAACGACGCAAGCAATTTACGGTGTGGTTTGCGTACAGCGCGCCCCGCAACCTTGGGCTTCATGACCAGGCACGAATTGCCGCGCCCTTGCTTGCGGATCGGGGATTGTTTGCGATTATTCCCCCGGAGTGCCGCGGACGGTTGTGTCCCATGGCCAGCGGGGGTTTCACCATTAGTCTCGGAGCATCCGCGAATGTCCGCGCCGAATATGTTCTTGGATTGCTTAACTCCAAGCTGTTGTTCTGGCGCCTGCAAAAGATGAGCAATCTATTTCGCGGAGGATGGATCACCTGCACAAAGCAGTATGTTGGCGAACTTCCTATTCGCATGATTGACTTTTCGGATGACGCCGACCGAACCCGCCACGATCAGATCGTAAAGCTTGTCGAACAGATCACTGACCTCCACCAGCGTTTGTCCGCCGTGCGTACACCCCAGGAGAAAAGCGCCCTTCAACGCCAGGTCCTCGCGACGGACGCGGAAATTGATCGCCTCGTTTATGGGCTTTACGGGTTGACCGCCGAAGAAATCAAAATCATTGAGACAGAATCAAACTTTGGAGTCGGCCGGACGTAAGAACCGAGCTGAGGCGCATCCTGTCACCTGGGAATTTCGTTCGCCGCCGGGGTTTTAAATTGCGCTTGTCGATTTGGCGGGAAAGGGCGAAACTGGCGCATTATCCCGCACCGGAGCCACTTCTGGCCGGGAAAGCGCAATTGATTGTTCCTTATGCTGGTTGAGTGGATTGTTATTATATTTTTGCTCGCGGGAGCAGGCGTTTTGGTTTTCGGCAAAGGCGCGGTCGCGCGCGTCCGGTTTGTGGGTTTTGCGTTCCTGGCGGCCGGCTTGCCGGGGGTTTGGATATGGCAGGAGCATTTGGAGAAAACGCTGAAGTCGCAGGCCGCCTTGACAATCCCTCATGTGGGGCGGCCGGATGAATACGCCGGATCGGCCAGTTGCCGCGCGTGCCATCCGGATCAATACAGTTCGTGGCATCGTTCTTTTCATCGCACGATGACGCAAGTCGCGTCGCCTGAGTCGGTGCGCGGGAATTTCAATGGGGTGGACTTGAAGCTGGACGGGGAGGTTTATCGGTTGCAACGCCGCGGGGAGGAGTTCTGGATTGAGATGGTCGATCCGGATTGGAAGATGCAACACGAAGCAAGTGGCCAAGGCGATTTGTCGGGACGCCTGGCGGTGTCCGAAATCGGGGGCCTGAGTGGCCCCCGTGTGCAATGCCGGGTTTCGATGGTCACTGGCTCGCATCACATGCAGGCGTACTGGGTGGATAACGGACACGGAAATCAGCAGTTCAGCCTGCCCTTCACGTATTTGTTCGAGCAGGAGCGGTGGGTGCCGCGCCGCTGCGTGTTCATCAAAGACCCCGCGGTGCTGTCCTGGAAACAGGTCTGGAATGTGGGCTGCATTGATTGTCATTCCACCGCGGGCCAGCCTTGGGAACAGGAGGACGCGGTTTCCTTCGATACGCGCGTTGCGGAATTGGGAATCGCCTGCGAAGCCTGTCATGGGCCGGCGGGCGGCCATGTGCGCAAGAATTCCAATCCGTTGCGGCGTTATGCGATGCACTTTCAAAAGAAAGGAGATCCGACGATTGTCAATCCGTCGCGGCTGTCAAGCAAGCGTTCGTCCGAGGTGTGCGGACGCTGCCATAGTGTGCATGCCCCGCGCGATGAAAAGGATTGGCTGCTGCACGGGGAGAGCGCGCATCCCGGCGATGTCCTGGAGTCGAAGTTAAACATCATACGGCAGCGGGATTGGGAACTGCGCCCGCGCACATGCTGGAGTGACGGAATGATTCGCGTTTCCGGCCGCGAATATAACGGCCTCATTCTGTCTCCATGTTTCCTAAAGGGGGAAATGTCTTGCGAATCGTGTCATTCGATGCACGAAAGCTCGCCCACAAATCAACTAGCCAAAGGCATGGAGGGCAATGGCGCCTGTCTCCAGTGCCATCAATCGCTGGCCAAAAACGTGAGCGAACACACTCACCACGCCGCCGGTTCCACGGGGAGTCTCTGTTACAATTGCCACATGCCTTACACCAGTTACGGATTGTTAAAAGCCGTCCGCAGCCATCAAATCAACAATCCCAGCGTCAAAGCCACGTTGGAAACCGGACGTCCCAACGCCTGCAACTTGTGTCATTTGGATAAAACGCTCGATTGGACGTCGCAAAAGCTTTTGGCCTGGTATAAAACGCCCGCTCAAGACTTGTCCAACGCGGATAAATCCGTCGCGGCGTCGGTCCTCTGGGCGTTGAAAGGCGACGCCGGCCAGCGCGCGTTGATCGCCTGGCACATGGGCTGGCAACCTGCGCGGGAAGCCTCGCAGTCTGGCTGGTTGGCGCCCTATCTGGCCACATTGCTCGAGGACCCGTATCCGGCCGTGCGTTACATCGCGGGCCGCTCGCTGAAACGGTTGCCCGGCTTCGAGACTTTTTCGTATGATAGCGTCACGCCGGCGCGTGATGACTTGCGCCGCTCGCGCGAGCGGGCGATGGAGATTTGGGAGCGCGCCGCAAAACCGGAAGGCAATCCTTCGCTGCTCTTGCAGCCCAATGGCGCTTTGAAACAGGACGCGGTGGAAGCGCTGCTGAAATCGCGAAACAACCGCACGGTCGAATTATCGGAATGAAATCTCCCAGGCGTGTCCCAACGCCCGCGCCGGCGAACAATAAAGTTACTGTCCCCGTCCACGCACCGGTCATTTCCATGCCATCGCGGGGCGAGGCGCTGATTCGGCGGCACCTCGAATTTGGCTGGTGGGCGCTATTGATCTTCCTGACGGGCGGCCTTGCGCTGGAAGCGTTGCATGGGTTTAAGGTCGGGGCTTACCTCATGGTCACTAACGAAACCCGCCGTCTCATGTGGACCCTGGCCCACGCGCATGGAACTTTGCTGGGGTTGGTGAACCTGGCGTTCGCCGCAACCGTGCGCGCGATTCCCGCGTGGTCCGAACCAAACAGGCGTTTCGCCTCCTCCGCCCTCATCGCCGCGACTGTTCTGATACCCGCCGGATTATTTCTCTGCGGCCTGTTTATTTACGCCGGCGATCCCGGCCTTGGAATCTTGCTCGTTCCGCTGGGAGGAATTCTATTGTTCGCGGCCTTTTTCTTGACTGCCCGCGCGTTGAAACATTTGGCTTAACCGTGAGCGTCCGGGGCGTGGTGAAATCCGGGACGGCGCGGCAACCCGCGGAAGACCTTTTGACGCGGGTTTCGCAAAAACTCTTTATAACGGTCGGCGGCCGGTTCATAAGTCTCTCGGGCAATTCCGCCGCTTATGAAACGCCACTTTTTTAGTTTTAACCGCGTGATTTTTTGCGGGTTGGTTTTATGTTGCGCGGCCGTTTGCGGCCGGGGCGCCGGCCAAACTGTCGCGGAACTCCAGAAGCGCATCGCCGCTCATCTTGACGAGCCGCGCTTTGCGCAGGCGCAATGGGGCGTCAAAGTGGTTTCGCTCGACACGGGCAAGACCATTTTCGAACGCAACGCGGACAAACTGATGAAACCCGCCTCCAATGCGAAGATGTACACCGCAGGGCTGGCTTTGGACCGGCTCGGGGAGGATTATCGCATCAAAACTTCCTTTTATGCGGACGCCAAACCCAATGCCGACGGAGTTCTCGCAGGCCGTCTGATTGTCTATGGCCGGGGCGACCCTTCCTTCGCCGCCAGGTTCAACGATGGCGATTACGACAGCGCGATGGCGCCGGCGGTCGATGCAATCGTCGCGGCGGGCATCAAGCGCATCGATGGCGATATCATTGGCGATGAAAGCTATTTTGCCGGGCCGCCGTTTGGAAATGAATGGGCGTGGGACGATCTGGAAAATTATTATGGCGCCGGCGTTTCGGCGCTGACGTACCAGGACAATGTGATCGATTTGGTGTTCAAGCCGGGCAAGACAATCGGCGCTCCCTGCCAGATTCTCACCATGCCCGAAACGACGTTCATGATTTTCAGCAATCGCACTTCGACGGTTGCGGCGGGCGGGCGCGTCCGCATTCGGATTTATCGGCCACTGGGTGAAAATGTGACATATATCCACGGCCACGCGCCGTTGGGTTCAAACGGCGAAAACGACGCCGTCGCGGTCCATGACCCGGCGCTATGGTTTGTTACGATGCTCAAACAAGCATTGGTCCGGCGCGGCATTGCCGTTTCCGGCGGCTTGCGAACCATCAACTGGCTCGATGACGAAGCCGCCCCGCTGGACGTTTCCAAGCTGATCGAAGTTGCGGCGGTGGATTCCCGTCCGCTTTCCGAGATTGTCAAACTAACATTGAAACCTTCGCAAAATCTTTACGCGCAATTGCTGCTTCTGCAAGTGGGCCGTGTTTCGCAAGAGCGCGCGCGGCGCGCGTCGTTGGCGGCTGGCAACGGCCGGCCGGCGCGAATGCGCCGCCGCGCCGAAACGACCGAAGGCGCCGGGCTGGAAGAGATGGCGAAGTTCCTGGTCGAGGCGGGCATTCCGGCAAACACAGCGTTGCTGGATGACGGTTCGGGATTGTCGCGAAGCTGCCTGGTAACTCCGGCGGCATCCGTCCGATTGCTGACTTACATGAGCCATCATCGCGCGAAGGTTGCCTTTCTGGACGCGCTGCCTGTCGCCGGCGTGGATGGCACGTTGCGCAACCGATTCACAGGCACGCAGGCCGCCGGCAACGCGCGGGCGAAAACAGGCTCGCTCCGGTATGTCGATACGATATCAGGATATGTGACAACCCAGGCGGGCGAAAAACTGGTCTTCTCTGTCATGCTCAACAATTACGGGCCGAATTACCGGAGCGGGGCGTTCGACGGCGCTTCGCCGCCGGATGCCGTCGTCCGTCTGCTGGCCGAGTTTGGCGGGCGTTCGGGAGAGCAGGCGCAACGTCCCGAAACAACGCCGGGCGATCATTGATTCCCTCACGCGCTCGGGCTCTGCCTTCAGGCTCCTCGTCGTTGCGGCACCGATAGCCCGCGACAAATCTTTCTGGAAAGGTGCTTCCCGACTCCGACGTGTCTTGGCACCGACTCGACCTCGCCGGTTTGCCGGTTAAGCCAAAGCGAGTGCTTTGCTCCCTCTCGGTCAAGCCGGCGTCCATTGGCCTGTGGGTGTCGGAGCAAATCTCTCCGTTTCATCAAACCAACACAAAAGTCTGCTCGGCGCCTCTCGGGGCGTTAACGAAGCCTTGCTCACGTCTATAGTCAAGAACAAGGTCAATCGTCGCCGCAAGGCTCTCCAGGCACTCCGCGCGGGTTTTCCCCTGCCCGTTAGCCTCAGGTACCTCGGGACAAAAAGCGACAAACCACTTCCCGTCGCGTTGCACGACGGCGGTGTGACGATTTCTCATGGGAACAGAGTACTTTGGCTCGCGGCGAAAAGCAACTTTTCAGTGCCTCACGGTGAAAGCCGGCGCTTTATTTTCGAGAGATTGGAGCCATTTCCAGACGCGCAAGGCTTCGGTCACGCCCCAGGCCTGGGCGTCGCAACCGCGTTGTTGGTGGGGGGCGTCGCCGTCCAGCAGTTCGGGGATTTGGCCCAGGCAACCGCTGAGCAACAGGTGGTCCATGCCGCCAAGATACGCCTTTGCGGCGGAAACGGCGGCGGGCGCCAGGTCCCACGCGCGGGCCAGGCTCTCGCAGGCCATGGGCAGCGGCCAGGTCCACGCCGTGCCGTTGTGATAAGCCGGCTTGCGCTGGGTGTCTTCGTCGCCGACGTACGAGCCGCAATACGGCTCCACTGGATTGTTCAACAATTGATTTTCTCTGCCGTAAATCGGCAACGGGGGCGAAACGGGCAGCGGCGCCAGGGTTCGAATTGCTCCTGGAACGAATAAATATCGCAACGCCGACGCCACCGCCCGCCGCGCTTGATCGCCGGTGAAGAAACCAAAGGCGGTTGCCATCAGATAATTGCACCGCAAAGCTTTGTCGGCGACCGCCTGGCTGGCCGGCTGGTCCGGTTTGGCGACGAGGCAGTCGGCGGCGTAACCTTCCTCGTCGAGCCAAAATAATTTGTGAAGCGATTCCTCCGCGCGCTCCGCCAGGACAGCCCAACGTTCGTCGGAAGAAGCGCTTGCGATTCCCAGCCGATCCAGTTGTCGCAACAGGCGAATCCATAGCACTTGAATTTCAACCGGGTAGCCTTCCCGAGGCGTGCAGGCGGGATAGTTGGTGTCCATCCATGTAAAGTGCGGCGGACTGAAGATCAATCCCGACGCGGCATCCATGCGAATGCCGTTGGGCGTGCCTCGCGCATAACCAAGGGCGATGTTGCGCAGGACGTCGGCGACCGTGCGACCGCTAGGATTGACAGGCGCCGCGTACAGGCTTTCACCCAGGTTCACCGCCGCTTCTTCGCATAAAATTCCGTACCAAAGCGAGGCGTCGGATGTGTCGCGATTGGAAGCGTCCTGGCCATGTATGGTATTGGGCATGACGCCATTTTCCTCAAAGCGTCCGAAGGTGATGAGCAATTCGGCCACATCCGAAATCATGCCGTCGGCCAGCAACCCGCGCGCACTGATAAATGAATCGCGGCCCCAATCCAGAAACCACGGGTAACCGGCAATAATCGTGCGGCCAGCCCCGCGCCGCGCCACATACGCCCGCGCGGCCAGTGCCAGGCGCCGGCCAAATGAATCGTCCTCGGGTAATTTTGCCTGTTTTAGAGCCAGCTCTTGCTCGACACCGCGGCTGGCGCTTGCTTCGCCGATGAACTGGAAAGTCGGATACGGCATGTCGGCCGAGAGCGCCAGCGACACCGGCTGGCCGGCGGACAAGGGCAAATCGAACCAGCCGGGGCTGTAAGCATCGCCCTGCCCCACCTGCCCGCGGCTCTGCTCAATGGGATGAGAAATGCCCTCGCTCCATTCCGGCTGGGGATGATACACGCCGCCGCTGCTGAAAACGCACAATTGCCGGTCTGGCGCCGGGGTGAACACGAATCCGGTTTGCACCTGCAATTCCGCGCAGTGCCGGCTAAAATGCGCGTCGGCCCCGCCGTTGCGATGGGTTTCAGTGTGAAAATTGCGATCTTCGATATCCACCCGCACCGTCAGGCGCGCGTCGAACCGCGGCGGAAGGCTGTGCGGTTTCCCAGCCGCCATTCGTTGAAAAGTGAATACGGTGGTGTTCCATCCCTCCAACATGCTGGCTGTCAACTCGATTTCGACCGTCCGCCCGTCCCCCGCTTCGGCGGCAAAATTCCAAACCGCCGGCTGGCCCATCTCGAAACACGCCAGATTCCGCAAATTCAAAGGGGTGAGGAACCCGTCGGCAATAACCCACACGCGCAGACGTTTGACAAAAATATGGCGGTCCACCGGGAGTTCGGAATGAAGGTTTGCTCCCAGGGCGCAATCGTATTTCGAGTTGACACGGCCTAAATCCACGCAAAGCCGGGCCATGCCGCCGCGCCCGTTTGTCAATAAGACCAAAGAATCGGGCGGCGGCGGAGCAAGGACGCCGCGGACCAATGGTTTGACGGCCAAAAACCGCACCGCGCCCGCCACCAGATCGCTTGTCAAGCCGTAGCGATCGAGCACCAGCCGGGCGTCCATCGCCGCCTCCGGTCGCCTCGGAGGGAAACAGGCAACCCAACCGTCGCGCGTCTCAATCGGCTCCACAATTTCCCGCGCGTCGTCAAACTGCAACGTGGCGCGAAACGGGCGGGAATCGTGCAGCAAAAGCCAGTGGTTGGGCGGCACCGGAACGACCCGCCGCCGGTCCAGCAGGCTCCAGCGGGCCACCTGCGGAAACTTGCCTTTGGCGCCATCCAACGCATCGAGCAGATCGCGCCGCGATCTGGCGGGGTCCAGGTGGGCCAGAGCGCCGAGAAACTCATAAGGATTAAGGCTGACACGCGCGGCCAGTTCGCGCCACGGCGCCGGGCCAATATCTTCTGGCAGCAATAGCTTGCTTAACGCGGAGATGGCCCAGGCGCATTGGGCGCGTGCGAGGCGGTATTCCTGGCCGGCGGAACCGCGTGGCTCGGCGCCGGCGGCAAGACAAAAGACCGCGCAAGGCTCAAGAGAAAATACCGCCTCCGTCTCGCTCAATTCCACTTCAGGAGGGACCTGTCCGAGCAAGTCGCATTGCGGCCGGCCCAAATCATTGTAATCATCCAGCTCAATGGCTATGGCATGGGCCTCTTTGGCGTCGGTATTGGCCAGAACCAGCACCCGCTTTTCCCCTTCCGCGGCATCGCGCCGCAAGGCGTAGATCGGGGAATCCTCCGCGCTAAGCCGCGTCAATGTTGCGCCGTCGAAAAAACACGGATGCTCGCAAAGCAAATGGTTCAATTGGGAAAGCTCGGCAATCACATTGTCGTTGCCGCCCCAGGACAAACCGCGGCTGGAGTGAACGTTGAATTTTTCCTCCGCCAGCCACTCGACGCCGCAGGTGAACCCGTAGGCGCCATTGACACTTGCCAGCGCGCAGAGGCGATTGCGCAAAAGCGACCACTCCCGGCTGACGGCGGCCAGGCGATCATTGTCGTGAGTCTCGCTGTAATGGACGTACACGCCCACCCGCCCGCTCTGGCGCAAGCTGTAATCCAGGTAACGCGCGACTTCTGCGCCGGTATAATTTTGAAATAATTCCGAGTAAGCCCATTGCATCCCGCCATCGGTCAAAAGCGCCTCGGTCGCCTCCAGCGGGCCGCCCAGCCCTTCCATCAAGAACAGCGCATCTGGGAATTCCTCCCGAACGCGCGCTCCGATATATTGCCAGACCTGCACCGGCACCTTGTAGCCGGCATCGCAACGGAAGCCATCGACGCCGCGGCGGCACCAAGTCAAGAAAGCCTGGGCGAATTCCTCCCAAAGCTCGATATAATTTGGGTTCAGCTCAACAAGGTCGCCCCAAGTGACGCCCCACGCTCCAGGGCTGGCGAACGTGCCGTCGGCATTGCGAAGGAACCACTCGGGATGATTCTCAAAAAGGCGCGAACCCCAGCCTGTGTGATTGATCACCATGTCCAGCATCACGCGCCCGCCGCGGCGATGCACGGCATGGGTCAATTCACAAAACTGCTCCACGCCAGTCGTGCGCTGGTCCAGTTCGACCAATGCCGGATCAATGGCCGTGAGATCAAGGCATGCGTAGGGACTTCCGAAGCGTCCAAACCGGGCGAAGGTTGCCGGCGTGGGACTGACTGGCAGCAACTGGAGAATCCGGCAACCCAGCGTCTCCATGATGTGCGGCAATTGGGCAATCACGTCCCGCAACTTGCCCGAGGGCGGAATGACAACATATCCGCGTTCGTCCAATTTATTGAGTTGTTTTTCGCGGTTCGCGTCCACGGTCGCGCGCGCGGACTTGGATTCGCCGAACATTCGCACGAACGCGCAATAAATGGTATTGGCGCTGCGGTGGCAATCCGGATGGACTGAAATCCCCGTGTCGGGACCCTCCGGCCAGAACTGGCGGCCCTGGGAATCAACCACGTATGCCTTGGCGCAATAAAACCCGACATCGGTCATGGGCAATTCAATGGACCATTCGCCGTTGGCCCGGCTTTGGAGCGGGACATCGCGCCAGAAGGCGACTGACATGGGATTCTTGCCGGCGTGCGTGGCGATAATCTCCTTGCGCAGGCGCCCGGCTTTGCCCAGGTTGGTGCGCAGCAACGCGCGGGCGTTTTGGGAAATTCCGCGCGGCATCCGCAAGCTGAAGCGGACGCGGTCGCCGACGAAGCGCAGCAATTGCTCGCCTGGAGCGGGAGTCATGACAAGCTTATCCATCGTCGCTTTCCTTTATCGGCCAATTCGCGGCGAAATTCAAGCGCGGCGCCGTCGTATGATTGACTCTGTGCGCTCGGCTCCCGGCCCGCGCGAACCCCAAATTTCCCGCCGGGGGCTTGCGACGCGGCGCTCTTTGCGATTAAAAACTCCTTTGCGGTGAAAAGCCCCTGCATCAGAATCGCCATTTTGGTTCCCGACAATCGCGACGAGTCGCGCCGCTACTCGGACCCCGATCCGTATTTTGGGCCGGCGCCGTCGGCTCTGCTGCAGGGGCTGGCAAACATATCGGACTGCGAGGCGCATATCGTTTGCTGTGTCCAGCGGCCCCTCCGTTCGCCGGCAAAGCTGGCCGAAAATATCCACTATCATTCCCTGGTCGTTGGCAAATGGGGCTGGTTGCGCGGGGGATACATTGGTTGTGTACGATCCATCAGGGCCAAGCTGCGCCAGATCAAGCCCGATGTGGTGCATGGCCAGGGAACCGAGCGATATTGCGCCTTGGCCGCCGTCAATTCGGGGTTTCCCTCCGTGCTCACCATTCATGGCAACATGAGACAAATCGCCAAAGCCAGCCGCGCGCGGCCCTTCTCTTTTCTCTGGTTGACGGCTTTGCTGGAGCGCTTCGCCGTGCCGCGAGCCGGCGGCATCGTGTGCATCAGCACTCACACGCAGCGCCAGGTGAATTCACTGGCGCGCCAGACGTGGATCGTCCCAAACGCCGTTGACACGCGGTTCTTCGAAATCGAGAACAAGCCCGAACTCCCCGCCCAAATTCTATGTGTGGCAAGCATCTCGATCATCAAGAACCAGATCGCCCTGGTTCGAGCGCTCGGCCCACTGGCTGGGCGGCGGACGTTCCAATTGATCTTTTGCGGGGGCGCTCCGGCTCAAGACCCGTACGTCCGGGAGTTTTTCCAACTGCTCGGCCGGCGCCCGTGGTGCCGTTTCGCCGGGTTTGTGGAGCGCGCCGGGCTGGCCCGGGCCCTCGGCCGCGCCGCCGCCCGCGTGCTGCCCGC
>VFSW01012874.1_pt1 | contig 11648 bp, 15 predicted proteins | sample 5358111 | NCBI WGS metagenome assembly VFSW01 (sample SAMN11554181, study PRJNA540505) | mine drainage metagenome | isolation source: sediment from site ElyBrook_90M | place: USA: Ely Copper Mine, Vershire, VT | collected 2017 | reverse complement strand
TTTGCAGCACGGGCGGTCAGCGCACGCGCGGCGGCAACATCAAGGCGCAGCAACTCGATAACCTCGCTTTCTGGCGCGGCGGGCTCGGCGACCCGGGCGGGCGCCGGCAACTCTGGCACCTCCTCTACGTGAGGCTCCGCGCTTTCAGTGTCGAGACGCGCGCGCCTGGTGGCGACTACGAGCGCGGCAAGCAGGATGCTGGCCTCGCGCTTTATCACGAACTCACAACGATCGACCGCTCCGGCATTCTCTTGATGCACGACGAGCACGATCCGCGGTTTCCGAAGGCTGACGCATGAGCGAGAAGCCGGAGGACATCAAGGCCCCGCAGGGCACGTCTGCCCCAGCCCCGGCGCTTGCACCGGCTCCGGCACCAGACGCATCGGCCGCAGCGGCGCCGCCCGCCGCACAGGCACCGGGCGTGGCCGATGCATTGGTGCATGAGACGCCGGGACTGCTCGAGACGTTTGACGCTGACAAGGCCGCCAAGGCGGCCGAGCTTGCTGCGGCAAAGCCGGACCAGAATACCACGCCCAAAGAGGGCGATCCCGCTGCTGCCGCGGCAGCAGCCAAGCCGGACGATGCGCCGGCTGAGAAGCCTGGGGACAAGCCGGGCGCCGCGGACGCAAAGCCGGAAGCCAAGGCCGACAAGCCGCCGGTCGAAGGCGACAAGCCAAAGGCGGAAGTTGACAAGCCCGGCGAAAAGCCCGCTGAGCCGAAGCTCGAAGAGAAGCTCGCCGCGCTCGCCAAATATCTCGAGCCGGTCGAATACAAGTTCGAGCTGCCGGCGACGCTGAAGCCCGATGACGCCAAGCTGAAAGCCTTCACCGAGCTGCTCGGCGCCGGTGAGGTCAAGGTGCCGGCCGAGCTCGGGCAGAAGCTGATCAACATGCACGGCGAGGCGATGACCGCCTTTGCCGAGCAGCTCTTGAAGGATCAGCACAAGACCTTCCTCGATGTGCGCAAGAGCTGGCAGACCGAGGTCAAGGCCGATCCGGTGCTCGGCGGCGCCGGCTTCCAGACAGCGATGGGGGCGGTGGCGCGGGCGCGCGATGCGTTGGTCTCCGACGCCCGGCCCGGCTCGAAAGAGTACGAGGCCGACATGAAGGCTTTCTACGATTTCGGCCGCGTCACCGGGGCGACCGACCATCCGATCTTTCTGCGCATCCTGCACCGGATGTCGCGCTATCTCGACGAGCCGCAGGGCGACCGCTTACCAGCCGACATCCGCCCCTCGCCGAGCAACGGCAAGCCGCCCAAGGGCGGCAGCATCTACAAACACGCTTCTTCCTCGACGATGAACAACCTCTGAAGGAGATTGAGCCGTGGGAACAGGTCAATGGCCGACGATGATGGATGTGGCCTCGCGGCTCGACCCTGAGGGCGACGTTCCGCAAATCGCGGAGATGATGTCGCAGTGCAACGACTACACTGACGACGCGCCGTACATGGAGGCGAACGAGAAGACCGGCCACGAGTTCGTCTTCCGCACCTCCATCCCGACCGGCGCCTGGCGCTCCTACAACATGGGCGTCCCCTATTCCAAGTCGACGACCGCCAAGGCGCGCGTCGGCCTGGGCATGCTCGCCGACTGGAGCCAGGTCGACCGCAGCTTGCTGAAACATTCTGGCCAAGGCGAGAAGTTTCGCAAGAGCGAGGATCTAGCCTTCCTTGAGGGCATGGGCCAGACGATCGCCCAGACGCTGATCTACGGCAACACGACCCTCAGGCCGGCGGAATACATGGGCCTCTCCCTGTTCTACAACACGGTGGCTACCGGCACGGCGCAGAACGCCGCCAACGTTTTGGACGGCAGCGGTACCGGCTCGTCCAACACCTCGATCTGGTATATCGGCTGGTCGCCGGAAAGCTTCTTCCTGGTTTATCCGCGTGGCTCAAGCGCCGGCATCCACTACGAGGACCGCGGCGACACGGTGCCGGCCTACGACAACCTTGGCAACCCGTTCCTGGCCTTCACCTCCTACTTCGAGCAGGAGATCGGGCTGGTGCCGAAGGATTGGCGCTACGGCGCGCGTATCTGCAACATCGACACCACCAACGCCGGCCTTTCAGGTCCGAACGCGCTCGACATCTTCGCCACCATGGCGGAGACGGTGCTGATGTTCCCGAAGACCACCAAGGCGGTCTCCGGCGTCACCAAGACCGACGCCGACATGGATCAGTTCGGCACGCGGCGCGTCTGGTACGTCAACCGCACGATCCTGCACTGGATGTATGTGCAGGCGATGCGCGATCGCAACGTGCTGCTGCGCATCGAGGACTATGCCGGCATCGTCACCGACAACTTCCGCGGCGACCCGATCAAGCTGATCGACCAGATCCTCAACACCGAAGCGCGCGTGACCTGATAGGGACGCACGGACGCGCAAGCGGGACATGACCTAACAACTGAACTAAGGAGCTCCCTCCGTGATTACAGACGCGCTACTTGCCTTCGTGCCGCTCGGCGCTCCGCTCTCGCTCGTCGGCGGCGCCGGCATCGTCATCACCTCGGGCGTGATCGATATTCTGGGGCAGGGCGTCGGCCAAGCACCGAGCAACATCTTCGGCTCGAGCGCGACCGTATTCGGCTCCGACATGGGGGTGGGCGGCGTTCGCCCCGAGCTCAACGTTGTGATCGGCACCGCCTGCACCGGCGCCGTCGGGCAGCTGCTCACGGCGGCGCTGCAGGGCGCGGCGGATCCCGGCGCCGCGTCGAACTACACTCCGGCCGCGGCGGCGTGGACCGACATCGTCTCGGTCGACAACATCACCATGGCCAACCTGACGGCCGGCACGGTGCTGCTGCGCACGCCGTTCCTGCCGACGCTGCCGGCCGGTCTGCTGCCGCGCTTCTATCGTCTCGCCTTCTCGCCGATGACCGCAGCCGCGCTGCCCTCGGGCAACCTGACCGCCGGCACGATCGGGTCGGCGCTCGTCACCATGGTGCGCGACGACCAGGCCAACAAGTTCGCCGCCAAGAATTTCAAGGTCGCCTGAGTTTTCGGCGGCCCCCTCGCAAGGGGGTTTCAATGCCCGGTGGGCGCAAGAGCAGGAGCCAGTTGATGGCGGAGAAGACCGAGCGGGACGTAACCAAGACGCCTGAGTTTGCGGCTGCGCTTGAGGCGGCTGTCGACCAGCGGATTATGCCCGCGGTGCAGGCAGCGGTGAGCCAGGCGCTGGCGGCGCTCAAGACCGCGGGCCCGGCCAGTGCCGAGGAGCTGTTTTCCAAGATGGCGCTGTCGATCGCCGAGATGTCGCACCAGGGCTCCGGCCGTGCCAAGCCGATCGCGCCCGAGGTGATGGCTGCGCGGCAGAAGGCCGCCGACCAGCTCGAGCTTCTCATGCACGAGATGAGCGACAACCTGCGCCGCGGCCACCTCACGCAGGACAAGGCATTGCTGGCGCAATGGACGCCGCGCTATCGCGTCACCGCTAAAGTGTATCTGAAAGAGCGGATCATCGACCCGTTCCGCCGGCCGCGCGAGCGCGGCGGCAAGCCGGCGCCGCAGGAGATCGCCTGGTCGGGCCCGCCGTCGCATGCATTGAAGCCGCTGAACGAGATCGCCACGCGGCTGCACGAGCTCTTTCTCGCCTCGGTCGGCTCGGTCTCGCGCCTTGGCCGCGTGTCCTACAAGGATGCGGACGGCAACCGTGCCTCAACGCAACCCGACAACCGGCCGTACTGGATGACGCCGGGCGGCCTGATCGTCCAAGGCGATCCGCCGGCCAAGGCCGTCGTGCTCGGGCAGGAGGAGGGCGAGCTGCTCTCGGTCGCGCGCGATGAGCACCGCGACAACCAGGACAACAACGACCCGAGCAACGAGTTCGTGCATGTGCTCGGCACGGTCGCGCCGCCGGCGCGGCATAGCCAATTCCCGACCTGACGCCAACAGTTTTTGCAACGAGGCGCACGATGACGACGATGCGGAAATGGTTGCTCGGGGGCCTGGTTGCCGCAGTGGCAGCCGCGGGCGTCGCGCTGGCCCAGGTGCCGAGCCTGTTCATCACCACGCTCACCGGCACCGAGCAGATCGACCTGCGCGTGCCCTCAAGCGGCACGATCGTCACGACGCCGCAGATCACGTCGATCACTGCCACGAACCTGGCCAAATATACCGCAGCGGTGGGCGCTGGGGTCAATGCCCAGACCGGCACGAGCTACACCATTCTCGCCACCGATATGGGCAAGCTCATCACCTCGAGCAACACCGGCGCGGTGGCGTGGACGCTGCCGCAGGCAGGCTCGACCGGGTTCACCGGCAACGTGATGTTTCAGGTTCAGAACCTGAACACCGGGGCGGTGACGATCACGCCGACGACCTCGACCATCTACGGCTCGGCGACCTATGTGATCAACAACGGCCGCGGCGCTACCATCTTCAGCGACGGCACCAACTGGCAGGTCGAGGCCGGCGCATCCGGCCTGCAGGCGACGCCGGCCAAGGTCGCCGAAGGCGGGACGGGCGTTGCGACGCTGACGGCGCATGGCGTGCTGCTCGGCGAGGGCACCGGAAACGTGGTGCCGACCGCGGTTGGAACCACCGGCCAATTGTTCATGGGTTCGAGCGGCGCCGATCCGGGTTGGGCGACGACGCTGTCGGGCGCCTATACCTTCTCCGGCTCCAGCATAACGGTGACGCCGGCAATCACGCCGACCGGCGGGCTTGCGCCGGCCGGTGGCTTCACGTCCTCGCCGCGTAATTTGTGGAGCTGCGGCGTCAGCTACAACGGCGCCACCGCGGCCTTCAGCGCGCAAACCCCGGTGTCGACCGAGGTCTATATCGCCGAGGTATTCGTTCCGGCCAATGTCACCGTGACCGGCGTGACGATGTTCAATTCCGGCACGATCTCGGGCAACGTGAAGGTTGGCCTCGCCAATTCGTCCGGCGTCAACGTCGCCACCTCGGCCTCCACCGCCCAATCGGGAACCTCGACCATCCAACTGGTGCCGTTCACGGCTCCCTATGCGGCGGTCGGCCCGGCGACCTACTACATCACAACGTTCTTCGACAACAACACTACGCGGCCGTGGGCAGTCACGCTCGGTTCATGCGGCGCCGCCAAGCAGACGGGCCAGACCTTCGCCACTGGTTTCACCACCATCACGCCGCCAACCACCTTCAGTACTGCACTGGGCACCGTGTCAGCCCTCTACTGATCACACGCGACGAAACGGAGAACGCGACAATGACTAAGCGTAAGCTACTTGCCGGCTGGGTCGGCTTTGCTCTCGGGCTCGCCGCGCTTGGCGGGCTTGCCGTGAAGGGTTTCGCGCAGACGATCTCGGTGCCGCAGATCTCACAGATCGGCGCCGGCGATCTTTTCCAGGATGTGGTCAACGGCGCGCCGCAGGTGGGCAATATCTATGTGCCCGCGCCGCTGCTCGGCAACTACTCCGCGACGCTGCCGGGAAACAACTCGGAGAATTGGCTGATCGGCGGCGACGCCACTACAAACCTGTTTCAGCGTGCGACCACCGGCTCCTCGGTCACCACGACCATCACCTACGGCGGGCCCGACCGTTGGGCCTACTGGTCAGGTACCTCGACCGCCATGACGGTGAGCCAGGACACGACGGCGGCCGATCTGCAGACCGGCTATTCGGCCGCCTTCAAGATGGCGCGCACCTCCGGGCAGACCGGCGTCGTGCAGATGTGCATGATGCAGGAGGTCGAGAGCGCCAACAGCTACGCGCTCGCCGGCGCCACCGCCGAAGTTGATTTCCATGCCGTGACCGGGGCGAACTTCTCGCCGGCCTCGGGCAACATGACGGTGGTTTTTATCAGCGGTACCGGGACCGACGAGGGCGTCTCCAAGGCGGCGTTCAACTATAACGCCGGCGGCGGCGGCTCGAGCACATGGGCCGGCCAGGTCAACACGGCGGTAACTGTTTCGCTCGGCGGCGCCGCCACGACGGGCCGCTATACGGCCTGGGCGCCGATCCCCGCGGGCGCGACCGAGGTCGCCATCGCGCTCTGCTACAAGCCGGTCGGCACCGCCGGCACCAACGATTATGTTGCCCTGGGCAATATCCAGCTCGTCCGCAACAATTCCATGACCACGTTTGCGGGCTCGGCCGGCGCCGCCGGCGTGGTCAACGACGCCAGGGCGAAATCCTTTGCCCGGCGCAGCCAGGCGCTCGAGACCGCGCTGCAGCAGCGCTACTACTACCAGATCACCGAGAGCGCGACGATCTGGCCGGTGGCGCCGTGCTCGGCGGTCGACACCACGCACACCAACTGCCTGATCCAATTCCCGGTGCCGATGCGTGCCACGCCCACGGCGACTTTCGCCAACGGCTTCGCCTCGCCGACCTCGACGACGCAGGCGACGCTCGGTGCCTGCACCACGCTCGCGGCGGCCACGACCGTCGCCTCGACCGTGCTCAACACGCTAAACCTTCTGGTCAACTGCACGGCGACGACCATCCCGGCCGCGGGGGTGGCGAGCTTCCTCTACTCCAACAACGGCACCGGCACGATCAAGGTCACGGCCGAGTTCTAAAAATGCCGCCGGTCAGCGAGGCCCAGCGCCGTTGGGCCTTCGCCAACAAGGACAAGAAGACCAAGGAAGGCAAGGCGGCCAAGGCATTTGCCGCCTCTGACCCCGGCGGCAAGCTGCCGGAACGCAAGAGCATCTACGAGAAGTCGCAAGACAAGATGAAATGAGCGATGGCGCATTTAACACTCGCTGACATCGCTTCGAGGACACCGCCGAAGATGGCCAAGAAAGTCAAGCTGCACGGTAGCGACTGGAAGCCCGGTGGGGCTAAAGGCAAGCTCCACCGCGAGCTTGGTGTCGCCGAGGGCGAAAAGATCCCGGCGGCCAAGCTTGAGGCCGCGACCCATTCGCGTGATCCCGAGATCGCCCGCGATGCCGTGCGCGCCAAAACCATGAAGGGCTGGAATCACGGCGGCAAGAAACGCAAGAGCCTCTATCCGAACTCGAAAGGTATGGACTGACCATGGCCAAGAGCCTGTACAAGCACCCGAGCTCGGAGAAGGCGAACGGCGGCGGCACTAAGGCGCCGGCCAAGAAGCCGGAGGGTGGCGGTGCGAAAAAAGATGGCGGTTCCGACCATCTGAAAACCACGCACGAGCGCCACGGCGCCGAGCGCAAGGCGCTGCACGACAGCCATCGCACCCAACGCCGCGACATGCACGGCAACCACAGAGCCGAGCACGATCAGATGGCGAAGCGCCACGACGGCGAAATCGCCGACCTCGAGGCCAAGCACATGGCCGAGATGATGAGCCAGGCGGCCGCGCCTGGTGCTGGCGCTCCCGGAGGCATCTCGCCATCGGCGGAGCCTGGCGCTGCAGCGGCGGCATCTCCCGCAGATAGCGGCGCCGGTGCCGGCGTTGCCGGTGCACCCGGAGCCGCGGCGCCGCCCACGGCCGGACCTGGCGCCCCGGCGGGCTGAAGGATCTGATCCTTGCGCGTCTTCCACGACATGGAATTGGACGACGAGGCCAAGCTCGATTTCTGCGCGCCGATGGCGTGCAAGGCGCCCGACTATCCCTATGGGCTCAAGATCTGTCTGACCGACAAAGAGCTCGAGAAGTGCGGGTGCGATCCAAAATCGTTCGAAAAAGACGGCTATGTTCATCTGCATGCCATGGCGCGCATAACATACGTGACGCACACAGACGACAGCGAGAAAGGCAAGACCACGCGGGTCGAGCTGCAGATCGAAGGTCTCGCCCTCGAATCCGAGGACGAGGAGGACGAAACCGAAAACGAGGACTGACCATGCCGCACTTCAGGCGACCCGTACTGACCGATGCCGACATCGTCGATCTGCACGAGATCCTCGACGACTGGCGCGCGCACAAGAAGGCCAGAGTCGAGGGCCAGCCGAGGCTTGCTGAGCCGGGGACGGGGCCGCTGGTCGTCGCGGCGCCTGCGCATGTCGAGCCGCCGCTCGAGCTGCCCCCAAGCTACTCGCCTCCCGTCGTGGAGTGATCCGTGGCCGCGAAGTTCCGCAAGGACGCCGATCACCCGCATTTCGGCGACGACTCAGTCGTCATCTTGAGCGACGAACAGTTCGGTGAGCTCAAGGCGCTGCTCGAGCAGATCCGCGACGCGATCCTCGCAGAGAAGCCGCCGGCATCTCGCTAAAGGAGATTATCCATCATGCGCTGGTTGAGCCGCCTCGCGCTCGTGGGCTTGTTGGTATGCGCGCCGTTGCTGGGGCTCGAGTTCGTCGGCCGAGCGCCGGCGCAACCGGTCAACCCCGGCCTCGCAACGTTCTGCGGGCAGGCGGTGATCTACGACGCCTCGACCAGCGGCGCGACCAAGCTCGTCACCGGCACCGCGACCAAGCAAATCTATGTCTGCGGGTTTAACTTCTTCGCCGGCGGCACCGTCAACGTGTCGCTGAAATACGGCACCGGTACCAACTGCGGCACCGGCACCACGGCGATCACGCCGGCCTATCAGCTCATTGCCCAGACCGGGCTCGTCGACCACCAGCCGTATTATGCGGGGCTGACGCCGGTTCCGGCGAGCAACGATCTGTGCATCAACGCTTCGGCCGGCACCGCGGTGCAGGCGGTTGTCTACTATGCGCAGTTTTAGGTTCGTCGTCGCGGTCGGCTTGCTGATGGCGGGGTGTGTTGCGGCGGTTGCGCAGCTCAACCTGGACATGATCGCCCGCAGGCTTATCCTGCTGCTGGCATTCCTCGGCGCCGCGCCGGCTTTTGCCCAGCAGTCTGTGCTGTCCGGCTCGCCGTGGACGATTAACCACGCGCCGATGTATGCGACGCAGGGCTCTGGCCAGGCGGTCATTTCCGATTCCGGCCCGGCCGGCGGCGGCGGTCAAGGGCTCGGCCTCTCCGAGCTGCTTCTGGTCGCGCCCGGTACCGGCACGCCGCCATTCGTCGGGCAGGGCACGGGGCCGAACGGTACGAATTTCTGCGACTATGACGGGCCGATCACCAACGCCACCGGCTATCACTTCCTCTGCTTCACGCCGAATGCGACCATCAATGGTGTGCAGGGCGGTCAGATCGTCTACGGCGCGGCCGGAACCGCAGCGGCGCTGCCATTGCAATTCTGCGTCAACGGCACCTGCTACACGCCGGGCGGTACCATTGCTGGCCTCGCGGTCGGCACCACTACGATCGGGTCGGGCGTCACCCAGCAGCTGCTCTACGACAACGCCGGCGTCGTCGGCGAGATCGCCAAGGCCAACAGCTCGGTCCTGATTACGTCGGGCGCCGGGGTGCCGTCCTGGGCAACGACATTGCCGTCAGGGCTGACCGCCCCGAGCCTGACGGTGACGACCGCTTTCACGGCGACGGGTCTCGTTACGCTTGCCGATCTCACGACCATTGCCACCAACACGGTCCTGGTCAATGCCACCTCGGGCACGGCGTCGCCGACGGCGCAGAACGTCGCCACCTGCTCGAGCGCGACGAGTGCCCTGATCTGGACGACCAACACCGGTTTCGGCTGCAACACCTCGATCACCGCCGCGGCGGTGCCGGCATCAGGCCTTACCGGCACCACGCTCGCCGCCGGCGTCGTTACCTCCTCGCTCACGACGGTGGGCACCATCGGCACCGGCACCTGGCAAGGAACCGTTGTCGGGCCCACCTACGGCGGCACCGGGATTAACAACGGATCGTTCACCATCACGCTTGCCGGAAATCTGGTAACCTCCGGCGCGTTCAATACGACGCTGACGGCGACCGCGACCACGAACTCGACGCTGCCGTCAGGCACGCACACGCTCGCCGGTCTCGACGTGGCGGAGAGCTTCACGGCGGTGCAGACCGTCAGCATCGCGCCGGCGGCGAACACGTCCGGCGATGGGCTGGTGCTGCTCGATTCGACGGCGGCAAGCTCCGGCAATCAGCAATACAGCCCGCGCCTGCGGCTCACCGGCCAGGGCTGGAAGACCAACGCCACGGCGGCCTCGCAGACGGTCGATTGGATCATCGAGAACCAACCGGCACAGGCCGCTGCAAACCCAAGCGCCAATCTCGTCTTCAGCTCGCAGATCAACGGCGGCGGCTACAATGCGCTCGCCGCGTTCACCTCTAATGGCAATCTGATCATGGTGCCGACGTCGGCAAGCCTGACGCCCGGCGTTGCTATTACTCAATCGCTTGCCGGTTCCTCCGGTTTCCCGACCGGCAACGCGCTGAACCTGATCAACATCACCAGCGACAACGCCAACCTGTCCGGTCAGAATTTCCTGAACGGCTTCTCGGTATCCTATGTCATTGGCGGTTCTTCGATGCAGGGCGGTCGGATCGGCATATCGTCAATTTTGCAGCTTAACACCGCAACCTCGGCATCGAACGCCACCCGCAACTATGTCGCGGTTTACGCCGCCAGCCAGAGCACCTCGGGCGACGGCGGCACCAACACCGGGGCGGGCGCCAAGGGCGGGCTGTTTGGCATCAATCCGTTCGGCGATGCCAAGAGTGGCGCCACGAATATGTTCAACGTGACCGGCGGCGAGTTCAATGTCGCGCTGGAGACCGGGTCAAGCGCCAAGTACAAGACCGGGATGCAGATCGTCGACCACGCGCTCGACGCGGTGGCCGGCGCCTCGGTCGATGCCGGCCTGGTTCTGTCAGGCCAATCCGGCGCGCTCGGCCTCAGCAACGGCATCTTGTTTCACAGCATGAGCGGCCAGGAGCTGGTCAAATCGACCGGCACGCTGATCAATGCCGACGCCGCGACCTACGCGACTGCGATCGATTTCTCGGCGCTGACCCTGACCAACCTGCTGAAGGGGCCGAATAGCTTCCTGATCGACAATAGCGGCAATGTCACGGCCGCCAATCTGCAGATGGGAGCCGCCTCCACCCTTTACTGGACCGGCCGCTCGCAGATGGTGTCGCCGGCCGACGGCCAGATCACCGTGTGGAATGCGGCCAATACCGCATTCACGCGGCTCAATCTGGGCGGCACGACGTCGAGCTTTCCGGCGATCAAGCGCAACGCGGCGGCAATCAACTTTCGTTTGGCCGACGACAGCGCCGACGCCGCGATCACGGCATCGCAGATCACGGTCAACGGCTCAGTCTGGGGAACTATCGCGAACCTGCAAGGACTGGTTAATCCCGGCTACACCAACGTTGTCACGACCGGCGTTAATTTCAACGCGGCAAACACCGATACGGCGATCACCATCACGCCGCCGACCGGCTATACCCGCTATTTCGTTACGCAGATTATGATCAGCAGCGCCAGCCATACCCTGGTGACGGCGACCTGCGGGCTGTTCACCGCCACGGGCGGCGGTGGTTTCGCTATCCAACCGGCCGGTACCGCCGTCACGGTGACCACCAACGCAGAGACAACGACGAACAATAATCAGATTATTTTTCCGTCAACCTACACGACCAATGTCAATGCTACCACTCTGTACTTCCGCATCGGGACTGCGGAGGGGGCTGCAGCGACGGCCACGGTCACGCTGCTGATCAATTGGATATCATAAGAGAGGGGTAAAGAGATGCGGACATCTAGGCGTTGCTTCGCACCGCTCGCCGTCCTGCTGTTGCTGATCGCGCCACCGGCCCTGAGCCAGCAGCCGCCGCAGCCGCACGAGCAGGCGCGCGACCGCTAGCCGACGAACTGCCTGGTTGCCAAGGCACTGTGTGTCAATGAAGACAGTTCCACGT
>VFSW01012873.1_pt1 | contig 11648 bp, 2 predicted proteins | sample 5358111 | NCBI WGS metagenome assembly VFSW01 (sample SAMN11554181, study PRJNA540505) | mine drainage metagenome | isolation source: sediment from site ElyBrook_90M | place: USA: Ely Copper Mine, Vershire, VT | collected 2017 | reverse complement strand
GGATCCAGGAGACGGGCTCGTATGCGGTCGTTCACGCGACGCTGACCGTCATCGACGGCGCCGGCGCGGGCGGCGGCGGGACCGCGCTCGGGACCGCGGGGAACGCGGGCGCGGCCTTCATCGATCCCCGCCATTGGAACGCCTCGGGCCCCGACGCGCTGGCCTCGGACGCCGCGAACTGGAGCGAGGGCCTGGCGCCGTCCGGCGGCGAGCGCGTGGTGTTCGGCTCGTCGGACACGATCCACGGCTGCTCGTGGAACCTCGGCGTCGCGGTCGGCTCCGTGACGATCGCGGCGCCATACGCGAACTGGGTGACCTTGGCCGCGCCGATGACGGTCACCGGAGGCTTCGCGATGGCCGGCGGAACGTTCACGGCCGCCCCGGGGCTGAGCCTGACCGTGGGCGGCGCCGTCGCGCAGACCGGCGGGCGCCTCGATCTCGCGGGCTCGGGCCTGGCGCTGGCGGCCTCCATGGGCTCGGTTCCGGCGTCCTTCTACGACGCGCGCGCGTCGAGCCTGACGGTCGGCGGCGGCGTCGTCGCCGCGACGGTGACGTACTCGGGACTCCTCGAGATTCAAGACGTCGCGTCCCTGTCGGCCTCCGCGACGCTGTCGCTGTCCTCCGGAACGCTGAGCTTCGACGCGGGCACGCCGTTCTCCGGGAGCGGCTCGGTCAACGGCTCGACGGCCTCGTTCGTGGCGGCCGTCGGAGCCGCGGCGCAGACCTGGACGGCGTGGCCGGGCAGCGTCGGCGGCCTGCGCTCGTCGAACGCGGCGGGCCTCCAGCTGAGCCTGGCCGGCGGCGCGCGCTTCGTCATGTCCGGCGACGTGCTCGTGGACACGGGCGCGGCGCTCTCGGCGCCGGGCGCGCGGCTGGATGTCGGCGGAAACTGGGCCGCGTACGGCGCGACGGCGCTGACGGGGTCGACCGTTTCGTTCCGGGCCGCGTCGGGAACTCAGTCGGTCCTCGCCGGAGGGAGCTTCGACTTCCTCGCCGTCAACGATGCCGGCGCGACGCTGACGCTGTCGACGTACGTCGTCGTCGCCGACAGCGTCAGCGTGCTGTCCGGAACGCTGAACCTCGCGGCGTCGACGATCGAGGTGCGCGGTTCCTGGGCCGAGGCCCCCGGCGCGGCGGTGCTCGGCGGGACGAGCATCGCGATCTTCGACGGCGGCGTCCCGCAGACGGTCTACCAGCTTGGGGGCAACTCGTTCGGGAGCTTCCGGGCGTCGAGCGTGATCGGGGTGACGATTTCAAGCACGCTCGCGACGGCGGGAGCCCTCGAGTGGCATTCCGGCTCGCTGGCGTTCCCGGGCGCGGCCCTGCTCATCGGCGGAGACCTGCACGAGTACGGCGGGTTCGGGCTGAACGTGGCGGGGTCGACGACGGTGTTCGACGGCGCCTCGCTGCAGACGGTCATCTTCGCGCAGCTCGGCAACGTCGTGGACGCGAACACCAGCGCCGCCGGGGTGCGCCTCGGCGCGAGCCTCAGCGTGGCCTCGTTCCGGGCGCCGGGAGCGGTCTTCGACGGGCAGGGCGCGTCGATGAGCGTCGCCGGGCCCGTGTGGGACACGTCGAACACGACGTACTACTCCCAGAACCCCGGCCACATCGTGACCTGGTCGCCTCCGTCGTCGCTCACGGTCGCCGCCGGAAGCGTGGTCGACGCGACCCTCCAGCTCTCCGCGGGAAAAACCGCCGTCCTTCAGGGCGACTTGAACATCACGGGAACGTCCAACAGCTTCAGCCCCGGAGTGGGCTCGACCGTGATCAACGCCCCCGGGGGCTCGACGATCGCCTTCCGCGGCGGCTCGGACCTCGTGCCGGCGTCGGGCTCGAACTGGTCCTACGCCGGCGACGTCGCGGACTCCTGGCTCGTGTTCGAGGGCGCGGGCTCGGCGGTGGGGGCGTCGATCCCGACGAACACGCTGGGCACGGTGCGCGTGACGCTGAACACCAGCGCCGACGTGTTCCGCCCGACGAACCTCAACCTCCTCGGCCGCTTCATCGTGGAGAGCGGGACCGTCCGCCCCGCGTCGGCCGTCACGCTCGCCGTCGGCGGCGACGTCCTCCAGAACGGCGGCGTCGTCGACTTCGGCACGGTCTCGACCGGCACGCTGCTGCTGACGGGTCCGTCGACGCAGACGGTGCGGATGCTTCCCGGCCAGCACGCCCTGTGGAACGTGACCGACGCGAGCACGGCGACCGTGACGGCGGCGTCGGACCTGAACATCCTCGGCGCCTTCACCGTGACCGGCGGCACGTTCGCCGCGGGCGCCGCGAACATCGCCGTCGAGGGCGCGGTCTTCGTTTCCAGCGCCGGCTCCTTCGCCGGGCAGTCGAGCACCGTGACGCTCAACGGCGCCGCGGGCGGGAAGCTCGCCCAGACGCTCGCGGCGTACGGCGGGGCCGTCTTCAACGGGCTCGGGATCAACGTGCAGACCGCGACCCTGCTGACCTCGGTCACGGCGGCGGTGTTCGCCGATCCGTTCCCGGGCGGGACGCTGGCCGTCGAGCCGGGAGCCCAGCTCACCGTCTCGGACCTCCGCCTCGGGCCTGCGGGAGGCGGGAGCAGGCTGGCCGTCCAATCCGTCTCGCCGGGGTCGCCGTGGTACCTGAGCGTCACCTCGGTGTCCAGCGCGACGGCGGTCACGGCTTCGGATTCGAACGCGTCGCCGGGGCTGTCCGTGTCGGCCAACGACGGACTGAGCGTGAACGCGGGCGGCGACGTCAATTGGAACTTCAGCCCGAACCTCCTGGTGCTGCTGCCGGGAGAGACGTTCACTCCGGGCGCCGCGCCCGGCAAGACCGGGGTCCCCCAGATCTCGACGGCGGGCGTGCCGGGGACGGTCGCGGTGCAGGCCGTGTCGGCGAGCTACCAGGCGGCGAGCGCGGCGACGGGAACCGTGACGCTGTCCGGCGACGACGCCTTCGCGTCCTACGGCGCGCCCCAGGCGCTCGTGAACGGCGCCGCGACGCTGGCCTTCACGCCGTTTTCCGCCGAGCCGTCGCCGCGCGCGACCCACGTGACCGCGTCGGCCTTCTTCGGCTCGGGCGTCTCGACCGCGCCCGTGATCCCGGCGGGTCTGACCCGCCTTCAGGTCGTCCTCCCCGGCGAGGCGCCGGTGCCGGGCTCCCCGGCGGGCCGCGCCGGGGCGCCGTACCCGCGGGCGAAGAACATCCCGTTCACCGCGCTCGTGCGCGCCGTGGACCCTTACTGGAACCTGATCGCGACGGTCACGGACTCCGTCGCCTTCGGAGCCTCCGCTTCGACGGCGGACCTGCCCGGCGCGACGGCGTTGTCCGGAGGGCAGGCCGTCGCGGGGCCGATCATCGTCTACGCGACCGGGACCTTCACGCTGTCGGCGACCGACCTGACCGAGCTTTCGGTGCTGTCGTCGACGAGCTCGCCGTTCTCGGTGACTCCGCCCAGCGTCGCGAGCCCGACCGCGTCGTTCTACGTGCCGACGGGCGCGGCGGTGGCCACGCTCGGCGGCTTCATCGCGGGCACCGCGTCCGACGGCGCGTCCATCGCGCGCGTGCGCGTCGACGTGCTCGAGGTCGAGACCGGCTTCCATTACGACGGCGGCCCGCAGACCTTCTCGGCGCTCGCCCCGATCTACGCGACGACGACGCTCGCCTCGCCGCTGGCCCCGTCCACCTCCTGGTCCAATCCCGTCCCCGACGCCGCGATGACGAACGGGCGGCACTACGCGGCGACCGCGCTCGTCGACGATCCCACGGGCTTCACCGGCGTCGCGGCGAGCACGTTCGTCGTGAACCGTTCGGCGCTCTCGTTCGGCTCGCGCAGCGGCCAGGGCACGGCGACGGCCGCGCCCGCGGCGGCGCCGGGCTGCCAGACGCTCGTGACGACGGTGACGTTCACGGTCGGAGCGGCGGGGCTTTCGGGCGGCGGCGCCGTGGCCGTGCGCGCGCCCGACGGCTGGACGCCGCCGTCGGGCGTCACGGCGCAGTACCCGCCGCCCGCCGGATTCTGGACCGTGACCTCGACGTCGCTGGCCGCGGCGTCCGGCTCGACCACGGCCGTCGTCAACCCCGCATCCTACGGCTCCCAGCCGCTGGGAGCGGGCTGGCTTCTGCTGTCGGTCGCGACGAACTCGGCGGCCGCCTTCCTTCCGGGGGAGAAACTGGTCTTCACGTACGCGGGCCTGCCGCCGCTGTCGCCCTCCGGCCGGGGCGCGCAGACGTTCGCGGTCTGGTCCCAGGCCGACGCGGCCGGGCCGCTCGCGCCGATCGCGGCCCAGCCGTCGGTGATTCTGACGTCCGGCGCGGTGAGCGCCCTGGCCTTCGCCGACCCGACGCCGCTGTCGCTCGGCCCGCTTCAGGACGCGCCGACGATGCAGCTGAAGGTCGTGGACCTGTGCGGCAACGACAATCCCGGCGCGTCGTCGGGGACCGTGACGCTGTCGCTCGTCGTGCCGCTCGGCGGAGCCTACGTCCCCGACGCCTCGGCCCAGTTCCGCTCCGCGTCGGGCATTCCCATCGGGTCGGTGACGCTGTCGACCGGGTTCGCGCTGTCGCCCGGCTTCACGGTCGCGACCGCCACGAGCGGTCCGACTCTCGCCTACGTCCTCGCGTCCGGGACGCTGTCCTCGGCGGTGTCGTCGACGACCGCGTCCGTCCTGCGCGCGGTGCGGCTGACGGCGTCCTCGGAGACGTTCGCGGCCGTCTCGGCCGACGCGGGCACGCTGTCGCCGGGCACGACCAGCGTCGTCCTGTCGGCCGCGGCGCCGGACGCCTATCCCGGGCGGCTGGTCTTCACCCTGGCCGATCCGGCGCTGACCTGGGACGCGGCGCTCTCTCTCGACGCGGTGAACTTCTCGTCCCCCGCGTTTCTCGCGTCCGGCTCGGGCAGCGCGTCGGGGCCCATCGTCCTGGCCTGGGACGGCGTCGACCGCGTCTCCAATCCGCCGCGCTTCGCGCCGCCCGGCCACTACCGGGCGCGCCTGCGCGCGGGCGGCGGGGCGGCGCTCGACACGTCCCTCGAGATCGTCGTGCCGACGACGCCGGGCTACGCCGGGCGCCTGGGCGCCGCGGGCGCGGGCGCGTCCGTGCGCGCGATCGGCCCGGGCGCGGGCGACGGCGCGTACGCCGCGGCCTCGGCGACGGGCTATTTCCTGCTGACCGGACTGCACTCGGGCCAGGCGTACCAGTTGACGGTCGCGACGGCGGCGTCCGTCGGCGGCCTGCCGGTCGCGCTGTCGACCGCGCTCGCGGCGCCGCCCGCCTCCGTCCCGGCCGCCGATCTCGGGAACGTCTCCCTGCCGGCGCCGGGCCGCCTGCGCGTGGCCGCGCTCCTGCCCGTGCCCGCGCCGTTCGACGAGGTCGGCGGCGTCGTCGGCCGCGCGCCGGGCGGCCCCGGCCGGGGTTCGGGCGCGCTGCACTTCTCGACGGGAGCGGCGAGCTCCGACGACGGCGGGCCTCTGTTCGGCCGCGCGGCCAGCACGTGGAGCGTCGTGCTTGCCGCGCCCGGGGCGTACACGCTGGAGCTGGACATGCCCGACCTGCGCCTGTCCACGGCCGTCGCGGGCCTGACGCTCGCGCCCGGGGGAACCGACGTCGTCGTGCCCTTCGCCAAGAGCGCGAACGTCTTCGGCTGGGCGGTCCTTCCGTCGACGGCGCCCGGGGGCACCGCGGTCTCGGTGCAGGCGACCAAGGCCGGCGCCTCGGCTCCGTCGGCGTTCTCCGGGGTCTTCATCTCGTCCGTGCCCCCGGCCGTCGGCCCGTCGAGCGGCGCGTACGCGCTGTACGGGCTCGACCCCGGGACCTGGACCGTGCTGGCCTCCGCGCCGGGCTTCCTGTCGGCCTCGGCGACGATCGTGGTCCTGTCGAGCGCGGACGTGCCGGGACCGAGCGTGACGCTCGGCGCCGGCGGGACGATCGCCGGAACGGTGACGGTGGCGGGAGACAGCCTGGGGGCGACGCAATGCTTCGCGGGCGTGGGCGGCGCGCCGGGAGCCTGCGCGCCGGGGACGTTCAACGTGGCGGTGACCGCGTCGGCGGCGGGATCGCTCGACTCGGCGTCGGCGGGCGCGACGCTGACCGCCTCGGGGTCGTTCGCCTCGGCGCCGTTCACGATCACGGGCTTGGCGCCGGGACTCTGGACTCTCCGGAGCACGCTGCCGGGCTTCTCTCTGTCCCCCGCGGGCGGACTCGCGGTGTCGGTGGCCGACGCGTCGGTCTCGACGGCGGCGCTGACCCTCGCCGCCCAGGACGCGCGCCTCGGCCTGACGGTGCTGCTGCCGCCGCTGCCCGGAGGCGCGTGCCGGACGGCTTCGTCCTGGAAGGCGCTGGGACTCGAGTTCGACGGCGCCGACGGCGCCGCGCGGGTCTTCGGCGACGCGACGGCGCTGAACGGGGCCGGCTCCTTCGAATCCCTCAATTGCTCGAGCGCGACGTTCTTCACGCCGGCCCTGCCGCCGGGCCCGGTGCGCGCCGCCGCTTTGTTCTCGACGAGCGGCGCCTGGGCCTACGGCCGGGCGCTTCTCGCCGACGGGACGACCGCGGCGCTGACGCTGGATTTGACCGCGTCGTCGGCTCCCGTCTCGGGCGCGCTCTCGATCTCGGGGATGCTGAGCCTCGCGACGGCGACGGCGTCGGGCGCGCCCTACACGGTCTTCGCGAGCTCGCCGGCCGGAGTCCTGTCGGCGGTCCCCGGCGTCTCGTTCTGCCTGCTCGGCTCCGGCGACCCCGTGGTCCGGCCGTCCCTGCGCGCGGAACTGCTCCCGTACGACGCGCTGGCCGGCCAGCCGCCCCTGCGGCGGGCCGCGGGCGGGGCCGGTTCGTGCGCGGCGCCGGCGGCGGGCGCGGCGCCGGCGGCCTCGCTGGGATTCGCGACGGCGGTGAATCCGGACGGTTCGTTCGCCTTCTCCCCGGGCGTCGCGCCGGGAACGTACCTGTTCCGAGTGCCCGGAGAGCTCGACGACAACCCGGCCGACGGCGCGGAGGCCGTCGAGTACGACCGGCTGGTGACGATCGGCCCCGGCGGCGCCGTCCTGTCCCCGACGCTCGGCCGCGGCTCCGCGGTCAGCGGCCTGCTGGCGGCGCCGCCGACCTTGCCTTCCGGCCGGTTGTTTCGCGTCTCGCTGATCGGCCCCGGCGGCGTGGAGGTCCGGGGCGCGGCGGTCTCTCCGCCCGCCGGCGGCGCGGCGCCGTTCGCCTTCAACGGCGTGGCCGACGGGGACTACGCCCTGACGGCGCGGGATCTGGGCGCGCCGGCGGCGTTCGCCGCGCCGTCGCTGGCGGTGACGGTCGCGGGCGCGGCCGTCTCCGGACGGACGCTGGCGCTGGTCCCGAGCGGAACGCTCTACGCGCGCCTGGCGGCGGTGCAGTCCCTGCCCGGGGGCGGCCAGCAGGCCGTGCTGATCACGGCGCAGAACGCGGGACTCCTGCCGCCGGGATTCTCCGTCGTCGCCTCGGCCGATCCGTCCGCTCCCGGCGCGGTGTATTCCTCCCTGCCCGCGGCAAACGGCAGTCTCGTCGATTCGTCGGGGCGTCTGGTCCTGGCCGGCTTGGCGCCGGGAACCTACGACGTGCAGTTCCAGGCGCCCTCCGACACGGCGGCGCTCTCGGCCGGGGCGCTGGCGCTGGCGTCGGCGCGCGTGTCGGGGGTCAGCGTCGCCGCGGGGCAGGCGGTGGACCTCGGCGTCGTGGCGCTGTTCGCCGGCTCCTTCGTCGCGGGGCAGGTGACCGACGCCGTCACGGGGCTTCCGGTCGCGGGGCTGACCGTTTCGGCCCGGCCCAGCGCGTCGGCGGGCGCGACCCCCGGCTCGTCGGCGGCGGACCTCTCCGCCGCGACCGACGCCTCCGGACGCTATCTCCTGCGCGGGCTCGACCCGACGCAGAACTGGTACGACCTGACCGCCGCGCCGAGGGGAGCGCTTTCCTCGGGCTCGCCGCTGCCTCCGTACGCGGCGCGGCGCGCGCTGTCGGTGAGCGCGTCGAGCGGGGCGATCGTCAACTTCGCGCTCGAGCCCGCGAACTCCGTCATCACGGGCCGCGTCGCCGCGCCGAACGGCGCGGCGCTGACGGCGTCCGCCGGGCCGGGCTTCCCGCCCGCGCCCGGCGCCGTCGTGCGCCTGCAGACCGGCGGGCTGACGCCGACGGAGGATCCGCTCTCGGATCTTTCGCTCCAGACGAACCCGGACGGGACGTTCTCGATCCCGGCGGTCGCGACGGGCTCCTATCGCCTGACGGCCTCGGCGCTGGGGCAGGGCGCCGCGGCCGCGGCGGTGGTCGTCGCCTCGTCGGCGACGAACGCGGGCGTCGTGACGCTGGGGGCGGGCGGAGCGGTGACGGGAGCGGTGCGCCTGCCCGACGGCTCCGCGCCGGGCTTGTTCGAGGTCCAATCCATCGCGGCGATCTCTCCGGACTCCTCGGACTTCGAGTACGCGGCGCTGACGCTGGATCCGTCGGGCCGCACCGTCGTCGGCTACGAGATCGGCGGGATGACGCCGGGCCGGACCTACCGGCTGGTCGTGACCGGACCGGGCGGCTCCGGCTACGTGCCTCCGGAGGCGGCGGCGGTCGTGCTGGCCAGCGCGTCCGACGCGCGCGCGATCGACTTGACTCTGCGTCCCGCGGCGGGGCCGGTGTCGTTCCGCGCGTCGCGGCTCGGGACGAGCTGGAACCTGACGGCGTTCTTCCCGCGCCCGGTGCGCGCCCTGCTGTCGTCGGATTCCGATCCGACGACGCTGCTGACGACGGCGGCGGCTTCGGGGAGCCTCTCCGGCGCGGCGCTCTCGGCCGACCGCCTCTCGGTGTCCGCGGCGTACGCTCCGGCCCTCGGCGAGACGACGGCGGTGTTTCTGGCGAGCGCGGCGCTCGCGGCCGTGGACTGGTCGTCGACGAACCCGGCGTCGCGCCAATTGACGGCGAGCGCGACGGCGGCCCTGCAGCTGGTCGGCGACGGCTTGAGCCGGGCCTCGGTCGTCAACGGGGTGGGCGGGGCGCTGACCTTCGACGGCGACGCGGGGCGCGTGGTCCTGCCGCGCGGAGCGTTCGCGGTGGACGCGGCGACCTCCGTCGCGGTCTCCTTCGCGCGCTCCGCCGTTCCCTCGGCCTTCGCCGCGCCCGCGCCCGCCGGCGCGGTCGCCAGCGCGTTCTACGACGTGGGGCTGCCCGCCGGGATGCCGACGGCGCTCGCGCGCCCGGCGGCGCTGAGCCTCGCGTATTCGACGTCCGTCGCCAACCCCGCGACGCTGAACCTCTACTGGTACAACGCGGCGGCGGGAACCTACGTCCTGCAGCCGGACGTGCTGGGCGGCGCGCCGGTCGTCGACGGCTCGGCCCGTACGGTGACCGTGCGGGTCAATCATTTCTCCACCTACGTCCTGCTCGACTCGGCGGCCGGCGCGATCGGCGGCTCGTCGTTCGGGGGCGGAGACCTCGACGCGTACAACTTCCCGAATCCGTTCGATCTGAGCGTGAAGACGGTCACGACGATCCACGGAGGCGGGGCGCCGACCGTCCGCGGCACGCTGATCCGCGTGTCCGTGCCGCCGGGGCTGTCGGGCGGGGGCACGCTGCGCGTCTTCGACGTGACCGGGCGCCTCCTGCGCACGATCGACCTCGGCTCGCTGTCCGGCGGACAGGTCTACTACCAGGGCTGGGACGGGCGCAACGATTCCGGCCGCGACGTGGCCAGCGGCCTCTATCTCGGCCAGGTCGAGGTCGGCGGGCGGCGCAAGGTCTTCAAGATGGCGGTGCTCAAGTGAGGCGTCCGGCCCTCGCGGCGCTCGCCCTCCTCCTCGCGGCGCTGGCCGCGGGGCGGGCCGCCGCGCTCGGCGCGATGGACAAAGGCACGGCGGGAGCGGCGTTCCTGACGCTGACGCCGGGCGCGCGCGCGGAGGCGCTGGGCGGGGCGTTCGGCGGGGTGGCCGACGACGCGCTGGCGGCGGACTACAACCCGGCGGGGTTGGGCTTCCTGGGCAAGATCGAGGCGGCGGCGGGGCGCGAGAGCCGCTTCCAGGGCCTGGACTACGACTACGCGATCCTCACGGTGCCCGTGGCGTCGTGGACCGACAAGCCGCTGAGCCCCGCGGCGTGGGGCGTGACCTCGGCCGCGGTGTACAGCCTGACGGCGACCGGGATCCAGAGCCGCGGCCTGACCGAGACCGACTCTCCGACCGGGACCTTCTCGGCGGCCGACCGAGCCTTCGCGCTGTCCTACGGCCTCGCGCTCGACGAGGGGCTGTCCGTGGGGGGAACCTTCAAGTACGTCGACGAGTCTCTGGCCTCGGCCCACGCCTCCGCGATGACGGGGGACGCGGGGGCGCTCCTGAAGCGCGGCGATTGGTCGTTCGGCGGCGGCGTGCGCAACGCCTTCGGCAGCCTCGCGCTGGGCTCCACGCCCGATCCCCTCCCGGCGCTCGCGTACGCGGGCGCGGGCTGGCGGCCGCGCCCGGGCTGGCTGCTGGCCGCGGAGTTAGACCAGCCGCGCGCCGACGCCTCGGCGCTCGCCTTCGGCGTCGAGCGCGTCGTGCCGATCACGCCGGGCCTGTCGGCGGCGGCGCGGGCGGGCTTCCGCACGGACCGCACCGACGGCGGGCCGCTGGGCGGGGTGTCCCTGGGCTTCGGAGTCGAGTGGAAGGGCCTGGCCGCGGAATTCAGCTGGTCGCCGGGGGGGACGCTGGGCGACGTGTTCCAGTACTCGCTCCGCACGCGCTTCTAGGTCAGCGCTTGCGGGAGGCTTCGGCGGCGCGCTTGAGCTGGTCGATGGCGCGGCGCGCGGGCCTGCGGGACTTGGCCTTCTTCGAGGCCTTCGCGGGCTTCGCGGCCGGGATGGCGGATTTCAGATCGAGGACCGGGGAAAGGGCGGCCGGAGCCAGCGGGGCGGCGGAGGCGGAGGAGACGTCGGCGAGCTTCAGCTCGATGGCCTGGCCGGAGCCGACGCGCACCGCGGCGGTCACGCCGCCGTTCTCTTGGGCGGTCTTCATCAGGATCTGGCGGGTCAGCGGGTCGCTGCCCAGCATCTGGGGCATCCCTTCGGCGCCGGCCCCGAGGGCCGTCAGCATCAGCGCCGCCGTCAGAATCGCGTTCTTCATCCTGTTCCAAGGATAGCCGAACGCGGGGGGAGCCGTCAGAGGCCTAGGTCCCAGTGCCGCCTAGGCCCATGGGCCTAGGAGCGCCGGATCAGTTCCCGTTGCTGGAGGCGCGGGTTCCGCCGGGCGCGAGCACTTCGTTGGCGCCCGAGAGCTTCGGGTCCGAGACGCCGGACTGGAAGTCGTTGACCAGGCTGCCCAGCCCGGTTCCGCGGCTGCCCGCGGCGGCCTCGATCTTCCGGGTCCGGATGTAGGAGAGCCCGGAGGCCTGCGTGAACGTCCGGGGCTCGGCCGCGGCGTCGATCCTTCCGGGGCCGCTCGACGGCTGCAGGGCGGCGACCGACGCGGCGCCCGGATTGGCGTCGGGCAGATACCTCGGCGCGGGAGAGCCCGCCGCGGGATTGATGATCTTGCTGCCGATGCCGGCGTAGTCGGTGCCGCTGTCGTCTCCGGACGCGGAAGTCGGGCCGGGGTTGGGGGCCGCCGCCGAGGCGATGAGCATCTGCGCGATCCTCGCGGCGGGCGAGTCCTTGGAGGGGATGTTGGGCGCGCCCATCCGGACCAGCACGCCCTCCGTCGCCGGGT
>VFSW01012872.1_pt1 | contig 11648 bp, 10 predicted proteins | sample 5358111 | NCBI WGS metagenome assembly VFSW01 (sample SAMN11554181, study PRJNA540505) | mine drainage metagenome | isolation source: sediment from site ElyBrook_90M | place: USA: Ely Copper Mine, Vershire, VT | collected 2017 | reverse complement strand
GCCGCCTTTGCCTCCCGCCGCCCCGCTTCCTCCGCAGCCGCCGCAGCCTCCGCCGCCCCCGCCGCCATGCGTCGCCGAGAATCCGCCCCCGCCGCCCCCGCCTCCTTGTCCCGGCCCGCCTGCAATCCCTGGCTGACCGTCGCTTGGCGTCCAACCGGCGGCGGTGAGCGTACCGAGTGATGGCGCCGGCCCGCCCCCGGTCTGCGCGTCGGCAGCAGTCGCGCCCGGGTCCCCGTTGACACAAGCATTCACCCCGGATGCCCCCGCGCCGGGCGCCCCGTCATGGGGGGGCGTTGCGCCCGTCGGGTTGGGCGGAATCGATGGTCCCCCGTCGTTGCCCATTCCAGGGGCGGCGATGTCGCCGTCCCCTCCCTTGCCGCCGACCGACTCGACGCCGTTGGCACAAACGCCAATGCACGTCTGAGTACCGCCGCCAAGCTGCCCGTTCGCCGAGTTCCCAGCGATGCTGGGGTCGCTCTGCGAAAGGCCCATGGTGTAGTTGCTCATCGAGGCGCCACTCGCCCCCGCAGCCCCCGGCGCACCGTCTCCCGCCGTCAACGTGGCACGGCGAAAGACGACGTTTTGCGCCTGCGTGACGAAGACGGCAACGCTCGACGCGCCGGCCGGCTGCGCGTTCTGCGACACGAACGAAATGTCCTCGATGGTCGTCCCTGTCGTAAGGCCTTGCACGGTAAGCGCCGGCCCTGCTCCGGCCGGCGCGACGGTTACGTGGTTGCTTGCGGCATAGGACCAGCTCGTACAGGAAAGCGCGCCGTAAAGATTTACACCGTCATCCGCGGCGCCGAGCGTCACCTGCTCGGTGTAACTCCCCGAACACACGTAGACGCGCTTGGCAGCGGCCTTTGCCGCCGACACGCCCTTGGCAATCGTGGCGAACGGCATCGAGCGCGTGCCGTCGCCCGTCGAGTCGCTGCCCGTGGGAGACACGAAGACACCGAACTGCTCGGACACCACACAGGGCGCAACGGACGGATCCTGCGTGCCGTCGCAAACGACCGCCTCCGCGCTTCCGTCTCCACCTCCGTCCGAACCTCCGTCGGACGCCGACTCAGGACCCGAGTCGCCCCCAAGCAATGCCGTTCCGTCGCCGCTCGTCCCGTCGTAGCCGCCATCCGGATACGGACACGTGTCCGTGTAGCGACAAGTGCCCGAGCTCTCCACCGGGCAGCCCACGAGCGCGATCGCACAAACGACGGTAGCCCCTGCTGTCGCAGCCGTTCCCAAGAGCCAGCGTCTGTCCATCGTGCCTCCTTCGCGTTCTCGAGCCTTTCGAGCATCAATCGGTCAGAGGCCGAGGTAAGTTGCGGGTCGCCGCTCTCGCCGGGGCTTTGTGTAACGGAACGAGTGCGTGCGCGTCAATGGTCGGAAAGGATCCGGCGTCCGGCGTCGATGGGGGTGCTATGTTGCTCCCGTGTCCGATCCCGCCCGCGCTCTATGCCCCGAAGAACGCCGGTGGCTCGAAGCCGACGAAGAGCGCTGGCGGAGAGCGCACGAGATCGCCGGGCGGCGCCCGGGGCTCGACGCAGGCGGAATCTACCGAGTGTTGCGGAACCTCGAAAAGTCGCCTTCGGAGCGGCTGAAGTCGGCGCTGATGCATGGACGACTCTTCGGTCTTCACCGAGGGTGAGCGACGACTGCTCGAGGCGCTCGGCCGGCGCGGCGTTCGCTTCATCGTCGTCGGGTTGAGCGCGGCCGTGCTCCAGGGAGCCAACGCGGCCACGCGCGACATCGACCTCTGGTTCGAGGACTTCACCGACGTTCGAATCGGCGAGGCGGCGCGCGAGGCCGGCGCCATCTGGGTCCCGGGCTCGTTCGGAATGCGGCCTCCGCAACTGGGCGGCGACGTCGTGGGGGACCGCCTCGACGTCGTCACGCACATGGACGGGCTCGGGCGTTTCGCCGAGGAGGTCGCAAACACCAAGGTGATCGCGGTCGACGGCATCCCGCTGCGCGTGCTCCTCCTTCGGAGGATTCTGGATAGCAAGCGAGCGTCGGGGCGAGCGAAGGACCTCGCTGCCATTCCCGCCCTCGAGGAAGCTCTCGCGGCGCAGCACACCGAAGACGACGGCGACGACGCCTGACGTCCGTGAAGCCGAGCTTCTCGTCTTGCTGCGCGTGCCCCCACGCTACACTCCCCACGTGGCCGTCCCCGCCCGAACCCAGGCAACCTACGACGACGTCGTCGCCGCCCCTGCCGGCAACGTGGCGGAGCTCGTCGCGGGCGTGCTGCACACGCAACCGCGCCCGGGAGGCCCCCCCGCCGCCGCGGGCTCGGGGCTGGGAGACGCGCTCGGCCCGCGCGTCGAGCGCGGGCGCGGCGGACCGGGCGGGTGGATCCTCCTCGACGAGCCCGAGATCCACTTCGGCGACGACGTCCTCGTCCCCGATCTGGCGGGGTGGCGCCGCGAACGCATGTCCGCCGTGCCGGACGCCCCCTACCTGACGATCGTCCCCGATTGGGTCTGCGAGATCGTGTCGAAGTCCACGGCCAAGCTGGATCGGAGCGAGAAGCTGCCGATCTACGCGGCCCACGCCGTCGCCCACGCATGGCTCGTCGACCCGGCGCTGCGCACGTTGGAAGCCTTCCGTCTCGAGCACGGCAGGTGGTCGCTCCTCTCCGTCCACGCCGACGCGGCGCACGTGCGGGTGGAGCCCTTCGAGGCTTTCGAGCTCGACCTCGCGATCCTGTGGGCCGACGTCGCTGCGGGGTAAGGCGAGCGATCTCGCGCACGAGGAGACACGTCGAGGTCAAGTCGTTCGAGACTTCTCACCTCGAGGCGGAATGAAACGAGCGACGAGCCGCTCGATCATGACGAAGAGGGGGGGCACGAGGAAGACCCCGAGAAGCGTCACGGCGAGCATGCCCGAGACGACCGTCGTGCCGAGCATCTGGCGCGAGGCGGCACCGGCCCCCTTGGCGATCCAGAGCGGGATGCAGCCGAAGATGAACGCAAAGGACGTCATGAGGATCGGCCGCAGGCGCAGGCGCGCGCCCTCGAGCGCCGCCTCGAGGATCGGCTTGCCCTCCTCGAGCTTGGCCTTCGCGAACTCGACGATGAGGATCGCGTTCTTCGCCGTGAGGCCGACGAGCATGATGAGGCCGATCTGCGCGTATACGTTGTTGTCGAAGCGTCTCGAGAAGAGGCCGACGTACGCGCCCAGGACGGCGACCGGCGTGCTGAGAAGGACGCTGAGCGGCAGCGACCAGCTCTCGTAGAGCGCCGCCAGGATGAGAAACACGAAGACGAGCGAGAGCGCGAGCACGCGCGCCGACCCTCCCGAGGCGACCTTCTCCTGGTACGAGAGCGCGTTGAAGCCGTAGCCCATCTCCGGCGGCAGCGTCTTGGCCGCGACGTCCTCGAGCGCGTCGAGCGCCTGGCCCGAGCTATACCCCGGCGCCTGGCTGCCGAGGATCTCGACGGCCCGATAGAGGTTATACCTCACGGTGTACTCGGGGCCCACCGTCCGCCGCACGCGCACGAACGAAGCGAGCGGCACCATCTCGCCCCGGCTATTTCGCACGTAGAACCGCCCGATGTCCTCGGGGCCCATGCGGTAAGCCGGCTCGGCCTGCACGAAGACGCGCCACTGGCGGCCGAAGCGCGTGAAGTCGTTGACGTACGAGCCGCCCAAGAACGTCTGGAGCGCGTTGTAGATCTCCTGGATGCTCACGCCCTCGGCGAGCGCCTTGTCCTTGTCGACGTCGGCGAAGAGCTGCGGGACGGCGGGCGAGAAGTTCGGGCGCACGTCGGTGAGCTCGGGGCGCTTGCGCGCCGCGGCGACGAACTTCTGCACGTTCTGCGCGAGGAAATCGTAGGAGCCGCCGCTCCGGTCCTGCAGCATCATGCTAAAGCCGCCGGTCGCGCTGATGCCGGGGATGGCCGGCGGCGCCACGGCGATGACGCGGGCTTCGGGGATGCGCGAGAACTGCGCGTTGAGGCGACGGAGGATCGCCGCCGCCGTCATGTCCGGCGTGTAGCGCTCGTCCCACGGCTTGAAGGAGACGAAGCCCGTGCCCATGTAGCTCGCCGCCGTGCGCGTGAAGAAGCTGAAGCCGGCGATGCCGTTATAGGTGCGCAGGCCCGGCTCCTTGTCGAGGATGGCGTCGATCTTTTCGTAGACGGCTTTGGTCCGCTGCAGCGACGCGCCGTCGGGCAGCTGAACGCCGATGACGGCGTAGCCCTGGTCCTCGTCCGGCACGAAACCCGACGGCAGCCGGCGCCCGAGCGCCCACGAAGCGACCGTCACGCCTAGCAGGAGCGCGAGCGGGATGGCGAGTTTGCGCGTCAGCGCTCGGGTGACACGGACGTATCCGTTCGTCGCGCGGCCGAACCAGCGGTTATACCCGTCGCCCAGGCGCCTGACGGTCCCCCTGGGATGCGCGTGCGCGCGCGGCTTGAGGAGCATCGCGCTCAGCGCCGGGCTGAGGGTGAGCGCGTTGAACGCCGAGATGAGCACCGAGACGGCGATGGTGAGGGCGAACTGCTGGTACAGGCGCCCGGTGACGCCGCTCATGAAGGCCACCGGGACGTAGACGGCGGCCAGGATGCGCGCGATCGCGATGACCGGCCCTTGCACTTCGGACATCGCCTTGAGGGTCGCCTCGCGCGGCGCCATCCCCTGCTCGATGTGGTGCTCGACCGCCTCGACGACGACGATGGCGTCATCCACGACGAGCCCGATGGCCAGCACGAGCCCGAAGAGCGACAGGGTGTTGACCGAGAAGCCCAGCAGCGGGAAGAGCGCGAACACGCCGATGAGCGACACGGGCACCGTCAGCAGCGGGATGAGCGTCGCCCGCCAGCTCTGGAGGAACACGAAGACGACGAGCACGACGAGGACGATGGCCTCGAAGAGCGTCTCGAGGATCTCTCGGATGCCGGCGTTCACGGGCGCCGTCGTGTCGAGGGAGATCTTGTAGGCGACGCCGGGCGGGAAGTGCTTCGCCAAGCCGGCCATGGTCTTGCGCACGTTGTCGGCGACGTCGAGCGCGTTGGACCCCGGCGTCTGGAAGGCTGCGATGACGGCCGCCGGCTTGCCGTTGAAGGTGCCGTACTGCTGGTAGTTGAGCGACCCGAGCTCGGCGCGCGCGATGTCCTTCACCCGCACCGCCGATCCGTCCGGGTTCTCGCGCACGACGACGTTCGCGAACTCCTCCGGCTCGACCAGGCGTCCCTGCGCGCGGACCGTGAAGGTGAGTTGCTGCCCGGGCGGTGCGGGCTCGGCGCCGACCTGGCCGGCCGGGTTGACGACGTTCTGGGCGCGCAGCGCGTTCTGCACGTCGGTCACCGTCAACCCGAGGCGTGCGCACACGTCCGGCTCGAGCCAGATGCGCATCGAGTAGTCGCTCGACCCGAGGTTGCGGATGTCGCCGACGCCCTTCACGCGCAGCAGGGCGTCGTTGATGTTGATGAGCGAATAGTTGGCGAGGAACGCCGGGTCGTACCGCCCGTCCGGCGAGTACAGCGAGATGACCATCAGGGGGAACGCGAGCGACTTCTTGATGGTCACGCCGAAGTTCTTGACGTCCTGCGGGAGCAGCGGCTGCGCCTGCGAGTAGCGGTTGTTGACCAGGACGTTGTCGATGTCGATGTCTGTGCCGACGTCGAACGTCACCACCTGGTTCATCGAGCCGTCGTTCGCGTTGGTCGACTGGACGTAGAGCATCCGGTCGACGCCGTTCATCTGCTGCTCGATGGGCGTGGCGACCGACTGCTCGATGGTCAGCGCGTCGGCGCCCGTGTACGTCGTCGTCAGGTTGACCTGCGGCGGCAGGATCTGCGGAAACTGCGCGATGGGCAGGCCGAGCAGCGACACGATGCCCACGAGCACGGTCACGATGGCGATGACCATCGCGACGATGGGGCGGCGGACGAAGAAGGCGGAGAGCATCGCGCGCGCCCCTCAGCGGGCTCCGGCGTCGGGCACGGGCCGCGGGTCGACCACGGCGCCCTCGCTCACCTTCTGCGTGCCGTCGACGACGATGCGGTCGCCCACGGCGACGCCGCTGGCGATGATCTGCAGCCCCTTGGCCGCGGGGCCGAGCTCCACCTTGCGCATCTGCACCTTGTTGTCCGTGCCGACGACGGCGACCGAGTAGGCCCCCTGCACCGAGATGAGCGCGCGCTCGGGTACCACGATCTCGTCGTGGCCGGCCTCGGTGCGGCGGATGCGCGCACGCGTGTACTGCCCGGGGCGCAGGAAGCCGTCGGCGTTGCCGACGAGCGCCTGCACCTGGATGGTGCCGGTGCTCGCATCGATCTGCCGGTTCGTGGTGACGATGACGCCGCGGTGCGGGTAGACGCTGCCGTCGGCCAGCACGAGCTCGACGCCCGGGTCGCCGCCCTCGGCGGTGCCACCGCCATCGAGCGCGGCCAGTTGTTTGCGGGCCCACGCGAGGTCGCGCGTCTCGAGGTGCCGGAAGCGCTCCGGGTGACGCACGTAGTCGACCTCGCTCAGCGAGAAGTTGACCCGGATGGGGTCCGTCTGCGAGACGGTCGTCAGCAGCGTCGGCCCGTCCTGCCCGACGAGGTTGCCGATGCGCACGAGCGCGAGCCCCGCGACACCGTCGATGGGCGAGTGGATCTGCGTGTACGAGAGGTTGAGCGACGCCGTCTGGAGCGACGCCTCGGCGGCCGTGATCTGCGCCTCGGTGTCGGCGAGGCTCGCGGTGGCGTTGTCGAGGTCCTGCTGCGAGATCATCCCGCTCTTGAGGAGGCCCTGGTCGCGGTCGAGCTGGATCTTGTTCCGGTCGCGCGCCACCTTCGCGCGCTCGAGGGCCGCCTTTGCGGACGAGACGCTCGCGCTGTACTCCGTGGACTCGATGGTGAAGAGCAGATCGCCGGCCTTCACGCGCGAGCCGTCCTTGTACGCCTGTGAGCGCAGGTAGCCGCGCACGCGGGCGCGAATGTCGGCGTTGTCGTAGCCGTCCAGCGCCCCGACGGACTCCACGTACAGCGGTACGTCGCGCTTCGTGACGGACGCCACGTACACCATGGGCGGCGGCGGAGGTGCAGGCGGCCCCTTCTTGTCGGCGCACGAAGCGACGGCGAGGGCACACAGGACGAGCAGGGCAGCGTTGCCGGCCTTCAATAGACACACTCCGCGTCGACGAGCATCGCATCGGCTCGCGCGTCTTCTACCTGGAACTCCAGGATGGCGAGGTCGATCTCGGCCTGCCGCAGGGCTTGGGCCGAGATGACCAGATCGAGGCTCGTGCCGAGCCCCTTGGAGTAGCCGTCACGCGTGCGCCCGTCGATGCGCGCGGCGACGTCGCGCTGCTCACGCGCCACGTCACGGCTGCGCTCCGCCACGCCCACCGAGCGGCGGGCGCGGGCCGACGCGACGAGGGCGTCGAGGCGAGCTGCGACGAGCGCCTGGCGTGCCTGTTCGAGGGCAGCGGTCGCGTCCTTCTTCGCGCCGTAGCGGACGCCGCCGTCGTAGATGGGCACATTGAGCAGGGCGCTCGCCGACCAGATCGTGGCGGGGGCGAGGACCGGCTCGTTGCTGTACTGCACGGAGGAGGAGAGCACCACCGTGGGCGCGAACATGAGGTCGGCGTCGGTGGTCGCGCGCTCGGCGATCTCGACGCGCTTGCGAGCGGCGGCGATGTCGGGACGGCGCTCGATGTCCTGATTGGGACGACAAGTCCGGGCCACCGCCGCCTCGAACGAGGACATGTCGGCGCCCTCGGGCGGCGCGAGCGGCTCGCGCGAACCGAGCGCGCGGCCCAGGGCCTCGCGGGCACGCTGGAGGGACTCATCGCCGCTGACGATCGCGAGGCGCGACGCCGCGACGTCCTGCAGCGCACGGTCCACGTCGAGCTCGGTACCCTGGCCGAACTGCAGACGCGCCCGCGTCAACGTGAGGCGTTCGAGCGCGGCGCGCAGGCCGGTGCGATTGAGCTCGGCCACACGCGCAGCGGCCAGCGTGGCGAGCATCGCGTCGACGGCCGCCGTCGCGACCTGGCGGCGCTGGTCCTCGAAGGTCAGCTCCGAGGCCTCGATCGCTCGGTCCGCCGTGCCGATCCCGTAGATGCCGCGCGGGTTGATGGCCGTCCACGAGACCGTGCCGCCCACCGTGAGCACGTCCGCCGGTGGCGTGACGACGGGGAAGGCCACGATGGGCAGAGGGTTCGCGGTCGGCGGGCCGGCCAGGCCAGCGAGGGTTGCCTGGAGCGGCGCCAGGAACTGATGCGTGTAGCCGCCCTGCGCGGCCGCGGTGGGCAGCACGGCGGCGAAGGCGATCTCGCGCTGGGCGTCGGCGCGCCGGAGGGTCTCGGCGGCCGAGAGGTAGTCGGGGGACTGCGCGCGGATGAGGGTGAGCGCCTCGTCCCAGGACTTGATCGTGCGCGCAGCGGCAGGCGGAGGTGCGAGCATCGGATCGTCGACCTGCAGCGGAGCCGTTGCAGCGGGCTCGGGTGGAGCCGCGCGCGCAGCGGCGGGCAGGGCGGTCAAGAGCGCGAAGGCGAACGGGCCGGCGTGGCGGGAGTGGGTCATGTGGGGATCCGCTGCACGAGCGTTAGACCACCCCGATTACCCTGGGATGCTCGTCGTGGGCAGGCGTTGTGAGCTTTCAGACACGCCCGTGTACTGCGCGACCCCTAGCGCGAGTCGAAGAAGTAAGCAGCCATGAGCCACGACGAGGACCGCATCGAGGCGACCTGCACGATTCCGCCCCAGTTGACGCCCGACCCAGCCCCGCCATGGACGCAGTAGTCACGGGCGGGGGCGGGGCGGCACCGAATACGTCATGACCGCATGCGCCACGGGCGCGCCCGCCTCGTCCTCGTGCTCGATCTCCGCCTCGCCGATCACCAGCTGCCGTCCCTCCTTGAGGAGCCGGGCGCGAGCGACGAGCGTGGTCGGACGAGGGCGGCGAAGGAAGTGGATCGTCGCGTCGGTCGTCACCGCCAGAGGGACCTCCCCGATCGCGCTCATCACCGCCGCGTAGATCGCCAGGTCGGCAAGCCCGAAGAGGACAGGACCGGCCACGGTCCCGCCTGGCCGTACGTCGCGCGGACCGGTTTGCATGCGGACGACCACGCGCCCCCGCTCGAGGCTGAGGACGTCGATCGGCATGGCCGCCCCCGACGGCATTCCGTCCCGCAAGATGCGTGCAAAGTCAGCCTGGGTGATCCGGGAGGTCGTCATTCGCCGAGCGTACGGTCTGCGTGACGGCGTGTGTATGCGCCATCACCCGTGGTCGTGCGATCTCGCTGCGCCGAAGGGACCCTGAACGCGATGCTGGCCTCCGCCGTGCTGACGGAGCGGGTGGCCTGAGCGCGCGGTGCCGACTCACTTCGAGGGTGTCGGATCGTCGACCAATCGACGAACGTACGCCTCGGAGTCAGCGCTATCGAGCGCGTCCCCGCGTTCGGCGGCCGCAACGCCGTCGAGCACCTCGGCTTCGTCGTCCGGATGCGGAACGAATACGGGCATGGCAACAGGCTCGGGGTCACCGATCTCCCATTCAGGCTCGTCTCCGAGATCCTGGGCCTCCCAGCGGTCGAGCATCGCCGCGATCCGCTGCGCTCGATCGACGGCGGCAGGAACGCGCGCGCGAAGGCCGGCCTCGGGCACGGTGGGGGTGGGGGCTGAACTTCGCGGCGACATGGCAACATCTTAGCGCAACGGCTGGAACGCATCCGGGCAGCTAGCCATCCTGCGGGAGCCGCCAGAGGCTGCCCAGCGGGATCTCCAGTCCCTCGAAAGCGTCCGGTCGGAATACGTCATCGTCGCCGAGCACCTCGGCAACGAGGTACCTGGTGCCTTGCAGGACCAGTCGCTGCAGGATGCGCTCGGCGGGATCGACGATCCAATACTCGGGGACGCCGATGGACGCGTACCAGGCCAGCTTGATCATGCGGTCGTAGCGGCGGCTGGACTCGGAGACGACCTCGATGGCTAGATCGGGATGGCCAGAGGCGAGGGCGATGTCGTCACCGCGCGAGGCGGGATTGGTGGATCGGAAGAACTGCAGATCGGGCATGACGCCGCGGCGGTCGGTGATGCGAACCTTGAAGCCCGAGGCGACGCCGATGCCGGCTCGGCGGGGCAAGGCCCAGGCACCCAGGTAGTACGACAGTATCCCGACGATGTACCCGTGCAGCTTCGTCGGCACCTCGACCTCCACGAGCTCGCCGTCGATGAGCTCACGCAGGTCGTCCTCCTCCAGGGCGACGAAGTCGTCCCAGGTGTAGGGGCCGGTCGAGGTCTGGGCCTCGGTCATGAGGGGAGTATGCGGTATGGCGAGTCGCCGCGCAGCACTCAGCGCCGGGGACGCGCCGCCGCCCTCCACTCATCGAGCATCGCCTCGATGCGCTCGCGTGGAACGGGTTCGCCGGTCGCCCTCAGGAACGCGCGCATGGCGGCAAGCTCGCTCGGAGAGGCGCGGCCCGATGTGTTCCTGGGACTCGCCTTGCGACGCTTCCTGGTCTTCTTGCTGGTCGCGGTTCGGGAATGATCGCGCTCGTGCCTCAGCTCCTGCTGCGCATGCCAAAGGTCGACCGCCATCTGAGCATTGAGCCAGAGGTCGGGAGTGGTCTTGAGCACCCTCGCCAAGAGGAGAGCCGTCTTGGCCGTGACCGATCGGCGCCCGTTGATGATGCCGTTCACGAGCTGGATGTCGGGTGCTCACCCCCAGAGTTTCGATAGAGGGATTTCCAAACCGTCGAAGCTCGCCGGCCGGAAGGTCTCGGTGTCGGCGAGCGAGTCCGCGATGGCGTAGATGCCATCACGCAGCACGAACTGCTCGAGGGTGCGGGGCGGTGGGTCGACGAGCCAGTACTCGGGGATGCCGAGCCTGGCGTACCAGCGAAGCTTGGTGACGCGGTCGTAGCGACCGCTGGACGGCAAGACGATCTCCACAACGAGATCCGGCCGACCTCGGACCAAGCCCTGCTCCTGCTCGCGCCAGGCATCGTTGCCTGCGCGGTAGAACTGAACATCGGGCATGGCACCGCGGCGGTCGGAGACGCGGACCTTGTAGCCCGAGGCAAGAACATGGCGCCGACTTCCACTTGCCGTTGCCATGGTGCAGCAGCACGGGCAGCGTGACGTTTCTCAGCGGCGTCAGTGACTACGCGAAGATGTCGGCCTCCGAGCTAGCGGTTGCCGCGCGCTCGAGCCACGCCGTCAGGGTCGCCACGTCCGTGCACGAGGCCATTCGCGAGCGTCCAGACGCGCTCAGCGGCACTTGGCGCGCGGACATGACTGCCGTGATCGCGGTGCGCAAGCCATCGGCTCGTCCCTGCTCACGCCCCTCTTCCCTCAACTGCTCGCCAGCGTTCATCACGTCCTCCCGACCCTGAGGGCCTGCGATCTCCAGAAGAATAGTACGGATCACCTGCGCGTCGACGTCTCGCGGTGCGGTGCTCAGCACGTAGCGGTGGAACTGCAGGACGAGCTCGGGCACGAGCTTGTCACGGACGAGCACGCGCATGATCTGGCGCATGAACGGAGCCGCGCTGAGCAAGCGAGGAAGCGAGCGCGAAGCCCAGAGCGCGAGCTGGACCAGGCGCGGCACCGAGCTGATTGCGCGGGATGCGAGGGTCTCGACCGACAACGCCGCCAGATCGTCCAGGATGAAGCGGAAGTGAGGAACGAACGGGCGGGTCGCATCGAGCA
>VFSW01012871.1_pt1 | contig 11648 bp, 9 predicted proteins | sample 5358111 | NCBI WGS metagenome assembly VFSW01 (sample SAMN11554181, study PRJNA540505) | mine drainage metagenome | isolation source: sediment from site ElyBrook_90M | place: USA: Ely Copper Mine, Vershire, VT | collected 2017 | reverse complement strand
CGTGGTAGCCAACGAACCAAAGCCGGTCGACACCCCGTAGACCGGGACGCCGCTCGAGACCAACTCCTCGATGGCCGCACGCTGAGCCGTTAGGCGCACCATCGTCTCATCGTTGATGACGATTTCCTCACCCCCGCGCGCCACCGCGAGCAACTGCGCACGCGACAGACCCTCCGACCCCAATCGAATAGTCACGGCCTTCTCCTTACGTAGCCCGTCAGGGCCTCCAGTACCACCAGCGCGGCGAGACGCACCGTACGTTCGTCGGGTGCATCGCGGGCAACATCGACCTCGGTGACGTCGATGGCGCGCACCTGAGGATGGGCGCAGACGAGTCGCACGAATTCACGCAATTCGTCGGCACTCAGGCCGCCGGGGGCCGCCGCCGGACATCCCGGCACGACGCTGCGGTCGCACACGTCCATATCGATATCCACGTAGATCGGCCGCCCGCCCGCTCCCGCAACCTCGAGCGCTCGGGCGCACACCTCGGCGACGCCACGCACACGAAGTTCGCCACGAGCGACGAGCGTCACTCCGGCATCGCGAGCATCCTGGGCGTACGGCGCCGAATTAGAAAAATCCGCCAGTCCGATCTGAACCACGTGTGCCCCGGCGAGGCCCTCGTCCAGCAACTGACGAACCGGTGAGCCGTTCGATCGCCCTTCGCGCATATCGAGGTGGGCGTCGAGAGTGATGAGTCCCCACTCGCCCAGGCGTCCGCGCGCCAGCGCTCCAAGGGCCTGCCAGGTCAGCGCGTTGTCACCGCCCAGCAGGATGAGGAAATTGGAGTTCGCGTCCACGACGCGGGCCTCCAACGCCGCGGCACCCGCGTCGGAGTCCGGTTCGTCGATGTCACCACGGTCGTGGACGCGAATGACGTGCGCGAGATCCACCTCGTCCTCGAAGGACCAGGTGGAATAGTGAGCCAGAGCCGCTCGTACCGCGGCGGGCGTCGATTGCGATGAACGAGGCGTGACTGAGGTGGCGTAGGTGTGGACGCCTACGAGCGAGGCCACGGCGTAGGATCCCGTGCCGGGCCCCTCGCCACCCACTAGTAGTGACGCCGCCGACGGCCATTTGGGGTCCGAGGCACTCACGACCCCATGTTACGCACGCCCGCTAGCCGGCCGCAGTGGTGGTCGTGAGTGGCGATCCCTTGACGTTGCACACTTCGTGCAGCGCTTGGGGTTGCGCAATCCCCGTCAATTTGCCCAACCCCGCACTGACCCATGAACAATTCCAACTTCCGGGTTCGGCCAGTCCCACGAAGAAGTCGCGTTCCCAGCCGGTGTTATAGATGTTGGGATTGTGCTCGGCGTAGGGGATCTGCACGGGGTAGTTGCCCGGCGCGTGCAGGGGGGCGAACGGCGCACCCTCGATGGGCCAGTACGGGTTGATGTCGAGTTCCATCCCCTCGAAGGCACCCGCCGCCAGCAGGGCCTGGGCGATGGCGGTGGGCGATACGTTGGTCATGGTAGCCACGTAGATCAGATTGCCGTGCACGTCGATGCCGAGCGCTGAACGCGGTTCGTGGGGACCCGGCTTGAGCGGATCTCCCCAGATCAATTCGTTGCTCGAGAGCGCCGCGCTGGTGAGTTTGCCGTCGGCGATCATCGGCATGAGGTTCTGACGAAAAGCGATGGCGTGAAAGTGCACGCCGGGAAAGCCCGAGGCCCATACCCCCATCTTCCAATGTCCCGCCGCATCAATGGCGAGCGTCATCCGGCCGGGCAACAGTGGCGATAACGTCACGCCGTCCACCATCGAACCGCCGGCCCGCGCCCCCACCTTGAAAGCTCCGTTGAAGACCGCGACGACGCCGGCGAGTCCCTCATTGGACCAATTGATCGAGGGTCCCGCATCGGCGGGGATCTGACCGTAGCGCACGGGCGGATCCTGGGTACCGATGTGCCAACGCAACAGCGTGGTGCGCGCGTGCAAACGGATCACTCGAAAGTTGACGCCCGCTAGGTCGATCATCTTGTAGTCGACCATCACTCCGCGCGGCGACGCCGAGGCGACGGCCCAACCCGCCTGGGGTCTCTCGTAGGGGACCGTCGTCGTCGTGGACGACGTCGACGTGGTCGTCGTCGCGACGGCCCTTCCCGAGTGAGTGACGATGACGCCCGCGCCGACACCCGCGACAACCAGGGCGGACGCCGCCACGATGCCCAACAACCGCATGATCAATGTCCGATCGTTGACTTAGCGCGGGACGCGCCGCACACCCGAAATGGTCTCATCATCCTGAGAACTCTCGCCGACGACGACGTAAGTCGGCACCGGTACCGCATCGGGCTCGTGCTCGTGGGTCAGGTCGTCGACGTACACCGGGGCTGGCGTCGCCACGTACTCACCTTCGAGAGTGCGCGTAACGATGTTGGTGGTCTTGCGCTTACCCGCCCCCGCGAAGCCCTGCATCTCGCGCGCGATCTTGTAGGTGATCGGGTAGGCCAGGATCGGAACCACGACGCACAAGATACGCATCGCCCACAGCACGGTGTTCAAGGACACGTGAAAGAAGTTCGCAATGACGTCGGTAGAGGAGGCGATGAAGAGCATCGCACACAACACCGCCACGGCGACGCCGGCGGCGGTGCGCTTAGGTCGCTCACTGGGGCGATCGAGCAGATTGTGCATTGCGTTGTCCTTGGTGAACTTTCGTTCGATCGCGGGCCAGGCCATGATCAGATTGAACAAGATACCCGGGAAGATGACCGCAGGGATGGTGACCTCGAGGGGGATCGTGTGACCGAAACTATGAAACGACCACGCCGGGAAGATGCGCAACGCCCCGTCGAGGAATCCCATGTACCAGTCGGGCTGGACCGCGTAGGAGATGCGCGAAGCGGTGTAGGGACCGAACTGCCAGATCGGGTTGATCTGCGCGAATGCGCCCAACAGGGCGATGGCGCCCGCGACGACGAACATGAAGCCCGTGGTCTTGGCCATGAAGACTGGGTACATCGGCGTACCGACGACGTTGTTCTCCGTCTTGCCCTTGCCCGGGAACTGCGTGTGCTTCTGGCGCACCAGGAGTCCCATGTGCGCGCCGACCAGCGCGAGGATCACCAGGGGGATGATCAACACGTGCAAGATGAAGAAGCGCGGGATGATCGACGTGCCAGGAAAGTTCCCTCCGAAGAGGAAGAAGGCGACGTACGAACCCACCACGGGGATCGACAAGATGATGGAGTACGCGATACGGATACCCGTCCCCGATACCAAGTCGTCGGGTAGCGAGTAGCCCAGGAATCCATTGACGATGGCGAGGATCAGTAGCGTGGTGCCGATCACCCAGTTGGTCTCGCGGGGCTTGCGGAACGCTCCGGTGAAGAACACCCGGCCCATGTGCACGACGATGGCCCCCACGAAAATGTCGCAGCTCCAGTGGTGCATCTGTCGCATCAAGAGACCGGCGCGTACCGCGAAGGACAGATTGACCGTCGAGGCGAAGGCTTCGGTGACCTTCTGTCCGTACAGGGGGAGATAGCTCCCGGTGTAGGTCGTCAAGTCCTGGCTCGGCACGTAGTACAACGTCAAGAAGACTCCGGTGACGAGCAAGACGACGAACGAATACAGGGCGATCTCACCCAGCATGAAGGACCAGTGGTCCGGGAAAATCTTGTCCAAGAACGTGCGCCCACCCTTGGCGATGCCCAGACGGTCATCGAGTTCGTTCAGGCTCTGACCGATCTTGCCGTAAGGTCCGGCGCTATTACGCTGCGCGCGCTTGGTGTTGAGAGTCTGACTCATGAACGCTCCCAGAATCCAGGTCCGACGGGCTGATTGAAGTCCGACTGCGACTGCAAGAAGCCCGCCGAGTCAAACTGCAGGGGTAGTTGCGGCAACGGGCGTGGTGCGGGCCCGAAATTGGGAATGCAACCGTTCGTGACGTCGAACATTGACTGGTGGCACGGGCACACCAGGAGTTGCAACTGTTGCTCGTAGAGTCCCACCGGGCAACCGAGGTGCGTGCAGAGTTTGGAGTAGGCCAGGTAGCCCGACGGGCCCCAGGTCTCTCGACCCTTCTGAGTGACGAAATTCTCATTGGAGATGCGGATCAGAACCGTCTGGTCCACGGCCTGGCCATTGTCGGTGTTCTCTAATCCCTCGGGGTAGACCGTGACGATGGAACCAACGGCCAAGTCGTCGTGGTGAACACGACGTCCGGTGATATCCACCAAATAGGTACCCTTGGCCCAGTCAGTGTGGAACAGCGTCCCCTTGGGCAAGGGGCCCAGGGAACGAACGAGTGGGAAAGCGGCAACCACTCCGAAAATCCCCATCCCCGCACCCAGCAGGCCGCCCAGGAACTTGCGGCGCTTGACGACCCCACCACCGCGCTCCACGATTGCCGCGGCGAAAGCGTTGCGCTCCTCATCCGAACTCGCCATCGTGTGGCGCTCTTCAACGAAGGGTCCCCGCGGCATCAGGTACTTACCCCACGCGATGAGACCCACACCCATCAAGGTGAGGCCGCCGCCGAAGGTGGCCCCGAGGGTCCAGGGTGCGGCGTTCACCCAATAGGCAGCTCCGAAACCCGCAATGAGCACGATGCCCAGCACGAAGGTCAGGGCGATGACTTTTTCCACCAACTCGGGCCGCCGGGCCGCCGGTTGCAACCGTGGATCGTCGGCGGACACCGAATTCAATTGCACTGGGGTGCGCTGTTCGTGCTCGCTCACTGGCGCTCTCCTACCCAAAATCCGACGAGGGCCAGTAGCCCCACACCCAATAACAAACCAACGAATCCCTCAGCCACCGGTCCGAGACCGCCCAGGCCAGCGCCACCGGGGTTCTGGGGGTGCTGGATCTCGGTGGTCACGTACTTCACGATGTCGGCCACTTGGAAGTCGCTCAAGTTCCCAGTGAAACGCGGCATATTTCCCGGACCGGTACGGATCGCTTCCACGACCTGGAAGGCCGGGATGTTACGCAGCGACGGAGCGTAGGTACCGGCCGCCAACGCGTCGCCGTCACCTTCAATGGTGTGACAGGCCGCACAGTTCAACGCGAACAGAGCCGCCCCGTCCGAGACGTTCGCGCTGGCGAGATTGGGCGAAGGGATGTCGGGATAACTCGGGCTGAGCGAGTTCACCCACGCCGCCACGGCCAACGCCTGCTGGTGGTTCAATCGCGCGACGCGGCGGTTGGCCTGCACCGCACGGGGATCAGCGGCGGGCATGCGGCCCGATTCGATCCAGAAGTCGATCGTTGCTGGTCCGAGTCCTACCAGGTTCGGAAATGCTCCCGACGTGCCGTTCGCGGGGACGCCATTGGCCTGGGTGCCGTGGCACGACGCACAATTCTCGAGAAAGAGTGACTGTCCCAGGGCCGTCAGAGCTGACGAGGGCGCGGTATAGGTGATCGCACTGTTGCCGTAACTCACGACGTTCCCAGCCGAATCCCTGGTCACGTTGGTGGAGTTCGGCGTACCCGCGTTCACGCGACCGGTCTGATACGGCGTCTGGGTCAAAGTGGACGCGACCGCGCTAGAGGCCAGGCCCACCACCGGACCAATCGCCGCCAACGCGGCTACAACAAGAAACGGCACTCGAAAACGACTCTTCATCAGACCTACTTCAAAAGGAACAGGGACGAATACAGCCCGATCCACACGACGTCGACAAAGTGCCAGTAGTAACTGACGCCCTGGAAGGTGGAGAGTTCGCCCGGGTCACCTTCGGTGCCGCGCATCCGAACGAGGAGAAAGAGCATGGCCACCAGACCGAGGAACACGTGCAAACCGTGGATCCCGGTGGTGATGTAGAACACCGAACCGTAGGAGTTGGTGTACCAGCGTGTCGCGAGATGCGTCCACTCGTACACCTGGTTACCCACGAAGACCGTTCCCATGATGATCGTGATAATCACCCAACGGCGCGCCTCGGCGCGACGACGGTGTTCGATCAGCCACACTGCCCACTGCATGGTGAACGACGACGCCACCAGGATGATCGTGAAGATACCCGATTGCAGCACGTCGAGGTGGGTCCCCCGAGGGGGCCACGCTGCGAGGTGTGCACGGATGGTAAAAAGCGCGGCGAAGAGTCCCGAGAAGAACATCAGCTCGCTACCGAGCCAAATCATCACGCCAATGGCCAGCATGGGCGGACGATCGTGGACGATCTTCTCTTGCTCCGCCAGGCTATTGAGGGGAATCGCCTGACTCACGTCTTACTTTCTACCAAAGATTGAGAGGGGCCCGTGACGTTCCGTCCGAATATTGGTCATTGAATGGTCTCGGGAAGTTCGCCGGTACTCAAGATCGCCAGTCGTCGGGTCGGGCGCGTCATGGCCACGTACAGGGTGCGCAACCCTCGGGGCGTGGCTTTCTCGTCGCCGCGAGCTCCACGACGCACGATGTCGGCCGGCTCGACGACGATGGTGGCATCGAACTCGAGTCCATTGGCGCTCTCCGCGCCGAGGACGACCAGGTCCGCTCCCAATCCCTTCGAGTCCTGGTCGCGGGGATCCACGGCGGTGATGCCGCCCATGGTAAGAATCCGCACGACCTCCCCGACCCGCGAGGAGGTCACGATGACGGCACAGCGTCCCGGGGCCACCGCGTCGATCTCTCGACGCACCGTGGCGACCAACGATGACGCGAAGTCGCGGGGTTCGACCACGTCCACGATGGGGCTATGTCCTGCACGACGCACCGGGCGCGGCGGCTCGAGGTCGACCGCAGCGGCACGCAGGGTCGCGGCGGCAAAATTAAGGACCTCTTCGGGCGTGCGATAGCTCACCGTGAGATCCACCCGAGTGGGAGCGCGACGCGGCTCGAGTACTTCGAGTACCGAATTCCACGAGGCCGAGGAGGACGCGGTGGTCGCTTGGCCCATATCGCCCACGATGGTCATTGACCCCGTGAGGTCGCGGCGCTTCAAGACACGCAGTTCCATCGGCGAGAGGTCCTGAGCCTCGTCGACCACGATGTGCCCGTAGGTCACGAATTCCGCCTCGTCGAGTTCGGCCGTCACACTGGGCGCGAGGCGCTGTGCTTCGCGCACGGCGGCCGCGCGAATATCCCCGGAGAAGGAGTCCAGGTCCACGCCGTCGAGCACTCCAGTATCAGCCGGCTTGATGAGTGAGCGAGGGCGCTTACGCGGGCCGAGCAGGACTCGAGCCTCGTCGATCAGTGCGGCGTCGGCCTTCGTCCAGAGAATCTCCTCGAGGGTCGCGCTGCGCGGTCGTTCGAGCGATGTCAAGTCCTCGTCGTTGAAGAGACCCTTGCCCGCGACGCGCAACAGTGCGGGCGCCCCGAAAAGGTCGTGCAACAGGTCCTGTCCTGAGAGGCGCGGCCAGATGCGCTGCAGCATCTGCTTGAACTCGTAGGTCGCGCGGATCTGATCGGCGAGTTCGTTGAGCGCACCCCCCACTTCGGAGTCATCGCGGGCGAATCGGTCGTGGTAGCGCGCGGCCAATCGAGCGGCGAGTTCGCGTCCCACGGCCGAGCGGCGCTGGTTGTGGTTACCGGGACGCCGGCGTGCTCGCTCGACGATGTCGGCGGTGTCCTCGGGACGCACCACGATGATGGCGCGACCCACCGGGATCGACACCTCCTGACGCAGGGGCCGCTGGCGGGTGCGCAGGGCGCGTGCGAGCAACGTCGCCATGCGCGCATCACCCTTGAGCCGGTCGACTTCCTCACTATCGCGAGCGCGCACGTCGACGTTGGTCACCAGTCCCGAGATAGTCGACAAGGTGACGCCGGACTCACCCAACGACGGCAACACATTCTCGATGTAGTTGAGGAACAAGGGGTTGGGGCCAACGACCAGCACACCCTGTCGCTCGAGGGTCGCGCGATGCGTGAAGAGCAAGTACGCCGCACGGTGCAGGGCCACGGCGGTCTTGCCGGTCCCAGGTCCGCCCTGGACCAGGAGAACGCCCGCGAGTGGGTGTCGGATGATCTGGTCCTGCTCACCCTGGATGGTGGCCACGATGTCCGCCATTCGTCCAGTCCGTGCTCGACCCAGCGCCGCCAGGAGGGCGCCGGGTCCCCCGAGCGCCAGCCCACCGTCGACGAGTCCCTCCTCGGTGGCGTCGCGTTCGTCACCCCCGGGGAGTTGCAATTCGCCAAATTCGTTGGCGAAGTACTCGTCCTCGACACCGAGCACTTCGCGACCACGAATGGCCACGTGACGGCGTCGCGCGAGACCGAGCGACTCCACTCCGGTCGCACGGTAGAACGCCTCGGCGACGGGCGCTCGCCAGTCCACCACCAAGGGATTCAGTTCCCCGTCGGACACGGCGAGGCGACCGACGTGGTAGGTGTCACCCGGTCGATCATCGCGGTCGAGATAGTCAATCCGTCCGAAGAAGAGCGACTGGTCCCCAATAGCGAGTTGGTCGAGTCGCTGCAGCGCGGTTCCCATCACCACGTCACGCTCCACCAGGTCCCCCGCCCCGCGCATGGTGGCGACCGCCGCCGAGTCACGTAGCGCGCGCGCCTCAGAACGCATGTGGTCAAGTGCGTCTAGGGCTCGGTCGAGGAACTCTTGTTCCTCTTTGATCTCGCGCTCGTGAGCCATCGGACCTCTCTCGGTACTCGAAAAATAGCGTTTGACGATTCTAGGTGAACCGGTGGGGGTAGTGCCCGGACGACTCATCGCGTCGGGGGACCTAGGCTGTGGGCCGTCAAAGGAGCCAAGTGCCAGACCCCGTATTCCTCCGAGCCTGCCGCGGTGAGAGCGTTGAACGCGTACCCGTCTGGTTCATGCGCCAGGCGGGACGTTCGTTACCCGAGTACCGCGCGCTGCGCGGCACTGGCTCGATCCTGGAGGCCATTGCCGACCCGCAACTGGCCTGCGAAGTGACACTCCAGCCGGTGCGTCGCTACGGCGTCGACGCGGCCATCTTGTTCTCGGACATCGTCGTTCCCTACCACGCCATCGGTTTCGGTGTCGACGTCGTGCCCGGGCGCGGCCCAGTGATCGCCCACCCCTTTCGCGAGGACCGCGACCTCGAACGCCTGCGCGACCTCACCCTCGGGGACATCGCCCACGTCACCGACACGATCGACCTCGTGGTAGCGGAGCTCACGGCCACCAACACGCCGTTGATTGGTTTCGCCGGTGCCCCCTTCACCGTGGCGAGTTACCTCGTCGAGGGTGCCCCCACCCGAGATTTCGCGGTCATCAAATCGCTGATGCACGCCGACCCGGTCCTCTTTGACCGGTTGCTCGACCGCCTAGTGAGCATCACTATCTCCTTTCTGCGCGCACAGGTGGCCCACGGAGCGCGTGCGTTGCAACTCTTCGATTCCTGGGCGGGATCGCTCACTCGCGACGAGTACCGCCGCTTCGCCCTACCGGCCACTCAGCGCGTCCTCGAGGGGGTCCGAGATCTCAGCGTGCCCACCATCCTCTTCGGTGTGGGGACCGGCGAGTTGCTCGCGCTGATGTCGACCGCGGGCTCCACGGTGCTCGGTATCGACTGGCACGTGGACCTCGACGAGGGCCGTCGTCGCGCGGGCAAGCCAGTGCAGGGCAACCTGGATCCTGCGCGATGCCTGGGCGGCGTCGAACTCGGTGTTGCCGCCGCGCGCGAAGTACTGGCGCGGGCGGGTGGCGAGGGAGGGTACATTTTCAACCTGGGGCACGGCGTCTTACCCTCGACCGACCCCGCAGTGCTCGAAGCCGTGGTCCGCGTGGTCCACGAAGAAGGATTGGCAGGCGTGCAATGACAACCGGCGTACTGGTGATGGCCTACGGCACACCGACCACCCCCGCGGACGTGGAGGCCTACTACACGCGTATCCGCCACGGCCGCCCCCCCACTGCGGAGCTGCTGAAGGAGCTCTCCGAGCGCTACCGCGACATTGGTGGCACCTCGCCCCTCGCCCAACGCACCGCCGCGCAGGTGTCCGCGATCGCCGCGGAGCTCGAGACCAGGGCTCCGGGCGCCTTCGACGTGCGGTTCGGCTCGAAGTACGAACCGCCGATGATCGAAGACATCGCTCCGGGCTTCGCGCTCGATGGGGTCACTGACGTCATCGGTCTCGTTCTCGCGCCGCACTCCTCGTCGATGTCCACCGATCAATACATGGCGCGAGCGCGCGCGTCCCTCGGCGAGGGGGTCAACTTCACCGAGATCGGTGCGTGGTGGGACCACCCAGGATTCTTGACCCTCATCGCCCAACGAGTGCTCGATGCCCTCGAACTCGTGCCCGACGAGCGTCGCGCCAGCACCGAAGTCATCTTTTCGGCGCATTCGTTGCCCGAGAAGATTCTCGCTCAGGGCGACACCTACCCCGAACAACTGCGTGAGAGTGCCGCGGGGGCGGCGCGAGTCGCCGGTATCACTAATTGGGACCTCGCGTGGCAGTCCGCTGGACGCACCGCCGACCCGTGGATTGGACCCGACATACTCCAGGTATTGCGTGCCAAAAAGGAGGCGGGGCTCACCGATGTCGTCTCGTGCCCCATTGGCTTCGTCTCCGATCACCTCGAGGTGCTCTTCGACATCGACATCCAAGCCCAAGAACTCGCACACGAGATCGGCCTAAACCTCGTGCGCACGGCGTCGCTCAACGACGACCCCGCGTTCATCGCGGTACTGGCCGACATCGTGATGGCGCGCGCGTGAGCGTGCGAACCTCCGTCGTCATCATCGGTGGAGGAATCGCCGGGCTCGCCGCGGCGTGGGAGCTCACCGGAGCGGTTGAGGGGCCCGACCAGTCCTCGCCTCGGGTCGAACTCATCGAAGCCTCAGAGCATCTTGGCGGTGCACTCGCCTCGGACGAGTTCGCGGGACGCGTCGTCGACCTCGGGCCCGATGGTTTCCTTGCGCGACGTCCCGAGGCGGTGACACTCGCACGCGAACTCGGACTAGAGGATCGACTCGAGGCCATCGACGCGGCGGGTGCGTCCATATGGCTGAAGGGCGCACTCGAACCGCTACCCGGTGGACTGGTGCTCGGTGTACCGACCAACGCCAAGGCCCTCAAGGCGATGAAGGGACTCTCGTGGAGTTCGCGGTGGTCCGCGTGGCGCGACGAACACGCGCCGCGCAAGTTCAAAGTGACCGACGACGTGAGTATCGGGGCAATCTTGCGCGCCAAACTCGGCAGTGAGTTGACCTACCAATTGATCGAGCCCATGGTCGGCGGCATCCAGGCCGGACGCGTGGACGAGCTCTCCGCAGCGGCCGTGTTCCCCGCCCTCTTCGAGGCCGCCCAGCGTGGAGGCTCGCTCATGAAGTCATTGCGTAGCGGTGCCGGCGCACCGAGTGGGCCGAGCGCCGAACGAGTCCTCGGCCCTCTCTTCATGTCGCTCACCAGTGGCGTGGGTTCGCTCGCGAGCGAACTCGAACGACAATTGCGCGAGCGCGGTGTCGTGATCCGCACCGCGACGTCGGCGACCGCACTACGGCCCTCACCTTCGGGAACCTATCCCTGGGAGGTCGATACGGCTGACACCTCAACGGGAGCCAGCGCCGTGATCCTCGCCACCCCGGCCCCCACCGCCGGGCGACTGACCGCCCACCTCAACGATCACCTCGCGGAGCTCTCGAGCATCAACAGTGCGGGGGCGGCCATGATCACTTTCGTCGTTGACGCGAGTGCCACCGAGTTGCCCGCAACGGGCACCGGTGTGCTCATTCCACGCGGTACCGAGTGGGACCACGACCTCATT
>VFSW01012870.1_pt1 | contig 11648 bp, 9 predicted proteins | sample 5358111 | NCBI WGS metagenome assembly VFSW01 (sample SAMN11554181, study PRJNA540505) | mine drainage metagenome | isolation source: sediment from site ElyBrook_90M | place: USA: Ely Copper Mine, Vershire, VT | collected 2017 | reverse complement strand
CAGAGAACGGTCTACGCGGCGACGATCGTGGCGGTACTGTCCCTGGTCGCGGGGTTCGCGATCGCGAACATCACCACCTTCAACTTGAACCCGACGAGCCAGGGGTCCGGCTCGGCCAACACGGCGACGACGCAATACACGTGTGCGTCGACCTGCCTCCAGTCCACCCTCACGACGGGAAGCACTTCGGCCGTGACGTGCGCCAACGCCCCGTCCGCCACTTCGGTGACCGGTACGAGTCCGACCTACACCATCACGCTGACCGTAGCGTCGTCCGGAACGACGTGCAAGGGCGGCGATTTCGCCGAGGAGTTTTCGTTCATCTCGAGCTTCAGCGCGAGCGCCCCACCGACCTGTTTCAGCACGACCTGCAGCGACGACTTTCTGGTCAGCAACGTGATCGGCGGGAGCGCGAGCAACGCGGAAGTGGGAACCGCGTCGTTCACCGAGAATGCCATCGCGCCCACCGGCACCGTGACGATCGACGTCAACCTCGTGGTCGACTACGGAACCAGCGCCAACCCGGGCATCACCTCGATCAGCCTGGTGGCCAACGGGAACTACTGAGAGAGAAGGGAAGGGCCCCTTCCGGTCCCCGCTCGGGGGCCGAAGGGGCCAGGAGACGACCGGGTAGGGCGGCGAACGGCCGGCTGCGCCACGTTTGTCGCCGTCGGGACCGGGGCGAACGAGTTTCGCTCCGGGCCCCGAATTTTTTTCTATCGGCTCGGGTAAGGTCTTCGGCCGAGCCGCTCTCGGGCTGGGGGGTCCGGCGAGCGGCCCGCTCATGACGAAGATCCGTACCCTGGCGACGCACGAGGTCGTCCGCCGGGTCTATCCCCGAACGCCTCGGGAAGGGAGCGAGGTCGGCCTCGCCGTCGGCACGGCGATCGATCACGCCTTGAGCCGATTCGGGCACGAGTTCCGCACCGGGCGACGCCCGACGGCGAGCGCCATGCGAGCGCTCGCCGGATCGGTCCTGGACGAGGAGCTCGAGGCGCTCGCGGCCGAGATCGGCGCGGAGGAGCGGGCCGTCGTTCTCTCCCAGATCGAGGGAGTCCTCGTCGCGTTCCGACGCAGCGAGCTCTTCGGGCTCGCCCGGCCCCGCACGCGGCTGATCGCGATCGGGACCGAGGTGGGGATCTACGCCCAACCCGACTACTGGGACGGGAGGGGACGGTTCTTCGAGATGAAGAGCTACCGGGCGATCCCCCCACCGCCCGACGTCGCGCTCCAATTGAGGCTCTTTCAGCTCGCCTTTCCCGGCTTCGAGGCGGCCCTCGTTTGCATCGACCGCCACCGCGCGCCGGTCGAGACCACGTCGCTCGTGGTGCCGCCCCCCACTTCCGAGGAGGCGGAGGCGACCCTGCGCTTGGCGTACGACCTCGGTCGGGAGCACGGCCAGGAGAAGGTCCTCGAGTACCTCGACGCACCCACCGTGCGATATTCGGTGCCGACCGCCTCCTCGGGCCCATGAAGGGGGAACTCGCCCGAGCGGGGTGACGGAAGGCCCCGCCGGGTCGGCGCTCGGAGTCGCCGACGTCGCGCAGCGCTCTCGGTCGCATCCTCCGAGGTCGAGCGGGTCGTCCGACCGCCCAACGCGAGGGGAGCGGGCGGCGAGGCCCGTCGGCCGCCGCCGACGGGCCGGGGCGTGCCAACATAAGGAGCCGAAGCTCACGGCCCGCCGAGCACGCGCGTGGCCGAACCGACGTCTCGCCCGAACTCCCGAACGCTTCTCGCCCTCAGCTCGCTCGCCCACTTCGTCAACGACGGGACGACGTTCTTCGTGCCGGTCCTCGCCGCGCTGATGATCCCGCTCCGGGGGTTCTCTCCGCTCGAGGTCACGGTCTTCTTCGTCCTCTATTACGTCAGCGCCTCGCTCCTCGGGCTCTACATCGGCTGGTGGTCCGACCGACACGGGCGCGCCGTTTCGCTCATGGGCCTCGGAGTCGGACTGCTCGGCGGGGGCCTCTTCACGTTCTTCCTGGTGCTCTCGGGGTTCCTCCCGGGCCCTCTCGAGTACCCCGTGGCGCTGCTCGCGGGCGTGCTCACCGGGTTCGCGACCTCGTTCTACCACCCCCTCGGTGCTTCGCTGCTGCAGCGGTCGTTCGAACCGTCGGAGCGAGGCACGGCCCTCGGGATCAACGGGGCGATGGGGAGCCTCGGACGGGCCCTGTTCCCGTTCCTCTTCTTCCTCGTAACGCTCGCGCTCGTCACCACGGATTCGATCCTTCTGTTCGTCGCGGTGGCGCTCGTCTCCGCCGTCGTGATCGCCTGGGGGACGCGCTCGGTCGTCGCTCGCGCGAGCGACGCCCGAGGTCCCTCGAGCGGCCGTGCCCGCGACGCGACGACGGGAGGGATCGTTCGGTTGACGGCCGTCGCGTTCGTCCGATCGGTGGCGCTCCAGGGAGTGGCGGTGTGGATCCCGACCTACCTCACCGTGGCCCGGAACGTTCCGGCGAGCGGTCAGCTCGGCCTCGCGGTCACGACGATGTATGTCGGGGGGATCCTGGGCCAGCCGCTCTTCGGCCTCGCTGCGGACCGGACCGATCGACGGATCCTGATCGGGGGCAGTTCGGCGGGCGCGGCGCTCGCGACGCTCGGATACCTCTTTTCGACCGGCGGAGTCGCCGACCTCCTTCTGTTCACGATCGGATTCTTCACGTTCAGTGCGTTCCCGCTGCTGATGACGCTCTCGGCGGATTACGTGCCGAGCGGTTCCTCGTCGCTCGCGAACGCCCTCGTCTTCGGCCTGGGGGCCGGAGGCGGGGGCGTCGTCGGTCCCCTGGTGGTCGGGGCGATCGCATCGGGAGGATACCACCTCCTGTCGACGGGCCTCGAAGTCATGGCCGGGCTCGGCCTCGTGGCCGCCGTCTGTGTGGTGTTCCTGCCGCAGGGCGGTCGGGGACGGCCGCGCAGCCTCTTCGGGTAGCGCCTCGCGAATGGCCCGACGCTCGGACGGGATCCGGGTCGAGGGTGGTGCCGGGCCAGAGCGTACGGACCCGTGCGAAACTGCCTCTGGACGAAACCAAGGTTTATCCCCTTCCGCAAACGTTTCACCGACGATCCCCCATGGCGACCTCACTTCCCCCGTCCGAGTCGGGCCTCCCGAACCCGTCCAGCGTCCCCGCCGTGCCACCGCCGGCGACGGCGCGCCGACCGAACCGACTCCCGCTCTACGTCGCCGTCGGGGCGGTCGCCGTCGTCCTCCTCCTCCTGCTCCTCCTGGTCGCGGCGCCGATGCTCACGGGCTCCGGCAAGGGAGGCTCGTCGACCGTCGAGATGACGTACGCCCACGCCAAGCCGATCGCGGACAACGCGATGGCGAACTTCCAGGGCGGCGGCTGGGCCGCGGTCCTCGCGAGCGGGGTCGCCCCCGAGAACTCGACCGTCTTGCCGCGCAACTTGACCTCGGTCTCCTCGTCGACCAACTGCAGCCTCAATCTGAGCGCCGGGGCGCCGGCCAACCTCACCGTCCCCGCGTTCAACGGTACCCGCACCTCGGGCGTCGCCCCGCTCTGGTTTTTCATCTACAAGAACGTCGCCGGATTGGCGGCGATCGTCGTGGTCCTCAACGGCCAGGCGACCGTTCTCGGCACGATCTCGGGAGGGGTGTGCGCGTCCATCTTCGCCTTCCTCTCCCCCATTCCGTCCAACGTCATCGACAGCTCGCAGGTGGCCGCCGCCGTGTCGGGAGCGGCCGCAACGTTCCTCGCCAGCTACCCGAACGCTTCGACGGACTACGCCCTCCTCGGAGGGCTCAACTTCGGCGTCCTCTCGCGCGCCTCGCAGTGGTCGGTGCTCTACACGACCTGCCCGCTGGCCTCCTCGGGCTCGAACGGCGTCGGGGCGCAGTTCAACGCGACCGTCAATGCGACCACCGGTCAGGTGATCTCGACCCAGACGACCACCGGCGTCTCCTGCAGCTCGAGCTCGGGGACCCCACTCGGCAGCGCGCTCGCCTTCGGACCGGCGTCGTCCACGATCAGCCCGCCGTACACGAACGTTACCTATCCCGTCTCCTCTGCGTCGGGCGGCGTCAGCTGGTCGGACTTCACGGCTTCGCTCCGGACCTCGACCGGCGTGTCGGTCCCGTCGGGCTGGCTCCTGCTCGCCCAGACCTCGGCGGGAGCGACGATCGCAACGTTCGACCCGACCTTCGGCGCGTGGTCCGGGGCTTCGGCCGCGGCGATCTCGACCGTGGACCAGATCGTCTTGACATCGACGAACGCTACGGCCGGCGACCTCCTCACCTTGACCGGAGTCGGCTCCTATTCGGGGACCATCCTCCTCTTTGTTCCCTAAGGAGTCGCGCCCCACGAACGGACGCCTCCCGCGCGCGTGCGGTGAGGGCGGAGGGTGGAGTTCCCGTCCCCGGGGAACTCGTGACGTTCCCGACGGGTCGTGGCCCTCTGTTCGTCGGTCACCCTGAACCCGTCCGGATACCGTCCCTTGTCGATCTCCGCCCGAGCCCTCAGGCCCGCCTTCGAAGTGGTCGCCCCGATCCGGCTCACGATCACCGCGAGGCTCGCCAGCGGCTTCCCCCGCCCGTTCATCGGGATGTGCGAGACGAGCCGGTGCTCGATCTTGTTCCACTTGCTCGTCCCGGGCGGGAAAGGACAGATGGTGAGGGTGAGCCCGGTGCGGTCGGCGAGTCGCCGGAGTTCCCAGCAAAGTGTTCGGGGACGGGTGGCTCATCGAAGGCGTCTGGGCACGCCCCCCCGACGACGGAATCCCCTTTGTCGGAGTCTTTAAGATAATACGTGTAATACAAGTCACAGATGGCCCCCGAGGTCGTCTACAGTGCCCATGCGCGCCAACGGATGGTTCTGCGAGGGATCTCGAGGAACGAAGTGGAATCCGCGATCCGGCTGGGTTCAAAGACGCGTCAGGGAAACCGGGTGGTCTCAACCTATCAGTACTTCGCCGTCGTCTATGCTGTGCGAAGGGGTCGACTTTTCGTGATTACGATCAAACCGAGGTGGTAACGATGGCAGAACGCTGTCCTGTTTGTGGTAAGGGGTACCTTCGGCCGGCAACCGTTCACGAAGCGATGTTCGGCATCGATCTCGGAGACTACGATGGCGAGGTTTGCGACGATTGCGGCGAGTCGTTTCTGAGCGCGAAGAGCATGGATCAGGTGGAGGAACGCGCGAAGGCACTGGGGTTGTGGGGTTTGGCGACCAAGGTCAAAGTCGTCCGCTCCGGGAATTCGCTTGTCGTACGAATCCCCGCCTCCCTCGCTCGTTACCTGAAGCTCAAGAGCGGACAGGAAGTGCTCGTTGCGCCCGACAAAGAGCGACGGCTGGTGCTCGAGCTTGCCTGACCGATTCCGTTGTGCACGTGAGCTGGGCTTCCCCATCGTCCGGTCGGGGGTACCTTGTTCTCTCGCGACGGAGGCAACTCACCCTACCCTAGGAGCGTGTGCGATCGGACATGCACGCTCCGTGGCTCTCCCTACTGTCGTGGCGTTGCCTGACGAGCGGCCGGATCCACTCCATCGAGATTCGACGGGATGGCGCGAGAGGATGCGAAGGTCCCTGCACGAACGGCGATCCCGGCCTCTCTTTTCGGAAGAGTGTGTTTGACATCGCTGGTCTTCGGCATTCCCTTTCGAAAGGGAGGGTGGCCGTTCGCCGGAGGGTTCGTAGGGCTCGCGCCTGAATGACTGACTCCTCCCGCGCGCGTGCGGTGAGCGCGGAGGGTGGAGTTCCCGCCCCCGGGGAACTCCTGACGTTCCCGACGGATCGTGGCCCCCTGTCCCGGTCGATCGGGGGCTGAGTCGCGGTCGAACGAGCGTCGGGGTCGGAACCCCTTCATAGCCCCGGCGGGTGGGCTCCCTCGGCATGCCGGAGGGATCGTCCGCTCGCTGGTGGGGCTGGGGGAGCGCGTCGGTCCGATACGACGCCGAGCGAGCCGAACGGGTCGTTCGCTACCTCCGTTCGCGGCTCGGACCGGAGGGTCCGGCGTTCGCGGATCCGGTGGCCCCTCCGCGGTCCGACGAGGTCGATACCCCGCGCCTCGACACCGCCGACCTCGAAGCGCTTCGCTCGGTGGTCGGAACGACGGGCGTCTCGGTCGACTCCGTAGAAAGGGTCCGGCATTCGTTCGGGCGGTCGCTCGTCGACGAGATCGCCCTGCGGAGCCGCTCGTTCCGCCCGTTGGCGGACGCTGTGGTGACCCCGTCGGACCCACCGCAGGTCGAACGGATCCTCCGCGTCGCCGGCGCCCGGGACCTCGCTCTCGTGCCCTGGGGCGCGGGATCGAGCGTGGTCGGTGGCGTCCGAGCGGACGCCGGGAGCCACCGTGCGGTCGTCGCGCTTTCCCTTGAGAGGCTCGACCGGCTCGTCGCGCTCGAACCGATCGATCGCCTGGCGACGTTCGAGGCCGGAATCCGCGGCCCCGAGCTCGAGTCGGCGCTGCGCGACCGCGGATTCACCCTCGGGCATTTCCCCCAATCGTTCGAGCATTCCACGCTCGGCGGGTGGGTCGTGACCCGGGCCTCCGGCCAGGCGTCGACCCGGTACGGCACCGCGGTCGACCGGGTCGTCGGAGCGACCCTCGTCACCCCGCGCGGTGTTCTGCGGTTCCGACGCCCGGTCCACGAGGCCAGCGGACCGGGGGCCTTCGGGCTCTTGCCGGGGAGCGAGGGGATCTTCGGCGTCCTCACCGAGGTTACCGTCCACGTCGAACCGGTGCCGGCCTCGACCGAGTTCCGGGCCGCGCTCCTGCCCGACTGGGACTCCGCCCTCGCCACGGTCCGCGCCCTCGCGACCGCCGCCGTACTCCCCTCGGTGCTGCGGGTCTCCGACCCGGAGGAGACCGAACTCACCCTCGCGGCCCGTTCGCCGGCGTCGGGCCCGGGCGGGCGAGTGAAGGACCGCATCGGGGACGCGTGGGTGCGCCGGCGGCGCGTCGCGGGCGACGGGCCGTCGCTCCTCGTGGTCAGTTATGACGGGGACGCGGTGACGGTCGGCCGCGGACTCGCCCTCTTCCGCGACGCCCTCCGCACGGTCGGTGGGCTCTCGGCCGGCGCGGCGGCGGGCGACGAGTGGCATCGCGACCGATTCCAGCTCCCGTATCTTCGCGAGGCCCTGCTCTCCGCCGGGTGGCTCGTCGAGCCCGTCGAGACCGGAACGACCTGGTCCCGGCTGGCGGCGCTGCGCGTCGCGCTCCGCACCGCCGTCCAACGGGCCAGCGAGTCGCTGGGAATCCGGATCCTGGTCGGCTGCCACGCGTCGCACCCCGAGCCGAGCGGAGCATCGCTCTACGCGACCGTCCTCTTTCCGAGCCAGGGACCCTCGTCGATCGGGGTCTGGAACGAGATCAAGAAGCGGGTCACCGAATCGATCGTGACCGCCGGCGGCTCGATCAGCCACCATCACGGGGTCGGCGTCGACCACCGCCCGTGGGTCGAACGCGGGCGTTCGTCGCTCGAACTCTCGCTCCTCGAGATGGCGAAGCGCGAACTCGACCCGGACGACCTCTTGAACCCCGGGAAGACCCTCGGCGCCGCCGGGCTCCGCGGACGGTCCGGGGAATGATGGCCGGAACCGACGACGCGGCGACCCGTCGCGAGGACCCGACCGGTCGGGCTTCTCGCCTCCAGCGCCTCACGAGCGGGCGGTGGGACCTCGTCGTCGTCGGCGGTGGGATCACCGGCGCGGCGGTCCTCCACGAAGCGACGCGACGCGGACTGCGCGCCGCGCTCGCGGAACGGGACGATTTCGCTTCGGGAACCTCGAGCGGGTCGTCGAAGATGCTGCACGGCGGCCTCCGCTATCTCGCCTACGGGAAGGTCCGGCTCGTCCGGACCGCGGTGCACGAACGCGACCGACTGCTCGCCGAGCTCGGGCCCGCGGCGGTGCCGACCCGCTTGGTCGTCCCGCTGCCGAACGCGCTCGGCGGAAGGCTCCTCCTCCGGGGCGGGACGTGGCTCTACTCCGCGTTCTCGAGCGGTCCACCGCTCGGCGTGCGCCGTCGGCTCTCGAACGAGGAGCTCGCGCGGGCCGTTCCCGGCCTCGACGTGCGGGCGTTCCACGGGGCGGTCGAGGTCGGGGAGGCGGTCGTCGACGACGCGGGGCTCGTCCTCCGCCGCCTCCGGTCCGCCGAGGTGGCGGGAGCGGTAGCGGTCAATCGGCTCTCCGCCACGTCGGTCGCCGCGATCGGCGCAGGACGGGTCGAGCTCCGCGTCTCCGACGGCCCGACCGGGCGCGCGACCCGGGTCGTCGCCTCCCGGGCGGTCAACGCGGCGGGCATCTGGGCGACGTCGTGGGGCGGGTCGGCCGGGATCCCCTCGCTCCGGTTTTCGCGGGGCGTTCACCTCGTCTTCGCCCGGTCGGCGTGGCCGATCGCCTCGGGCGTCGTCCTTCCGGCCGTCGACCACCGGTGGGTCTTCGTCCTGCCGTACGGCGCCTTCGTCCTCGTCGGCACCACCGACGTGGAGGAGCCGGGAGTCCCCTCCGACGTGCACGTTCACGCCGAGGACGTGCGGTACCTCTGGAACGTGTTGCGGAACGCCTTCCCGAACCTGGGGTTGGGGCCGAACGACGTCGTCGACGCCTACGCCGGGGTCCGGGCCCTTTGGGGGGATCCGGCGAAACCGGTGACGGCGGTCGCCCGCGACGAGATGATCGCCCGCGGCCCGGGGCCGATGTGGACGATCGTCGGCGGCAAGCTCACGACCCACCGCGCGATGGCCCGAAGGCTCCTCGACGCCATGGGGGTCCCCGACCGACCGAGCGAGACGCGCCGGCCGTCGGACCGCGCCCCTTCCCGCCCGAGGGGAGGCGGAACCCCCGTCCCGGGCGCGGAGCTTCTCTACCGATGGGCCCCGGACGACGCGCCCGCCTCGAAGGCCATCGCCGAGTACGTCTCGGACGCGGTCCGCACGACCCAGCCGGTGTCGCTCGGCGACCTCATCGACCGGCGGTTCCACGCCCTCCACCGGCTCTCGCCCCGATTCGCCGAGGTCGCGAGCCGCGTCGCCGACGAAGCGGCGGCGGCGCTCGGCTGGTCCGACGAAGATCGGAGGCACGAGCTCGACGCGGTACGGGCCGACACCGCCCGATCGACCCGGGGAGTTCGCGCCGAGTGATCGAAGAACGCACGGCCGCGCCGCGGAAGCTTTCGGGGTCCCGCGCGGTCTTCGTGTACAACCCCGTCGCGGGCTCCTCGGGAAGCGGCCGGGCCCCCGAGGAGATCGAGCGACTCGCGCGGACCACGTTCGCCGAGTGCGTCCGGGTCGACACGGCGCGACGCGGCCACGAGGCGGAGATCGGCGAGCGGCTCGCGCGGGACCCTCCCGACTACGTGCTCGTCGGCGGAGGGGACGGGACGTTGAGCGGGCTCATCGACGGCTGGATGCGGCGCCGGTCGGCCCCGCCACGGGATCCCGTCTTCGTGCCCCTGCGTCTCGGTTCCGGCTCCGATTTCGCTCGCGGGCTGGGGGTCCCCGCCGACCCGTCCCTCGCCTTCGAGCATCTCGCCCGGACGCCGGTCTCGCCGATCGATGTCGGTCGCATCACGTTCGCGAATTCGGGCGGGCGAGATCGCTACTGGGTCAACCAGTCGTACGTCGGGCTCGGCGCGGCCGTCGTGGCGCGGGTGAACCGCCGGTCCGGGGCTCGCGGCCAGGGAGCGTACGTGAGGTCCACGGTGCGGGAGGTGATCGGCTGGCGTCCCGTCGGCGTGGAGATCGCTGGGTTCGACGGGGCGCCCGGGATCGTCGAGATCACGAACCTTCTCCTCACGAACGGTCGGTACTCGGGGTCGGGGATGCTCACGTCCCCGCACGCGGACCCTACGGACGGCCGTTGGGAGGTCCTCGCGGTCGGGCGGATCCCGCGGCGGCGCCTCCTGCGCGAGCTCGGCCGCTTCCGGACGGGCGAGCACCTCGGCCGCCCGGGCGTCTCCCTCTGGTCGGCAACGACGGTCGAGCTTCGAGCCGTCGACCCTCCGGCGACGGTCCTGGTCGAGGCTGACGGCGACGTGGTGGGAGCGCTGCCCGCGCGCTACGAGCTCATCGCGGGCGCGGTCCGAATGCCGTTCCTCCGCCCCCGATAGCGGACTCCGTTCGGTGGCGGGGTCGCCCCACCGACGCGTACGGTCGGCGGTCAGGGAAGTGCCGGGCCGAGAAGGTTCGCATCGACCGAGGCGAGGTTCGTCCGCCCCGCGAGCGCCATCGACGTGGCGAGCTCGACGCCGAGCAGCGAGAAGTAGTGGGCGACGCCGGCCTCCCCGCCGGCCGCGAGGGCCCAGAGGACCGGCCGGCCGAGCCCGACCGCCCGAGCCCCCATCGCGAGAGCGACGAGGATGTCGCTGCCGCGACGGACGCCGCCGTCGAGGTAGACTTCGGTGCCGCCCCCCACCGAGGCGACGACCTCGGCGAGCGCGTCGAGCGCCGCCGGGCTCCCGTCGAGCTGGCGGCCCCCGTGGTTCGAGACCACGACGCCCCGAGCGCCGTGGTCGACGGCACGTCGAGCGTCCGCACCGGTCAGGATCCCCTTGACGACGATCGGGAGACGGGTCGCCTCGCGCAGCGCGTCGAGGACTTCCCACGTCGCTCCGGCGTCCGAACGCAAGCGGTACTCCCCGCCCTGGAGCTGGGGGGCGCGCGACGGGGGCACGATGTCGGCCCCGTTGCCGACCGGGACGCTCGCGTCGATCGCGAACCCGCCCCTCGCCTGCCGGTCGCGGCTCCCGAGGACCGGCACGTCGGCCGTCAGGACGATCGCGGCGTAGCCGGCCCGCTCCGCCCGCTCGACGAGGCTCCTCGAGACCGCGAAGTCGGGCTGGAGGTAGAGCTGGAACCACCGCAGGCCGTCCCCCGAAGCGGCGGCGATCTCCTCGAGCGAACGAGACGAGAGGGTCGAGAACGCTCCCAGGATCCCGGCGTCGCGGGCCGCCCGGGCGACCCCCACCTCGCCGTCGGGGTGGACGATCCCCTGATAGGCCGGGGGCGCGACGAAGAACGGCGCGCGGCCGCGCCGGCCGACGACGGTCGTCGACAGGTCGAGGGCCGTCACGTCCACCAGGACGCGCGGCTTGAGGCTGTGCCGACGGAACGCGGCGAGGTTCGCGGCCAGCGTCCGCTCGTCGCCGGACCCGCCTTGGATGTACGCCCAGACGTGGTCGAGCGCGCGACGCGAAGCGCTCTCCTCGAGGTCGCTGAGCGTGCGGAACCCGTACGCGAGCTGATCGTCCACGGTGGTCCAGGGGCAGGGGACCGACCGGTCACCCGGATTTGAAAGCTTCGATGATCCCGCCCCGCCCGTCCGAGGGCCGGGGCCGCTGAGATTGCGAGCCCGACGTCGAGGACGGCGAGCCCCGACCGAGCCGAACGGGCGCTCCTCCGGCACGCGCGCGGCGGCCCCTCCGGAAGCGGGGCGACGCGCCGAGAGCCTTCGAGGATACTTTCATAAAGGTAGAGCGCGCGTTTGAGTGGCGGTGACCGCGCTTAGCCCCCCGCTCGAACCGAGCCGGTTCTCCCGTTGGAGACTCCCCGAAGTCCCGTCGCCCGACACCTCCGAGGGCCGCCTCGTCATGCTCGGAGTGGTCGTGGCGACGGTTTACGCCCTCCTACTGCTCGGCTACAACACCGCCCTCGCCGACCGGGCGGGCGCGGTCGGACCCGTCCTGCGGATGCGCCG
>VFSW01012869.1_pt1 | contig 11650 bp, 10 predicted proteins | sample 5358111 | NCBI WGS metagenome assembly VFSW01 (sample SAMN11554181, study PRJNA540505) | mine drainage metagenome | isolation source: sediment from site ElyBrook_90M | place: USA: Ely Copper Mine, Vershire, VT | collected 2017 | reverse complement strand
TGACGAAGTAGCGGGCGCTGGCTCCGACGACGGCGCCAAGTGCGATCCAGAGATAACTCACGACGGAGTCCTCCTGCAAAAGTTCTGTAGGAGTTATCAGCCCGAAGGGCGGTTAACGGCGAACTCCATCGCCTGCGCAACAGTATAACGCCAAGGCCCGTGCCCGGCTAGAAGGCTCCCAGCCAGCGGATGGGGAAACGGCTGCCGAGGGCATTCACCATGCGCTCGTCGGCAGTAACGAGCTCCGTTTTGGTCGCCAGAGCGAGCGCGACATAGAGGCCATCGTAAAAACTGCAGTTGCAACTCACCGCGATTTGCAATGCTTGACCCAACAATTCGGAGGTGGGAAGGACATGGATGGCAAGAGCAGTGAACTGTCGCACGGAATTTTCGGCTTCCGTCGGGCCGATCCGGTTGCGCTGCACGGCTTTCCAAAGGGCATTGCCGATTTCGGCCTCGATAAAGTTTGGCGCCAATAGCTGCAACTCGCGTTTCACATGCCTTTCGAGGAGACGATTCGCTTGTTCGAGGAGTCCTTCGCCAGCCGCGGGCAAGAGCCACTTGACTGCCACACAGGCGTCCACCAAGCAGGTCGTCACCGTGCGCGATCCTCGCGGATCATTTCTTCTGCGCTTTGAAACGGCCCCGGGCCGGGAGGAGTGGAGGCTTGCAAGCGCTTGAGATCTTCAAAGGCTCGCATTCGACGCCGCAACTCGGCCGGGGTTGGGACGAACTGCTGCAGAAGTTCAATCACCTCGGCGGCAATGGAGGAGCGGCGCTTGCGGGCGCGGGCGCGCAGGGCCTCGTAGAGGTCCTTGGGGACGTTTTCCACGTATAGGGTAGGCATAGGGATAATCTAGCATAGCCATAGGCTATATGGTGTTTGGAATTTGGAAGAACTGGTGGGATATTAGAGCAAGAGGCAATCCGCGCCGCTTCAGATGCTTAACGTCGATCCAAAAGGGCCGTTATACAGAGGCGCAGCTGCCTTGGCCGCTCTTTGCATGATCGGATTCGGGCTGCGTCCGATCCTGTCGAGCGGTGACCTTAACTATCAAAATTGGTTTGGAGGTCTCGTATCCGCACCCCTAGCAATCGTGTGCGGAATATTTCTTCTTTTCGCAGCTCTATTCAATCCGCAGTGGTTGCAGCCCACTCGGAAGAACGACAATTCAAAATAGCCCGCTGCCACCCGCTCTTCCTTGACACCCCGTTTTTAGCCCTTTATTCTTAGATATTGCTCCCTGAGAGACTTTCGTCTCTGTGCGCACTTCCGCGGGCCTTTGCGGTAATTTGAGTGGGGGCGGCGGAGGTTCCACGTTCCAATGTTCATCGAACTGAAGGATCTGGAGATTAATCCTGTCGATTTCCGGGAGGAGTTTGGCCCCGGTGTGATCGATCTCGGTGAGGAAGTCCGGCAGCGGTCGCCGCTGCGCGCCGAGGGCCAGGCGGATCTGGTCGAAGAGCATCACGGCAAGCACAAGGTGGTGCAGGACATCCGGGTGAAGGGCAAGCTGGACACGAGCCTGGAAGTGCCTTGTGCGCGGTGTCTCGAACCGGTGGTACACGCGGTAGAGCGCAGCTTCGATCTGCTGTACCGGCCGCTGGGAGTTGATTCGGGCCACGAAGAGCTTTCGGTCACCGATGCCGAGGCGGAGATCGGGTACTACGAAGGCGAAGGGTTGTTGCTGGAAGACGCGCTGCGGGAGCAGGTGCTTCTGGCGCTGCCGTTGAAGACGATTTGCCGCGAGGATTGCAAAGGGTTGTGTCCGCATTGCGGCAAGAATTTGAATGAAGTGCACTGCTCGTGCGTGGATGAAGTAGAAGATCCGCGATGGGCGGCGCTGAAGGAAATACGCAGCAAGCTGAATCAGTGAGAATCGGCTCTCAGCCATCAGCCATCACCCGTCAGGTAAACATGGTTTTTCCTGAGGACTGATGGCTGATGGCTGACGGCAAAAAAGGAACAACATGCCTAATCCAAAGCGTCGACATTCACAGAAGCGCACCGCTACGCGGCGTGCGCATGACTCGCTCTCGAAGCACTCGCTGTCGGAGTGTCCGAATTGCCACGAGCAGAAGATGCCGCATCGCGCCTGCCCGAAGTGCGGGACTTACAAGGGACGTGAAGTTCTAGCGGTTGAAGAGAAGTCCTAAGCTCCTTCTTTCTTCATCATCCATGCCTAGCGTAATCGCACTTGATGCGATGGGGTCCGACAAGGCGCCGAAGCCGGAGATTGAAGGCGCGCTGCAAGCGGCGCGCCATCACGGCGTGCGGGTGCTGCTGGTTGGGCCGGAAGACCGGCTGAAAGCCGAACTGGCGCGCTATCCTGGCGCGCGGCGGCTGCCCGTCGAGGTAGTTCACGCCAGCGAAGTCATCACCATGGACGACAAAGTGGACGCGATTCGCGGCAAACGCGATTCGTCGATCCGCGTCGGACTGCGGTTGGTGCGCGAAGGGCAGGCTGCGGGATTCGTGACGGCAGGCAACACGGGCGCCGCCATGGCTGCGGCTAAGGTGGTGCTGGGCGCGCTGCCGGGGGTGGATCGTCCGGCGCTGGCAGCGGCATTCCCAACTGTGTTAAACGCGGCGGCCGTTCTGCTCGACGTCGGCGCCAATGTCGATTGCACTCCCACGAATCTCGAACAGTTCGCGGTGATGGGGGAGATTTACTACCGGTCGATTTTTGGCATGAAGCATCCCCGGGTCGGGTTGCTTTCGATCGGAGAAGAGGAAGGCAAGGGCAACGACCTGACGCGCGAGGCATTCCAGTTGCTCAAGCGGCTTCCGATCAATTTTATCGGCAACGTGGAAGGGCGCGACTTGTACAACGGCCACGTGGACGTGATCGTGGCCGACGGATTTGTCGGCAATGTTGCATTGAAGACTTCGGAAGGCGTGGCTCGGCTGGTGCGCACCGTGCTGAAAGAAACCTTGAAGGCGACCATTACGCGGCAGGTAGGTGCAATGCTTTCGCGCAACGCGTTTTCCGATTTCAAGAAGCGGCTGGATCATACCGAGTATGGCGGCGCACCGCTGCTGGGGATCAAAGGTGTCTGCATCATCACGCACGGATCGTCGAATACCAATGCCATCAAAAATGCGGTGCGCGTCGCGGCGGAGTTCGCCGAGGGCAAAGTGAACGAGGCTATCGAGCGGGAGTTGGCGCAGCTGAGCGCGGTGGTAACGACGTAGGTGAGGTCAGATTGCAGAGTTAGACACCCATCGTGTAAAGGCACCGGCGATCAGGGGGTTTTACTTCTGCAATCTGACCTTCGACCTCATTCTTAATATGACAAACACTTCTCGAATCGCTTTCCTCTTTCCAGGACAGGGCTCGCAAGCGGTTGGCATGGGCAAAGAGCTGGCGGATCACTACCCGGTGGCGCGTCGGACTTTTGAAGAGGCCGATGAGGCGCTGGGCTACAAGCTGTCGGCGCTTTGCTTTGAAGGTCCGGAAGAAAACCTGAGACTAACGGAGGTCACGCAGCCGGCGATTCTGACGGCGTCCGTGGCGGCGTGGCGGGTGCTGAACGAAAAGGGCATCCAGCCGGCTTTCGTCGCCGGGCACAGTCTGGGCGAGTATTCGGCGCACGTTGCCGCGGGAACGCTGGCGTTTGCCGATGCGGTGCGGACGGTGCGCAATCGCGGCAAGTACATGCAGGAAGCGGTGCCGGTGGGCGTCGGGGCGATGGCGGCGATTCTCGGGATGCCGCTCGACAAGGTCAGCGAGATAGCCCGAGATGCGGCGCAGGGAGAAGTCTGCGAAGCGGCGAATATCAATTCGCCGGAGCAGATTGTGCTCTCGGGAAATGCGGGCGCGGTGGAGCGGGCGATTCAACTGGCCACGGAACGGGGCGCCAAGAAGGCCGTCAGTCTTCCGGTCAGCGCACCTTTCCATTGCGCGCTGATGCAGCCGGCGCAGGATCGTCTGGCGGCGGACCTGCATGCGCTGAACTTTCAGAATCCGTCGTGTCCGGTGGTTTGCAATGTCGATGCCGCGGTGGTCACTTCCGCGGATGCTTCGCGGGAAGCCCTGATTCGTCAGGTGACGGGAGCGGTGAAGTGGGAGCCGTCGGTACGGACGCTGATCGAAAAGGGAGTCAGCCTTTTTATTGAAGGTGGTCCAGGGAAAGTTTTGTGGGGACTGATGCGGCAGATTCACCGGTCGAAGACATGCTTGCCGGTGGGGGATGAGGCGTCACTGTCGAAGGCGTTGGGGCAACTGGGGAGTGCGTAGCGTCAGGGATACACTTTCGATAACACCCCCGACCTGCCAATTGTCACAATGTATGGCGGGGAGTTTCTTGCTACGAAATTTTGGACCTTCGGCATCGCAAGAATGTAGATAGCAGCCATCTCTTGGGCTTGGATACTACCAGCCGTCAGGGTGAATACACGTGCTTTTGTGGCGCTAACGGCAGCAAGCTCCGATGCACGGTACCGAATCCTTTTGTCCTTGGTTAACACAATCCACCCGCGGCGACTAACGTCCGATAGCCACACGTTGTCTGGTGCGTCAGGCGGGAAATGATCGTCGTGGACTTCTACACTGTGACCGGCGTTCCGCAGAGCAGAAGCTATGATCTGCTTGCCAAGCGAGCGGTCGATGAAAAGGACTAGTTGCTCAGGCGGCTTCAAGTTCTAATTCGCACCTGATCGCTTCTTCGATGTCCAGGTCCGAACGACCGTAGTCAGCGGATAGCTGGCAGACGGATTCTCCAGCCTTGTACCTCTCTGCAACAATCGCGGTGGAAATTCCAGTACCAGTCAGTACAGGCTTCCCAAAGGAGATAAAGGGGTCGATCACCACAGACCTTGGCTCGTCCGGAGCCCGTTTTCTGGTAAAGGGATACAAGCGCAACGCGACGCCCTTGGCGTCTCTTTCGACCCGTTTCAAATATGTCTCGAGAAGTTCTTTCATCCCCAACTGCCCAGCTCGGCTCGCATTGATCAGCTGTCCATACTTTTGTACAAAGACATCAAGTCCGTCAGTGGTAAATCTCTCTTCCGCCAACGGATGCTCGGAACCAAACTCTTTCCGCAAATAGTCCAAAGCAACGCGGATCTTGTCTAGAGGCACTTGATGATCGCGGCGTAAAGCATCTAGGACGTGGACCTCGACCAGATTGATGAAGGACAGTGAACGGCGTGGCGCGTCGGGCACTGCTATGACTGGTCTGAAGAATTTGCTGCCAGCCTTGGTGGGGTAGGGCCTGCCCAACACCCACGATCTCACAGTCGCCGTTGGCGCAAGTAGATAGTGCGAAGCCTCGGGTACACTGTACACCGGCATGTAGCGAGGATCGTGATCGCCGTAGAATCTGTTTTTCCCCTTCACGAACCGGAGTATAGCACCGATCTATAATGGGTGAACCAAGGCTCGCAACGCCGAGGGCGGAAGCTTCTCAATACGGGTAGACCGTGATCGTTTTGTCTGGCTTCTGAACGAACATGCGGGCGTGCTCGGAGCGCTCGTTGACGATGACTTCCACCACCACGCCTCCGCCGCCAAAGCCCTTGGTGTTGACCGATCCGTAGATGCGGTGAGACTTGACTAATCCCCACTCGCCGCCGGGGCCCCAGTCGCGATAAAAATCCGCATAGGTGTACTGCGAGTATTTCTGCTGATGCTGCTGCCAGGCGGGATCGTTGAAGTAGATGCCGTAGGCGGTTTCGAAGTCCTTGTTCTGAATGGCGGTGAAGAACTTGTCGACGGCGTGCTCTTCGGGCCAGTTGCGATAGAACCAAGCCATCGCGGCCAACACGATCACTACCACGATGGAGACGGCGATTTTGATTTTTCGCCGGCGAGCCTTCGCGGGATCGTAAAGGGGGGCGTCGAGCAGGGTCATAGGTCTCTACTTAAGAATAACGGATTTGCGGGTCACAACGATAGCGGTCTGGTGTCCGGGTAGTGGGTCAGTTTGAAAGACAATTCCCCCAGCGGCTGACGCTGTGCCCTTTCAAAGCAAATTCAAACTGACCCACGACGGGTGACAGCTGAACGTGGATCCTGGCTAGGGTTGAGGAAGCTTGGAAGTTCGGTCCGCGACCCGCTCGTTGATTTCCTTATAAACCAGATCATCGTGCAGGGCGTTGAAATCGGGATCGCGGTTTAGATAGAGCAAGCCGACTTCGCGCCTCTCGTAGGCTGACTGCAAATAGTGGAGAGCCTCTTCTTTTCTGCCCATCAGGGTGCAGGTTGCCGCCAGATCATAAGCAGAGACAAGGCCGCGATCAAACATTTCTTTCTGCACGGGCAGCATGGTGGCCCGCATACCGTCCAATCCACTGGTTGCGAAGCCTCGCTCGGCGGCATTGGTCACTGCCAAAGCTGCTTCGTCGTGGCGCAGTTGTGCTGTCTGTTTGGATTCGGCAAAGTAGTTGGGATAGTCCTTACGTTCGAGATAGATGGCCGCGAGATAGGCGTGCGTTGTGGCCAGGGCGGGATCGGTGGATTCCAACTGCTGGAGAAGCGAGAAGGCCTCGTTCTTTCTACCAGCATTGAAGAGAATCCAACCCTTGTCGGCCTGGATGGTGGTGGACGAAGGATCGAGCTTGCGGGCCTGCTCGATTTGGTCCAGAGCCTCGGAAAAGCGCGCGGAAGTCAGCAGGAATGTCGCATACCAGTGATGCCCCTGGATGAAGTTCGGATCGAGTTCTAATGCCCGCTTGTATTCGCGTTCGGCCGCGACCGGGTCCCAATTCCAGTAGAAGGTGGAAAACGCCAGGGAGGTGTGCGCACCGGGTGAAGTGTCGTCGAGTTCAACTGCTTTTTGGGCTGCGGCTAAAGCACGAGGATAGGCCTCTTCCGCAGGCATGACGCTGAACTCGCGCAGCAGGTTGTAGCAGTCGGCCAGCCCCACATAGGCCTGGGCGTAGCTGGGATCTTTCACGATCGACTGGGTGAAGTAGTCGACGGCCTTATTCAGATCTTCGGGAGTGCGCTTGGTCCAGTGATACTCGCCTTTGAGATACAGTTCCTGCGCCTCGGCATTCGGCGTGTGGGGTGCGGCGAGAGCTTTCTTATATTGAGGTTCATGTTGGCTGAATGTAACCACAGCGATCAGCCCGGCGACGACTACCAAGGGTGCGAGCCAAACCGCGATGCTGGCAAATGACGGACGGTTGGCAACGGGAGCGGTTCGTCGATCGGGAAACTGGGCCAGGGCCGCCGAAGTTCTTACAGATACGGATGGCGGATTGCCTTCGATTTCCGCTGGGGACACCGCCGGCGCAGTCCCGGAATCGGTGGACTCCAACTCGTCGCCTCGTCCTTTAAGCCACTCTCGGAGTTCGTCGGCGTAGGCGAAGACGCCCCCGCGGCCCCCGCCTGGAACGCGGTGGACGGGCAAGGCGCGCTCCTTCTCCCAGCGACGAACGGTACGCTCGTCGCGGTCAAAGAAGGCAGCGATTTCCTTCCAAGAATCAAGGCGCTGATTGGCTAGCTGGCGCGCGGAACTATCGCCCATCCTGTAATACCCACTAATGTCCGTTGTTGTCCGTTGCGGGGGAGAGAACCTGTCCGCATTATACCCGGAGGATAGGGCGGTCGAAATCCCCCATTTTGGCCATTCTGGAGCCTTGACGAGCGAACGGGGTACTGTGGTCAGGGCAAAAATCGCGGTTCACACTAGTAAACAACTTTGAATCAATAACTTTGGAGGATTTTAATGTCGACGCACTGCCGCCTAACTGCCGTCTTAGCCAAGACCTTCTGCACCCTGCTGATCATCGGGGCAATCGTGGCGGGGTCTCCCGCCGCTTTTGGGCAAACCCCACCTCCGGCAACGTTTGTGAACCCGATCATGTACAACGGGGGATCGGTTATCGCCAACTACAGTCCCATTCCCGTCCAGGCGGTTGCTCTCGGTGACTTCAATAATGACGGGGTGCCGGATCTCCTGACGCTCGATGACAACGGCAACACCGCAGGGGTGGGCATCATGCTGGGCCGCGGCGATGGCAGCTTCCAAACGGTTTCGTCCATAACCACGTTTTCTTGCACTTTAGAAGGCGGCATCGTTACTGGTGACTTCAACAATGACGGTAATCTGGATTTCGCCGTCGTGTCGGGCACTCCTGGCGGCGGTTGCAATATCAACCAGGCCACACTCTGGATTTTTCTGGGCAACGGCGCGGGCGGCTTCACCCTTAAGGCCTCGTATTTGACACTCGGCACTCCTGCTAACAACGACAGGGCTAGTGGATTGATCGCCGCCGATCTTCGCGGCAACGGACACCTCGACCTGATCGCAATCGATCCCAACAACGGCCTCGACGTCTTTCTTGGCAACGGCGATGGAACGTTTGTAGCGCCAACGGCCGCGCTCGCTATTCCTTGCCCGGGTTGTTCGGCGGCCATTACAGCCGGGGACGTCAATCATGATGGGAAGCCCGACCTGGTGGTCGCTTCCAACAACAGCAGCGACGGCATCTTTGTACTGATCGGCAATGGCGACGGCACTTTTCAATCGCCAGTGTTTTACCAGCAAGGTTCAAATTCGGGTGCTCTGGCCGTCGCCATTGGGCAGCTGATCAAGAATGACTACGGAGACGTGGTCATGGGAGCCGGGAACGGGGCGTACGTCTACATCAATAATGGCGACGGCACGTTCAAGACTCCGGTTCTATACGGTCCCTCCTGGATCAACTCCATTGTGATCACCGATATGAATGGCGATAAGAAGAATGACTTGGTCGTGAGTTCCTATTCTTCCTCTGCAGTCTGGACGATGCTAGGCAACGGCAAGGGCGGATTCACCGCAGGAGAGTCATTTGCGACGGACGGTTACCCGAACAATGTGGTGGTCGCCGATTTTAACGGCGACAAGAAGCTGGACTTTGCCGCCTCCAACACGCAGGGACAATGGGTGACGGTGGGCCTGGGCAATGGCGACGGCACGTTCCGCAGCAGCCAGAGCTATGGCTACACGTGGGGTGGTACGGTTGCCCAGATCGCAACGGCGGATATGAACAATGACGGCAACCTGGACATGGTGGAAGCGGGTGGCGGCACTGGCGTCGGCATCACGGTGCTGCTGGGCAGTTCGCACGGAGTGTTCGGGAGCCCGATTTCCACGGCGGTTGGTTGCGGGCAAGCCAACCGGGGCGGCGTCAACAACATCGCCTTGGGCGACGTTACCGGCGATGGCAAGGTCGACGTAGTGGCGAATATGACCAACAGTGGAGGTGGCTGTCCGAACGACCAAGTAGCCGTGTTGGCGGGCCTCGGCAACGGAAAATTCAAAAAGCCCGTGTACTATTCCACTGGAACGACGCAGCAGTCCTACAACATCGCTTTGGGCGACTTCAACGGCGATGGCAAGTTGGACATCGTCACCTCGAACGCCGACGGCAGTCTGAGCATACTGCTGAATAAAGGCAAGGGCGTGTACGGCGCAGCCAACGTAATTACTGCCGCCAGCGGAAACGGGGGCGCAGACGTCGTGGTTGGCGATTTCAACAACGACGGCAAACTCGATATCGCGGTCACCGACTACAACCAGAAACAAGTGAACGTGCTGCTGGGGAATGGCGATGGCACATTCCAGGCTCCGATCGGCACTCCTTCGCCAATTGACCCGATCACGCTGGTCGCGGGGGACTTCAACAAAGACGGCAAGCTCGATCTGGCGCTCACCAGTTGGGACACCGGCGGAGCTCTGACGATTTTCCTGGGTAACGGCGCTGGTGGGTTCACCTTAGGAAATACCTACGACTTCGGCCCGTGGGAACAATGCTATCCGAGCGGCGGAGCCAACCCGTATTGGATCGGTGCCGCCGATCTCAACCAGGACGGCAAGTTGGACCTGGCGATGGCCGTCCAGTACAGCGCCTGCGACACCGAATACAGCGGACAAAATAGCTGGGGCGCGGCGGTGGTCTACACCGGCAACGGCGACGGCACCTTCAATCTGGACCTTGCTCCCGGTTCTCCCGGGCCATGGGTTGGTGGCGTGGACAACTCCTGCGTTGCGTTGGGAGACTTCAACGGCGACGGGATGATCGACATGGCGGTGGCGGGCAACGCGGGATGGACGACCCAGGACTGGGTGACCATCATGCAGAACAACACGCAACCGGTGAGTGTCTCGCCGCTGAGTATAAAGTATGCGGCGCAGGCGATCGGCACCAGCAAGGCGCAAACCGTGATTGTCACGAACGATGAAAAAACATCGCTCGCGATCACGAAAGTGGCGCTCGGAGGAACCGACGCCGGCGACTTCAGCCTGAAAAACGGATGCGGAAGCAGTTTGCTGACGGGCGCCAATTGCACCCTGACCGTCACCTTCAAACCCACAGCCACGGGGACGCGGACAGCGACTGTGTCCATCACCGATGGTGCGGGCACGCAAACCGTCTCGCTGACAGGCACGGGCAAGTAGCGAGATGGAATGACAAAACTGCTGAAGAGAAGTTCACGGGGAAGCATTCCGTGAAGTGGGATACGGGGGGCGCCGCGGGGAGGCGGCGCCTTCCGTATTTGTAATCGGATGGGTGTTGCCGTGGTCCTCAGGGGCGAAGCCGTGCCCTTCCCAAGCCCATTGATGAGGCCAGTTCCAGTAGGGCATACCTCGGCGGATGCGATGCAGCCAAGCGGAGGCTTGTCCGTTTTCTGCGGTCACTTTAGGAAATCCTTAGAATTCAAGTCCACTTATGGGAAGCACGCGTCCGTGCTTAAAGCGCCGCGCCAGTTTGCCGATATACCTCAAGTCAGACGGAAAATTGCGCCGATGCGATTTCGCGGCCTGACGGCGCAAACGGTGGAGCGTGGGAAGCCATGGAGAAAATACGAGCGCTCATTGTGGATGACTCCTCGGTGATGCGCAAAATCGTCGAGCGCTCGCTGCGCCAGGCGGGCGTCGATCTCGAGAAAGTTTCGGAAGCCTCGAACGGAGCCGAAGCGCTGGTGGTGTTGCAGAGCAACACGGTTGACATAATCTTGTGCGACATCAACATGCCGGTGATGGACGGGCTGGAATTTGTCCGCCGGGTTGCAACCGAGGACAGCGCCCGGCACGTTCCAATCGTGATGATCACCACCGAAGGCAGCGAATCGCACGTGGTAGAAGCACTTTCGGCCGGGGCTCGCGGCTACATCCGCAAGCCCTTTACTCCCGACCAGGTGAAAGAGCCCGTGGTGCCCCTGCGGGGGAGGAAGGCATGAGTACGGCCCCGGGGTTGGCACGGCGGGCTCAGGAAGAAAACTGGATGCCGATCCTCGAGTTGGCGATTGAAGAAGTATTCGAGATCATACTCGGGTGCAGGGTAAAGCCGGTGAAGGAATCCGGCGCCATGGTCAAAAGCGAGTTTACGGCCATGGTCGGGTTGGCCGGGGCGTTGTGCGGAATTCTGACGATTTGCTGCAGCGCGGAGACCGCCCGTGAGATTGCCCGGTGCATGCTGGGCGACGCGGTCGATTCCGAAGACCAGGTATTTGACGCGCTCGGAGAGGTCTCCAATATGGTAGCCGGAAACTTCAAGAACAAGCTGGCGGGCACCGATGAACGATGCATGTTGAGTGTGCCGAGCGTGGTCAGCGGTGGAGAGTACACCTTCCACTCGCTGGCCGACGGGAATGCAATTGAAACGGTGCTGATCTTCCAAGGGGAACCGGTAGCCGTGCGCCTGCAACTGCAGAAG
>VFSW01012868.1_pt1 | contig 11650 bp, 14 predicted proteins | sample 5358111 | NCBI WGS metagenome assembly VFSW01 (sample SAMN11554181, study PRJNA540505) | mine drainage metagenome | isolation source: sediment from site ElyBrook_90M | place: USA: Ely Copper Mine, Vershire, VT | collected 2017 | reverse complement strand
GCCAATACGGCCGATGGGAACGTCCGATAGCAACGCGGCCTTGTTCTCGGGACTGACGGTAAACCGCGTCAGCATGCCAATTTGGCCGTCGGAGAAATGTCTATGATGAGTATGGCGATGTCTCTCGTGGCATCTACGAGAGGCATAGCTCTGATTCCGGCCTTGGCGAAGAATTTTCTCCCGTGGTCGGTGACCAGCCGCCCATTGGCCGGCGAGCCTCCCACTATCGATGCCGAATGGCTCGACGGCGGGTTCAGCGCGGGCGATCTGATGATGGTGTCGGTGTTGTTGAGGCTGAAACTGTCGGGCCTCCTGAACGAATTTCCGAACCTGGCGGCCTATGTCGCACGCGGCGAGGCACGGGCCGCCTACAAGCGGGCTTTCGATGCGCAATTGGCGGTTTTCACCGGCAACCCACCGCCCGGCCGATAAAGGTCAGCTCAGGGTCGGGAGCGGAGCCCTCTCCCGTGCGACGACCTGGAACATCAGTTAGAGGGCTATGGCGTAAACGTAGTGATCATCGCTATCGGTCGTGGCCCGCCATCGAGTTCGCGATGCTGAGAAATTCCGCGTAACGACGGCCAAATTTAAGCGTATACAGGGCTTGGCGATCTCAAAGGCCACCAGAGCAATGCCGATGCGGCCGTCCCCGCGCCGTTCGCCTGGGCTCCCTCCGTTTCGACTTGTGGCGGTGGACTTTGCTGTTGTGAGCATTTGCTTGTCCGCAGCCGGGAGAACGTACAGACTGAGTTCGACGCGGATGAAATCCACGGATTGTCGATAGCGGTTTGGTGCAGAGCCGCAGAGGACGAGCGAATGCCCAGGTTCGACACCATCGTAAAGAACGCAATGATCATCGACGGGACTCGCGCACCCCGCTATCGAGGCGACCTCGGAATCAAGGATGGCAGAATTGCCGAGATCGGCAGGCTTGACGCCGGCGATGGTGCGAACGAGCTCGACGCTTCCGGTCTGATTGTCGCTCCTGGCTTCATCGACCTGCACACTCACTATGACGCACAAGTTTTTTGGGATCCCTACTGCTCGATTTCGGGATGGCATGGGGTGACCTCGGTCGTGATCGGTAATTGCGGCTTCGGCTTCGCCCCGGTGCGGCCGGAACAGCGGGAGCGGGCGATGCTTACCATGACTCGCCTGGAGAGCATTCCGTATGCCTCGATGAAGGCCGGTCTGCCCTGGGATTGGGTGACGTTTCCGCAGTTCCTCGATAGCCTCGAGCGCCAGCCCAAGGGCGTCAATCTGCTGCCCTGTGTCCCGCTTGGCCCGCTCATCACGTGGGTGATAGGAAGTCCCGAGGAGGCCAAGCATCGGACGCCCACCGCCGCCGAAGAGCGCGAGATAGTCCGCCTCTTCAGCGAAGCGATGGATGCCGGCGGATGCGGCTGGTCGGCGCAGCGCTTGCACCCGGACGGTCCGGTGTGCATTCAGCGCGATTATGACGGCACCCCAATGGTCACCGACGTCATGGGCGACGAAACCTGCCGCAATCTGGCCCGGGAGCTGGGGCGGCGCAATTCGGGTTTCATGCAACTGTCGATGGCCACCGCGGATCCCTTTCACGATCTAAAAGAGATCGAAGCGCTCGCCGAACTGAGCCGGCGTCCACTGCTCTATCAGGCGCTCATGTCTTTTGACCGCGAACCGGAAATTCACCGTTTTCTGATTGCCTGGTTCGACCATTGCCACGCCAGAGGATTGCGCGTCTACCCGCAGGCTCACACCAACACCACCAGCTTCACCTTTACCTTTGCGGACTGGAACCTGTTTGACGACTCCGAAGCCTGGCGCGAGGCCACACTGGGCAGCACTCAGGAGCGGCTGATGAAGCTGAGCGACCCGCAGCGCCGCGCGAAGCTCAGAGACTACGCCAACGGTCAGCGATTGGTGACCGGTGATTTGGAGAATTTTGTAATCGAGAAGATTTTTACGCCGAGCTTCAAGCACCTCGAGGGTCTGACCCTGCGGGATGCCGGCGCGAAGATGGACCGACATATCGTCGATACCATGCTCGAAGTCGCGATTGCCGATGAACTGCGCACGGTGTTCGACGCGCCACCGCCGCATACCCGTCTGGACATGCTAAAGGAGATCGTCAACTACCCGTACACAATCCCGGGCCTCTCCGACGGCGGCGCGCACACCAAATTTTTCTGCGGCGGACGCTATCCGACCGAGTTTTTGGCCTCATTTACCCGCGACCACGGCATGCTGAGCCTGGAGGAGGCGCATTGGAAACTGAGCGCGTGGCCGGCGATATGCGCGGGGCTTTCGGACCGCGGCGTGCTGTGCGAGGGATATGCGGCCGATATCGTGATGTACGATTACGACCGTTTGGGGATCGAACCGAGCGCGGTGGTGCACGACCTTCCGGGCAACGAGTGGCGGCGTGTACAACGCGCTCGCGGCTACCGTTATATCATGGTCAACGGTGAGGTCACGTTCGTCGATGGCCGACCGACAAAGCTCGCGCCGGGTCTGTTGCTGCGGCACGGAAAGGGCCGGAACAACCCCCGGATGCGCCGCGCGGTCTAAACCTGGTTCTTACCAACGGAGACCGGCGCGTTCTCGCCATTGATGGAAAAACGCAACAAGTGGGCATTCCTACATTTTGTGATGAACGATTCGGACTAAACATGCAGAGGTGATGGGCGCGCAAACGCCCCAGTCAAAACGAACCGATCACTGGCGCGTGCCGAGGAGCGCATTGACGGCAACGGTCTCGTTCCTCAGGAACAGCACATGACATGAGTTCTCCAGTAGATGCGTCAGATACAGGCATTCATCCAACGTCTCGGCCAACGCGCATGTTCCATGACCCCGCACTGCGACGATCTTATTCTCCGTCAGCGCTCGGGCGATGCTAGCCGGGTCTTCGCCCAACTGCTCCTGGTCCTGGGACTCCAGCACGAGAGTCTGGCCCAGCACGTCCTTGGCTTCGTTATAAGCGGGAGGAATCCTGTCGTTACAAATCCAGCTGGCGGCGACGGTATAGAGCGGGTGACAATGAAGGATCGCGCCCCGTCCGCGGGCCGCCTGTTTGTAGATTCCGCGGTGAACGTAAAATTCACAGGAGGCTTCGCCGCGGTCAGTCTCGAAGGGGGTGACCACGATCAGGTCTGAGTAAGGCTTAAGACCCCGCAGGGATCGGCCGCTTTTGGTGATGAGGATATTATCTGTCGGCAGAAGGACCGAAACGTTGCCGGACCTCAATGAATTGAGGCCGAGTTCCCACGTCGCCTGGGCAGCATTGACGATCTCGCTTCGTGTCGTCGATGAGTCCTCGTACACGGCGGTTTCCTCCATTCGGGTCAAAGCGACCTGTGGTTAGCGTTTTGAGGGTCTGAGAATCCATACTCAGATACAGTTCGCTTTGTCCCTTCGGTGGCAATTTAGTATGCTCCTGTGCCAAGGTCAACTCACTTGACGGACGTGAATCTCAGTCACGTCAAAACGTGAAGAGAAGCGCAAGCCGTCCTCCATTCTGTTGTTTTTGAACTCCGGACGGGAACGCGCGCATGAAACGCACCCCGGGGCGAACCGAAAGTCGCCGGCGGTAAAGGATGCATCGTATTACATGAAACGCTCAGTATCGGTCGCCGCAGCGCTCGCGCTATCGCTGGTAGTCTCAGTCGCGCCATCCTTGTGCGCTGACTCCGACAGCGGAATTCGCGTAGTCGTAAAAGGTTTGCGCAATGACCGCGGCCGTGTCGGATGCTCTCTTTTCAAGGGTCCGGACGGCTTCCCGCGCGAAAAAGCGAAACAGTTCCGCGGTATGTGGACTCAGAAACACAACCAGGTGGCCGTATGCGATTTCACCGGCGTTCCCGCCGGAACCTACGCGGTTACCGTCCTCGACGACACCAATATGAACGGCAAGATGGATTTCAATTTTATAGGGTTTCCCACGAAGGGCTACGGATTCTCGAACGATGCTAAGGCGACGCTCTCGCCACCATCGTTCAGCGCGGCGAGCTTCAACTACAGCGGTCAAGGCTCGCTGCCGGTGCCAATCGATATAGTTTACCGGTTGGGGCAATGATACTGATAAGGGCCAAGCCGAAGTGAGCGGTTCGTTGAGGCTTCCCTCTGCGACAAAAGATCGTCCGCTCGAGTTTCGCTGCGGTCATGTTCCTGGTGGCAACCGGCATGATCGCCATCCAGGGCAATTAGTCGAAATCGTCTCCGCGATAAGGCTCGACATTTGAAGCCGCTGTTTCCTCGATTGAAGGTGGTTTTTATGTCTTTCGGTGCCGCGAACGTGATCTTGTCATTGAGGCTACTGGCAAAACCCAACGTTCCGTATGGTCGTTTGCGCGTTGATAGTAGGTGTGCATAAAAAATAGCCATGATAAATGTCTGTTACGCGATGATGCGGTACCGCTGGAAATCTCGGTGTCTCGGAGTCCAGATCCGTGCGCATGGGTAACACTTTCCTGCTTGCCGCTTCAGTTTCACGTCGCACATACTCCCTGACTTGTCCGCTATTGTTTTTTCCATGAAGGTGCGGTGCGCCAGCGGGCGTCACGCGAACGGACCGGCTAGGATCGCGGCTCGGCGTTGCCAGTGGAGGCGGCGTTCGGCTCTTGCGGGTTTGCCTGAGGATTCAAGCCCGGAAATGATGGAATGATTCCGAGACTTCGGGACCTCGCGCGCTGCAAGGCGAAGCGCCGGATCAAGTGACGCGCGTCGCTCCTGGTCGCGCAAATCTGCGAACATCCAGCTTCAAGCAGTTCGGCGCGCGATGACAAGGCCGCTCCGCCGCCGCCGATGATCGTGAGATGAGGCGAATCCTGTTTGAGACCCCGCACCAGTTCCACCGCCGCCGGCAAGCACTCTGTCGTGGAGCACGACAGGCAAACCATGTCAGGGGCGTAGCGTTTGACGAAGTCGCGGATCTCATCCGGCGATTTGTGGTCAACCAGGTTGGCTGCCGCTCCGGCGTGACGCATCAGTTCAAGCAGCATTAGAAGGCCCAGGTTGTGAACCTCGCCAGGCGCACATATGCCCAGTATCCGGAGCCTTGGTGTCGTGCGGGGTCTGATGAATCTGCTTCCCAGCTCCTTGACCAGGTCCCGGGTCGTTTCGACGATCAACTCCTGGTTTTCCTGACTGATATGGCCTTCAATCCGTTCTTCGCCGGCGAGAATCAGAGCCGGAATCAGAACGTCGTCGAAAGTCAGCTCCAGGCCATGTTCATCGCAATAGTGAGTAGCAAGAGTGCGCGCGCTTGACCGATCGAGCTCAAGGAGCATGCGATAGTAGTCGTTATAGTCCTCGAGGATATTCTCGGCGCCAAGTAGAATCGCGAAGAACCCGAGCTCGGGAATATAGTCACCCGCGACCTTCAGGCAAGCGGTCAGAGGTGCGGATAGAAGCAACCCCGGCAGTCCCCAAAGCCAGGCCCAGTACATCGCCGAAACCAGTAAAGCCACGGGGGACACGCCGACTCCACGGCCGATCAAAAGAGGCTCAACCAGTTGGGCTACCACCTGGTCCACGATGACGAAGGACCCGAGAACCTCGAGCGATCTGGTCCATCCCGGAAATATCGCGAACGCCACCAGCGTGGGCAGTGCGGCCGAGGCTAGTGCTCCCACATAAGGAATGAAGCGAAGCAGGAAGGCCAGCGCACCCCAGAACGCCGCGTTGGGTAGCCCGAGCAGCCATGCAATTATTCCCATGGCGATCCCGTACCCAAGGTTGGTTAATGCGAAGAGCAGCAGGTAACGGCCGACGGTGCCGCCGGCGGTTTCAATCGCCTCAACTGCGATTATTATCCGGGCTCTGGCCGCGAGTCTTACGAAACGGTCGCGCAAGTCCTTGCGCCCGTGTAGCAGAAAAAAGAACAAGACAATGATCAGCAGGCTTTCGCCGATGCCCGAGAGTATCGGCAAAGCGGGCTGCAGCACATCCTTTACGCCAGGCGACGCCGGCTGGGCTTGCATCACCCGAGCGGTGGGTCTCTTTGGTTCGGAAGCCTTATTTTGCAGCCGTTCCTGAATGTCCTTGACGCCGCCCTCGATACTTCGCAGCCAGCTTGGGGTGCTCTCTTGAAGACTAGCGAGCTTGTTGGCGATATTGTCGGAATAGCCGGCAACCTCAACTGCGACCGAGGTAAGCTCGACCGTCAAGAAGTAACCCACCACGCCGATGGCGCTTATCGCTATCAGCACCACCCACGCCGCGCTGACGAGGCGTCCAACGAATGGTTCCAGACGGCTGGCAATAGGGCTGAAGGCCACTGCAAGAATCGAAGCCATCGCCAGCGGCAACAATATGTCTTTGCCGAAATAGAGGATGACCGTCGCAACAACTACGGCGAGAAAAGAACGGGTTGCACCACCTTCATCACCGCCATCGCGGTCGTCAACCGCAGGTCTTGACTCCTGATCGGGTTCTTCCATTACCGGTGGGAAACCGCCATTGCCTAAGGGCAGCTTTGGGAGCGGGCCGTCCGTGGCGTTAGATACAATCCTAGCACACTTGACTCAAGTTGCCAGAAGCCGAGCATCGCGACTAACCCTACGACTCGCCCCGAGTTGCCGTGCGACAAAATCAACGGCGGGCGCTTGCCACCCACTTGGCCGTTCTTGAGCTATCTCACAATGCTTATGATACGAACCAGCCCTTCAGCCTGGTGCCTTGGCACCGCTGGCGAATCTTCGTCCGTCCGAGTGTCTATTACAGTATGTGCGCGATCAGAAACCGCGCTACGACCATTGAGTCGACTCGAGGTAAAGTCAGTTTTGGGATTTCCTTTCGCTTCACCCCGCGCTGCTATGCAACAAGACTAAAGGTGAACTATAACCGCAGCCGGGATGGGTCAACACGCGTGAGCGGAGGGGAGGTTGTTCGAAATCGCTGACTTCCGATATTTTGGCGTGCGAGGTTGGTAAGTGAATCTTTCCGCGATACGACAACCAGAGACGCATCGCAGTGGACGTTCCGGGTGGCTGCGCGCCGCGGTGCTTGGTTCAAACGATGCGATTGTATCGACCGCGAGCCTGATGATCGGCGTCGCAGCCGCCTCGGCGTCGAAACAGGCCATCTTGATCGCCGGTGTTGCAGGGCTCGTGGCTGGCTCGATGTCGATGGCCGTCGGTGAGTACGTCTCGGTTAGCGCGCAGCGAGATTCCGAGCAGGCCGACATCAAGCTCGAACAGCAAGAGCTCGCCAGCGAGCCGCGAGCCGAGCTGAACGAACTCGCGATGATCTACGTCAAGCGAGGACTTGAAAAGGAACTGGCCATGAAGGTCGCGCAACAGCTGAGCGCTCGCGACCGGCTGGGCTCACACATGCGGGACGAACTCGGGATCGAAACGGGAGCGCTTGCGCGTCCGCTGCAAGCGGCGTGGATTTCCGCCGTTAGCTTCGCAGTTTTTGCGGCGGTCCCCATAGCGGCGCTCGTCATCGTTCCGCCATCCAAGGGCATTCCCGCGATCTCGGCGTTATCCCTGGTCAGCCTCGCCGCGCTTGGCGCATTCGGCGGCCATCTCGGTGGCGCCCCGCTGGGCCGTGCGGCGTTGCGCGTGACAATTGGAGGAGCCGTGGCGATGGCGGTAACAGCGGTCATCGGGCGACTCCTTGGTGTTTCAGTAAGCTGAAGGCAGTCGCGTGCTTTCGGTCTATTGGCCCGGCGGCCACGGCGCCCGCTTCGATCAACTCCGATAGTTCACCGCCGCACAGTGCGGGCGCTCGGGCCCTTGTCCACCAAGGCCGTTACTGCAAGCGCGCAGGCCTAAGGCGTGTAAGCAGGTCGAGAGGCCGACGTCAGCCACAATCCGTGTAAACCTTGCCGAAGCCAATTTCCGGTCACGCAGATAACACAATACTCGCTATTGTCGCTCAATAATATGGCGCTGGTTAACATTACTGGGGATACTAAACAATTAAGGCGCGGTGCGAACGTGCCAGAAGCTTGGAAAAAAATAACTATCACAATCACGCTTAGGGAGTAATCAATGTCGTTCCGATTCACGCATCGAGCCGCACGCGCAGTTGCGGCGGCAATCCTGCTCGGTACCTTGGCGTTTGGCAATCCTATAGCGGCACGTTCGGCCGATCTGACGCTGTCGCCGGCGGTTAAGTCTCTTCCGGCACACGAAGTCCTCGCGAACGCTTCTGTGCCGCCCGCAACGACGGAACCGGCGCCGATGGCCGCTAAGGCCAATCCAGTCGAGGCGCGGATCAAAGAATTGCACAACAGACTGCATATCACGGCCGCCCAACAGGTCCAGTGGGACAATCTGGTCGAGGTGATGCGGAATAACGCGAAGACAATGATGGATTTACAAAAGCAAAGAGGTCAGGACGCAAAGTCGATGACCGCGGTGGACGCGGTCAAATCCTATGCCGCGGTCATCGAAGCGCACGAAGCTGGAATGAGTAAATTCGTTCCCGCCTTTCAGGCTCTGTATGACAAGATGTCAAATACGCAGAAGAAGATCGCCGATTCCATGTTCAAAAATCGGGTAATCACTGCGTCGGCAAAACAGAGCAGCTAGGCTGACGTTCCGGCGTGAAGGTTAAGCCACCAAAGACAAGAACGCTCGTTAGAGCGCGCGCACGTTCGTTTCGAGAAGCGGAGAGTTGTCATGAAAGAAACCATACTAATTAGAATTGGCAGAATTACGATTGCTTTCGCATTGGCGTCGACAGTGTGCATCGTGGCCATTGGACCAACGCTGGCCGGCGATCATCAAGGCGAAGATCATGGACGCGCAGCGGAGCATCATCATGACCGAAGAAGCCGAGACCGACGTCACTATGAGCCCGCTCAGCCGAATTACTATTATGCACCGCCGCCGAATTATTATTCAGTGCCTGAGCCGGAGTATCCGCCATCGCAGGGAATCAACCTGTTTTTCGGGCTGTAGTGGCGATGGGCCGCTGTGCTTTGAAAGCCGAAAGGCGCGGTCGTGGATAGGTAGAGAGAGAGGTATAGTAAGAGCGGTGGCAGACAGCGAACCCGAAGAGGAGATTGGAAAACGATGAGCAAAAAGAATCAAGAGTTGAAACGCGCGAAAAGAGAAACCGATCGCGTGAGCGGGAAGGACGTGAAGCAGGTTGGTCGCGTCAGTCAGGCGTCGAATGAGATCAGACAGCCCGGGCAGGAAATAGCCGACGATGAAGTCACGATCGCGAAAACCGGGAACAAGCCGTAGATTACGACGCGGGTTCGGGCTTTTGTCCAGAACGGCCGTTGGCTTAGGCAAAAAAGGGAATCCGGATTAGGATTAAAGATGTTGCGGAGAGCTTCCCCGATGCGGTCCTAGTCAGCTTGATGACCGTACGCGAAGTCTTCGCTTATGTGCAGGTGCATCCGAGCAGGATCTACAGGATGCCGAGGCACAATCAGATTCCGGCGTCCCCCGCGGCTCCGGCTGGCGCTTGAATATGAAGACGGTCGATAGCTGGTGCTTCGAGCAGGAGAAACTCGGCGGTTAGACATGCTGCTTCCTAAAATCTAATCCGCGGGCGGACGGGGACCGGGGGCGTTCGTTTGCTTAGCGCCGGCATCGAGGAACAGGTTATTTCTGCACGACCGAAACCCGAGTGGATTCCCATGGGCCAGGTTTTGAGGCAAGATTTGTTATCCAGGGCACCAATGCTCCAGTCGGAGCCCCGGCCGTGCTTGCTGCGAAGCATGCAATATCGAAGTGTGGATCCTGCATTTGCAAGCGCCTGGTCTGAGTGCGCCTATCGTCGGAATCCACATTTTCAGCCTTAGGTGAATTCCCCGGATAACACCGGGCAAGATGATTCGTCCTGCGAGTTTTCGCCAGGCGTCGGTTTCTTCGGCTGAGACGACAGTCATGAGCCGCGACAGGTGGGGCTCGTTTGGACGTGCGAAAGATTCCGGCAAGCAAAGGGTCGGAGCGTGACGCCGAGAAGTTAGAGCAAATTACAGGCTAAGAGGGTAACCGCGATGACACTTGAGGAAACTGCGAAATCGACGGTTCGCGACGCAATGGATCAGGGTCGCGAAACCGCGGAGAAGGCGGGAAGGGTGGTAACGGGCGCCTACAAGGCTGCGCGGCAGTACGCCGAAGACGAGGGTCTCAATCTCGATCTCGGTGACTTGATTCGGCGCGAACCGTGGTTGGCGGTAGCAGCCGCTTTTGCGATCGGATACGTCGCTGCGCAGATCGTCAGGCGTATTTCCTGAAGCGGCCGGTGGATATTTCAGCCGCTACCGCTGCGCCGGCGCGCCGCCGACCCAATCGTGTGGGCGAGTACGTCAAGGACCAGCCGCTCAGTTCGCTGGCGTTTGCCGCTGCGGCAGGATTTATCGTTGGCGGAGGGCTCAACAGCCGTATCGGCCGAGCGATGCTCACAATCGTTGGCCGGATTGCCCTGCAAATCGCTGCGGCAAGCCTCATCGCCGGCGTGGTCTCCGGCACTCGCGAAAACGGAAAGCCGAACAGCGCAAGCCCTCGCGATCAAAGCCATGACAAACAGGCGTGACGACTAAAGACATGACGACCGAAGAACAGATTTTCAGGAACCAGGATGAACGAAACGAGGCTCGTCAGAACCTTCGGGACACTTTGAGCGAAGTCAACGCCAAGGTCGAGCGCGTGGGACAAGACCTTCGTCCCGACCGTTTCGTCGAGAACTATCCCGTTGCCGCATCTCTGGTGGCGGGCGCTTTGGGCTTTCTTATCGGCTCTACTGGCAAGCATCGCATGACTGGGCCAATCGCAATCGCCGCTCTGCTCGGCTTCGCGCTGTCGAGACAGTCTTCAGGCGAAGAGCGTGCAATGCAATGACAGAGAAACATCCTTCAACCGCTGACGTCGGGCTCCCAACTGACCCGGATTGGCCGACCCTGATCGAAAGAGCGGTGAACGATGTATCGCGCATACTCCAGTCCGAGTTGCACATGTTTCAAGCCACAATGCGAGCGGCTCTGGACGCTCAAATAGCCACTGCAATAGCGTTCCTGGCGATAGCCGCCGTGATAGTCTGCGGTGCAATATGCATTCTATGCGCCGCGATCCTGCTGCTTCATCGTTGGTTGCCGTGGTGGGAGGCCTTTGGACTTGCTGGCCTGGCCATCTGCGTCGCAGGGATCGCGAGTCTCGCGATCATAAGTTTCTCGAGAACACGCCAGCACGCGTGAATCGAAATGCGGATAAGATCTACAACTACCGGCTGTTAATTAGTCAAGAAGCTAACGTTCCGGGCGGGCCTAAAAACTATATCGTCGATGGCAAGATGACCGGAGGATTCGCGATGGCTGCTTATCCTGTTAGCTATTGCACGGTTGACGATGAAGGTCATGCGATGACGGCATACGATCCGGATGCGACGTCCCAATCAACGAACAAAGCGATTGTGGCTGCGCAAAAATAGGCAGAAGATCGTCGACGATGTTTGTTTAGTAGCTTATGCGCGCACGGCGCCAGAGCCAGTGTGCTATATGCGAAACAATCCCGTGAGTTCTGTTCTCCGCGGCACTAATGGCGACCTCGGAATCCTGGCTCCCTTGACCCGAAGCGAGCACTATCGAAGGGTGGAATTGGCCGAGGACTAAAGAGAACAAAAGTGCCGATACTGATTGCATCCGGAGCCACTGAGTAGTCGCAGCGAGTCTTATAGGAGTCGACGAGACGTAGACACCTTC
>VFSW01012867.1_pt1 | contig 11650 bp, 13 predicted proteins | sample 5358111 | NCBI WGS metagenome assembly VFSW01 (sample SAMN11554181, study PRJNA540505) | mine drainage metagenome | isolation source: sediment from site ElyBrook_90M | place: USA: Ely Copper Mine, Vershire, VT | collected 2017 | reverse complement strand
TTGTTACGCTTTATAGTTATTGTCCACTTTGTAGAGGCTCGTCTCTTTGTATGGCGCATCGTCTGCTATTATCTGCATCACTCTATCCCTTGATTTGTAATAGCTCGACACAACGTAGCCTACCTGGTCGACGCCAAATACCTTGTTCTTCACCATCCATTCAAGAATGCTGCTCTTCTCCTTTATGTCTTCTTCAACCTCGTTGCCAGTAAGTCCTGCATAAAGATCGAACGTCTCGTACAGCCTGCCGGAAGCCGCCACACGCGTGAAAACGTCCTTTCTCAGATTCCACCGGTATAGCACGTTTGCATCTCCTGACCTCTGGACCTCTCCAAACTCAAGGACCCTTCTTATTCCGACTTTTCTGTATCTGAACAAAGTCACTATCCCACCAAGTGCATTCATGACTATTTTCGGGACAGCGATCGGCTCGTTTGTCATTCTAAGCACCGTGTCCTCTACGTCGTCTGCATGGAGCGTGCCGTATACCGCATGCCCGGTGTGTATAGCCTCGAAAAGCATCTCTGCGTCTCTCTTCGTCCTCATCTCCCCAACAAGAATAACGTCGGGTCTTTGCCTAAGCGCGTTTATCATAAGGTCGTAGAGGGAGATCTCTCCCTTTCCTTCCGGGTTGGGCTGCCTGGTAAGCATAGGCACCCACTGCAAGAAGCTGGGCAGAGTGAGCTCTCGTGTCTCCTCGAGTGAAAGTACTCTCCTGTTTGCAGGTATGAAAGTCGATATCGCGTTTAGAAAACTCGTCTTTCCGCTTGCAGTCCCTCCGGATATCATGAGGCTCAGTTCGTTTTGCATGCACAGCCACGTAAGCGCAGCTATGTTGCTTGGAACAGTCCTGTTTGCTATAAGCGCTGTTACTGTCCAGGGGTTCTTCCCGAACTTTCTTATAGTAAGCGTGTTACCGCTCTGCGAAACTGGGAAGAGAGTTGCATTCACTCTTGATCCGTCAAGTAGCTTTGCATCCATTATCGGGGTGAGGTTCGATATCTGCCTTCCGACCCTTCTTCCTATCTGCTCCGCTTCGTTGTACACTATGTTGTCGCTCCCGAGAACCATGTTCGTCTTGCACCATCCGAACTCATTGTGGTACACCCACACCTCCGTTGTCCCGCTGTTGACTGCAATCTCTTCGAGCTTCTGGTCTGCAAGTGGCGCTTCGAGTTCTCCTAGCCCCATCATTATGTTTATTATATAAGCCCTGAGCACGTCCCTTGCTTTCTCGTCAGTGCCTGGCAGGTATTTGTTGATCAGAAGGTTTGACGCATTAGCATATTTTGCCGTGATCTCCTGCACGTACTCGTTATTGTCCATCTTCCCTACGTCGACAGGAACAAGGCTGAGCAGTTCCTGCCTAAGCGAGAGCAGCAGTAGCTTTGTGGCCTTTCCTATTCCGGGAACGGTGACTTCATAGAGAGGCGCAAACTCCCCGCTGTCGACAATCCGTATCGAGACCGGCAGGCCGTTTGCCGTAAGCTCGTATGAATCAAGCACAGTGCCGATTTTCGAGCCTTCGTCTGCCATCAAATCATTCCTCGGCGTCCTTCGCCTCGCCGCCTAGCTTCTGCGGAGAACTTTTCTCAACATCGTTTCTTATCCTCTCTATCCGCGAATTTATATCATCCATCTTTCCCGACATATCTTTTATCTTTCCGCTTCTTTCAACCTCGCTCATCTTCTTGTTGCCCTCGATCTCCTTGAGCTGCGAGTTTATCACAGCGAACTGCTGCCTGCATAATTCGCATTCGCTCTTCGCATGGTCCAAAGATGCTTTTATGTCGCGTATGCTCTTGTCTATGTCCGCAAGCTCTCCGAACTTGCTTATGTACGAGTCTATCTCGGCATTCACAGACTTTGTTTTGCTTGCAGCAAGCTCGTAGATCGCCTCTATATCATTCTTCGTCTTGAACGCCCTGTCGCGCACGACCCTGCTCCGCTTCTCTATCTCATGGAGCATGCTGTCAACCTCCCTGTTGAAGTTTGCAGTCGTGTGCCTGCTGTCATTGACTATATGCTCCTGCTGCGAGAGGGTCTCCCGCAGGGATTTGAGCTCGAGATCCATGCCGTTCGATAGCCTCTCCATGTCCTTCTTCTGCTGCGCTATGCTCTCGTTAAACTTCTTCCTTGACGTCCCCATCTCGACTTCTATTATCTTTATCTTGCTTTTGAGGTCCTCCACCAGTTTTTTTGCATCTTCTGTCTCGAAGTCCACTTTCTTTATCGATTCCACCTTGGCCCTGATTGTAGAAACGTCAGAATCTATCTTCTGTGAGAGGCGATCCATGTAGTCCTTGTTCCCTTTTATGCTCTCGTATTCTTCGTTCGACTTCTTCCTAAGCGCATAAAGCTCGTCCAGCGTCTTCTTGACGCTTCCGGCATTTGTCTTGAAAAGCCTCTGCGCATCTTCTGTGAACTTGTTGAACCGGTCTATCCTGTCCTCTATCTGCGTAAGGAGAAGCTCTTTTGATTTTATGTCCGCAGTTATGGTTTTTTCCCTTACCTCCGCCTCGACGTTTAGCGCCTTGAGGTTTTCAACGCTAAAGCCCAGGGGCGCGACATACATCTTGTCGAGCTTGTAGTTTACCTTGACCATCTTCGCGTTCTCCAGTATATTGGCCCACTGCTCTATTATCGAGACGTCCACTCCGAATGCTTTGGAGAGGTTGAAAACGTCGGTCTCGCCGTGTTCGTTTACGTATTTCAAAAGGGCATCAATGCCTGTACTTGTGATGTTCTCCGGCATCTGATCAATCTAAACTTATGGTTTAAAAGGATTTAAATGCTGTGGTGCTCTCTCAATAATCGACAATCGGCAGCGGCAGCAAACCGAACCAAACATGAAGATATTTAATGATTAAAGTGCCATTACCACTAATTCTAATTATACCTAGTGTGGACTTCATGGCAGCAGGGCTCGCAAACGCAATCATAAGAGTAGAGCATGTTAAAAAAATCTACAAAAGCAAGGACCTGGAGTACGAAGCGATACGCGACATCTCGATGCATGTCAACAAGGGCGAGTTCGTCACGATAATCGGGCCCTCCGGAAGCGGAAAGACGACACTTCTGGACCTCATAGGCACTTTGGATACCCCTACAAACGGCAGGATATTTATCGACGGCATAGACACATCAAAATTCGGGGATGACGGCCTATCGCAACTAAGGAACAGGAAGATAGGCTTCATTTTTCAATCATACAATCTGGTTCCGTACCTCAGCGCGCTCCAGAATGCCACCCTGCCCTTGATGGTTGACGGCCTTGACAACTCCGATACAATTGAAAGGGCAAAATTCCTGCTTTCGGAGATGGGGCTTGGACAAAAACTTGAAAAGAAGCCTACTGAACTGAGCGGAGGCGAGCAGCAGAGAGTCGCGATAGCAAGGGCTTTAGTAAACAACCCGCCAATAATACTTGCAGACGAACCTACAGGAAACCTGGATTCGAAGTCCGCTGAAATTGTGCTTAATATGCTGAAAAGACTGGGAAAAAATAATGGGGTTACGATAGTGCTGGTTACGCACGACCCGCATGTCGCATCGCTCTCCGAGCGCAGCATATACCTGAAAGACGGACTGGTCGAAAAAGACACAAAAACAAGAAAAACAAAGGTAAGAAAATGAACAACGCAACAAACAAGATCTACAGAATAATGATCATGCTCATGGGATTCATGGTTATAGCATTCGGCACCGTGAATGCAGTGCAGTACTGCTCCACGCAGACCGGTGCGCAGTTCAAGATACTTGACGTCGTATGGGGGAACTCAACGCACCTGATATCCGCAGGCCCTGGGCAGAGGGATGTCCCCCTTACAGTTACAGCCGAGAGCTTTGGCAATCAGTGCACGCTCTACAACCTGGAAGGGTATCTAACACTTGCGCCAGGCCTTTCAAATTTCAACGGAACGGCTTACTCGACATATTATGCGCAGAGCATCGGCCCAAACCAGATATTCAACATGGTTTTCAACCTTAACATAGCGAGCAACGAGACCGCCGCACCAAACAAGACCGTAACAGACTCGCTCTACATACTGTGGAACTACACAAACGAGACTACAAGGAACTCAGCCTACTATCCGCTCACGATACCCATAGAGGGATCGCCGCAGCTATCGTTCAATGTGAAGAACAGGGCGCTTGTCGCAGGGGAGCAGAACAACATAACAATGCAGATATCAAACAGCGGAAGCGGCTATGCATACGACATAGTAACAGCAATATCCCCATCGTCTTCTGTAAGCCTTGAGAACCAGCCGAGCATTATAAGCACTCTGGCTCCTGGCGGATCGCAGAATGTCTCTTTGTATCTCTACATCTCTCCGGACCTTGCAGGCCAAGCTGTACCGCTAAACCTTGCCTCGCACTACATAAGCCCGTATGGCTACAATATATCCGCATCAAGCGTGCTTGGCCTCTATGCACTTCCTATCTCCCAGAGCGCATTGACTGTTTCGGCATCTTCTCAAGATCTCCTCTCCGGATCCGTGGACAAGGAATACATTGTGATATCCAATTACGGGACGCAGCCGATAAGCAACCTCTCAGTGCAGCTTACCCCACAGTCACCTATGAGCCTTATCGGATCGGACGGCTATTCAGAATTTTCAGAAGTCGCACCGGGAGCGAATGTGGTAATACCCACCGAACTCTACGTATCGTCTTCAAGCAGCACCGTTGCAAGTCTTGACATAAGCCTGACTTACGCGCTAAACGGCCAGTCTGAGACAAGTTCAAGGTCGATAAGTTTCCTGCTTCCCGGCTTCGTGAACATAACCACGCAGAGCACGACATACATACCATCCATTCCGCAGAGGGGCAGTATACTCTCGATAACATCGACTCTTGAAAACCTCGGAACGTCGACTGCATCTGCGGCAACAGTGACCGCATATCCTCCACAGGGATTCACTATAATAGGATCAAATTCAACATTCATCGGAAGCATATCCACTGCAACGCCTACTGCATTCACTTTCAGCTTTGCGATATCGCCAACCATCAAGGCAGGAACATATAGCATTCCCGTAAAGCTCACCTATTCAAACAATCTGAACCAGAGGCAGAACCAGACTTTCTCCTTCCCTGTGACTCTTGGCGCATCGAATAGCACCAGCGGAAACTATGTAGTTATCGGGGGCGCAGGAGGATATGGCCGCTACAACTCTAGTTCGGGAAAAGGCGCCACGCAAGGCTCAGGCACCTTTATCCTTATAATAGTAGTAATAGTAATCTGCGCAGTCGCATACTACCTCTATAGAAGAAATAAAAACAAATCAAAGCACAAGGACGAGAAAAAGGTGCAGAAATGAAATTCAATGACATTCTCTGGCTAGGCCTAAAGGGAATGTCGGAGAGAAAGCTAAGGGCGGGCCTGACCGTGCTCACGGTTGTCATAGGAATAGCCGCGATAGTCGCGCTAATCGCGCTTGTATCTGGGATATCGACCAGCATAAACAAGACGCTCTCATCGCTCGGCCCCACCACCATATATCTGACTCCGAAAGGGCAGTCGACCATATTCACAGATGCAGATGTTGCGGAGCTAGAGGCGTTCCCCAACGTCAGCACAGTTATACCGCTGCTTAGATTTCCTGCGAACGTTACTGCTGGCGGAACTTCTAGCGCAGTGACAGTGTATGGCATAAGCAACTCAAGTTTGCAGAACGCGATAGGCGGAGTGAACCTGCTTGCCGGATCGCTCTATACAAACGCCCCGGAACCTACGGCACTGGTTGGCTATAGCATAGCCTTCCCCACAACCACACAATCGCAGTCTTCTGTGATCATCAACGAACCGATATACCTGACCGAGACTTCAGGACAGAGCTCGCAGACCATAACGCTCATACCTACCGGCATACTGGCCTCGTATGGGTCCTTGTTCCTCGTCTCCCAGGACACTTCGGTGTTCGTATCCATCGCAGAGGCAGAGGCACTGCAGAGCAAATATTCATACAACATAATAATAGTTCAGGCAAAGAACACAAGTTCCGTGACTGCTCTGTACAATCTGCTTACAGATGTCTACGGGAGCAAGGCGTCCGTTCTATCAGTGCAAGAAATTTCATCAGAAGTCTCGTCCGTAACCGGCTCGCTATCACTGTTGCTAGGTGCGATTGCAGGCATCTCGCTGGTAGTCGCGGGAATAAGCATACTGAGCATAATGATGGTCTCTGTTGCAGAGAGAACTCACGAGATCGGCATACTTAAATCGATAGGATTCAAGCGAAATGACATACTGCTGCTCTTTCTCTCCGAAGCTCTGATAATAGGAGTGCTGGGTGGGTTGATAGGTGTAGGAATCGGAGCTGGGGCATCATACTTACTATCTTCAACCCTGGGAGGAGGATCGCATTCAAATGCCGCACCAACGCCTGCGCCAACTGCAACATCTGGCAGAGCTGGCGGAGGTGGAGGCGGCGCAGTATTCGTAGGCGGAGGTGCGCAATCTTCGCCAAGTTCGTCCTCAAGCGGCCTCTCTTCGCTATCGTTCACCCCTGATGTATCGCCTTCGCTGGTGTTCATCGCGATATTCGTTGCAGTGCTTGTAAGCGTTCTTGCAACTCTCTATCCGGCATGGAAAGCCTCGACAATAGATCCGATAAAAGCGCTAAGGTCGGAATAACCTGACTTAATCAGAACTCTTTTAGATTGCAGGTTCCAAATTAAATCATGGGGCAGCGAGTATTCGGATATGAACTTTTGCTGGACTGCTATTATTGCAAAGAAGGAGTATGTGGCCAGCTTGATCACTGCTACAGCTACCTTGACAACCTCGTCGATTTTCTTGGCATGCAGAAACAGACGCCACCCTCCATTTTTAGAACAGACAGAAAATCCTTCCCGGACAAGGCAGGACTTAGCGGCTGGGTGCCACTGGCTGAGTCGTCTGTAGTGATACATACTCTGTCTAAAAACAACTTCATCAGCATTGACATATACAGCTGCAAAGAATTCGACCCTAAAAAGGTGATAGAATTCACAAGGAAATATTTCGAACCTAGAAAACTTGAGAAAAGATTCATACTTCGGGGCAAGCATTACTTCGATGTCTACAAAAATAAAAAATCACACAGAAAGGGCTAGTGTATATTCTTGTCAAATCCCTTAAGCATCTTTGGTATTCTATCGACAACATCGCTTGCAAGTATGTGGTTCCCCATCTTCAAATATAACTCATCGCCTATTTTATCGTGTAGATATGCCCCGGCAACTCCGCATACGAACAGATCCTTGTTTTTCACGGCAAATGCCCCTATAATCCCAGAAAGCACATCGCCAGTTCCCATAACTGCAAGTGCCGAGCTTTTTGCGCGAACTATTTTCTTACGCGTTCCATCCGAAACTATGGTCTCATGCCCTTTCAGTAGAATGTTAGTATGGAGTTTTCGTGCAAGTTTTAATACGGAATTCATCCGGCCCGACAAACTCTCCCCCATTTTAGACCCGCATAGCATTTCGAATTCCTTCTGATTGGGGGTGAGAATCGCATTTTTGTTAAGAGGAGTTTTGAATTTTGCAACTGCATATATGGCATCAGCATCAACCACCACTCTCTTTCCGTATTTTAATGAATATTCTATAACTTTAGACACCGTTTGCATCGAATCATTTCTTCTCACAATTCCCGGTCCCACCACAACGGAATCAAAATGTTAGATATTCTCTTTTATGAACTTCAGGTCCTTAGCGCAAATATTTGCATTGCTCAAAGATCTGACTATCACATTCGCAGAAACTTTTCTATTTGCATCGGCTATGCTCTTTGGTACAAATGCTGTAGCATAGCCTGCACCTGTCCTCAGAGAAGCGAGGAGGTTATACGCAGCAGTAGATGCGAGCGCTGGCGCACCATGGAAATTCTCGCTCCCGCCTATTATCATCACCCTTCCATTCTGGAGCTTATTCGAGAATAAGTTTCTTTTTGAGACTGCCATTTGCAGGTCTTTCTGATTCGCAACTAAAGCCCTCCCGATTCCCCTAGATTTTTTAGCTCTCATAAAATTACTCGGCAGTCCATCCTCCTGCAACCGCTAAAACGTGCCCGGTAACATACGATGATGCATCAGATGCAAGATATACCGCTGCGCCCTTCAGTTCAGATGGATTGCCCACTCTTCCAAGCGGCGTTCTGTCTGTTATGTGTTTTAGCGCTGCACTGTCCTGGAATATGTCGTGGGTCATCTCGCTAGGGAAGAAGCCAGGGGCTATTGCATTTACCCTTATTCCTAAAGGAGCAAATTCAACTGCGAGCGACTTTGTGAGATTAACCACAGCACCTTTACTCGCATAATAAGGTGCAACCGGAAATATGTCTCCGAATAATCCGTATATCGAAGCGATATTTATCACGCTCCCTTTGATTTTCTTTTCCACCATGCTCTTTATGACGTGCTTGTTGCACAAAAACACTCCAGTAAGATCCACTGCAAGCACGCTGTCCCAGTCCTCTTTCTTCATCTCAGTAGAAGGCCCCATCGCAGCTATGCCTGCATTGTTTACGCATATGTCTATCTTTCCGAACTTGCTTTCCGCAAACTCCACGATTTTTGCAACATCGTCCTCTTTTGACACATCCCCCTTTATCGGAAGTATCTGCCTTCCAGTGGCCTTCGATATTTTCTCTGCATTCTCTTTGAGTCTGTCCTCTCTTCTTGCAGTGATTACAACATCCGCACCTGCCTCCGCAAGCGCCTCTGTAAATGCAACGCCAAGCCCGCTGGAAACCCCCGTTACTATGGCTATCTTGCCATCTAGCTTAAATGAATCCAAGACTCCCATAAAATCCCAATAAGCATGAATGATAAACTATTTGTGCTTGGTGAGATGCACTTCCTCTCTTCTTTCAGGACCAGTCGTATAAAATTTCGTCGGAACTATTTTGAAGAATCTGAATTCGGAGGCTCCGGAGTAATCGCCAGGCCTGTATCTCTCCAGCGGATTTATTTTTGAATTCGGGAATAGTTTCTCGCAGTAAACCTCTATCGCCTTCCCAACTTCCTTTAAATCCAATACTGTTGCTTTTCCTAAAACCTGGATCTGCTCCGCAAAGCCAATCGGTTGTTTAGAATCGTATATCACCAAAGCGACATCCGGATTCTCAACGAGGTTTTTTGCATGCAACGAATCTATCGCAGATAAGAAGTAAAAATTGAAATTGTCGTCATGGGCGTAGAAGACCGGACTCGCCCAAGGCTTTCCTGATTTTGTGCTTGTTGCGACAACCATGTACTTGTTATGCTCTAATATGTACTGCGCCTGCTCTTCATACGACTTGAAAGGTTTCCACATAAGACTATTTTCTCTTTACGAGTTTATAAGCCTATCTGAAAGAAATCCTAAATTGCCTTGAGAAGAAACTCCCCTATCTCATCTCCAACCGCGTTCTCCGGCATTATGGCATAAGCAACACCTGAGTCCAAAACCCTCTCCATATCCTCCTCCCTCTTTATCCTTGAGAGTATGCGCAGCGCAGGGTTTACCTTGCGCGCCTCTATAGTTATAAGCACATTCTCAACATCGTCGTTTCCGAGCAACACAAGTATCCTTGCATCTTCGATATAAGCATGGTCCTCGCTCTCTCCCATAGATATGTCAGTCTGTACAGCTACAAACCCGCTGTCTATTGCGCTGTCCACACGTCTCTTGTCCCGATCTATCATTATGAATTTTATGTTCCTCTGTTTGAGGTTTCTCGCAAGCTCAAGCGAGAAGCTGTTTATGGTGTTTAGAACTATGTGTTTCGACATTACCGCGGCCTTGCGCTTCGATATTCCCGCCTTTATGTCAATGTTTCGCAGAAGCCTGTAGAAGAATGTTGTAAGAATAATCGTTATTATTATGTATCCTATTATCCCGATGAGCTGACCAAGGAGTATATACGGACCTGTAGGAAGCACAAAATTCCTGTAAGGCGAGAATGCGGCTCCTATGATGTCCATAAAGCTCATCGATACTGCAATGACCGGGTCTACGCCGCCGAATATGATCGCTATTGTAGAGGCTAAAAGAATCGCGCACACCACCAAAAACAATAACCTATAATGCATCCTCATCTAATCACTTTTTTGCAGCCTTTACCAGAAAGTCCGCCACCTCTTCGCCCACAAGCCTTTCGACTATCATGCAGACGTCGACCCCTATGCTCCTCATCTTCGCCACAGCCTCGTCGTTCCCGACCCGCGATATTATTTTTATCTTTTTGTTAAGCTTCCTTGCAGCTATTGCCCCAAGTATGTTGTCAAGATCGTTCTGAGAAGTCAGCACCACTGCCTTCGCCCTTTCGACTCTCGCCTCCCTGAGCGCCCGCGAGCTTTTGAAATCGCCTATTATGAGATGTATGCCCCGCTCTCCCATCTCTACTATCTTCTCTGGATCGTCTTCTATGAAAACAAATGGCATTCCTTTCTCTGCAAGCCTTTTTGCCAGCATCGCAGACACCCTGTTGTATCTGCATATTATCACGTGCCTACTTAGTCCACGCGCCCTGAACTTGTTTATGAAATTGTCTATGCTCTTGTATGATATTATATCGAAGACAGCTGCAAGTATGAAGCTGATTATCAGTATCTTGCTCAAATTATCCACTATCACGATGCTGGTTATGACTGCGAATCCGAATATAGAGTCAGAAGCAGCAATGTTGGACAGTATCTGATCAGCGTATACGTTCGGCGCCCCGAAAAATGTCTCTATTATGTAATCTGCGCCAAGATACGAGTTGCCGGTCAAAAGCCAAAAAGCGATAACGGATATTATGATTACAAGGCCAGCAAGACCAGCTGTCATCATCATTACATTGATGTCGTCGCTGTCCCCTCTCTCTTCAACCATCATGCTCCCTTTATTATTTCCCTGAAGAGCTCATCGCTTGTAGACTTGTTCGGTGCCGCTATGAAGTTAGCGCCGGCATCCTTGAACTTGTCCTTTATCAATTCGTCATTGGATCTTGTCGCTATCTCTATGTTTTTGTTGAGACTCTTCGCAGTTATCACGCAAAACAAGTTCTTTGCATCATCGTCCATCACAATCGCTATTGCCTTTGCCCTTTCTATACCGGCTTCCTTCAGAACCTTTGATGACGTTGCGTCTCCTATTATCACCCGCACCCCGATCTCCCTGCAGAGCTCTGCCTTTTTGGTATTTGACTCTATTACAACAAGCTTCACCCTGTGCTGGTTGAGGATTTCCACTATCCTCTCTCCGACAAGACCATACCCGCACACAATAACATGATTAGCGTAAGGGTTCGATAGCGCCATAGAATCATTATATAATTCAAATCAAGTTATTTAAGCTTTAATCGCACTAAATTTGCGTTCAACTCGTTGAATTGAGAGATAGTTCATATAGGTGACTACACTAAGTAACTTTGTAGTCACCTCTTTAGCACTTTTTTGAGCCTCCTATACTCTTTTAACATTAATTCTAACGTTGGTCGAATATTCCCAAATTTTTCATATGCTTGCAAAGAAGCATAATACTCGCTTCTCATGTCCAGCTCAATATTAAGGGGCGGTAGCCCATGCTTTAACAAGATATTTATCAAGAGTAATCTACCAACCCTGCCATTACCATCTTGAAACGGATGAATATTCTCAAATTGATTATGTACTACTGCAGCCAATATGAG
>VFSW01012866.1_pt1 | contig 11650 bp, 9 predicted proteins | sample 5358111 | NCBI WGS metagenome assembly VFSW01 (sample SAMN11554181, study PRJNA540505) | mine drainage metagenome | isolation source: sediment from site ElyBrook_90M | place: USA: Ely Copper Mine, Vershire, VT | collected 2017 | reverse complement strand
TTACCCTGCGCATGACCTCGGCCGAGAAGGAAGCCCGCCTGGTCCCGACCGGCGCACCGTATACCGAGCCCGAATACCTGCGCCTCTTGAATCCGATCACACCCGAGCGCAACGTCATGCGCCGCAGCCTGCTGGCTTCCGTGCTGGAGATCATCGAGCGCAACATCCGCCTGAGCGACCACCAGGCCCTGTTCGAGATTGGCCCGGTGTTCATCCCGAACGCCGGCCAGATTTTGCCGGACGAACCGCGCCACGTGGTGATCGCCTTGAGCGGCCTGCGCCACATCCCGGCCTGGGACGTGCCCGATAAATCGAACCTGGACTTCTTCGATTTGAAGGGCATCCTGGAAAGCATCCTGGAGCGCCTGCACGTCCTCGGCGTAACCTATGCGCCGGCCAATGATCCGGCTTTCCACCCCGGCAAATCCGCCGTGGTGCGCTGCGGCGAAACCGTGCTGGGCGTGTTCGGCGAGCTGCACCCGCTGGTCAAAGAGCATTACGATTTCGGCCAGGCCCCGGTGCTGGCGGCCGACCTCGACCTGGAAGCGCTGCAGGCGCTGGCCCTACCCTACTACGATACCGCCCCGGTGCCGGCCTTCCCGCCCGTGCTGGAAGACATTGCCGTGATCGTGGACGCCGATACCCCGGCCGAGAAGGTGGTGGAGGTGATCCACAAAGCGGGCGGCAAGCTGCTCAGCCAGGTGCGCCTGTTCGACATCTACCGCGGCGAGCAGATCGGCGCCGGCAAAAAGAGCATGGCCTACAGCCTGACCTACCAGGCGCCTGACCGTACCCTGACGGATGCCGAAGCGGCCAAAGTGCGCCAGCGCATTGTGCAGGCGCTGGAAAAGGAATTAGGCGCGAAACTGCGCAGTTAGAGATTGAACCACAAAGGGCACGAAATCCACTAAGAGTGATTTTGTAAGAAAAACTGTTCCCTTTTGCATCTCGCAGAAGGGAACAGTTTTTAGCGATAGAACTATTTCGGAATCTGTTCATTATCTTTCATTTCACAATCCTCCCGCCTGCGTCCCGCAGAATGCGTTGTAAGGCAGCCGCAACATCAAAAACAGGTTTGAGTAAGACACCAGACAAGAAAAGTCGAACCTGATAACGGGTCAAAGCGGGTGATTTTTCATGGAAACGGATGTGGAGACGAACCAGGAGCAGCTGTGCGATTTCACCGGATTTCGCATTTACTGACGGTAGTACCTTTGTACGTTCATTTCTTTAATATCCCTGGGTAGTTCAATGGTCAAGAATCCAGGATAATGATTTTGGCCGCACCATTCAACCTGTTTGGCAGCAAAGAATTTGTCTGTATCATCATTTGCCAGGACTACTGCCACATCATAAGGTTTGCCTTTATCCTCGTCACCGACACCCCCGAAAATTGTTTTGACTTGCCATTGACCGGTTTTAGGATCAATTTGGGTATGGCTATTAAAACATGGGTCCTTTGACTGTGGGTACCACAACCCATAATACGTGTGGACTAAGACCCAGATATGGGCGTTTATGCCACTACTTGTTCCTTTAACTGTCTCCTGGAGATTGACTATACCATTTATACCTATTGGGGCGACTGTGATATTGCCTGGGATTTTTGCATTTGCTAATTCTGGTGCTGGCCCATAAGGATCCTCACCCGGGTTAATTATTGTCCGGCGGACGATCATATTTTGAATTATGGTTGCGCCTGAAGGAATGGTTCCAAAACTGCTGAAATTCTTATTCTGGCACTGGGTTTCAAGTGTGGACGAGATAAAATGATCAGTTTTTTCGTCTGTTGTGGTCAAAATAATATGAAAATCTCCCTGGCTGGTATTGATCCCAACTCCCATGGTCATTTCCCATAAACCATCTTTCTTTGGAGTTCCTTCGCCCGTACAAGGGTGCATGGATTGTGGATAAACCATCCCCCCAGGATCCTGGACAAAAATCCACAAGGGTAATTTCTCAGCCCTGGCAGAATACCCCCCCATTAACGTGATAAACTGATCCACATGATCATTATTTTGTAAGCTTGTTATCCACGCCACCGGCTTACAAGTCAAACCTAAAATAACAGCTCCTGCCAGGATAATTGCCACAATTAATTGGATCCAGTATTTTTGAGCGACATCTCGAAAAGACGTCCAAATTCGATTGGATTTCATCTGTTCGTCTGAAACACCAGGGACCACCGGGATGGAGGCAACAGGCTGCGCAATGTCAAAGATATTCCCATCTGGTGAGCGCATGTAGAGAACAGGTGTCCCCCATTCGATATTTGACCCTATTTCTGTGCTTTGTGCGAAAATCGATTTGCGCGCTTCTGAAAGGGCTGCATCCACCGGATAACCTTCGGCCAGGGCGCAATAGAATTCATGTGTCAAGGTGATGGCAGCTTCATCCGTTATTTCAAACTGCATGGCGATGACCGCCGGGATACCCTTCTGAATCAAACTCTGCGCTGCACCTGCAAACGGATCTGTACGTGAAGTACGGGCTCCTTCGCACGCGTTCAACATCGCTAAACGTAGGGAAGAACGGTAATCATAAAATAAAGTTCCCAGTTCCTGTCCAGTGACGGGACGCCCAAGCCTTGTCTCATCCTCAAATACCAGAAACCCATCTTGAGTCGATTTCTGAAACAATCCATGCCCGATAAAATGGAAAATATGATAATGTCGCTGTCGCAACTGGTGGTGCAGACCATTAAGTGTTGCTGTTTCAGAGCGATGCAGACGTACCAGGCCGCGTTGTTCGATATCGCTAAGAGCCTGTTTAAGTTTCTTCCACTCGCGCTCACCATCAATGGCTTGGTAATCGCTTGGGCAGGATATCATTGCCAGGATGTCTAACGGCGGTTGGACACTTAACGGCTGGGCGACCTGTGGAAGATCGATATAACGGACTAACGGAGTTTCAATTGAAAGAGCCAGAAATCTATCTGTGCCAGTATCATATAAGAATTCCCAGGGGATATCTGCGAGCTCAGGGACCTCCGAAAGTCTCAAACGTAACCGCAGGCCGGTACCCTCTGGCAGGCTGGTTCGAGCGTTCTCGAAACAAGTGCGTACATTGTTGGAGAATACTGAGCCGAACAACTTAGTTCCAATCATTCGTGCCGCTTCAATTTCCGGTGATTCAGTTCTACGGATGCCCCCGCGTATATGTCCCATGCGGCGGACCAAACTATCAAGTTCGGTGTCAAGCAAGGGAAGTTGAAAGTCGGTTTCTGCCTCTCCTGCTGGGGAATCTAAAACTTGGGCGCGGTAACCATTTTTACGCCTCTCGATACGGATATCAAAATCGACATACTGGATTTTCGCCATCATCGCCATCCCCACATTCACTTCTGGAACAAATAATCCAATTCCATTGTATACTTTTCCTTGGTAGAGGACAACCATTTAACTTCATTTTACTTTACCACTTTTTTAAAATTTCGGCTCTCTGGGATTCACTATACCAAATCCTAGAGAATTAAAATTTCACTTTGTTAGCTCAAGGAATTCTTATGCCTGTATATTATGAATATGAATTGGAAGATGGAATAACCCTGCTCGTTGAGGGGCCGGAAACAAGAAGTACATTGCGGTCCGGGCGTGATGAACAACAAATTGTTAAAACCAATAAGAGTTTTTCAGAGGCACTTCAGGGTGCAAAACTTCAGGCCAAAATGTTATTAAAAGAAATCGAGGAAATGCAGGTGGATGAAGCTGATATAAAGTTCGGACTGTCCACCTTAGGTGAGCTCGGTTTTATCGCCGTAGGAAAAATCGGGATAGGGATCAATTATGAAGTTACCTTGAAGTGGAGAAAAACTGCCAAGGCATGATCGAAAACAAATCAAGAGGAAAAGGCCTTTTGAATGTATTCCTGATCTGCATCACAGACAGCGCGTATTTTTCGTGCCCTTTCGGTTATCTAGTTTTACCGAGAGACCGACTCAACAGAGTTACCATTGATCGGCCATCATCCAGGGATAGTCTATTGCAAAGGGAACAAATATTCCTGGTAAATAGCGTCCTTCACCATCGCATACCCAAACCCGTCCCCGAACAGCAGGTGATACCCGGGTACCTTATCATCGCGCACGTCCAAATAGAACTTGATGTGGTCGCGCATCACCCCCGGGTCGGCGGCTTTCTCCAGGGTAGCCGGGTCGGCAAACAGGGCCACGTTGGCCTGCTCGACCAGGATGAAATCGGGGGGCGGGTCGGTCAGCGAGCCGTAACTGGCCAGGTTCCAGTTGATGTCCACGCGCCAGTGCGGGCCGGGGGGCACGTAGATCAGCCAGTCGCGGTAGAAGACCAGCGGCATATCCGCCGGCAGTTTCGAAAGATATGCCTGGTTCAGGTGGTCGTAGAAGGCAAAGGTGGGCGAATCCTGCTCGCGGTACAGCGTCTGGGTATACAGCCCTGCGTCCATGCGCACGAAAAGCACCACCTGTACGGCAATCACCAGCGCCGCGGCATAGGGCAGCCATTTGCGCCAGTTGAATCTCGCCCCGGCTTTTTCTCCGCCGTCCAAATAGAACCAGTTCGCCAGCCCCGCCACCAGCAGCACCACCACCGGCAGCAAATAGTGCACGCGCTTGGTGCCGGTAAATTCGGCCATGTAGGTCAGCGGTAAAATCCAGGCCAGGAACAGCGCCTCCAGCCAGCGCCGCTGCGATTTAACCAGCCCGTAAACCAATCCGCCCCGCGCCAGCAGGATGAAGAGTAACTCCCCGTAAAAGGTGCGGAAAACGTCCGGGTAATTGTTCCAGTTGAACAATGGCTGGGTATCGCGTAATAACATGCCGTAGCTGATCTGGTGGAACTGCAGTGTCTGGGTGGCAATAATTTCGGCGCGTTCCTGGGGTAGCAGCAGCAGGGGGTTGGATGCCACCAGCGCCGCCGCCATCACCAGCACGAACAGGGCGGCATAGAGAATGGTGCGTTTCCAGGCAATTTTGTGTGTGACCAGCCCCCACACCAGGTAGATCGGGATGGCCAGGAAGAAATACAGCCCGAAGTACTTGATCCCGGTCGACAGCCCGCAAGCTGCCGCGGCCAGGAAAAAATTACGCCCGAAGCGCAGGTCGTCCCGGTCGAGGAAGAAAAACACCAGCACCATAAACAGCACCCCCAGGCTGTCGGTGTGCCACCACAGATTGTTGAGCACCAATCCGGGGATGCTCAGGATCAGCAAAAACAGGGCGGCAGCTTTCCAGGCAGACTGGAAGCGCGTGCGCACCCACACCAGCAGGCCGGCTGCCAGCAGCATGGGCAGCACGCTGACCACCTGGCGCATGACCGTGACGATGGCCTGGGTGTGGGAAGCCCAGTCGGCTCCGTAGATCAGCTTGAGCGGCAGTATCGAAACCGCCGACAAAAAGTAAAAGGGATACCCGTAGAAATAGTGCACGTAGACCAGGAAGTTGTGCAGGCTTTCCATGGGCGTATTGCCGGGGGTGAGCATGTGCAGCACGTGTGAGTATTGGGCGTACTCGTCCACCGAAAAGACGGTGAGCATATTCTCGTCTTTGGCTCCGGTCAGGTTGGGAAAGAGGAACAGGATAAAATAGGCCGCTCCCAGCCCGATCAGCAGTAACAGAACTTTTTTTTGCTGCCGCGTCATCGATAACCTTACTCCGTAACTGAGTTTCTAAATTTCAGATGCTTACGGACGATCGTCCGTAAACATCTGAAATTTAGAGTCTTAAGGCGAGGTGAACTGTATCCACAGGTTCGAGCTGGAAATTTTCCATTTGGTGAGATCGATCCCTTTGGGCGGGGTGGCCTTGCCGCGCTGCAAGGCCTGCTGCAGCGCCAACAGGCGCGCTTCTACCCTGACCGGGCCGGCTTTGAGTGCCTTAAGATCCAGGGCGGCTTTGCCTTGCACTGCATCCTTGACGCCGGGCAGTGAGAGGGAGAAATCGAGCGTGGCCGGTTTAGCATCCGTCGGGTGAGTATAGGCGACCGCCGTAATTGTAATGCCAACTGTGCTCAACAGGCTCATCTCTTCCGGGTTGGCAGCCAGGGACTTCAGAAATTCGTTGACCGGGCCGCTCACATCTTCTCCTTTGGTGAAGCTGGCGGATTGGCTGCCCAGGGTTTCATAAGCTGTTTCCACCATCCACTGCAGCGCCTGGCGGGCTAACACCTGGCGGAAATACCATGCCTGGTTGGCGCGCGGGGCGGGTTTGCGGCGCCCATCCAGCATGGCCGCCAGCGTGCCGGCTGCCTGTACGGATTGGCCCTTATCCATCCTCTGATAAGCCTCGTTTGGGATGGCCCCGGCCAGGCTGCCGGAAATTTGCGAATCATAGCGGATTTCCACCAGCGTCACGCCGGCCGCGTGCAGTTTTTCTTCGATGCGTTGGGCGTGCATTAAACCCACCACCGCCGGCAGCGGCCGGCCCGGGTTGGCCTGGCTCAGTTTGAGCAGGTTAGCCGCCATGGCGTCACTGCGCTGCATGACCACGTTGAGATAATCCTGCAGGGCTTTCAAGTTCCCGGCGTCCTCGTCCGCAATGCTCACCTGCAGTTCGGCGCTTTTTGCCAGGACTTGTTGGGTAATCGCCTGCCAATCTTCCGCCGAGGCAGTCGGATCGTCCAGCCGCTGGCGCAGCGGCTGCGTCCAGGCGTCATTCTGGATGGCGTAATCGAAGGCTTTTTGAAGATCCTTCTGGTCGACCAGCGCTTTCCAGGCGCTCTTGAGGTTGGCGTCTGTCATTTCAGCCAGGGCAATGGCATACAGGTAGTTATAGGGGGCATTCCAGATGTCCGGGTTAGGCTGAACGGCGTATAGGCTGGCATTGTCGATCCCGGCAATCGTTATATCGTTATAGATCAGGCCCAGCGCTTCCACGCTGTTGGCGTCGCCTTCCGCCAGGGTTTGCAGGATCACGTTTTCGCGGGGTGTGATGGGACTGTCCGGGGTGAAGGCCGGTTGGCGGTGGGCCCAGGCCAGGTTGAGCGTCTGTCCGGCTGCCAGTCCTTCCAGCCCGATGGTGCGCGCGCCGTAGGCGCTGTACAGGCGGTTGAGGATGATGGCTGATTCGACCTGTCCCAGGGTAAAGGCGTGTGATTCTTCCAGCAGGAGGATGACGTGGTTCGGATCGCCTGGCAGGGCCTTGACCACTTTACCGGCTTTTTGGGTGATGGCGGCCGCCATTTCGTCGACGGACACAGTGCCGGTCTGGGCGATGGGGACCAGACCCGGCGCGGTAGATGGGCTGACCTGCGCAGGGTTAGCCGTCCCGGGCGCGGTAGTGGCAGCCGGTGTAAGCGCCGGGCCATACCCTGGCGCGCCAGAACAGCTCAGGATGAGAATGGTCAGTATGATTAGGATAAGTCGAGGAATTGCCTGTTTAGGCATAGGAATAATATCCTGATTATAATCTGCATTCGCCGCCCAATGCTGACTTGATTTCCTTTTTTATCGGATTTATCCTCTTATCAGTGTCCATCTGTGTTTCATCTGTGGCTAATTTCTTCTCTTCATATGTGGGCAGGTAGGTTTATGAGGGTATAATTTAGCTGTCCAACTACAGGAGGCCGCATGCAGAATGTGCTCGTTACCGGTGGAGCGGGTTTCATCGGTTCTAATTTTATATATAACTTGCAGGCGTCTGACCCGGGCGTCCGCATCGTCAACCTCGACGCCCTGACCTACGCCGGCAGCCTGGAAAACCTGAAGGAGCTGCCCGACCCGGCGCGCCACATCTTCGTGCGCGGCGATATTTGTGACCGCCCGCTACTGGACGACCTGTTCCGCCGCTACACGATCGACACAGTGGTGCATTTTGCCGCCGAAACCCACGTTGACAGGTCGATCTTAGGGCCAGGCCAGTTCGTCCAGACCAACGTGGTTGGCACTTTTACCTTGCTCGAAGCTGCCCGGCATGCCTGGCTGGATGAGCATCTACTCCCCGCAGGAAGGGTTCACTTCCACCACGTCTCGACCGACGAGGTGTTTGGCTCGCTGGCGCCGGCCGACCCCGCTTTTTCAGAGACCACCCCCTATGCGCCCAATTCACCCTACGCCGCATCCAAGGCCTCCAGCGATCACCTCGTGCGAGCCTACTTTCATACCTACGGCCTGCCGGTGACGATCACCAACTGCTCCAACAATTACGGGCCGCGCCAGTTCCCTGAAAAGCTGATCCCCCTGTTTATCTTAAATGGCGTGCAGGGCAAGCCTCTGCCGGTCTACGGCGACGGGCAGCAGGTGCGCGACTGGTTGTATGTCGAAGACCACTGCGAAGCCATCCGGTTGGTGATCGAGCGCGGCCAACCTGGCCAGACCTATAACGTGGGCGGCAACAACCAACCCTCCAACCTGGAGATCATTCACACCCTGTGCGAAATCCTGGACGAGGTCAGCCCGGCTTTGCCCGGGCAGCCCCATGCCGGTCAGATCCGCTACGTCACCGACCGTCCCGGTCATGACCGGCGCTACGCCATGGACATCCGCAAAATCGAGCGGGACCTGGGCTGGCGACCGCGCCAATCGCTGCACGACGGCCTTTTAAAAACTGTCACCTGGTATCTCGACCATCCGCAGTGGGTTTCTACGATTCTACAGTCCGGTGATTTTACTGCCTGGATGGAACGCAATTACACCCAACGGCAAGCGGGGAAAGAGTAAAGAAGGAGTAAAGAAGGAGTAAAGATGAAAGGCATTATCCTGGCCGGCGGGCGCGGCACGCGCCTGTATCCACTCACCACGGGGATCAGCAAGCAGCTTCTCCCCGTGTACAACAAACCCATGGTGTATTACCCGCTGTCCACCCTCATGCTGGCCGGTATCCGCGACATTCTGGTGATCAGTACCCCCGAGGATTTACCGGCTTTCCAGCGTCTGCTGGGGGATGGCAGGCAGTGGGGCCTCCAGTTTACTTATGCCTCCCAGGATGAACCGCGCGGCCTGGTGGACGCCTTCCTGGTTGGCCGGAAGTTCGTCGACAGTTCTCCGGCCGCCCTGGTGCTGGGAGATAACATTTTCTATGGCAGCGGCCTGGTCAGCCGTCTGCAAACTGCCGCTCAAACGGCGAAAGGGGCCACCGTCTTTGCGTACCCGGTGCGTGACCCGCAGAGGTACGGGGTAGTCGAGCTGGATGCTGACGGGCGGGCGGTCAGCCTGGAAGAAAAGCCGCCGGCTCCGCGTTCCAACCTGGCCGTAGCCGGGATGTATTTCTTCGATGGAAAGGTTTCAGACTACGCTGCCACCATCCGGCCTTCCAAACGCGGCGAACTGGAAATTATCGACCTGATCCGCCTTTACCTGCTGGAAAGCAGCTTGCAGGTGGAAGTGCTGGGACGCGGCATAGCCTGGCTGGACGCCGGAACGCACGAATCGCTGCTTCAGGCGGCTAATTTTATCCAGACAGTCGAAGAACGCCAGGGATTATTGATCTCCTCACCTGAAGAAATCGCCTATCGCATGGGCTTTATCAATGCAGCTCAACTCCAGGTTCAAGCCGAGCTGATGAAAAATAACGAATACGGCAAATACCTGCTCAGCCTGCTGGATGGTACAAATTAATTTGTTCAGGAGGGATAAGCGCCGCTTTTCACACCTGAACAACTGATTTCCTTAATTTTCGGAAAGGTTCTTAGCCTGCACGTGCCTGGAGCGGCGTTCGGATTTCCTCCAGTTTTTGGGGTGGGGGTAATACGGACGTACGCCTTCCCATGCGCAGTTTGAGTTGGCGCAGCGGTAGCGCCGGGCTGACAGGCCGATGCCTAATATCCGGTCAGCGGTGTGCCGGCGCACGCGGTGGAATTTGTCCCCGCCGCATTTCGGACAAACTTCGCCAGGTTGGATCTTGCTCCGGTATACCAGGTGTATCCCTAAATATGCACCAACCAGTATTGCAAAAACCACTAAACCCCATATATAGACTGGCATGTAAAGCGTCTCCTCGATGCGAGTGATGTTGAAAGTATTCCGCTGGATTAATCAACGGTGAGGATATTATACCTATCTGGACCAATTTTGCCAATGATGGAAGTCCACCACAATGCATTATAATAATCCCGAATATCAGGATCCATGGAGTTTGACCATTGACAAAATATTGGTACGCCCTGCACAGCCATCCCAATAAAGAAGAGATGCTCTGGCAGCAGCTAATGGCCAGAGAGATAGAGTGTTTTTACCCGCGCATCCCGGCTAACCCGGTTAATCCCCGGGCGCGTAAAATCAAGGCGTATTTTCCCGGTTATTTGTTTGTCAACGCCGACCTGGAGACCGCCGGTATTTCATCCTTTCAATGGATGCCCTATACCACCGGGCTGATCATGTTTGGCGGAGAACCGGCGGTAGTGCCGGAAGCCTTGATTTATACCTTGCGCCAGCGCGTGGACGAGATTACACGTGCCGGGGGCCTGGTGCTGGATGAGGTCAAACCTGGCGAGCGGGTCATCATTCAAGATGGTCCATTTGCCGGGTACGAAGCCATCTTCGACGTACGCCTGTCCGGTAAAGATCGCGTGCGGGTGCTCTTACAAATGCTCACCCGCCGCACCGTCCCAGTGGAGTTGAGCGCCGGGCAAATCAAGAAGAAGAAACCGCATTAATTCCTTTCATGACTAAGCTGAAGCGCATCTTAAACCTGCCACTGCACCCCTTTTTTTTCGCCGGATATGCAGTCCTCTTCCTGCTGGGAGTCAACCTGCACGAGATCACTCCCGCCAGTACGCTGCGCTCCTTGCTGCTCATCCTGCTGGGCGCCGCCGTTTTACTGCTGGTGTGGCAGCTGGTCACGCCTGGTTGGGCGCCGGCCTCACTTTTGGCGACCGCCTGCCTGTTTGCGTTCTTCGCCTACGGGCACATCTTCAACCTGTTGAACGGCGCCACACTCGGCGGGTTCATCGTCGGGCGGCGCCGCGTGCTGGCGCCCCTGTGGGGAGCGCTGTGCCTGGCCGGACTGTTCCTGATATTGAAGTACAACCACCGGGCGCAGGCCTGGGTTCCGGCGCTCAACCTGATCTTGCTTGGTTTACCCGTGGCGACCGGCGACGATCAAAGAGTTACAATTTAGCACTCTTTGAGACGTAGTTCACGCTTTTTCCCGGGATGGGATCGACTACATCCTCTTCGATACCTCCTTATCGGTGGGCGGTCTGCAAGAACGGTCTATCTGGGCAGCGGGCCTGGTGATTATTCCCTTATGCGCAAATTGTATATTTCGACTGTTTAATTCGATGCATTAAAAATCAAGCAGTGCTATACTCAACCCTAAGAAGTGAGTAAACCTTTCATTAAATTATTTTCTTCACTAAAGAGTGTTTACTTCCCCATCTTACGTCCGTGGCCTGGAATATATCCCCAAGCCCGATCCATCGCCAAACATCAATGTCAAAACCGCCGATAGAATTTTTTTCGGTTATGGTTATTACATTCTACCCGAATCTGTGCGGTCCAGAATAACGCTCAATAAGAATCCCCGATCGATTACATTATCACCACTTACAATTTATATCCCATCGCCCCAGGTGAATCAGGGCACGATTTATTATTCCATCAAAGTTGGAGACACGGATATTTTAACGGTTTATAAAATGAGCGGTAACCAATAGCTATGACAAAGGTTTTAATTGATAAAAAAAACATAATAACGGCGCTCGTTGTATTCTTTTTCTTTTGCGCGTATATATTATTAGGA
>VFSW01012865.1_pt1 | contig 11651 bp, 8 predicted proteins | sample 5358111 | NCBI WGS metagenome assembly VFSW01 (sample SAMN11554181, study PRJNA540505) | mine drainage metagenome | isolation source: sediment from site ElyBrook_90M | place: USA: Ely Copper Mine, Vershire, VT | collected 2017 | reverse complement strand
TTCTTGCAGACATCGGCGACGACGCCGAGATCGTGCGTGATCAAAATAATTGCAGCGCCGGTTTCGGTCTGCATCTCGTTCATCAATTCCAGAATCTGTGCTTGGATCGTCACATCGAGCGCGGTCGTGGGCTCGTCGGCGATGAGCAACTTCGGATTGCACGAAAGCGCCATCGCGATCATCACGCGCTGACGCATCCCGCCGGAGAATTGATGGGGATAGTCACCCAAACGCGCTTTTGGCGAGGGGATACGCACCTTTTCCAGCATGGCGATCGTATGCTCGCGCGCTTTGGCGCGATCGTAGCCGAGGTGCAGGCGCACGGCCTCCATGATTTGCTCGCCGATCGTGAGCACCGGATTGAGGCTCGTCATGGGGTCTTGGAAGATCATCGCGATCTCGTGACCGCGAATCTTACGCATCGCCGCTTCGCTCTTCTTGAGCAAATCCTCGCCGTTGAAGAATATCCCATCCGCGCCGAGCGTGGCGTTACCCGCGAGCAAGCGCATGATCGAGAGCGAGGTGACCGATTTTCCCGACCCCGACTCGCCGACGATGCCGAGCGTTTCACCCTGGGCGAGTGAAAACGAGAGTCCGTTGACGGCAGTTACCGGACCGTCTTCCGTACGAAACGTCGTGCGGAGATTCGAGACTTCGAGCAACGCTCCCAAGGGGTGGCTAGATCCCGGTCAGTGAGAGAACGAACGCCGCGACGACAAACACGACCGCGGTAAAGCCGGTCAGTCGCTTGAGCTGTTCTTCCGCGCCCATGCGACTATATGCCGATTCAACGCGACCGCCGATCGTTCCCGAGAGACCCTCTTGCTTCGTCGTCTGCACCGCAAGGAGTACGACGAGCGAGATTGCAGCAATGATGAAGATTCCCGCGACGCCATGCGTCGCCCACGACGCGTGCTGTTGGAACCAGGTCGCCGGGATCGGCGCCTGAACCGCGGCTTGCGCGGCGGGCACGGTCTGCGGGAGCGTCGGTAGCGTTGGGGCTTTGAGGGGGGCCTTGGCGGCGGCCGCGACGGCTGCGAGTATCACCGATGTATCTCCTGATTCGTACGAAACGCGTGCGCAACACGTTCGGCGACGTTGTTCGCAACGAGGCCGAAGAGCGCGCGTTGACGGGGTTGTGAATCGTGTTGCACGAGCACGTCGGCGATGCCGATGCGCTCGACGACGAGGCCGAGGGCCCGATCCGACACGCTCTCTACGACCGCGGACCCAAAGCCGCCTGCGAGCGCATGTTCCTCTAAGGTAAGAATCCGCTCGTGGCCTCCGGCCGCAAGCTCCTCGAGAAGCGTGACGTCCACGGGCTTGGCGAAGCGGGCATTGACCACGGTCGGCACATGGTCCGAGGGGCCGTACTCGCCGCTCTCGAGCAGGTCGTAAGCGTCCAGCGCCACGTCGACCGTATTGCCGAGAGCGAGGATCGCCACCCGGGAGCCCCGGCGCAGCACCTCGGCGCCGCCCTGTTCGAGCGGCGCGACCGGATCGCGGTGGCGACCGCTCGTCGAGCCGCGCGGATAGCGAAGGGCGACGGGTCCGGGCAAGGCGAGGGCGTGTTCGAGCATCGGGAGCAGTTCGTCTTCGTTCCGCGGCGCCATCACGGTCATATTCGGGAGCGTGCGTAGATAGGCGATATCGTACAGTCCCATATGGGTCGGGCCGTCGTCGCCCACGAGCCCGGAACGATCCAAGCAAAAGACGACGGGAAGATTCTTAACGCAGACGTCGTGCACTACTTGGTCGTACGCGCGCTGGAGAAACGTCGAGTAGATCGCGCAGACAGGTTTCAAGCCCGCCGTCGCCGCGCCCGCCGCCATGCATACCGCATGCGCCTCGGCGATACCGACGTCAAAAAATCGCGATGGAAACGCTTTGGCAAACTTAGACAGTTTCGTTCCGTCCGGCATCGCCGCAGTGATCGCGATGACCCGCGCGTCCCGCTCGGCAACCGTCGTCAACGCCGCGGCGAACGCATCGCTAAAGGTCGGGCGCGCATCGGGCTTGAGTTCGAGTTTGCCGTTCTCGACATCAAAGGTCGTCGAAACCCCGTGGAACGTGCGCGAGTCCTTCTCGGCCGGTTCGTAGCCTTTGCCTTTGATCGTCCGCGCGTGGACGAGCACGGGCCCGTCGATCGAGCGCGCCGTTTCCAGCGCGGCAATCATCGTATCGAGGTTGTGCCCGTCGAACGGGCCCATGTACCGGAAGCCCAATTCTTCGAAAATCACCGCCGTTTTCTCGGCCGGCGCGACGAAGCGAATTGCACCCATTTCGGCCGACGCAAACGCCTTGCGCGCGGTACCGCCGAAGGGAATGTGTTCGAAAACGTCTTTAGCCTTTTCGCGGACGAAATTGACGAGCGGGTTACTGCGCAGCATCGAAAGATACGAGGCGACCGCGCCGACGTTGGGCGCGATCGACATCTCGTTATCGTTCAACACCACGATGAAATTCGAGTTGAGCGCCCCCGCGTTGTTCAGCGCTTCGTAGGCGAGCCCGCCGGTCAATGCGCCGTCGCCGAGCACGGCGACGATCGTTTCGTCGCGACCGGAAAGATCGCGCGCGATCGCCATACCGTACGCCGCGGAGACCGACGTCGACGCGTGTCCCGCACCGAAATGATCGTATTCGGACTCGCTACGCATCGCAAAGCCCGAGATACCGCCGCCTTGGCGAAGCGTCGCGAACCGGTCGCGCCTGCCGGTGAGAATCTTGTGCACGTAGGTCTGATGCGATACGTCCCACACGAGCTTATCTGCGGGGAGATCGAGCACCCGATGGAGCGCCAGGGTCAACTCGACCACGCCCAAATTCGGCGCGAGATGGCCGCCGTTGCGCGAGCACGTCACGACGAGCATGTCGCGAATCTCGCGTGCTAAGACGTCGAGTTCGTCGCGGCGCAGGGCCTTGACGTCGGCCGGAGAGTTGATGCGTTCGATGACCATGGTGACCGGCGTTGGTTCGCCCCGGGCGGCGCTTAGGCCCGCCAGGAGGTCCTGCTAGGGCAAGATGCCGGCAGGCGCGCGCCTAACACCCCCGCGATGCACGATCTCCCGCCGGTCATCGTGCCGATCAAGAACCGCCGGGTCTGGGGCGACCTAGCCAAGATCCTCTCGACGATCTTCAACCCGTTCTTGACGGCGCTTGCCTTGTTTATCATCCTCGCGCACGCCAGTGCCAGGGGAACGTTGGACTTCTGGTGGCTGCTCTTTCTCTCGACGTTCTTCACCTCGCTCGGGCCGATGATCTACGTCTTCTGGCTGTACGGCAGCGATCGCATCACCGACCTGGACATGTCGGTGCGCCACGAACGCGAAGCCGTCTTCGGCAGCTTCGTGCTCTTTTTTCTGGCCGGCACGCTCGCGCTCTGGGCGACGCGCGCGCCCACGCTGATGATTGCGGCGATGGCGGCGTACACCGTCTCGACCCTCGTGGTGCAGTACATCACGCGCTATTGGAAGATCAGCACGCATGCCCTCGGCATCACCGCCCCCCTGGTCGCGCTCACGTTGCTCTACGGAAATCAAACGCTGCCGTTTCTCGTGCTGATTCCGATGGTCGCTTGGGCCCGCGTCTATCTCAAAGCGCACACGCTGATGCAAGTGATCGCCGGCGCCGCGCTCGGCACCGGGTCAACGATCCTGTTCTTCCATCTCTTTCACGTGGGGCTACCGATATGAGCGCGACCATCACGATCACCTCGCTCGTCGCAAAAACGTTGATCGTGCTCGTCGCAATCGAACACCTCTACTTTCTCTACCTTGAAATGTTCGCATGGACCGCGCCGCGCACGCGCAAAGCCTTCGGCACGACGCTCGAGTTCGCAGAAGCCTCAAAAACGCTCGCCGCCAATCAGGGCTTATACAACGGGTTTCTCGCCGTCGGCCTGCTCTGCAGCGTTTTCGGCCCGCTTGCCGACCAGCGCCTCTCGATCTTGTTTTTAACCTTCGTGTTCGTCGCCGCAGTCTACGGCGGACTCACCGTCAATCGCCGCATCCTTTTCATTCAAGGAATACCGGCGGTGGCCGCACTGATCTCGATCTTTTTCTCGCTTTAGCGGACCTCGAAGAGGCGTCGCGCGGCGTTCGCCTGCGAAATTTAGAAGTTTTGCGCCATTCGCAGGATGCGAACTTCCTTTGGACGTGGGGCAAAACTCTCAAAGCAGGAGCGTCACACGATGTGACGCGACGAGCGGTTTCGCAGGCGAACGCCGCGCGATGCCTCTTCGAGGTTTCGCCCTCAGCCCCCAAACCATCCGCTCGGAACCACGTCGAGATTCACGTTGATTTGCTTGACCTCGGTGTAGGCGTCGTAGCCGTAGGTGCCGAGCTCGCGGCCCATGCCCGACTGTTTGTATCCGCCCCACGGCGCTTCGTTGTACGTCGGGTGATAGGCGTTGATCCAGGTGATGCCCGCGCGCAGCTTGCGCACCACGCGATGCGCTTTTGCCGCGTCTTGGGTGAACACGGCACCGGCGAGACCGTAGATCGTGTCGTTGGCGATCTTGAGGGCATCGGCTTCGTCTTTGAAACGCTGGATCGCGAGTACCGGCCCGAAGATCTCCTCGCGTACGATGCGCATCTCGGGCGTCGTCATATCGAAAATCGTCGGAGCAACGAAATTGCCTGCGGCGAGCGCCCCGCCTAGTCGCGAGCCGCCGCAGAGGAGGCGCGCTCCCTCGTGCTTGCCGATGTCGAGATAGCCTTCGACGCGCTCGAGCTGCGCGCGCGAAACGATCGGGCCCATCTCGGTCTTGGGGTCGAATCCGTTCCCGACGCGAATTTTTTTTGCGCGCTCGACCAATTCTGCGACGAACCGATCCGCGATCGAGTCCTGCAGCACCAAGCGCGAGCCGGCCGAGCACACTTGGCCGGCGTTCGCATAGATGCCGAAGAGCGCGTAGTCGACCGCCGTCTCGAAGTCCGCATCCGCAAACACGATATTCGGCGACTTGCCGCCGAGTTCGAGCGTGATCTTCTTGAGATTCCCTACCGCCGCGCGCATGATCGAGCGCCCGGTAACGGTTCCGCCAGTAAAGGCAATCTTATCGACGAGATCGCTCTCGGCGAGTTCCGCGCCGACCACGGGGCCGGCACCCGTCACAACGTTGACGACGCCGCGCGGGAATTCTAGCTCTTCGAAAATCGTCGCGAGCCGCAAGGCCGAAAGCGGCGTGAGCTCGGCCGGTTTGAGAATGCACACGTTCCCCGCGGCGAGGGCCGGCGCGAGCTTCCACACCGCCATCAACAGCGGATAGTTCCAGGGCACGATTTGACCGCATACGCCGATCGCTTCGCGAACCGTGAAACTCTGCGACGGCGCCGGAACGTCGAAGGTCTGCCCGTGCGGTTTCGTCGCGAGCCCGGCGTAATAGCGAAAACAATTGGCGGCGTCGGCGACGTCGTAGGCGGTCTCGCGCAACGGTTTGCCGTTGTTGAGCGTGTCGATCTGCCCAAACTCCAAAGCGTGCTCTTCGATCTTCGCGGCGACGCGAAAGAGCAGCATCGCGCGATCCGCCGCCGTCGTCGCGGACCACGGCCCATCGTCGAACGCTTTGCGCGCGGCGAGGATCGCCCGTTTCGCATCGTCGCGCGTTCCCTCGGCAACTTTCGCGACGAGCGCGCCGGTCGCCGGATCCAGCAACGTGCGCGTCGCACCGTCACCTGCCTCGCACCACTTGCCGTCGACGTACATGAGGCGCGTATCGCCCGATCTCGGAAGGTTCCGCAAAAGCTCCTGTGCGTCGACTCCGGGCTTTGCCATGGTGTCCATTTCTATACTCCCGCTTTAGCTGCGTGTGCCATAATCGCGAGGCACTCGCCGACCGCTTTGCACACGTAATCGGCCTGGTCTTCTCCAATGGTGAGCGGCGGCTCCACGCGCACCGTTCGCGCGTTAACGAGCGTTCCCGAGACGAGCACGCCGCGGTCGAGGAGCAGCTTGCCTAGTTCGAACCCGGTGTGATCGTCGACGAACTCCATCGCCATGAGTAACCCTTTCCCGCGCACGTCGACGACGAATTCGCCGAACGGCGCGGTCGCCTCGCGCAAGCCGGCCAACATTCGCTCGCCCATACGCGCCGCGCGCTCGGGTAAGCGGTCTTCGATGAGCACGTTGATGGTGGCGATGGCAGCGGCGCACGCGAGCGGGTTTCCGCCGAACGTCGTCGTGTGTAAGAACGGGTTGTCGAAGAGGCGCGAGAAGACGGCCTTGGTTCCAACGACGGCCCCTGCGGGAACCACGCCGCCGCCGAACGCTTTCGCCAAACACAGAATATCCGGCTCGACGCCGTAGTGCTCGAAACAGAACATTTTCCCCGTGCGCCCCATGCCCGTCTGCACCTCGTCGAGAATGAGCAGCGCGCCGAATTCGTCGCACAGCGCGCGAACGCCGGGCAGGTAGGCGTCGTCGGGGATGTTCACGCCGCCTTCGCCCTGCACGGGCTCGAGCAAGACGGCGCCGACATCTTCACCGACCATCTTCAATCGTTCGAACTTATGGCGCAGCGCCCCGAGATCGTTGAACGGAAAGTGTTCGATATTCGGCAGCAGCGCGCCGAAGGGACGCCGAAACTCGCCCTTTGCGCTTACCGAGAGCGCGCCGAAACTCTTACCGTGGAATCCCTTGGTCGCGGCGATGATCGTTTGTTTCGAGGAATCGTAGGCGCGCGCGAGTTTCAATGCGGCTTCGATCGTCTCGGTACCGGAGTTACAGAAAAACGAATACTGCAGTCGATCCGGCGTCAGCATCGCGAGCGTCTTCGCAAGCATCGCACGCAGCGGATCGAGCAGGTCTTGACTATGCAACGGCTGCCGCGCGAGCTGCGCCGATACGGCGGCGACGACTTTGGGATTGCGATGGCCGACGTTGAAGATACCGAAACCGCCGAGGCAGTCGATGTATTCCTTACCGTTGACGTCGCGATACGTATTCGGACCGCCATCCGACCACTCGACGGCAGCGGCTGCGTGTTCGACCGACGTCGCTTTGCGGTATTCGAGGAATCCGGGATTCACGTGGTCTGCGAAACTTTGCACTGTTTCGCGCGTGATCCAGTCGGCCTGCTCGGGCGTAATCGACGTTGTCGCGATCAGTTCGAGCAGATGGTTCGTATAGTCGTAGACCTCTTGTTGTCGGGTGCGTTCAAGAATTTTATTTCACTTCCTTAGTTGGCGACGATGGATTCGATGGAGTCGGCGTAGCGAGCCAGCGCGACGTCGAGGGTAGCGTCGTCGATCGTCAGAGGGACGAGGACGCGAATGACGTTCCCGTCGCCTGCCGGCATAAGCAGCAAACCGCGCTCTCGCGCGGCTTCGACGATGCGCGGTACGAGCGGTTTGCTCGAGGTGAATTCCATGCCGATCATGGCCCCGATGCCGCGCACGTCGACGATCGCACCGGGAAAGCGTCGCGCGAGCGCGGTGAAGGCCGCGCATACGCGCGCGCCGATCTCCGTCGCGCGCGCCATGAACGCATCGTCCATGAGCTCGAGCGTTGCGAGGGCGGCCGCACAAGCGATCGGGTTTCCCGCGTACGTACCGCCAAGTCCGCCCGGAAGCGGCGCATCCATGATCTCGGCTTTCCCGATTACCGCGGAAAGCGGCATGCCGCCGGCAAGCGACTTTGCGGCCACGATGATATCGGCTTCGATGCCTGCGTGTTCGATCGCGAAGGTGCGCCCGGTACGTCCGAACCCGCTTTGGACTTCATCGCAAATCAACACGATGCCGTGCACCGTGCAGAGCTCGCGCAACGCACGCAAAAATTCGGTCGGCGCCGGAACGAAACCGCCTTCACCCAACACCGGTTCGATAATGATCGCAGCGACGCGCTCGATCGTAATCTCGTGCAAGAGTTTCTGCAGGGCGTGCACCGCCTGCAGCGTGCTGATGCCGTGGAGCGCGTGCGGAAACGGGGTACGATAGATCTCCGAGCAGAACGGCCCGAAATTTTGTTTGTACGGATCTTCCTTGCCCGTCATCGTCAGCGCGAGCATGGTGCGACCGTGATAGGCGTGCTCGAAGGCGATGACCGCCGGGCGCCCGGAGTAGGCACGGGCGATCTTGACCGCGTTCTCAGTAGCCTCTGCACCCGTCGAGAGTAACAGCGTTTTCTTCGGTGAGTCGCCCGGGGCGCGCGTGTTCAAGGCTTCGGCGAGCGCGATATACGGCTCGTAGGACGTCACTTGAAAGCAGAGGTGCGTGTAACGCTCAGCTTGCGCCGCGATCGCCTCGATAATGGCCGGGTTGGTATGCCCCGCGTTGAGGACGCCGATGCCTCCGACGAAATCGATGTACTCGCGCCCATCGACGTCCCAAACGCGCGCATCGCGCGCGCGGACAAGCGCAAGCGGATGAACGCACCCGACGCCTCGCGGGACGCTCTGGGCCCGTCGGCGGAGGAGTTCTTCTGTGGCGGATCGCACGGCCGGCATCTCTCTAGCCTACGGCAGACGAGGTCCCCCAGCTAGGTGCCGGGGAAACAAGTTTTTCACGATTCTTCGTTCCGTCGACCCAAAGGAGGCCGATGAAGCTCTCCGATGTGCTTGCCTTGCCGTCCTTCGCCACCGCCTCGGTCGTGGCGGGTCGGGCGCTCCTGGACCGCGACATCGCCTGGGCGCACGTCGTCGACATGCCGGACCCGGCGCCGTGGGTACAACCCGGGTTTCTTCTTCTAACGTCGGGCTACAGCTGGCCGAAAGATGAGGCCACCCAGCTTCGCCAGATTGCCGAACTCGGGGCCGCGCAGATTGGCGGCGTCGTGATGGCGGTCCCCAACTTCGTCGAGCACTTTCCGCAAAGCGTGCGCGAGGCGGCAGAACGCGCCGCGCTCCCGCTCATCGAGATCCCGTTCGAGATTCCGTTCGCGCGCATCACCGAAGAACTCCACCGCGCCGTCACCATCGAACCCTACGCCATCATCGAACGCTCCGAGCAGATTCACCGCGCGCTCACGCGCGTTGCGACGCGCGATACCTCCCTCGACGACCTGGCGCACGAACTCTCGCACTTGATCTCGCGCTCGGTCACTTTTGAGGATCCGGACGGAAAGGTGCTCGCCGCCGCTTCGTTCGGCGAAGAGATCGACGACGTGCGACGCAAAACGCTCGAACTCGGCCGCAGCCCGCTCGACGTCGTTGGTAAACTCGAACGCTCCGCGCTCAATCGGCGCATCCGCGCGGCCGAGAAACCGCTGCGCATTCCGGCGATGCCGGAGGCCGGAATGAACGCCCGGGTCGTCTGCCCGATCCGTATCGGCTCGGAGCTCGTCGGCATCGTCTGGATCATCGAGGGGACGGAACCGCTCAACGAGCTCGATCACCGTGCGGCAGAGCATGCCGCGCTCGTTGCCGCGATTCACATCGCGCATCAACGAGAGCTGACGACGACCGAAGCGCGGCTGGGATACGCCTCGTTTCTCTCCCTGCTCGATGCAGAACCCGGACGCGTGCCGCTCGCCGACGAGCGCGTGCGTTTGCTCGGCTTCGATCCGACCGAGCGGTATCGCGTCGGCATCGTCTCGATTCCCGACGCTCTGCCCCTGGATCGCGAAGGGCTCGAGCGCCGGGACCGCGTCGCCCAAACGGTGCGCGACGTCTTGCGTAAAGCCGGGCGCGAACAACTGGTGACGGTGTCTCTCAACCTCGTGCCGTTTCTTCTTCCGCCGGCGGTCGAAGCAGAACCGATCGACAGGGCCCTCGGCGACCCGACGCTCTCGATCGTGATCGGTCGCGCCCACGACGGCGTCGAGGGCGCGCGCGCGAGCTACCGCGAGGCACTCTCGCTGCTCACCTACCGCGATCGCCCGCGGATCGCAACCTACGACGATCTGCTTGTCCCGCGCGTGATCACCGGGGATCGGGCAGCCCGCGAAACCTTTTTGAACGACTTGTTCGAGCCGCTGCGCGCACGCCGGAACGGCGCTGAACTTGCCGCCGCGCTGTTGACCCTTGCGCGGCACGGCTTTCGCTTTCGCCAAGCAGCCGATTCGCTCGCCATCCACCCAAACACCCTGCGCTATCGCCTCGATCGCGTCAGCGAAGCGCTTTCCATCGATCTCTCCGACGCCGACGTGCAGTTCCGCGTCCAGCTCGCCGCGCGTCTGCTCGACGTCGAGGGCCGCGATTGGTGAATCTCGACAGAAACGGAACGCCGTTTTGTCATCGGTCCACATAGGGCCCGACTCGGCGGAGCCGTACAGTATTGCCATGTCGAAGCGATTGATTGCCGCCGGCCTTACTGCCGCGCTCATCTCCACGATCCTCCCGGCGATTGCCGGAACGACCGGAAGCCTCAAGGGACGCGTAACCGATGCCGCAACCGGCGCGCCGATCGCGGGCGCGAGCGTCGGCGTCGTCTCCGCGTCGCAAAGCGCGACCGCGACCACCGACGCGAGCGGTGGCTTCATCTTCATTTCGCTCGCACCCGACACGTATACGGTCACGGTAAGCAAACGCGGTTACGATCCACAGTCGCAACCGGGTCAGACGATTTTTGCCGATCAGCCGAGCACGCTCAATATCGCGCTCTCGAACACGCTGAAAACGATTGCCCTCACGCACTCGCGCTCCACGGCGAATCTGGTTCGATCCGGTACGACGAGCGACGTCTACTCGGTGAACGCCGCCGGGCAGCAGGCAACCAAAGCCCTCGGCGGTTCGGGAAGTCTCGATCAAGCCTACGGCGCGATCGCGAGCGTTCCCGGCGTCAGCATTCCATCGGGCCAGCAAGGCTGGTATCAAAGCGTCTTTATCCGCGGCGGCGACTACGATCAAGTGGCGTACGAGTTCGACGGCATTCCGGTTATCCGCGAATCCGACGGCGCGCCGATCGTGACGCTCTCGAATCTCGGCCAGCAAGAAGTGCAAGTGTATACGGGCGGCACACCCGCCACGTCGAACTCGCCCGGACTTGCCGGCTACATCAACCAAGTGATTAAGACCGGCACGTTCCCGGGCTACGGCCAAGCCGATTTCGGCCTTGCATTCCCGGCGTTCTACCACAAAGTTTCCGTCGAAGCCGGCGGCGCGTCGCCGGACCGGCTGTTTTCGTACTACGTCGGCCTTGCGGGCGACGACCAATCGTACCGTTACGGCGATCAGTTCAACGGCGTATCGGATCCGCTGTACTACTATCCGCTCGCCGTTCCGTCGGTAAACTCGTCCTACCACATCCTCGACGGGTCGTGCGGCGATCCGACGTTTGCGACGGCCTGCCCGGGACCGAGCTACGGGCTCCAACTTAGCCCCGGAGCGAGTTGGGCGCAAGCGTATAACGCCGATCGCGAAACCGTAATGAATTTCCATTTCGGGATCCCGCACAAGCATGACGGCGGTAAAGACGACATTCAAGCGCTCTACGTTACCGGCAACATCGCAACCCAATACTTTTCGTCCGCAAACGACATCGGGGCTCCCGCGATGTCGTGGCTCGATGCAAACGTTGCCAATAACGGCGGCTACTATAGCGGCCCCGTCTTCCAAGCGCCGAATCCGAGCGCCTTCGTCAACGGACCTTTCCCGAGCGAACCGCAAGGATCGTTCGGCGGGCTTATTCCGGTCAACCAGCGCGACGGCGGCAGCAACGGGTATTCGATCGAAAAGTTCCAGTACCAACGCAATATCAACGAGCGTTCGTATC
>VFSW01012864.1_pt1 | contig 11651 bp, 10 predicted proteins | sample 5358111 | NCBI WGS metagenome assembly VFSW01 (sample SAMN11554181, study PRJNA540505) | mine drainage metagenome | isolation source: sediment from site ElyBrook_90M | place: USA: Ely Copper Mine, Vershire, VT | collected 2017 | reverse complement strand
TTGGAGTACCGTCCCGAAATGTGGGTGGAGGAGCAGGGCGAGTTGTTCGCTTTGCAATAATGGTTCGTCATGCGGATTGCGGGATTGGTGTTGCTTGGAGGGCTGGCGTGGTGCGCCGGGCCGGATGAGGCCACGCGGCAGTTGAGCCGCGACATTTTCCGGGAGCTGATCGAAATCAATACGACCGATTCGGTGGGCAGCACCACGCGCGCGGCGGAAGCGATGGCGAAACGGCTGAAGGAGGCCGGTATGCCGGCCGCGGACGTCCAGGTGCTGGGGCCGAACGATCGCAAGGGCAATATGGTGGCGCGGTTGCGGGGCACTGGCGCCAAAAGGCCGGTGTTGCTGATCGGGCACCTGGACGTAGTGGAGGCGCGGCGCGAGGATTGGACCACCGATCCGTTCCAGTTCGTGGAGAAGGGCGGGTACTTCTACGGACGCGGCACGCAGGACATGAAGGACAACGGTGCGATTCTGGTCACCACCTTCATCCGCTTTCTACGTGAGGGATACCGTCCGGACCGCGACCTGATTCTGGCTTTGACCGCGGACGAAGAAGGCGGCAAATCGAATGGGGTGGAGTGGCTGCTGAAGAATCATCGCGACCTGGTGGACGCGGCGTTCGTGCTGAATGCCGACGCCGGCGGGCTCCCCACGGCGCACGGGAAGGTGGTGGATCTGGATGTGGAGGCCAGTGAGAAGCAGTACGCCGACTTCGAGCTGACCGTGCGGAACGCGGGCGGGCACAGTTCGCTGCCCACGCCCGATAACGCGATCTATCATTTGTCCGACGCGCTTTCGCGACTGGAGCATTCGCCCTTCCCGGTGGAGTTGAATGAGGTGACGCGCACCTATTTTGAACGGCGGGCGCCGCTGGAAAACGCGCAGGTGAAAGCGGACATGAATGCCATTCTGCATACGCCCCCGGATGCCGCGGCCGTGGCCCGGCTGAGCCAGGATGCGCGGTACAACTCGACGATGCGCACCACGTGTGTGGCAACGCGGTTGAGCGCCGGCCATGCCAACAACGCGCTGCCGCAGACGGCGCAGGCGATTGTGAATTGCCGGATTCTGCCGGGCCACTCGGCCGCAGAAACGGAGCAGGCGCTGATCCGCGTGTTTGCCGATCCGCAAGTGACGGTGCGGTACGTGGGCGCCATCGGCGGGACAGACAAAGCGCCCGACTCGAAGGGCTTTCCCACCGTGCTGCCGGCGGCCGAAGTGTTGCGGCCGCTGGAGCAGGTGACGTCTGAGATGTGGCCGGGCACGCCGGTAATTCCCGAGATGGAAACGGGGGCGTCCGACAGTTTCCATACGATGGCCGCGGGCCTTGCGAGCTACGGAATCAACGGCGTGGGGATTGACCAGGACGACATCAGGGCGCATGGCAAGGACGAACGAGTGCGCGTGAGTTCCTTCTATGAGGGCGTCGAGTTTTATTACCGGTTTTTGAAAGCGATGACGAAGTAGTCAGGCGCTGGCGATGCCGATATCGGCTTTCCAGGTGACTTCGCGGCCGGTGTAAACGGCTTTCCGGCCGAGGATGCCGATGCAGGTGCTCAAGGCACTACGTTCCACCACATTGTCGGGATTGTTGTTCACGATGCTGGTGAGGAACGCCTCGATGGCATCGATGGTGATATCGCGTTTGGTGGGCATGTCCTCACTGTCGCGCGGTCCTTTATAGTGCGTCATGCGGGCGCGCGAGGTGGCGATGGTGCCCTTGGTCCCGGTAAATTCCTCGCCGACTTTGCTGTAGCCGCGCGGAGTCAACTGGTTGGCTTCAAAGTTCACGAAGAATCCGTTGGGCCATTGGTAGATCACCGTAAGGTTGTCGAGGATGTCCATATCCTTACGCACCTTTTTGTTCCCGCGGCCAACGGCGGCGACGGGCAGTCCGCCCAGGAACCAGTGGAGCACGTCCAGGTTGTGGCAATCCTGTTCGACGATGATATCGCCCGAGTATTCCTTGTAGCAGAACCAGTTTCGCAGCTTCTCGACGGAGGGATCGTAGGGTTTGCGGGTGAAGGGATCGTTAGCGATCCAGAAGCCGCGGGCGTTGGCGAGTTCGCCGATGGCGCCGTTCTGAATGCGCTTGTAGGCCTCCAGGTACTCGGGTCCGTAGCGCTGCTGGAAGCCCACGAAGATGGTTTTGGACTTGTCGGCTTTTTTGCCGGCGGCCATGGCGCGCTTGACGCCTTCCACATCCACGCCGATGGGTTTTTCGCAGTAGATGTGCTTCTTCGCCTGGATGGCGGCTTCCAGCATGCGCGGATGCTCGAAGGGCGGGGTGGTGATGAAGACGGCGTCGATATCGGGGGCGGCCAGCAGCTTTTCGAAATCGGTGTACTTGCGGGTGTCGTGAGATTTGATAGTGGTTTCCGACTTATCGAACTGGTCCGGAAACTTGTCGCAAAGGGCCATCACTTTGGCGCGCGGGTCGGCGTTGGCGATGCCGGCGTCGTAGGATCCGCGGCCGCCGCAGCCGATCAGTCCCACGGCAATTTGCGAATTGGCTTGCGATCCGCGAACGGATTGGGGAGCCACGATGGTGAAGGCGCCGGCGGCAGCGGTAGCGCCCGAAAGAAAGCGGCGGCGAGTGGTCTCTGGTTCCATGAGCGCGATTATATGCCAGTGCGCGGCGGCGTGCTCAGTGCGGCGGCGTACGGTCGATGGCGCGGCGGAGTTCGGCCACTAATTGCGCGAAATTCCGCCGTTCGGAATTTTCGAGGCGCTGGAGACGCGCCAGGACATCCTGGTAGATTTCCTCTGCGTCGGACACGAGACGCGCGGCTTCGGAGGGACAGGCTTCCACGAGATCGATCAGGGAGAAGCCGATCTCCAGATCGGCCTCCACCAGTTCGACGCGAACCCGGTGATCCGGTGACGTACCATAGCGGCAGGGCAAGCGCGGCCTGCTTTCTAGGGGTGAGCCCCTCTTTTCTATCCTGATTATTATACGGGAGCGCCTTTTATGCCACCGAGGGTTTCGTCATCGTCGATGACCAGGATGCAATCGGCCTTGCAGAAGGAGGCTATTTGAGGGTAGGTGCTTTCGATATTGCCGCCCGTTGGGATGCAATGCACGCCATCGGTGAAGCGGCGGGCGTGTTCAGAAATGGCGAATCAGGCGGCCAGGCCGGCCTTCCAGAGCAGGTAGCCGATGGCCTGTTTGACGTAATTCCAGCGCTCGTGAAACAGGCCGGGGTACAGTTGCTCTTTGCGGGGCGATCCGTACACTTTCAGGCCGCGCGATTCGAGCATGCGTTTGACGCGGAAGATGTGATAGCCGTCGCTGACCACAATCACCGAGTGCAGGCCCATGCGGCGCATGATTTCGCTGGCCATGGCGGTGGATTCGAGCGTGCTGTCGGCTTCGGTTTCGACGATGATGGCATCTGGCGGCACACCGCGATTGATCAGGTAGGAGCGTCCCACGCCGCCTTCGGTGAAGACCGGGTCGCCACCCGCGCCGCCGGTGGTGAGGATGCGGGGAGCCAGCCCGCGCCGGAAAAGCTCCAGGGCATGATCCAGGCGGGCGCGCAGGACCGGAGAGGGCCGGCCGTTATATTCGGCCGCGCCCAGCACCAGGATCACTTCCGAAGGTTGGGCTTCGTCCCGCACGGATTGCTGCTGGATGCGGACCGAAAGGTACGCGACGTAGAACAGCAATGCGGCCATCGCCGTGACCAACGCACTCCATACAACCCTTTTCATCTGCGCTATTCTGATCTCGAAACATTATTGTAAACAGATGCCGAAGGCAGAGACGATCACCAGCGCGGCCAATCCGCTTTTGAAGGATGTGCGGCGCGCCATTGCTCGCGGCGGATTGACGGAGCAGGGGTGGTGCGTGGCCGAGAGCTTTCACCTGCTGGAAGAGGCGCTGCGCAGCGAATGCACGGTGAGAATGGTGCTGGCGGCAGATTCGGTGCGGAGCGCGGCGGAGGCGCACGTGCGGCGCCTGGCCGGCGTGAAAGTGGTGGTGCTGCCGGATGCCCTGATGCAGAGCATTTCGGGGACGGAGGCCAGCCAGGGCGTGATGGCGCTGGTGCAGCCCCCGGAATGGAGACTGGAACAACTGTTCCGCGGCAACGCGCTGGTGGTGGGGCGGGACGGGCTGCAGGATCCGGGAAACGCGGGCGCCATTGTGCGCGTGGCGGAAGCGTTCGGCGCGACGGGCGCGCTGTTTCTGAAAGGCACGGTGAGCCCGTTTAACACCAAGACGCTGCGCGCTTCGGCGGGGTCCCTGTTACGCGTGCCGTATCTGCACGGGCTGGATGCATCGCTGGCGCGCGCCGCGCTGCAGCAGAACAAAGTCGCGCTCTATGCCGCCGTGCCGGCCTCGAACGGGGCGCGGGTGCATGCGTTGGGCGACGTGGACCTGGCGGCGAAGTGCGGGCTGATTATCGGTAATGAGGCGCGGGGCGTGAGCAGCGATCTGCGGTCGGCGGCGCTGGATCTTTCGATTCCCACGGTGGGGGTGGAGTCGCTGAATGCGGCCGTGGCTGCGGGAATCATATTGTACGAAGCGCGGCGGCAGAGAGCGCGAAAGACGTGAGCCTGTTTGACAACACTCCGCCGGCGGAGGATCGGGCCACGGGCAAGCGGCCGCTGGCCGAGCGCATGCGGCCGGAGAGGCTGGAAGACTACGTCGGGCAGGAGCACATACTTGGTCCGGGGAAGCCGCTGCGGCGGCAGATCGAGCGCGACCAGCTCACTTCCATCATTCTGTGGGGGCCGCCGGGGGTAGGCAAGACCACGCTGGCCAAACTGATCGCGCGGGTGACGCGCTGCGAGTTTATTCCCTTCAGCGCGGTGTTGAGCGGCATCAAAGAAATCAAAGCAGTGATGGCGGATGCCGAGAAGTTGCGCAACTTGGGCAGCCGCACGATCCTGTTCATCGATGAAATCCACCGGTTCAACAAGGCGCAGCAGGATGCATTCCTGCCGTACGTGGAGCGTGGTGACATCATCCTGATTGGCGCGACGACGGAGAACCCTTCGTTCGAGGTGATATCGGCGCTGCTGTCGCGGTCGCGGGTGTACGCGCTGCGCGGGTTGACGGTGCCGGAACTGATGGAGTTGCTGCGGCGGGCGCTGCCCGTGGTGGGATTGGAAGCGCCGGACGAACTGCTGGAACAGATCGCGATCTATTCCAACGGAGACGCGCGGCAGGCGTACAACACGCTGGAAGCCGCGGCGGCGGCCGCTCCCGGCGGCGCTCTGACCGAGGCCGGGGTTCAGGATGCGATGCAGCGCAAGGTGCTGCTGTACGACAAGGGCGGGGAAGAGCATTTCAACCTGATCTCGGCGCTGCACAAATCGGTGCGGTCGAGCAATGTGGATGCGGCGCTGTACTGGCTGACGCGCATGCTGGAGGCGGGGGAAGACCGGCTGTACATCGCACGGCGGCTGATCCGCATGTCTATTGAAGATATCAGCCTGGCGGATCCGCGGGCGCTGGAGCAGACCGTGGCCGCTATGCAGGCGGTGCACTTTCTGGGAATTCCGGAGGGCGATCTGGCGCTGGCGCAGGCGGCGATCTACCTGTGCGTGGCGCCGAAATCCGACGCGGCGTACCGCGCGATGGGGGCGATTCACGGGGATGTGGAGAAGACGATCGCTGAGCCTGTGCCGATGAATTTGCGCAACGCGGTGACGCGCTCCATGAAAGAGTGGGGTTACGGCGAGGGGTACCAGCACGCGCACAACCTGGAGAACGCCATTCCGGACATGGAGTGCCTGCCGCCTTCGCTCGCCGGCCGGAGATACTACTTCCCTACCGATCGCGGCCTGGAAAAGCGGATCGGAGAGAGGCTGGAGGAGATCCGAAGGTTGAAGGAGAAAAAGTAAAATGCGCCAGAGGCGGGAGCCCTGCGCTACTTTTTGGCGTTCAGCTTGAGATTCATGACCGCGTCTTTGCGCGAGTCGAAGGTACTGAGCGTTCGTGTGGGGCTGGTGGATCCGTCAAATTCGGCCCGGAGTTTGTAATCGACATCCGTGTTGAGTTCGTGGAAGTAGTAGCTTCCATCCTTCTGTGTGTAGAAGGTGCGGACCTGTAAGGTCTTGGTGTTTTCCAGGTAAACACGGGCCCCGTCGACTACCGAACCGTCAGGGGCGCTTACGACACCTTGGACGTTGCGGGTTTGGTCCTGCTTGCCCTTCTTTTGGGCGAACAAGGCCGTTGTCCAAAACAGCAACGCAGCCAGCAGGACCATCCAAACCCGTTTCATCACAAACTCCTATTTCCAGTCTTCGTCCGCATCTTCTTCATCCTCTTCGAGGAACCCGTCCTCATCTTCGTCTTCCTCTTCGAGATCTTCCGCGGACTCCAGTTCCAAAGGTTCGGTGCCAACGACCTTTAAAGCCGCACCACACTCATCGCAACTGATGGTGTCGCCTTCGTCGACGTCTTCTTCATCCACATCGATCTTTCCATCGCAAACAGGACATTCGACCATGGCAGTTTCCTCCCGAATTCTACAGATAACCGATAGACTCCCGCATTCGCAACCAGGTTACTTGCTCCCCATGACCTCATTGTGGCACAGAGACTGAAAACCGGGAATAGCCGTTGCTGTGCCAAAATAAAAGTATCCATGCACCAGAAACTGAACGAGAGGGTTGTGGACCTGGATCCACAGGAAACATCAGAGTGGGTAGAGGCCCTGGACCAGTTAATTGATGAGGCGGGGCCGGACCGCGCTGCATATCTTTTGGAAAAGCTGACGGATCGGGCGCGCGTGAGTGGCGCAGCGCTGCCGATTCACCTGAACACCCCGTACGTCAACACCATCAAGCCGGAGGAAGAAGTGCCCTACCCCGGTGACCGCGCCATGGAGCGGCGGATCAAAAGCCTGATTCGTTGGAACGCGATGGCCATGGTGGTGCGGCAGAACAAGTACGACGCCGGAATCGGCGGCCACATCTCCACATACGCCTCGCTCGCGACCCTGCTGGAGGTGGGATTCAATCACTTCTTCCATGCCAAGCATGGGGATCAGCCGGGCGATTTGATTTACTTCCAGGGTCATGCCTCACCGGGGGTCTACGCGCGGGCATTCCTGGAAGGGCTGCTCACCGAGGAGCACCTGAAGAACTTCCGCCACGAACTGCGCGAGCATCCGGGACTTTCCTCGTATCCGCACCCGTGGCTGATGCCGGATTTCTGGAATTTCCCCACGGTTTCGATGGGGCTGGGGCCGATTAACGCTATTTACCAGGCGCGCTTTATGCGGTACCTGGAAAATCGCGGCGTAATTCCCCCCACTCCGCGGAAAATCTGGGCGTTTCTGGGCGATGGCGAGATGGACGAGCCGGAATCCATGGGGTCGCTCACGCTGGCTTCGCGGGAATCCCTGGACAATCTGATCTTCGTGATCAACTGCAATCTGCAGCGGCTGGACGGGCCGGTACGCGGCAACGGGAAAGTGATTCAGGAACTGGAAGCGGCTTTCCGCGGCGCCGGCTGGAACGTGATCAAGCTGATCTGGGGCGAGGATTGGGATTCTTTGCTGGCGCGCGACACTACCGGCCTGCTGATGAAGCGCATGGGCGAAGTAGTGGACGGCGAATTCCAGACCTATGTGACCAAGGACGGCGCGTACATCCGGCAGAATTTCTTTGGCAAGTATCCGGAGTTGCTGGAACTGGTATCGCACCTGAGCGACGACGAACTGTTCCGGCTGCATCGCGGAGGGCACGATCCGCGCAAGGTCTATAACGCGTACAAGGCGGCGGTGGAGACCACGGGCCAGCCGACCCTGATTCTGGCGCACACCATCAAGGGCTATGGCCTCGGCGAAGCGGGCGAAGGGCGCAACATCACGCACCAGCAGAAGAAACTGAACGAGCAGGAGATCGCGCATTTCAAGTCGCGGTTCGAGATTCCGATTCCCGATGAGGCGGCGCGCAACGCGTCGTTCTTCCGGCCGCCTTCGGACAGTCCGGAGATGGCGTATCTGCACGAGCGGCGGCGCCTGCTGGGCGGATACATGCCCAGCCGGACGGTTCCGCCCAGCCAGTTGCAATCGCCTCCGCTGGAGTACATGAAGGAATCGCTGGAAGGATCCGGCGGCCGCGAGGTTTCCAGCACGATGGCGTTCGTCAGAGTGCTGACGCTGCTGATGAAGCATCCGCAGTTGGGCAAGCACGTAGTGCCTATCATTCCGGATGAAGCGCGCACCTTCGGCATGGAATCGCTGTTCCGCCAGTTCGGCATTTACGCCAGCAAGGGTCAGCTTTACAAGCCGCACGATGCGGAAATGTTCCTGTACTACAAGGAATCCAAAGACGGGCAGATTCTGGAAGAGGGCATCACCGAGGCCGGATCGATGGCGTCGTTTACGGCCGCCGGCACCGCCTACGTGAATTATGGAACGGAGATGATTCCGTTCTTCATTTATTATTCGATGTTCGGGTTCCAGCGCATTGGCGACATGATCTGGCTATTTGGCGATGCGCGCGGGAAGGGTTTTCTGTGCGGCGGCACCGCCGGCCGCACTACGCTCTCGGGCGAGGGACTGCAGCACCAGGACGGCCACAGCGTCGTGCTTTCGAGCACCGTGCCCAACTGCATCACGTACGATCCGGCCTACTCCTACGAGATCGCCATCATCGTGCAGGACGGCATCCGGCACATGTACCAGGAGAACCTGCCGGGCTTCTACTACCTCACGCTGTACAACGAGAACTACCCCATGCCGGCCATGCCCGCGGATCTGGATCCGGCGCAGGTGCTGAAGGGCATCTACCGCTTCCGCGCGGCGGAAAAGGGTAAAGCACAGGTGCAGCTTTTCGGCAGCGGTCCGATTCTGAACGAAGCGCTGCGGGCGCAGCAGATTCTGGCGGAGAAGTATGGCGTGGCGAGCGATGTGTGGAGCGTCACCAGCTACAACGAACTCCGCCGTGAAGCGCTGGACGTGGAACGCTGGAACCGTCTGCATCCCGATCAGCCGGAGCGGACGCCTTACATCGTGTCGGCGCTGAAGGGCGCGAACGGGCCGATTATCGCCGCTACGGACTATATGAAAGTAGTGGCGGACCAGGTGGCGCCGTGGCTTTCCGGCCGCATGGAAACGCTGGGCACGGACGGCTTCGGGCGCAGCGACAATCGCGAGTACCTGCGCAAGCACTTCGAGATCAATGCCGAATCGATTGCGGCGGCGGCGCTGTCCCGTTTAGTGCGCGAAGGTAAGTTCGACGCGAAGAAAGCCGTGGCGGCGTTTGCCGATCTGGGTGTGGATACCGAACGCAGAGATCCCGCGCGCGCATAACGACTCTCTCACCAGGCGATGCAAACCGGCCAACGCGTAGCGGCGCTCGGGATGGCGGTCAGCGCCGCGCTGGCGGTGGTCAAGATCATCGCCGGCATGGCGGGACATTCCACCGCGGTAGTGGCTGACGGTTTGGAATCCACCAGCGACGTGTTGGCTTCGGGATTCGTGTTTCTGGGCCTGACGCTGGCGGCGATCCCGGCAGACGAGAATCATCCTTATGGCCACGGCCGCGTGGAGACGCTGACCGGCCTGTTGATCGGCCTGTTTCTGACCGCGGGCGGCGCGCTCATCTCGTATATTTCGGTGCAGAGCCTGGGGCAGCCTCGCCAGGCTGTGGCCGGGTTTGTGGTCTATCCTCTGCTGGCGTCACTGGTGGCGAAGGCGGCGCTGGCGGTCTGCAAGTTTCGCTACGGCCGGCGGCTGAAGAGCGCGGCGCTGACCGCCGACGCGTGGAACGACGCCATGGACACCGTGTCCGCCGTGGCCGCCCTGATTGCGGTGGGTCTGACACTGGCGGCGCCGTCACGATTCCTGGAGGCTGACCGGTACGGCGGGTTCGTGGTGGGGCTGATCGTGGTGACTACCGGCATTCGCGTGGCTTACGACACAGCCATGCAGTTGATGGACACGATGCCGGCCGACGATGTGATGAATCACCTTCGCGAAGTGGCGCGCGGCGAGCCGGGCGTGCGCGGAGTGGAGAAATGTTTCGCGCGCAAGACGGGCTTGAAGTATCACGTGGATCTGCACCTGGAAGTGGATCCGGAGATGACCGTGCGGCAGTCGCACGATATTGCGCACCAAGTGCGGCTGCGGATACTGGAGCGGCTGGATTGGGTGGCGGACGTGCTGGTGCACGTGGAGCCATCGCCGTAGGCTCTACTCCCAGCGCAGGGCGCTCATGGGGTCCACGCCGGTGGCGCGGCGGGCGGGGAGAAAGCCCGCCAGAGCGGTAACGGCGGCAATTCCGAGCGACGCCGCGGCCATAGTGAGCAGATCGGTGGGTTCGACGCCGAACAACTGCGTTTGAATCAGGCGGGTGACGCCGTAGGCTCCGGCCAGTCCAATGGCCACGCCGATTCCGGCCAGTGTGAGAGTCTCGCGCATCACCATCCACACTACCGAGCCTTGTCCGGCGCCAAGCGCCATGCGAATACCGATCTCGCGCGTGCGGCGGGCCACCATGAAGGCCATTACGCCATAGAGTCCGAGGGCGGCCAGCAGCGTGGCGAGACATCCGAAGACGGTGGAAAGGGCGGCCAGCAGGCGCTCTGTAAGCAGCGAGATTTCCTGCTGATGATCCAGTGTGCGCAGGTTGTAGAACGGCACGCCGGCATCGACTTCCCTCATAGCGGCGCGCAGGCTGTTGAACATCTGGGTGGGGTCGCCGGGAGTGCGGACGTAGAACGTGCCGTCATTGGCGAAGTTCTGCTGGTCGCTGGGAACGTAAAGCTCGTAGGGGATCTCGTCGCGCATGCTTTCGTACTTAGTGTCGGCGGCCACACCGACGATCTGGATATCGGTTTTGGTGCCCGGGTCGATGCCCATGCCGACGTGGCGGCCGATGGGGTTGGCATCGCCGAAATAGCGCTTGACGAACTTCTCATTTACGATGGCCACTTTAGGCGCGCCGGCTATATCGCGGTCGGTGAAGTCGCGGCCCAGCAGGATGGGGATCTTGAGCGTCTGGAAGTAGCCGGGAGTGCAATACTGCATATGCGGGTCGGGGCGCTCATCGGGCTTGGCGGAGTAGCCTTCAATGGTGACCCAGTTATCCCACTCGTCGTTCTCCAATACCGGGACGACGGCGAAGGCCTCGGATTGCACCCCGGGCAGCGCGTTCAAGCGGTCGCGCAGGCGGCGGTAATAGTCGCGCGTCCATTTGAGGTCGTAGCGGCTCATGGTTGGATCGACATCGAACGCCAGCAGGTTCTTCACGTCGAAGCCGGGATTGAGCGTTTTCAAGTTGCGCAAACTTTGCATGAAGAGGCCTGCGCCGATCAGCAACAGCAGCGAAAGCGATACCTGCGCCACCACCAGGCCGTTGCGCAGGCGGGCGGAACTGCCCCGGATCACGCTGCCGGCCTGGTCTTTCAAGGTATTCGCCAGCTTGGGCCGAGTGGATTGCAGCGCGGGAACCAGGCCGAAGAGCGCGCCGGCGATCAGCGAGATGGCGAAGGTGAATGCCAGGACGGTCCAATCCGGCGTGCTGGTCAGGGAGAGCGGGGTGTGTCCGGAGGGCAGGAAATCGATCAGCGCCTGATCGATCAGCACGGCCAGGCCGATGCCCAGGGCGCCGCCCACCGCCGCGAGCACGAAGCTTTCCACCAACAGTTGGCTGATCAGGCGGCCGCGTCCCGCTCCCAGGGC
>VFSW01012863.1_pt1 | contig 11651 bp, 10 predicted proteins | sample 5358111 | NCBI WGS metagenome assembly VFSW01 (sample SAMN11554181, study PRJNA540505) | mine drainage metagenome | isolation source: sediment from site ElyBrook_90M | place: USA: Ely Copper Mine, Vershire, VT | collected 2017 | reverse complement strand
ACCCCCACCCCCCCAACCCCCATCCCCCTTAGCCCCGGGGGCTCGGAGATGTTTATAAGACACAGCTCTCGCGGGGTACTGGATGGATTGCGCCATCGCTCGTTCCTCGCGAAGGCAGGAACGAGCGATGCGCGGGACAGGCTCCCTCAGCTGTCGCCTTCGGGCTTTGGAATTCGCCGCGTTGAGAACGATTGGACCGGAGGGCCAATCTGCATAGGGGTTGGCAGGTCACCCGTTTTCGATTGACCGGGATTGGGTGATTCTTCACGACTCGGAATCCAATCCCTGATTACGCCAAGGTCTGGCCTAAGTCATGGTAGGGATCGAGCCATTGCGCCGCGACCTTTCCACGCAGTCGACCGCAGGTCTGAGAATCACAAACTTGTGCCACTTCTCGAAGTCGGTGACGAAGCCATGGGCAGGAAGCTCGACTCCCTTCTCGATGCTTGCAGTGGGTCTTGCGGCAGAGAAATCCCGAGGGTCGACTCTTAGAGGCCCCGACTGGAATTCATCGAGCGCCATGAAATCCCTCAGGAATCCGGGACGGTCCGAGGGCGGGAGGGAATGGTGGTACTTCACCGGGAGTAATCCCTTGACCCAGCCCGGTCCAAACAGGAGGTAGAACATGACCAACTGGGAGTAGTGCTCTCGGATCCTTACATCGAGGTCATCGTACTGTGGACCGGCAGCAACGCGCTGCGCCTCGTAGCAACGACGCATTGACTCGTGACAACGGCCGTGGGTGATCAGCAGGTACCGGACTACCGCGGCGTTGATCCCCGTGGTATCGGAGAGGTGGCCCACCCCTAGTTCATCGAGCGCGACTTCCCTCCGTTCTCCGACATAGCGAATCGGGTCATCTATGACCACCGTTGCAGGGTTCCTACTGAGCTCCTCCACCCGCGGTGCCCCGCCGGCGAGCTTTTCGGGTGGGGGGTCAGGGGCGCCCTCTAGGACTGCGGTAAGCACGTCGAGAAGCAGGGGAGCGATACCTTGCCCGGGAACCCGTTCCAATTCGCGACGTTCCAATTCGCGGGTGTCCTTGGCGCGCGGGTGCGGAGGAGGGGCGACGCGGACAACCATTGTGGGCGAGTCGGGATGCGACCACGTGGCCCTTTCTCCGACCCTTCCCCTCGAACTCTCGTAAATGCGTTCATTCCCGGTCTTGCAGATGGCGCAATAGAGGGAACCTGGTTCCGGCTCGCGAAAGTCGCACTTCACGCAGCTTCCCACGCGACACCCCCATCAAATCGGCGAGGAAAGCGCGACAAGGGAATCGAGAAGTGCGGCCAGCTCCTCGGCCAGACCCCCCTTGACATGGAGGCCAATCTCGTGATTCTTGTCCATGGCGGCCCCCGTGAAGTTCGCGGAACCCACTATCGCTTCGCTCCTGTCCGACACCAAGACCTTCGCGTGGAGAGGCCCCATGCGGCCACCATTGAAGTTGTAGACGTGGACTGAAGGATAGCGCGCAACCAGTGCCCGAAGCTCCTGCTGCACGGCGAGGGGTTGGCCAGTGAAATCATTGACGAGGATAGATATCTTGACTCCCTTGTAGGCAGCCCCCCTGAGATCCTCGAGAATCCGGGTGGATGTGAAGAGGTAGATGGCAATGGATAGCTCCGACCGCGTGCCCTCCACGAGGTCGTCCATCACGGCGTCGATTGCCCTGTGCCCCCCACCCCAGAAAGCCTCGCCACTGACGATAATCCGGGCCTCGTTCATGGGGGATCCGACAACAGCACCTGCCGGTCGAGCCACATGTTTCGGTGCTCGCAGGAGGTCTCCGACGCCAAGAGGCAGGCATAGCAGGCGGCACCAGAGTGGGCCCCACCGGAGACCTTCCTCCCGGCACATAGCGGATCGTTGGAGCAGGTCTCGGCGAGCTCTCGCGCGCGGGCTAGGATTCGGTCGAAGGACCCCGCGAGAGATACAAGCCCCCCGAGTGTGCCGTCGGCCCCCGGCTGGACCGAGTAGAGAATCATCCCTCCCGAGACCCCCCCGGCGACGTAGACCCTCTCCCTGATCGATGGCGCGGAGTAGCCTGAGTCGACCGCAAGGGACCTCAGGACGAGGTGGGAGAGGGTATGCCACCAAACGAACAGCGGACTCTGCTGCGGTGTGCCGTTCGGATAGGCGAGCCTCCATCCATCTCGGGCGGCACTACTGAGGACAAGCTGTGCCCCATCGTTGTCGGGCATGACGAACAGCCCTTCTCCCATCATCTCGGCTCCCGGGTACCATCGATCAGTCGCCTCCGCGAAGCCGCAGTCAACCACGGCGCTCTTCGGTCCCGGTTCGCCATCGGGAACAGGCTGGCGCCTGTATCCGCTCTGGACGAGCACGACCTGGAGGCGATTCACGGGGACGATCCTGAAGGCATGTCCACCTGGACCGGTCACGGGCCTCTTGATTGCGCTGCGTTTCACCTCGAACAGGATCCGCGAGCGTGGTGGAGGGCCCGCGAGGGGCGGGATGCCGTGAATCGAGGCGGCGATTAGTCCCTGAAGTTCCTCGTTGTAGGCTTCGTCCGGTCCCTTCGAGGCCGGCGTGCCCACATCCCTGAGAGCCTGCTGGATTTCGGGCCAGTCACGGAGCATGACCTCGTTCCGGGTGGCCTCAGGAAGAAGTCTGACAGAGACCAATCTGTCAAGGAGCGCCTGGAGGTCCGACAGCGATTTCGGCGGGGCCACGGCTAACGCGGCTTGAACCTCCCTCACCTGCAACAGATTGTGCAACTGAGTGTATGCGGGTGGAATGGTGAACAGCGAGTGTACCTCAGCGATACGAAGGTGAGTCGCCTGACGTTGTATCACTCGGGCGGCCAGCGGGCATTTTTCGTTGCCCCGGAAGGCCGTGGGGACCTCCCGCTCGGGGAACCTGCCCGAACACTTCCAATCGCGGGAATACGCGATGCCTAGGTTGGCCGACCCGCCACAAAGCGGGCAGACAACCTCAATCTGTGAGAGGGGGCCGCCTTCCCCCAACCACCGGTACCAAGGTCCGGGCTTGCACCCACCGACGTGTTTGACCACTCCATTCCAGTCCACATCATCCAAGTGCCCGTTCAGACAGGCCGCAACGAACCGGGTAGCCCGGACGTTCGGAGACCCCTTGGCCCCGCAACCGGGGCACTGGACATCTGACCGGTGAAGGATCTCGTGGTCGGTACATTGCGACCACCCCGGGAACGGGCGGGTCAGATAGACAGCCTTCTTCTCAGACTCGTTGAGCTCTGCGTTCGAGGGAAGTCTGTAGATCCGCGAACCCGGGGGGAGCACCGATGAGGCCCGGCGATTGTGGATTTCGTAGTCCTGAGGCTTCAGGCCCGATCCATGATAGAACAGCCCGATATCCGGTCGGGGAACGATCCTTGGCCCTTCCTGACCCTCCAAAATGGCTCCCGGACCCCAGGTAGTCACGAACTGGGATCGCCGGATATGTTGGGTCAAGCTCAGTCCTCCGTCTGGAATCCTGTTGTTTCCTCGACCTCCCGCAGAGACTGGGGGGCGTCGCGGAAAACAACGGTCTTCCCGGCGTGCTCATGCGGAAGATCTCCCAAGACCACGGGGTGGTCCGTCGCGAAGTACTCGACGTACTCCAGATCCCGGCAAGCGAGGGCAAGCTTTTCCCAGCGTTCCAGCTCGGAACGCGCGAAATTCTCCACTTCAGCTCTTGCAGGGCGCCGTGGAGACGGAGGCGCTTGGCTTCTGTTGGCTATGATGTCGGGAAGGCCCCTCACTTCGGGCGTTGCTTTAGTCCCGATGATGGCGGTCGCGCTTGATTTGGGAATGAATGGATTCGACCCCTTAAGGTTCCTGAGGATTCCGAGCATGACTGGTCCCGCTGCCCTCGAGATCGCTCCCGAGGAGAACGGCGACACGGTTACAGGCTCAACATATCGGTGAAGTGTTGAGTGGTAGCCGCAGAACAACTCGTAGTGGCTCAGGTCGCGGGGGCGTGTGGCGCGGTAGAAGGTCACGACCAACGCACCCTGCCGCCGTCCAACGCGTCCGGTACTCTGGACGTAGGCCGACGTCGACTTGGGCTGACCGGCGACGAACATTAGCGAGAGGCGCTGGACGTCAACACCCGTACCGAACATCGACGTGGTCAGGAGAGCATCCGGCGCCCGGGGGTTCGAGGGATCGCCCGAGTAAGCGGTGGATAACGAGTCGAGCACGGAGGGGAGGAACGCAGACTCTGTTCTGCTCGAAAGCTCAAGGCAACGATCGTCCCCAAGCCCACGTCGGTTGTGGGCTGACATCCCCAGCAACCGGTTCGGGATGTCCTGCCGATAGAGGGCACGTGCCCCCCCGAGCTCCCTTATCGAGTTGAAGTACCCTACAAGGGTCCAGAATGGGTCGACTGCGGGGTTGGCCCTCAAGTCGTAGACCGACTGGAAAAGCCGGGACCAGACACGAACGAGAGGGGTGAGCGGGCCCAGGCCCGGCGCGCAGATCCCAACGTACAGACGCCCCGGGGCCTGCTCATTCAAGGGATTGACCTTCGGGTCCCGCACAAAGAAGCGATCTGTGTCATCCGTGCCAATCGGGGGGAATATGGAGACCTCCCGGTCGAACGTCGATTGGACCTGGTCCTCCGCTTGGTGGATTGTGGCGGTTGCCGCGACGTATTTGGGACCGCGTCCGCCAGTGGATGAGAGTGTCTCGATGGCCGCCTCGTAGATCCCCACCAAGCTTCCAAGAGGGCCTTCGATGAGGTGGAGCTCATCTTGGATGATGAGGCCCGGCGGGTCGAAGCAGGGCACCTTCGTGTGAAGCGGGGTCTGCGGGTTGGCACCCGGCGGGTCGTCCTGCCCGCCGGAGCTCAAGGGCGGGGCCCCCTTGCGGTAGTAGCCGAACCTCGCGTGATACCGGTCGACGTTCCCGAAGAGCGAGGCCGAACGCGGCTCGTACGGAACGCGCGCAAACTTGTCGACGGTCGCGACGACCACCGTCGGGACCCTGTGATAGACCTGTTCGTCGACCGTGAAGACCGGAATGGGGATGCGAGTGGACAAGTACGGAACGGTCGGCTCCAATGCCGCACCGTGCTGGACGTTCCAGAATGGTGTGGGGACCATCCTGAGATACAGCCCGTCCGGAAGGTGAACATCCCTTTCCTTCACCCTTGCCACAGCAAAGCTGGTGCCGGCAAGCTCGCCGGTGTGACTCCTTGCCAGAGGTCTCGTGCCCTCGTGACCCCTTACGAGGTCGAGCCAACCGGAATCTAGTGGCGCACCCTCGAGCCATAGGACATCCTTGTTTAGCTCACAATCGGGGTTGGGGCAGTAGACTTCGAAGTCGAGTGGCTTGGGGTTGTCCGCCATCGAGTGGTATCCGCGGATTATGTATCCGGGTCTCGAAGCGCGGGCGGGTACAAGGACGGGCGTGCAACCCTTCTCGTCCAAGTGGGTAGAGACCGCCTCCCACCAGCGATCTAGGACGTGCGGGGTGAGCGCCTTCTTAGCCTTGATCGTAAAGCTGAGAGTCGCAAAGGCCGGCGAGGGATGGACGTGAATCTCAACCCCAGAGATCTGTAGGTCCTTGTTGGAGTAGCGACTCCCATCCCCCACGACTCCTGGAAGGAGGGAAGCGGAACCTGTCTTGAGCCCGATTCCCAGATGGACCGTGTAGGATTGTCCGCCGGGATTCCCTCTCCGCGGGACGGAAAGAATGGAGCTGCATGATGGGCAGGTAACAAGTTGTGCCGGTTCGCCCGGACCCTCGGCTCCACGCAAGATGTCGAAGGCCCCGGGGATAGTCCCGAACGCCCCGGACGGACCAAGCCGGTTCGGTGTCACCTCGCCTCCTACCCAGAGACCCACGGAGAACCTCATCGATCCCCAGATGAGATCCCCACGGACTGGACATCCCTTGGGTCTCCAACCCGCCGGGCCTCCGTCGCGCAATCCAGATACGCGGAGGTACTCACAGGCCGTGATCAAACTCGAGACCCGGCGGAACTGCTGTATGGTGAGGAGCCGCAGCGTGTAGCGGGTGATGGCACATACCCCTCCGCCCGTCCGATCGGGCAACTGGCCGGTGAGCGCCCTCCTCCGGCGATAGGCGATGAGTATGGCCGCCAGTCCGAGGTACGCCTCGGTCTTCCCCCCACCCGTGGGTACCCAGAGAAGATCGCATGTCTTCCGGTCTCCGCTCGAGGAGTCCAAGGTCGAGCGGAGGGCGTTGAGGACGAAGGCAATCTGGAAGGGACGCCATGTGAAACTCGGGCGGCCCGCCCATCGCGCCATCAAGGCCATCGCCCTGTTTGCGAAACAGAAGGCCAACCTCGCATCGGGATCGGACTCCAGCATCCGGATCCCTTCTTCGATCCTAGCGTGGGCCCGCTTTCCGGATTGGACCAAACGCTGGGCGACCTCCCTCTCCGGATGAGCTAATTGGCTCGCGAATTGCTCTCGGTTCGTCAGCCACTCGGAATATGTGTCGCAAATCGGAGACAGAACCCCGTGAAGTTCCTCGGGCTGCCAGGATTCGGAGAGACGTTCTGCGTCGAGGGAGGGGAGCTTCCATTCACGGTCGTCCTCCAACAAATCCGGGCCGAGAACCGGGAAAACGGGGACGAATTCGCTCCTCACATCCGGGGAGCTGAACAGACCGCGGTTCGCCGCGTCGAGGAGAGCTCCATCAAGCCAGCACTCCGGACCAAGGGTGGTGCCGGACTCGAGGTGGGCTTGAACGTCCAATCCCTTCCACACTGCCGCGCACATATGGCCGTGTGCCATCGTCGGCTTCCTACGATACAGGAATTCCTCGACCCCACCGGCTCCCTCTTGGTTTCTATCGCGGAACGGGGCTAGGAGGAGGCCCGGCCCGACGGAGACCCGAATTTGGGGTTGGAAGACATGGCTCTCTGCGGGAGCGTACACGTCGCCGGAAAGGTGGAGCCCGTTCTCCACGAAGACTGTCACCCGATGGACCCGAGGGGCGAGCGTGCGAGCCCGTACGGTCAGCCGTATGTCGGCTCCGGTCTCGGCGCACTGACGACCGTTGGAATCCAAGAAGAGGGCCCGGTCGGAGTCTTGCGGAACCGCGAAGGTTCGCTCCACAAACGCCGACGGTTTCCGGGTCCAGCCACTGACCGTTTCCTTCACCCGGAAGTATCTTGCCCAAGTGATGCAGAGCCCGATGGACAGCGGCGAGTCTTTCCCTTGAAGGACGAATGAGATTCCGAACGCGTGGGGCCGGGCGCGCGGGTCAAGCGCGGGTGAGAACGACCCCGGATCGTAGATCTCCTGGCCATCCGGGGAGTCCTCTGATGCGGGATCTCCCTCCGATTCGGCGATGTCGACCTCTTCGCTGGGCCTTGGTGCTCCGGGGAGGAGCGGTGAAAGCACGCCCGTGATGTATTCGGAGAGCGGATCTGAGGTGAGGACCTCGTGAATACCCTCTCGTGGCCCCAGTACCTCTCGTATCAGTTCGGAAAGAATCTGTCTCCTCATCCGTGCACTCCTAGCAAGACGGGCGTGAGTTCGTGGGAATATGCGATGGGAAACGGTAGAAGCTCAGGGGGGCACGGGTCGAACAGCGGTAGCCCCCTGGCCGGGAAGTCGAGCAGGGTGGGGCGGTTCCCGTAGGCGAGACTCTCGAATAGCAAGTACTTACCTCGAGAGGGTCTCAGACTAAGAAGTTTGGGCGGACTCGAGTCGCGACAACGCCCGCTTCAGGGCACGGTCGGGATCTGCCCGCAGCGCGTGCTCCCAGATGACGACAGGAGTCCAGTTGGCTAACCTGATAGCTTGTTCCTGCCTCCGATCCCGCGCCCTGTTCTCTGCGAGTTTGGCCCTCCAAAATGCGGCGTGGTGGGCGGGAGCCAAGTAGTGCCAGCGGCATCCATGCCAAAAGCAACCGTGGACGAGAAGCGCGACTTTGGACTCCGGCAGCGCAACGTCGACCTTCACTCCACGAACACGGCGGTACGAACGGAACCGGACGCCCGCTCGCCGCAGAGCCGATCGAAGTGCGCGCTCGGGTCGCGTATCCTTCGCGCGGATTCTCGACATCAAGGCGCTCCGCTTCCGGCGGCTCATGATGTCCGTCATAGCGGGACTTAGGGGACGATTCCGGCCCGCCGCCAACGGACCATCGCCGGGTCCAGAGAATCCTCGAAAAACTGCTCGAAACTCTTGACGGTCGGGGATTCCGAGTACGCCTCGACTGAAGCCTTCACTTCCTTGGGAACGACCAGGTACACCCTGTTTCGTAGCATCTGCCCGAGCTGCTCTTGGGAAATCGTGCGGTCCAACGTCGCCAGATACTGAGCGTGTCCGTGGGTGGCCTCGGTCGTGATTTGCTTCCAGCGCTCCCGGAGACTGCGCTTAGCCGTAAATATGATCGAGTCCGGAGCATTTTCCACGTAGTGGGCTGCGTTTGGGAGCAGAAAATCCGGTATACCGTTAACGACTGCCTTCTCCTCGAATGGGTAGTCCAGCCTGCGAAACAGGCTGCGGATGATGTCCTCGAACGCCGCTCCTCCGCGGGTCTTCCGACTGTTGCCGAGCGACAGGAAGAAATCGTTGATTTCCTCAAATCGGCCACTTAGACTAATCGGTTCCGAGGGGATGGTCGCCTCCCACGCGGCCTCTTCGGCCACCAGGTATGCGGAGTAAGCTGCATCGCCGACTTCCGTGATGAATTCACTGAAGTGGGCTTTGATCGTCCCCGGAGCCGCACCCCGTTGGGCCAAGACCTCAGCGAGGCCCTTCTCCACCGTCTCCTTTACGCTGGGGAGATGAGTCCGGAACTGCTTGAAAGCAGGGAGAGCCATTCGTTCATCCTCCTGCCGATTTCGGCCATTACACCTGGTACGACCGCATTGCCGAACTGTTTGTATGCCTGCGTGTCCGAGACCGGGATGCTGAACGAGTCGGGGAACCCCATGAGGCGCGCGCACTCCCGTGGAGTGAGTCGACGGGGGTTGCGATTCTTCTGGGGAATGAGAATCTCGGCCCCATCCTTGTAATATCGCGCGCTAAGGGTTCGCGCGATGCTGCCGAGCGGGGCAAGGCCGTAGCCGAATCCGTTGCCAGCTTGTCGGTGTTTCGCTGCGTAGTCCTGCAAGTAGGACCAGAGATGGTCCGTTAGAGTGTACTTCGGGTCGGGGTCCCCCTCTAGTATCTCGCGGAGTACGGGTTTCCTGTCGCGAGGTTCGGGAATCACGAACTCCGGAAGATGGAGATCCCGTCTGAACCCGACGATGAAGACCCTCTCGCGGTGTTGGGGTACAACCGCACTCGCATCGACGATCCGGTGGGTCGTGTCGTAGCCGAGGTCGACCAGGGTCGCCCGGATTGTCGCGAACGTGCGGCCGTGATCATAATGAAGTAGGTTCTTCACGTTCTCGAGAATGAATGCCTTCGGTTGCTTGGCTCGCAGGATACGCGCGATCTCAAAGAAAAGCGTGCCTTGTGTCGGATCCTCGAAACCGGTGGGTCTGTCTAAGCTGCGCTTCTTCGAGACGCCGGCGATCGAGAACGGCTGGCAGGGGAAGCCTGCCGAAAGGACGTCGTGATCGGGAACCTCCGACGACGCTATTGCCCGGATGTCGCCAAAGGGGATTTCACCAAAGTTTTCGCGGTACGTCTGCACGGCGAAAGGGTTCCACTCTGAGCTGAATACGCAAACGCCGCCCGCGGCTTCTAGACCGATCCGGGCGCCCCCGATTCCCGAGAAGAGGTCGATGAATGTGAATCCTGGACGCTTAACGGCGGATCCGCGCGGCTTTCGTCCCACGGCTGGCACTTGTCGAGCATCCGCGGCCCGGGTATAAACGTGGCTGGAGAGGTCCCGAAACCCCCTTCGGCCTTGGCGCGCTCATCCGGTCCAATTCTCCTTCGTCAGGCGGTGGGTGACCCCACGCACCAAGTTCGGGGGAGATCCCCCCTCAGGCTGTTTAGTGCTGGTCTGCATCGCGTGTTCCTCGCGAAGAGGGAAACGAGCGATGCGGTCGATTCATAGCCGCGTCGGGTTCCGGTCAGACGCCGAGAGGCGAGCATGGCTCTGGACCCGGTGAGCTATGGGAAGTGTAACCGCCATGCGGTTGGATCGACAGCTAGTGCTTACAGAGACGCGATTTTGGGGCCACAGGAAGGGCTCTGCTGAGAAGTCCGGGAGTTCCAAATAGCACTTCTCCGTCAGAGACGCCCTCCGAGAGTGCCAAGGTATAGGCCCGACGGAGAAGTTTTGCGATCGACAAGTGAGTCTGCTGGCCCCGGAAAGAGCCCTCGAATCAGGCGGAATCCGGGGCCTCCGGAGGACCTCCGGAACGAAGTCGGGTGCCTTCCGGAAGTACTTCTCCGTCAGAGACTACCCCAGAAACCCCCCACACATCAGGGCCTCCGGAGAGGTCTTTCGCTAAACAAATGCGTGTACGGGCCCCGGATTGATTCCGGATTAGCCAGTTAGTTAGAAAGTATGTTATGTGGTAAATTATTGGCGTAACGACGGAATATGCTACCGGACAACTCGACCGCCAGATGTAGCTCCATAGGCAACCCATCCCTTATATATGGAGGGCGGATGAGATTCTCGGGAATATGGCGATCCTGAAAGCTCGCGTCGTGAACCCCGGGTTGGACGTGACCCTCGAAGGAGAGAGCGTTCCCGATCTCAGGGCGGTGTTGAAATTCCTCCGTGAGGAGAAACTCATCCCCCAGGCCGGAGAAGCGCCACTAGCCCCGCCCCGTGAAGCGGCGTCCCATCCCTATCGTGGGAAGGCCGTGAGCCATGCCACGCATGAGAGCACGCAGTCCCGCGCGCCCCCTAAGAAACCGCTTTCCCCGGCGTTCAAGGTCGACGAGAAGTCCGGTGAGCTGACGGCCCTGAGGTGGAAGTTGGCGGAGGGCCCGGACCAGTCGGAGCGGACGACCGACGCTGCCCTGCTCGTGCTCTACGGAAAGGAACTCAACGGCGAGGGTCCCACTTACGGGGCTACCCTGATGAGCGTACTGAAGAGGACCGGCTACACCATGGCCCGGATCGACCGACCGCTCGAGGCATACATCTCGCAGGGTTTGATTCTCACGAGCGGGAAGAAGAGGTCGAGGGCCTATCAGCTTACGGAGACCGGAAAGGCCAGGGCCAAGGAGATTCTGGTCGAGATTGCCACCGCGATGGGAGTGCCCCCGTGAGGAACCGCCATCAATTGACAGTCCGGCGCGGACGTCTGCGCATCGAGACCCGGAGGCCCGTGGTATAGAGATCGCCCTAGGGTCTTGGGAGGCCCGTCCCGTCTTTGGAGGCAGGGGGGTACCCTAGGGCGCCGGTGAGCGGAGCCGAGGCCCCGCTCACCGACATGATACACGCAGATTGATTGTATAAGCATACCGAGCGGGCGGTCACGTGAGAGGGCAACCCTCTGCAAGATGCGGCCGATTCCGACCCAGCCTCCAAGCAAGACCCCCTCCCCCTCTGGCTCGGGCGCTCACACCGGGCGAAGGAAAGAGACGCCCGGGTTTCCCCGAAAAGGAAGGGGTTGAGTCTAGCCATCTATCCGATTCGTTGGAGGAACGAGAGAGTGGATGGTCGCGGCCGGGCGCGGGGGACGGGTCCCCCCCCGGGCCGGGGGGCAGTTTTTTTGGGGGGAAACCCGAGGCCGGCGCCAACCCCCCCCACCCCCGAACGGCCCCG
>VFSW01012862.1_pt1 | contig 11653 bp, 7 predicted proteins | sample 5358111 | NCBI WGS metagenome assembly VFSW01 (sample SAMN11554181, study PRJNA540505) | mine drainage metagenome | isolation source: sediment from site ElyBrook_90M | place: USA: Ely Copper Mine, Vershire, VT | collected 2017 | reverse complement strand
ATGCGGGGCCGCGACCGAGCCGTGCTGCGCCGGCAGGGTCTGCAACACGGGCTTGACGTGTCGGATCGGCCAGTGTGGCTGATCGATCGGCGCCTCAGTCCTTCTGTGCCGCGACGTCGCTCAGGCGATCTACCCTGCGGAGCGCGGGAAAGCCCCAGGCCCAGAGCGCGACGACGACGAGCGTCCCGATTCCGCCGAGGACGACCGACGGCACCGTGCCGAGGAGCTGCGCCGTCACGCCGGACTCGAACTCTCCGAGCTCGTTGCTCGCGCCCACGAACACCATGTTGACGGCGCTCACGCGGCCGCGCATCGCATCCGGGGTCGCGAGCTGCACGAGCGCCGATCGCACGTAGACGCTGACCATGTCCGAAGCGCCCACGAGGAAAAGGGCGGCGAGCGAGAGAGGGAAGCTCCGCGAGAGGCCGAAGGCGATGGTCGCTGCTCCGAAGACGGCCACGCACCAGAGCATCCGCGCTCCGGCGCGCTTCTCAAGCGGGCGAAGGGCGAGCGCGATGCCCGTCACCGCCGCTCCCAGGGCAGGCGCGGTGCGGAGCGCCCCGAGCGCCGCGGGGCCGAGGTGCAGGATGTCGCGCGCGTAGACCGGCAGGAGCGCCGTGGCGCCCCCGAGGAGGACCGCGAACAGATCGAGCGAGATGGCCCCGAAGACGATCTCGGCCTTTCGCACGTAGCGGATGCCGGCCAGGAGCGACGCCCACGAGAGCGGTTCGCGCGTGGGCCGAGGATTCGTGCGCACGACGCGGATCGACCACACGAGGACGAGGGCGCACAAGGAGCAGACGGCGGAGAGGGCGTACACCATCGAAGGGCCGCCGGACGCGGCATAGACGACGCCGCCCACGGCGGGGCCGATCACGGTCGCCGCTTGCCAGAGCGACGAGCTCCAGGCGACGGCATTCGGGAAGTGCTCGAGGGGTACGAGCGACGGAAGGAACGACGATCCGGCGGGCCCCTGAAATGCCCTCGCCACGCCGATGCCCACGAGGATGGCGTACATCGGAGCGACACGGCTCGGGTCGAAGCGCGCCATCCCGAAGAGCGCGAACGACAGGATCCCGAGGAGGAGAAGGGCACCCATGAGCACGCGCCGGCGCTCGAACCGATCCGCAACGTGCCCCGTGACGGGTGAGAGGAGCACCGCGGGGAAGAACTGGGCGAGCCCGACCCACGCGAGGTCGAGCGGGCGACCGGTCACCGCGTAGATCTGCCACCCGATGGCCACGCTCTGCATCTGGGCGCCGATGACCGCGAGGACGCGGGCGCCCTGGTAGAGGCGGAAGCCCGGGTGCGCGAAGGCAGCCCGCCAGGCGACGGGCCCGGGCGTAGCGACGTGAGACGTCATCCCTTGGCCGCGACCCTCTTCCTCCTGGGCGGCCTGGCGAGCGTCCCCCTGCAGTCGGCCGACTTGCAGCGGCAAGGATAGATGCGCCGGAGGTCGTCCCAGTCGTAGCTCTCGTCGGTCTCGTACCAGTAGTCGTAAAAGAGCTCGTCGCCCTCCGGGATGTCTCGAAGGGCATGGATGAAGACGCGGCCGCGCACGATGACGACGTCGCAGTTCGGGTCGCACGAGTGGTTGATGAAGCGCGCCTCGTTGCCCGACCGCCCTCCGTCGATGACCACGCGCGGGCTCACCGAGAAGAGGAACGTGCGGTGGCGCCGCATGGCCTCGTCGTCGCTGCAGCGGGCGTCGGCCTCGGCGGGGGTGATGCGCTCGCCCTCGTACTCGATGATGCGCTCGCCTTCGGCGATGTCGCGGGCGGCGAAGATCCCGCGCCCTTGAATCTTGGATCGACGGACCACGATCGGCGGCGGCGTGACGAGCATGCTTGTCAGAGCATCCCTTAACCAGAAGGCGCCGCCCCGACAAGCCCGGAGCTCGCTCCGTGGAACGTGACGACGGGCCTCGCGACCCGCGCGGACTTCTCGAGGTCGACCGTGCACGCCATCGCCCAATCGTCGTCCCCTTCGGGGTCGCAGACCACCTGCAAGACCTCCCACACCCCCGCCGCCTTCTTGGTCACGCGCGTCGCTTGCGGGGCGCGCGCGCTCGCGTCGAGCCGAACGGCGGAGTGCTCTTCGAAGAACGGAGCGAAGGCTCGTTGGAGAGCCTCCGGAGCGCATCCATCGAGGAGCCCCGCCGCCGCAGCCCAGTCGCGCCGGGCAACGGCGCGAAGCACCTGGAACATCGCATTTCGGACGAGCACCGTGAAGCCGCGCTCGTCCTGCGTGACGTCGACCTCGCCGGCCGCCTCGGCGGTCTCGCCCGGCCTCGCTCCCCCGGCGAGCGTGCCCGCGAACGCCTCCGGCGCCCTCATGCGCTCCCACTCGTCGAGCAGGCTCGAGTCGACGGCGCGCACCATCGTGCGGAGGAACACCTCGATCTCGTCCACCTCCGGCGTCTTCGCGGGCGCCGGCACGGTCTGCACGACGGCCTTGTACACGTCGCTCAGGTACCGCAGGAGCGTCCCCTCGGCGCGGCCGAGCTCGTACTCGCGGACGTACTCGTTGAAATCCATGAAGCGCTCGACCATCTCGCGCGCGATCGACTTGGGGCGGACGTCGTCGCCGCGAAGCCACGGGTGGGAGCGCGCGAACTCGTTGAACGTGCCGTAGACGAGCTCGCGGAGCGGTTTGGGGTGCTCGAGCTTCTCGAGCTCGGCGATGCGCTCCTCGTACTCGACGCCGGCCATCTTGAGCTCGGCGAGTTTCTCGGTCTTCAGGGCTTCGAGCTGCTGGCGGAGCACGAACTCCGGGTTCTCGAGGATCGACTCGACGAGCGTGAGGACGTCGAGCGCGTAGGACGGGCTCTCGCGATCGAGCCGGGGCAGCGTATCGACGAGCCAGAGCGAGAGCGCGTGGTGGATGGAGAAGTCTTCTTGCAGGTCGACGTGCACGCGCACGCGCCCCGTGGCCGGGTCGGTCTCCACGATCCCCGCGTCCCTCAGCGAGTGGAACATCGCCGCCGCCTCCCGCCCGAAGATCCGCCGCTGCGCGCGGCGCTCGTGGGACCGGAAGACGAGCCGCCCGAGCTCCCTGCACCCGCTGCCTCCCTCGCGCTCGAGGACGTTGAGCACCATGCCGTGCGAAACGCGGAACCGCGAGACGAGCGGTTCCGGCTGCCCGCCGACGAGCCGATCGAAGGTCGACCGGTCCCAGTGCACGTAGCCTCTTTCGGGAGGCTTCTTGCGCACGATGCGCTTTCGCTTGACCGGGTCGCCGCCCGCCTTCTGCTCGAGGCGCAGGTTCTCGATGACGTGCTCGGGCGCCTGAACGGCGACGAAGCCCTCCTCGTCGAAGCCCCTGCGGCCCGCGCGGCCTGCGATCTGCTGGAATTCGCGGACTCCGAGCACCGCCGTCTTCTCGCCGTCGTACTTGCAGAGGCGCGTAAAGAGCACCGTGCGGATGGGGACGTTCACGCCCACGCCGAGCGTGTCGGTTCCGCTCACGATCGCGAGGAAGCCCTTCTGGGCGAGCTTCTCGACGACGAGGCGGTATTTCGGCAAGAGCCCCGCGTGGTGGATGCCGACGCCGTGCGCGAGGAAGCGCTTCACCTCCTTTCCGTACGGCGTGTCGAAGCGCACCGGCGCGATCTCGGAGGCGATGGCGCGCTTGCGCTCCTTGCTGACGAGATCGACGCTCATGAGCGCCTGCGCGGTCTCCGCGGCGGCTCGCTGCGTGAAGTCGACGACGTAGACGGGCGCGCGGCCTTTCTGGGCGAGGTCCGCGATCGTCTCGTGCAGCGGCGTCTCGCGGTACTCGAACTCGAGCGGGACCGGGCGCGTGCTGGAGCGCACGGTGACGGTCGCTCGTTTGGTGAGCTTCGTGAGCGCGCGCTCGAAGAACTCGGTGGGGCCGAGGGTCGCGCTCATGAGGAGGAACTGCGCGCGCTCGAACACGAGCAGCGGGATCTGCCACGCGACGCCGCGCTCGCGGTCGGCGTAATAGTGGAACTCGTCCGCCACGACGCAGTCGACGGGCGCTCCCTTGCCCTCTCGGAGCGCCAGGTTGGCGAGAATCTCCGCCGTGCAGCAGACGATCGGGGCGTCGCGGTTGACGGCTGCGTCCCCTGTGACCAAGCCCACCTTGTCGGCACCGAAGTCGCCGCAGAGCGCGAAGAACTTCTCGCTGACGAGCGCCTTGATCGGCGCCGTGTAATAGCTCCGCTTCCCCTCGGCGAGGGCGAAGAAGTGCATGGCGAGCGCGACGAGCGACTTCCCGCTGCCCGTCGGAGTCGCCAGGATCACGTTGCCTCCCGTGGCGAGTTCGAGGAGCGCCTGCTCCTGCGCGGGGTAGAGCGTGAGGCCGATCGCGCGCGCGTGGCCGAGGAAAAGGTCGAGTAGCTCCTCGGGAGGCGTGCCCCGCCGCGGCGGTACCCGGTCCGCCAGCGACGGCGCCGAGGAGGGCGAGACGAGCGTCGTCATCGTGGCGCGCGTTCCATGATACGGCAGACCGGGAGCGAGCGCGTCGTACGACCCATGAGAGACATCCTTCCCAGGCGATTCGGCCCCGTTCGCCCCGCCCCGCGTGCGGGCACTTCCCGAGCGCTGCTGAAGACCGCGTGCGACGATGTCGAGACCGTCCTGGACGAGCTTCGCACGCAACGCGCGGGGCTCTCGACGGAGGAGGCGGAGAAGCGGCTGGAAGAGCACGGCGCGAATGCCGTGGCCGAGGACGGAGGGGACGGCCGGTTCCCGATTCTGGGCAAGGCTTTGCTGAACCCGCTCGTGGTTCTGCTCGGCGTACTCGCCACCGTCTCGATGCTCACCGGAGATTCGCGTGCGGCCTTCGTGATGGCGCTGATGGTCGTCCTGGGAGTCTCCTTGCGGTTTTTCCAGGAGACACGCGCCGACTCGGCCGCGAAGAAGCTGCGCGCGATGATCAAAGTGACCGCCACCGCGAGCCGCGACGGGTCCCCGTGCGAGGTCCCTCTGGCCGACCTGGTGCCGGGCGACGTGATCAGCCTTTGCGCGGGGGACATGATCCACGCCGACGTCCGGCTCCTCCACGCGAAGGATCTCTTCGTCATTCAGGCGAGCCTCACGGGGGAATCGATGCCCGTCGAGAAATTCGACGCGCGCGAATCGGCGACGCCCGCCTCGGCGCTCGAGTTGAAGAATGCCTGCTTCCTGGGGACGAGCGTGGAGAGCGGCAGCGGGACGGCCGTCGTCGTGTGCACCGGAGGGGACACGTATCTCGGCTCGATCGCGCGCGCGGTCGCGGGGCCGCAGGTGCAGACGGCCTTCGACAAGGGCGTGTCGCATTTCACGTGGCTGATGATCCGCTTCATCCTCGTCATGGTGCCGGCGGTGTTCGTCATCAACGGCGTGACCAAGGGCGATTGGAAGGAGGCGTTCTTCTTCGCGCTGGCCGTCGCCGTGGGCCTGACGCCCGAGATGCTTCCGATGATCGTGACCGTCTGCCTGACCAAGGGCGCGATGCTCATGGCGGACAAGAAGGTCATCGTCAAGAGGCTTCACTCCATCCAGAACCTCGGGGCCATGAACGTGCTCTGCACGGACAAGACCGGAACGCTCACGGCCGATCACGTCGTCCTCGAGAAGCACTGCAACATCGCGCTCGAGGAAGACGACGACGTGCTCGCGCTCGCCTATCTGAACAGCCACTTCCAGACGGGGCTCAAGAACGTCCTCGACCGCGCCGTCCTCGCGCATTCCGAGATCCACGAGCAGCTCCGGATTCCGGACCACGCCAAGGTCGACGAGATCCCGTTCGACTTCGTTCGCCGGCTCATGTCGGTCGTGGTGGCGCTGCCGGACGGCACCCACCGCCTCATCTGCAAGGGGGCTCCCGAGGAGGTCTTCCGCCGCTGCTCCATGTTCGAGTACGAGGACGAGAAACTGCCGATGGAGCACGTGCTCATCGCCGACCTCCGGCGCGAGTACGAGGAGCTCGCGGCGGACGGCTTCCGCGTTCTGGCCGTCGCGTATCGCGACTTCGACGGCAAAGGAGCCTACTCCAAGGCGGACGAGAGCGATCTCGTGCTGCGCGGCTACGTCGCGTTCTTCGACCCGCCCAAGGACAGCGCCCGCCCTGCGATCCAGGCCCTGCACGGGCACGGCGTCGAGATCAAAGTTCTCACCGGAGACAGCGAAGTGGTCAGCAGGAAGGTCTGCCGCGACGTGGGCATTCCGGTCCGCACGGTCGTCCTCGGCTCGCAAGTGGAGTCGATGACCGACGAGGAGCTCGCGGCGGCTGCCTCCGCGGCGACGCTGTTCGCGCGGCTGGCGCCGGCCCACAAGCAGCGAGTGATCGCCTCGCTCCAGCGGAGCGGCCACGTCGTCGGGTTTCTCGGCGACGGCATCAACGACGCGCCCGCGCTGCGCGCCGCCGACGTCGGGATCTCTGTCGACTCCGCGGCCGACATCGCGAAAGAGTCGGCGGACCTCATCTTGCTCGAGAAGAGCTTGATGGTCCTCGAGGAAGGGATCCTCGAGGGACGAAAGGTCTTCGCGAACATCCTGAAGTACATCCGAATGGGAGCGAGCTCGAACTTCGGCAACATGTTCAGCGTGCTCGGCGCGAGCGCGCTCCTGCCGTTCGTGCCGATGGCCCCCATGCAGATTTTGACGAACAACCTCCTCTACGACTTTTCGCAGGTCCCGATCCCGACCGACGCCGTCGACCCCGAGCAGGTCGCGCGGCCGCGCCCTTGGTCGATGAAGGAAATCACGAAGTTCATCCTGTTCATCGGGCCGTGCAGCTCGGTCTTCGACTACACGACGTACGCGATGATGTGGTTCGTATTCAAGGCCGACGGCGTTGCGAGCGCGTCGTTGTTCCAGACCGGCTGGTTCGTCGAATCGCTCCTGACTCAGACGCTCATCATTCACGTCATTCGCACGAACAAGATTCCCTTCATCCAGAGCCGCGCGAGCCTGCCGCTCGTCGTGACCAGCATGCTTATCATGGCGGTCGGTGTCTGGCTGCCGTTCTCGCCGTTCGCCGCAGCCCTCGGGTTCGCGGCGCTGCCTCACCTCTACTGGCCGCTCTTGCTCGGGACGTTGTTCCTGTACGTCCTTTTGACGCAGGCAGTGAAGATGTGGCTGCTCAGGAAGGCGTGGATCTGAGCAGAACGGGTACGGTAAAGACCCTCGACTGCGCCGGGGTGGGCGCGCATGGTGTAGCTCAATATTGCCACCTCGCCCGCGTATTTCACGCTCTCGCCAGATTTGTTTAGAAAACGGACCCTTTTGTTTAGAAAAAGGTCCATTTCACTTCGAATCGGTACCACTTTCGACATGAACGCGACGTTTCCGACGAGAAAGCGGTCCGTTTTCGAGCGGTCCACGACGCTTTTCGTACGAAAGGGGACGCGGAAGTGTCGATTGGGTCCCTCGATGGCTCGAAAATGGACCGATTTCAAGGTGTCGCGGTCGCTTTCACGTCCATCGCGGTCATGAACTCGACGATCGCCGTCGACGAACGAGCGAAAAAGGACCGGAATCGACGCAAAACGGTCCATATCATCCACAAAACGGTCCATGATCGAGCGATTCCGGTCCATTCATTTGAGAAGATGGACCGAATTCGACGTATCGACGTCCGGGACCGTCGCTCCTGGTCACGAATGCGAGGCAAAAAGTCGTTGAAACGGGTCTCCAAGCAACAAGAAGGAGGCAGAGTGATCACGACTACCGCCATCAAGGCAGTGAAACGATCCGTCGTGTCGCTCGAACTCGAGAAGCCCACGGCGGAGCTCATCGACCAGGCGCCGGGGAGGAAACGATCCGACGTCGGTCAAGCCGTCGGGAGACGGTCATGTCATGGGGTCGTATCGGCGGAACGGTTCCAGTCGGAGCGGACTGGCCGACGAGGGTGAGCGGTCTTCGTCGTGAACCGCGAGAGCACGAATGCGCGCCTCGCGCGCGATGCGGAGGCTCCGCATCCAGCGCCTGTGGCGCCAAGGATGGGACCAAGTAGGGACTCACGTAGGCAGGTACTCATGTACGCGGGATCACATTTCGAGACCGATCCGGTGGAGCTGGCATACTAGAACGAAGGCGATGCCGACCGCGGAGCAACTGAAGACCCTGATCGAGAGCTTCGCCGCCGGCGACGAGGGACGGTTCTACCGTACAGCCCTCCAGCTCGCCGCCGACGAGGCCCGGCGCGGTCATGGGAAGCTCGCGCAGGAGCTGCGTCAGATGGTCGACGAGTCGCGCGCCCGCGGCCATGTGCTCCCTTCCGCTGGAAAGCGCCCCATCCCGATTGCTCAGCCGCGGGGGGACCTCGGCGAGCTCGTCGCGGCGTCTTACCCCGACCTGAAGCTCCAGGACATGGTCCTGACGGACCAGCTCCGACGAAGCCTCATCCGAGTGCTTGGGGAGAACCGAGGTCTGGAGAAACTGCGCGAGCACGGACTTCGCGCTCGACGAAAACTGCTGCTTGTCGGGCCGCCCGGCACGGGGAAGACGATGACGGCGAAGGCGGTGGCCGGCGAGCTTCACCTGCCGCTGTACCTGGTCCGCTTCGAGTCGATGATCACGAAGTTCATGGGCGAGACGGCTGCGAAGCTGCGCCTGATCTTCGAGGCGATGCGGAACGTGCACGCGATCTACCTGTTCGACGAGTTCGATGCGATCGGCGCGCAGCGCGCGCTCCCGAACGACACCGGAGAGATCCGCCGCATCCTGAACAGCTTCCTCCAGTTCATCGAGAGCGATGAGTCGGAGAGCATCGTCATCGCGGCGACCAACCACGGGGAGATCCTCGACCGCGCGTTGATCCGACGATTCGACGACGTACTGACCTACGAGATGCCGAGCAGGGAGGCTGTCGCGTCGATGCTTCGGCGCGCACTCACCGCGTTCCCGACCCGCGCCATCAAGTGGGAACGCCTCGCCGACGAGGCGGAGGGTCTGAGCTACGCCGAGATCGTGCGCGCTTGCGAAGATGCGGCCAAGGACATGGTCCTCGACGGCCGCGACAGCTTGAGCGCTGACGAGATCCGCGCCGCGCTCCACTCGCGGAAGCTGGCGCATAGTGCCGTGGCCACGAAGTAGCGTAACGGGGGTCCGACGTGCCCAGCAGAACGGAGCGCCTTAACCACCTCTTCCCCACGGGCATCACCGAGCCCAAGTCTTTCACGGCGCCCCGACCGAGGCGCGGTCCTGACAGACAGCAGACGTACCCTCGCAGGACGAATCCGGCGGCACACGCGCGACACCTTCTGGGCGATCTGGCGACCGCCGGCGCTGCATCCGCCACCCTCGATGCGGAGCGTAGGAGGGCCTTGCTCGAGGACTGCGCGGGCATGTTCGTCGACGTGGAGTTCGTCCCGAACGCGGACTTCCCGCTCAAGTCGCTCGAGGACGAAAGGGGGGGAATCGAGCTCGTCGCCGTTACGGACCTGAGCCCGCAGCTCGCGCAAGCGACGCTCTTCGTCCCGGACGGCAAGCTCCGGGTCCTCGAGTCGAAGATCAAGGCATTCGCACCAACGGACCCGAGCAAGGGCCCTCGGAACGTCCCGCTCGTGAGCAGCTTGGAAGCGATCCGACGCGCCGTGGCCGAGTCTTTCTGGACCGATCCCGTGGCCCCGTTCCCTACCGAACGGGGCTCGCACTGGTGGGAGGTCTGGACGAGGAAGAGCGTTGCTCCGGAACGATTCCAGCAACAGGCGAAGATCCTCAAGCTGCACGTCAGCGATCGACAGCTTCGGTTTCCTGACCGCACGGTTTTCCTCGTGCGTGCGACCGTGGAACAAGTGACGCGCTCGGCGGAACTTCTCGATTCGATCGCCGAGCTTCGGCGCGCGACACCTGTCGACCTGGAATTCATCGGACTGGAGCTCGAGATCGAGTACGAACTCACTGGCGATCTCCAGCGCCGAGCACAGGCGGCTCCTAGCGCCGCTCCGGCGGTGTGCCTGCTGGACACCGGCGTCGACCACGAGCACCCGCTCCTCCGCGCAGCAATCGATCGAAGCGACGTGCATACGTGCTTCGGCGAGGACATCCGGGATCGCTACGGATCCGGCGATTGGCACGGGACGGGGTCGGCTGGGCTGGCCGTCTACGGCCTCGAGCTCGCGCACGCCCTTGTCACGAACCGACCCTGGAGGCACACGCACCACCTGGAATCGGTGAAATTCATCCCCTCGACGGGCCAAAACGAGCCCGATCTCTACGGGGAGGTGACGAAGGAGGCGGTTGCCCGGGCCGAGATCGCAAAGCCGGATCGACGGCGCGTCATCGTCACGACCGTGACCGCCCAGGAGAGCCCCGGCGGAGAGGCGACGAGCTGGTCGGCCGCCGTAGACCAGCTCTGCTCGGGTTACGGGGAGGAGGATCGAACGCGGCGGCTTGTCGTGCTCGCCGCGGGCAACGTCGTCCCGGACTCCGACTACGAGCACCCCGACACGAACCATCTTGCGCTGATCGAGGATCCGGCGCAGGCGTGGAACGCTCTGTCCGTCGGTGCCTACACCGAGCGGAATGCGATCTCCGAACCGGAGTACGCACGCTGCACGTGCGTCGCCGAAGCGGGAGACCTAAGCCCGACGTCGCGGACGACGCTCACGTGGCAACACGCCGGCGGAGGCGCTCCGCCCCCGCTCAAGCCGGATTTTGTGTGCGAGGGAGGCAACTGGGCTCGCGAGGCCGCGGCGAGGCTCCCGTTGCAGCTCGACAGCCTCAGCCTTCTGACGACGAGGCGCAGAGACGGCATTGGCGGGCGGGTTCTGGGGCGATTCAGCGGCACGAGCAGCGCCGCACCCGTTGCGGCGCGCATGGCGGCCATGGTCCAAGCGGAATACCCAGCCCTTTGGCCGGAGACGATCCGCGCGCTCCTCGTCCACTCGTGCCGGTACACGGAGGCGATGGAGCGCGGCTTCGCGGGTCAGTCGCGTCGTCAACGCGTCGAGCGGCTCCTTCGCTGCTTCGGCCATGGCGTACCCGACCTAGATCGTGCCCTCTACAGCGCTCGCAACGAGCTGACGCTCGTCGTCGAGCAGGAGATCCAGCCTTACCGACTCGACCCCGAAGATCGCAAGGGGAAGACGAAGGACATGCATCTGCATCGCCTTCCTTGGCCGAGCGACTACCTCGAGCAGCTCGGCGAGCTCGACATGCGCCTTCGGGTGACGCTCTCGTACTTCGTCGAGCCTAACCCCGGGAAGCGCGGCGTTGCCGGTACCGCGCGCACAAAGATCATCGACGGGGCCCGGTACCCCTCCTTCGGCCTCCGCTTCGACGTCACGACCGCCGGAGAGACCCCCGAGCAGCTCGTCGCGCGCGTGAACGCCGCGGCGCGCGACGAGGACACATCTTTCGCCTCGGGAAGCGACATGGACGCCTGGCGCCTGGGCCGGATTCGAACACGGGGATCGATCCACTCGGACGTCTGGACGGGAACGGCGGTGAAATTGGCCGACAAGGGCGCGATCGTCGTGTACCCGGTGAATGGCTGGTGGCGGTTCCACGCCCGGGACGTCGACACGTGCGAGCGCAAGGCGCGGTACGCTCTGATTGTCTCGATTGAGACTGATGCTGAAGACGTCGACGTCTACACGCGGGTCCAGACGCAGATTGAAACGGAGCTCACGCGCTGACGTTCCTCGGGGGGTGCGGGAGCTTTGGAGGCGGGAGGGGGTGTTCGTGTGGGGGAGCTTGGA
>VFSW01012861.1_pt1 | contig 11653 bp, 16 predicted proteins | sample 5358111 | NCBI WGS metagenome assembly VFSW01 (sample SAMN11554181, study PRJNA540505) | mine drainage metagenome | isolation source: sediment from site ElyBrook_90M | place: USA: Ely Copper Mine, Vershire, VT | collected 2017 | reverse complement strand
AAGAGATCCTCAAAGCGCGCGCCGAGGCGGGGTTGACGCAGGCCGAGGTCGCCGCACGGATCGGGACCACCCAGTCAGCGGTGGCACGCCTGGAGTCCGGGAGCCTAAAACATTCACCCTCCCTGGCGACACTGGAGAAGTACGCCTCGGCGCTTGGGTGTAAGCTCCAGATCCGTTTAGTAAAGGAGCCACAACGCGCTGCGCGCTCAAGCCGGGCGATGCGTAAGCGCGCGGCTGCGTAGCAGGACGGATGCTGGTCAGTAGCCACGGCGGCAAGATTGCGCCCCATCGACCCCTCAAAAAAGGGCTCTACCGTGGGGAGAGGTCAATGCGCATACTGCGGGGTCAGTGTTCCCTTCGTCTTTCGCAACCGTCTGCCCTTGGGAAGAGTAGGACCGGAAGGCCTGATAACGACCGGCTGCCCAGGGTCAAGCACCAGTTCGTCTTTTCTGGAAGCGGACATTTGAAGCGGCGGCGCTGATCACACTATCGGCAATTTGCGAATGGTCGGAGTGGCCGACAACCTGCCGACTGCGCGCCCAACCGTCGCCTCCTCGGCCACAGCAGCTGGTGGCATAGGTTCAGGCGAATGACCGGTGTCGCGGGGTTACCTGCCGTTCGAATTTCCTTGAAGTGGACGTTCATCGCCCACCATGCGGCGCGAGTCGCCCATGTCGTGTCCTCTCATACGAGATGACTCGTGTCGACAAACCAACGAGCCCGTTTATCGGTTTTTCCAGCGGCGCGGATTTCGGCTTCCATGCATAATCGCGATCACGATTATCGACGGGCTGTCTGTGTGGAAATAGACACTGAACGGAAACCGGTGAATAACAGCGCGCCTTGTGTTCCGATGCATGCCTGGGTACATCAACGGGGTTTCTGCAATACTTGATAACGTCGCCTCGACTTCGTCCGGGAATTCATGCCCCAGTCCGGGCCGCTGTTCTTCGTACCATGCGGCCGCATCGGCCAAGTCCTGCTCGGATTCCGGCCGGAGCCGGATCTCAAACATCACAGCTTGCGGCGAATATCAGAGATCGATTCGCCCGCCAAACGGCCCTGGTTTCCGTCGGCCTCATAGGCATCGAGACGTCTGTCGAGCTCGGCTTTTTGTTCGTTCGTCAGGGGCAGTGCCTTCTGATCCGCGGCGATGCTATCCCATAATTCCTCCACGAGCTTGATACGCTCCTCGATCGGAAGTCTGCTTAGCCTCGTATTCATCGCGATGCCGTCGAATTTCTGTTCCCTTAGTTTAGCCGAGAGGGCTGAAATCCGTACGCAACCGTGGACCGTGTACGGTTAACGGGAGAAACTGAGCCAATCTGGACAATTGACCTGGGGTGCCGGCAAGCCTTTATGACCAAACCCCGCGGCTCCAAGACCAATTCCGACCCGATCCAGCCGCCGGTCACCTGTTTTCCAGGACAGCCCTTTGAACGGCCGCCTCATTCCGAAACCGGCCTCATGGCCTGCGCCACATCTCTACTCTACCGAGTTGTTCGCGTAGACTCTCCGGCAGGTTTCGGTTGCGAACTAGCCCCTCGAATCACGGTCCTGGGGGATGGGCAAGTGATCGCAGCTTTGGCCGAATCCGGGCACCAGACGATTTAGTCCTAATGTGCGACCCGCCGCTGTCCATAACTTTGACAGCTCAAATCGACCGCAGCGGGTAAATAGGCCTTCTTAAATCAGCACGAGATAGCTGATATCGTTGTCGGCAGAGAGTTGTTGAACATCGTCGCGGTGCCGGCGATTACGCTGCGCTCGTGGAAATCGGTATCCTTGGTGACAATAATGAATCCGTGCTCTTTCGCGTAATTCCAGACCGTTTCATCCGGCGCACGGTCCAGACCAGATGACTGGACATGCGCTGAGGCTGGATAGGAGTCCGAAAGCAGTTCAACGAGACGAGGCGAAAGATTCTGATCGAAGAGCAGCCTCACGCGTTCGACACTAATTGCCGGCGTTCGCGGTCGGCGGCGTAACTCAGGCAGGCCTGAATATCTTCGGCGGTGAGATAAGGAAAATCCTTAAGAATTTCTTCCTGGGTCATCCCGGAAGCGAGGTAGTCCAGGACATCATAAACGGTGATGCGCATCCCCCCGGATGCACGGCTTACCACCTCGTTTGCCGGGCTCAATGGTGATGATGTCGCGGTAGTGTGTCATGGAACTATCCCTCGGATGGCAAGGAAATTATTGGACAAGGGCCCGCCTGTGTCAACACAGATAGAACGGCGAGCGCGAGATTGAACTGCAGATGGATCACACTTTCATGATCCTCGCCCATATCATATTACGACATCGGTCGCTGACCGATTCTGGCCGAGCGTACTCAAACGTATCCGACCCGATCGCTGTCCCCGTTCCCGCATTCGTCAAACAATCAGGCTCCAATCATCCACCAAGGAGTCTGTCATGGAACTTACTCAGAAACGCGAATCGTGGAATAAAGGCAAGCTCATCGGCCAGAAGCCCCCGCTCAAGCCCAAGGACATCTGGGCGATCCGGATTCATCTCCAGAACAGACATGCGGTCCGGGATCTGGCCCTGTTCAACCTGGCCATCGACAGTAAACTGCGCGGTTGCGATCTCGTTAGCCTGCGCGTGCGCGATGTGGTCCACGGAAGCCAGATCTTGCCTCGGGCCATGGTTATCCAACAAAAGACACAACGGCCGGTGCAATTCGAACTCACGGAGCCGACGCGAACCGCCATAGCGGCCTGGATTGAAAAGGCACAATTGCGGAGTGATCAGTACCTTTTTCCCAGCCGGATCGGAAACTCACCGCATTTATCGACGCGCCAATATGCCCGGATCGTGCATCACTGGGTCGAGGCGGTCGGCCTCAATTCATCGGCCTACGGGACGCACTCGATGCGGCGCACGAAGGCGACCTTGATCTACAAGAAGACGAAGAACTTGAGGGCCGTTCAGTTGTTGCTTGGCCACACCAAATTGGAAAGTACTGTCCGGTACCTGGGCATCGAAGTGGACGACGCACTGGAGATTTCCGAGCAGACGGAAATCTAGTAAATACCCAGCGGCCACACGGGTTTGCCGTGTGGCCGCATTCTAGCATCATGCGCTATGCGTACTTCTGGCCACCTACTGCCATTCGTCGTTTCCGCAGACCAGCCGCGCGAGAGGCAGCTCCGTTCAGGAAACCTGCCGGAGAGCCTACGCGAACTACTCGGCCTCCACAATGGCTTCCACCTGAAGGAAACCCCGCATGGTCGCGCGGTGCCCATTCAGGATGTTGATGGTCTGCACCGCACCATCGGCCTGTATCTTGTCCGCAACAAGAAGCAACTGACCGGAGCGGAAATACGTTTTCTCCGGAAGGAGCTCGATATGTCGCAGGCGACCTTGGCCAAATGCCTGCAGATCGGTGAAACAACGGTGCGCAACTGGGAGAGCGGGCGCGTCAAGGCGACGGGACCCAGAGACAGGATGATTCGTGTCCTCTATCAGGAATACGCCACAGGCAATTCGGAAATTAGGGAGCTCGTCGACCGCCTGGCCGAGCTCAACCGCGTGCTGCATGCGAAGACCGTGGAATTCGAGGAAACCAACCAAGGCTGGCGTGCGGCCGCCTGAGACTGCAACGGGGTTGGGTGTTTGTCTATTTAGATTGAATGAAACCAAAGGCCGCCAGTGATTGCGGCCTTTGTCATGTCTGAGGTCCGGCCAGCGATGGACGCCGGGAGGTCGAGACTCGGTACGAAACTCGATGCGAAGTACGAGAGCAGGGCGCTGAAGGCCAGGCGCGTTCCGGCGCATTTCCGGGGGTAACAGAGGTGGCGCTGCGTCCCCGGCAGCCATTGTCGAGCCGGTCCCCCCAGACGGCCTCGTAGCCTTCGAACTGAATCAGGGAGGAGTCAGCACCGACCTTGCTGTACAGCGACGAGAGCCGGAGGCGGCTCGCGAGGGCGTTCCGGGTTTGCCGACTTGTGTTTTCCCCGCCACAGTACTGGTCGGTCATTTCCCAAAAGAAACCACTCGGTGGGTGTTACGAGGCATGGGGATTCCGGCCAAGGAGAAGTGAATACCGGCACGATGTCAGCGCCAAGCACCGCTGGATCAGATCGATCAGCGTCCGGCGGCTGACCTTAAATCAGGCATCACCCATGAACACCGGTTCGTGGGCCCACCCTCGAAGACTGTCCCGGCTCTTTGATAACGTGGGGGAAGCTATGGCTGATGATCGGAAGGTGGCGTTTGTAACGGGCGCTGGGCACGGAATTGGTCACGCCATTGCACTGTGCCTGGCCCACATGGAATTTCTGGTTGCGGTCCACTGCGGTAACAGTACTAATGACCGATTGCCCGTCTTCGAACGTAACACCGCAATACACAACTCGCTCGGCCTCCTCTACTGTCGCGGTTGTCACCTCGGCAGGGTGTTCCACACCATCTGCACCGGAAATCATATAACGTGGGTCGATCACCATCTAACGCGCCCTAGTACCAAACGCGTGCTCAGGTATTTTAGTCTCGAACGTCAATAGAATTATCAGCGTATCGATCCGCGCTTGACATAGCAATCACTCAACCGCTACAGTCGCCCGGCTACTTCAGGTTCCCCGCGGATATTTTTTCCGAGAGGTGAAACGGGAAGTCGGTGCGTTCTCTCAAGAACCATCCCGGCGCTGCCCCCGCAACGGTAAACGAGTCAAGGACCTGTTCAATGCCACTGTGCTCTAGCACGGGAAGGCGCAGGTCCTGGGGATACCCGCTCGTGAGTCCGGAGACCGACCCGAAGTAATACGACGGTATTGCGGAGGGCGATACACGACGCGCAGGGCCTTGCGGCCCATGCTCGTTGCTTTTTCCTTAGTCTTCCTTTGCACCCGTTTATTTCTTCAGCAAGCGATCGCGCGGGTGTGCGCGGAGGAAAGTCAATGCAAGAACGCTGGTTTCCGGCGGCGCTGCTGCTTGGTTCTCAATCCATCCATGCAGCCGATGAAATGGCTGAGCCCATTATTGTCACCGCCACGCGTACTGCGCAAACGGAGGATGACGCTCTTGCCTCGGTCACGGTCATAACTCGCAAGGACATAGAACGCCAGCAGGCGAAATCAATTTTCGAGCTTTTGCGCGGCCTGTCGGGGGTCGGTGTCACCAACAGCGGCGGACCCGGTAAAGCGGCACACGAATTGCTTCGTCACGCTGAAATACCAACCGGCACATTGACCTATCCTAACCTGCATCCGCTGGAAGGAATCTTTCCATGAAAACCACATCCCTGCCCAGATCTCAGATCGTCATCGGCCTATTACTCGCTGCCGTTATGGTCGCAACCCGCATCCATCATTTCGGCTCGGCGATTCAACTTCCCGACGCTTCGCTGGCTATCTTCTTCCTCGTCGGCGTTTATCTGCGACCTGCATGGTTTTTTCCATTGTTTCTCGCGACGGCCGCGCTTATCGACTACGTCGCGATCACCGTCGGTGGCGTAAGCAGCTGGTGCGTGACACCGGCCTACTTTTTCCTGATTCCGACCTATGCGTCTGTCTGGGCTGCCGGGCGTTGGTATGCGCCGCATCATCGCGACAGCTGGCGCACGCTGGTACCGCTCATGGGCGCGTTGGTGTGTGGCACGACCGTCGCATTCCTCATCTCAAACGGCAGCTTCTATCTCTTCTCCGGTCGCTTCCAGGACGTCACCGCCACCACTTACGCCGCACGCGTGACCCGCTATCTTCCTTCATATGTTGGCTACACGTTCATGTACGTCCTGCTCGCCGCCCTGGTGTACGCAACCACAGCAGCACTGACTGGCTTGCGTATCGGCCACCCGGTCGAAAGCAAGAAATAACCGATGCCGACCAGTACGATGACCACGACACGTCATTGTCCCGCGCTCCTCGTAAGCGCGCCGGCCTCCGGCTCGGGCAAGACCACGGTGACTGCGGCGCTGGCACGGCTGCATCGTCGCGAGGGTCGGCGGGTACGCGTGTTCAAAGTCGGGCCGGATTTTTTGGACCCAATGATCCTCGAGCGCGCCTCGGGTGGCCCGGTTTACCAGCTAGACCTGTGGATGGGCGGGGAAGCGCATTGCCGACAGCTGCTGTACGAGGCCGCCGGCGCGGCTGACGTGATCCTTATTGAAGGTGTGATGGGTCTTTACGATGGTGAACCATCGAGCGCCGATCTGGCCGTACGGCTCGGCATCCCAGTGCTGGCGGTCATCCAGGCTGCTGCCATGGCCCAGACCTTCGGTGCCGTAGCGCACGGACTTGCCAGTTACCGCCCAGGACTGTCATTTGCCGGTGTGATCGCCAATCATGCCGGTAGCGCCACGCACGTGCGTATGCTCGTAGACAGCCTGCCTGCATCGCTGGCGTTTTTCGGCGCTTTGCCACGGAGGAACGATCTCGCGCTGCCAGATCGTCATCTCGGTCTGGTGCAGGCGGCCGAGATCGCCGATCTCGACGCACGCATCGACCGCGCGGCCGAACTGCTTGCACGAACCGTGGTTTCCGATCTGCCTCCGGCCGCAAGCTTTGCGATGCATACGGCGCCGGTACCATCGCCCTGGTTGCAGAGTCAGCGCATTGCCGTGGCGCGCGATGCGGCATTCTCCTTCATCTATCGCGCGAACCTCGAGGTGCTCGAGGCAATGGGTGCCGAAATCGTATTCTTCTCGCCGCTGGTCGACGGGGCGTTGCCCGCAGTCGACAGCCTCTATTTACCCGGCGGCTATCCAGAGCTGCACATCGGGACGTTAGCGCACAATGAAGCAATGAAATCGGCGATCGGCGAACATCACGCCCACGGCAAACCGATCGTCGCCGAGTGCGGCGGTATGCTTTATCTTCTCGAGTCGTTGACCGACGGCCGCGGCCAGCGCGCCCCTATGACGGGGATCCTTCCCGGTCACGCACACATACAACCGCAGTTCGCCAACCTCGGTCTGCAGGAAATGCCTTTGCCCGAGGGCCATTTGCGCGGCCACACGTTTCACCACTCGCACATGGAGACCCCGTTGGCGCCGCTCACTCGCGCGAGCGATACCCGAGCCGGCGGGCATGGCGAGCCCGTATACCGTCTTGGCCGTGTGCATGCCTCCTACGTGCATGCGTATTTTCCATCCAACCCAGAGGCCGCCGCGCGGCTCTTTCAGCCGTGAGTCCGAGCCGCGAGGCACCGACCATTGCGACCGATAAGCTCCAACGACTTCCGGAGCGCATCGTGTGTCTCACCGAGGAAACCACCGAAACGCTCTATCTTCTCGGCGAACAAGACCGGATAGTTGGTATTTCCGGGTTCACCGTGCGTCCACCACAAGCGCGCAAGGAAAAGCCAAGGGTTTCGGCGTTCACCTCGGCAAAGATTGATCGGATTCTCGAGCTTAAGCCCGACCTCGTACTCGGGTTTTCCGATCTGCAGGCCGATATAGCCGCGCAACTGATTCGCAGCGGCGTGGCCATGCACGTTTTCAACCAGCGATCCGTGGAGGAAATCCTCGCCATGATCGCGATGCTGGGTGCGATGGTCGGTGCGACACCGAAAACAGCGGCCTTGATCGCTGACTTTGAGACCCACATGGATCACATGCGACGCACTACCGCGGTCCTGCCACACCGCCCGCGAATCTACTTCGAGGAGTGGGATGATCCAATGATTTCCGGTATTCGCTGGGTCTCGGAACTCATCGGCATCGCCGGTGGCGATGATTGCTTTCCGGAGCTGGCGGCGGCGCATGGCGCGAAACAACGCATTGTCGCCGACCCCGACGAGGTCGTAAGGCGCGCACCCGATATCGTCATTGGTTCCTGGTGCGGAAAGAAATTCCAGCCCGAGCGGCTCATGCAGCGTCAGGGCTGGAGCGCCATTCCAGCCGTCCGTCACGGACACGTCTACGAAATCAAGTCGCCGGACATCCTGCAACCCGGACCGGCGGCGCTGACGGACGGGCTACGGCAATTGCACGACATCATCGTCCGATGGTCCGCAAGCGCACCCGGCGCACACTGATCTGCCATGACCAACACGCGCGGCTACACAGATTCCGATCTCACCGCCATCTACCGTGCGATCTGCGAACGGCACAATATTCGCCACTTTCGGCCCGGTCCCGTCGATCCCGCGGCACTGGCGCTTGCTTGCCGCCGCGCGCCAGGCACCGAGCGTCGGACACAGACAGCCGTGGCACTTTCTGCGCATAACCAATCCGGCGCTGCGGCAGCGCATCCATGCGCTGGTCGAGAAGGAACGCATGCTGACAGTGGCAGCGCTCGGCGAGCGCGGTGATGAATTCATGCGTCTCAAGGTCGAAAGGATTTTGGAGTGCGGCGAACTGTTTGTGGCTGCACTTATGGACCAGCGTGTCGAACACATCTTCGGCCGTCGCACCTTGCAGGAGATGGATCTTGTCTCGGTCGTCTGCGCAATCCAGAATCTGTGGCTTGCGGCGCGCGCCGAAGGGCTGGGTATGGGGTGGGTGTCCCTGTTCGATCCAGCGGCATTCCTGCCGGCGGCAAGCCTGTGGCAATTCTCTGTCTCGGCCAGATAGAGACCTTCTATTCGCGACCGATGCTGGAGCAGGAAGGCTGGCGGCAAGACTGCCGGTTGCACGAATTTCTGTTCGAGAATGCCTGGGGGCCAGACAGCCCGTGCCGCGAGTATGATGGATGGCCAGGATCGTGAATGACGATGAAGCGCATAATGCGCGCCACCATGTACGCATGGCGCGCAAGAAGGCCGTGGTCGATGCGAAGATCGCCGAGGCGACATGCGACCAAGGCGTGCTATTGGTGCATACCGGAAACGGCAAGGGCAAGAGCAGCGCCGGGTTCGGGATGCTGGCGCGTGCCCTCGGGCACGGCATGCACGTCGGTGTGGTGCAGTTCATAAAAGGCGCGTTCAGCACCGGCGAGGAGGCGTTTTTTCGCCGCTTTCCGGAAGTGCACTATCACGTCATGGGAGAAGGCTTTACCTGGGAGACGCAGGACCGCACCCGCGACACCACCGCGGCGCAGGCGGCATGGCGGATCGCAGCCGGCATGCTGACTGATCCGGCATACCAGGTGGTGCTGTTGGATGAGCTCAACATCGCACTCAAATATCACTACATAGACACAGCCGAAGTCATTGCAGCCCTGAAGAGCCGTCCACCGATGCAACATGTCATCGTGACAGGGCGCGGCGCGCCGGCGGCACTGATCGAGATTGCAGACACCGTCACGGAAATGAACGTAGTCAAACACGCCTTCACGGCCGGCATCCGCGCGCAGAAAGGGATCGAGCTGTGATGGACATCCATGCGCCGATGACCGCGGCACGCGCATTGCTTCTCGACCGTCTGCTTGGCGAGCCGCGATGCCTGCATCCCCTGGCTGGATTCAGGCGGGTGGAATCAGAGGTCGAATCGTGCCTCAACGGCGTTTTGCTGGGACCGTACCGGTGCTGCCGCTGGCGGCACTGTGCTGGCTTGCGTGCCGGATGCCGATCACTGGTCCGCTGGCGAAGGTGATCCTATTATGTACTTCGCGCTCGGCGAGCGCGAGCGTCACGGAGGATATCCTGGTTCTTGCCAATCCGAACAACCTGACCAGTTCGCAGTTTGCAGCCGGCGAGCTGTTGCACTGGCACGACGTGCTCGCCGCGAAGGGCGAGCTGGTTGGTAGTGGATGACGCATTTTTATGGATGTAACACCCACCGGGAGTCTCGCTGCGTTCAGCCCGCGCCCAGGCTTGATCATATTGCGCCCGCTCGGCAAGTTTTTCGGTCTCGCCGGGGCGCGCGTCGGGTTTGTGCTGGCAGAGGACGGATTTCTGCATCGTCTCAATGAGAAACTCGGTCCCTGGATGGTGAGCAGGCAGGCCGGTGGCACCGCGCTCTTTAAATTGATGCTCACACGGCAGACCGTGGCGATCTGCGATGGCCTCGCACGCCAGGGTGTGCTCGTGCGCTTGTTTGCTGAACCGGCAAATCTGCGCTTCGGGTTGCCGGTGAACGAAGCCGAATGGCGGCGACCGTGCACGGCGCGGGCGGCGTCGGCCGAAGACGCGGAGATCGTGGCGTGAGCGCGCGCACGCTGATGATTCAAGGCACGACTTCGGATGCTGGCAAGAGCACGCTGGTCACGGGGCTTTGCCGCGTGCTCGCGCGCCGTGGTCAGCGGGTCGCACCGTTCAAGCCGCAGAACATGGCGCTCAACAGCGCCGTGACCGTGGACGGCGGCGAAATCGGGCGTGCCCAGGCTGTGCAGGCCCAGGCTTGCGGTCTTGAGCCGCATACCGACATGAATCCGGTGCTGCTCAAGCCCAATACCGACATTGGTGCGCAGGTGATCGTCCACGGGCGCGCGCTGACATCGATGGACGCACGCGCCTATCACGATTACAAGACCGTGGCGTTTCGCGCCGTAATGGAATCGTATGAAAGGCTTTGCCGGCAGTACGATGTGCTGATTGTCGAAGGCGCGGGTAGCCCGGCCGAAATCAATCTACGTGATCGAGATATTGCCAACATGGGCTTCGCCGAGGCCGTGGATTGTCCGGTACTTCTCATTGCCGATATCGATCGTGGTGGCGTGTTCGCGCACCTCGTGGGTACGCTGGCGTTGCTCTCCGCATCCGAACAGGTGCGCGTGGCCGGATTTGTCATCAACCGCTTTCGCGGCGATGTCGACCTGCTGATGCCCGGTGTCGAGTGGCTCGAGGCGCACACTGGCAAGCCGGTGCTGGGGGTCCTTCCCTATCTGCACGGCCTGCATCTCGAAGCCGAAGACGCGCTGCCGTGTGCACGGAGCGGCGCAGCATCGTGCCACGCATTGCATGTCCTTGTCCCGGTACTGCCGCGCATCAGCAATCACACCGATTTCGATCCCTTGCGACTCCACCCGCAGGTGGACTTCCGCTATGTGGGGCCGGGCGAGGATATTCCGGGCGCGGATCTCATTATCCTGCCGGGCAGCAAAAGCGTGCGTGCCGATCTGGCCTGGCTGCGCGCCAACGGCTGGGTTGAAGCGCTGCAGCGACACTTGCGATACGGCGGCAAGCTAATTGGAGTTTGTGGCGGTTTCCAGATGCTGGGGCAGGCGATCCACGATCCGCTCGGCCTGGAAGGCAACCCCGGAACGAGCGTTGGGCTGCAATGCCTTGATGTCACGACCACCCTTGAAGCGGGGAAACTGCTGCGGCGCGTGCGCGGCGTGCTTTCGTTGGAAAATGCGGCGATCACCGGTTACGAGATCCATCATGGCGTGACTCATGGCCCGGCGCTGGCGCACCCCGCGGTGCAGCTGGCCGCAGGCCACGACGGCGCGATCTCTGAGGACGGCCGCATTCTCGGGACTTATCTGCATGGTCTGTTCGATACCCCAGGGGCCTGCATGGCTCTCCTGCGCTGGGCAGGTCTTTCAGAAGTCGCGGCATTCGACTACCCGGATCAGCGCGAGCAAGGCATCGAACGCCTCGCCGACGCCATCGAGCGACATATCGATATGTGTCGCATCGACGCATTGCTCCAACCGCGACAAGAGAACACGCACGCATGAGGGAATTGATTCTGGGCAGTGTGCGCTTCGGCAAGAACCGACTGGCCGAGCGGTGTGCGCTGGTGAGCGGCCTGGCGGTAGCCTATGTAGCGACCGCCACCGAAATCCACGCAATCCGGGAAATGTGGAATCAGCGTTAGC
>VFSW01012860.1_pt1 | contig 11654 bp, 11 predicted proteins | sample 5358111 | NCBI WGS metagenome assembly VFSW01 (sample SAMN11554181, study PRJNA540505) | mine drainage metagenome | isolation source: sediment from site ElyBrook_90M | place: USA: Ely Copper Mine, Vershire, VT | collected 2017 | reverse complement strand
AGCCTGATCGGCGGAAATCCCAAATCGGCGCTCCGCTGCAGCATTCCAGTAGGTCACGAGTCCTTCCCGATCCACTGCGACAATAACATCTCCCGTTTGCGACAGTAGGTTTGCCTGAAATTGATTCTGCTCAAACGCCGCCCGTTCCTTTGTAATATCCCGCCCAAAAATCGACACGCTGGTAACGGACTCTCCGGTGAAGACCGGATTGATCGAATACTCGACAATGACTTCGCCAAATTCGTGCTGGTATCGGCGCTCTTCCTTAACCTGTGCTCCCCCCAACGCGGCGCCATGGACTTTTTCCCAGAAGACCGCTTCTTCCATAGGAAGATACTTCGCAAGTTCCATCCCCGCTTCGAGTTCGAGGCCATAGACCCGCCGCATGATCTCTTGCAGCACAGCATTAAAGGCTATCAACCGCCGGTCCCGATCCACGGAACAGATCGCATCGTTTGAATTATCGAGAACGGCTTTAATGTCCAATCGCGTGCGATCGAGGACCGAGCGGTTTGCAGTGAGTTCAGTGCGGTCCACGCAATTCCACACCAGCGCACGGACCTCGGGGTCTTCCAGCCGGTTTTGTATCATGCACTCGAGAAACCGGAGAGAGCCATCTCCATGCAGCCACCGGAGTCCAGCGGACTGGGAACTCGCCGGCATTGCAAGCAACTCTTTTAGCATAACATCGAGCCGATCTCGGTCATCTGTGCGCACCAACTCAAAAACGGTGCGCCCAGTCCATAATTCTGCTCCTCTGCCGAGGACCGATTCGACGGACGGGTTTATATATTGAATCATGCCCTTCGCATCGGTCAGCAGGTTTAACCCTCGCGCATTTTCGACAAGCGCCAGGAAACTTCCTTCCTGAACGGGAAGTGCAGGCAATGAATTATTATTTCTTATGGGCATTGAGGCAGCGGCGCTTTTCGAAGCACCCTTCTTAGGAAGCATGGAAGGCAAAGAAATATACTTGACGCTTTATCTGGAGCAAGTTTGTCAAAGAATCAGGGTTGGTAATGGTGAACCAAAGAACAGCTCGCAAAAACCGAGATGAAAAATTACAACCGAAATATCTCATGCTAAAGTTTCGCGCATGCGCATATCCAAAGCTATAGGAAGCTAACCTCCCGAGAATTACGCCGCCGTTGCCAGAAGCCGCTCCACCCGCTCTTTATTCCTAATATGAACGCGAAGCCGAAGCCGGACATGCGTATCCGTAAAGATCCGCTCGCGGACTTCGCCCAGTTCATGCAGCCGCGAGGCAATATCGTAGTGCGCCATAGGAATCTCCACCGTTAGCTCGAAGGAGGACTCGGTAATCACCTTCTCGATTTCGCCCTTTAGATGCTCGATGCCGATCCCCCGCTGCGCGGAAATGAAGACGGCATGCGGATAGCGCTCCCGAAGCTCCGAAATCAGGAATTTTCGGTCCTCATCGAGCAGGTCGAGCTTATTGAATACCATGATCGTCGGTTTGAGGTGCGATCCTAACTCCCGCAGCGTCTCGCCGACCACTTCAATCTGCTCTTCGAATTGCTGGCTCGCTACGTCGACGACATGCAGCAGCACGTCGGCCTCCTGAACTTCCGAAAGCGTTGTCCGAAAGGAAGCGATAAGCTTCGGCGGAAGCTTGCGGATAAAGCCGACCGTGTCGGTCACGAGCGCCTGCCGGCCATGCGCGAAATCGACCGACCGGGTTGTCGCATCGAGCGTGGCGAACAGACGGTTTTCGACGAACACGTTGGAGCCGGCCGCAAGTGTGTTCAGCAGTGACGATTTTCCCGCGTTCGTATAGCCCACCAGCGCAATCCGGGTGAGTTCATCGTTTCGGCCGCCGCGCCGCGTTTCATGCTGGCGGGCAATTTCACTGAGCTTTTCCTTTAACCGCGAAATGCGGGTTTTTACTAAACGGCGGTCGGTTTCGATCTGCGTTTCACCGGGTCCCTTCGTGCCAATGCCGCCGTGCTGCTTCGATAAGTGCGTCCATGCACGGGTAAGACGCGGCAGGAGATATTCAAGCTGCGCCAACTCGATCTGTGTTTTCGCTTCGCTCGTTCGTGCCCGGCTTGCAAAAATATCGAGAATAAGGCCCGACCGGTCGAGAATCTTAATCTCAAGTTCCTTCTCAAGATTTCGCACCTGCACGGGACTCAATTCGTCATCGAAAATCGCGAGCTGAATTTCGAGCATTGCCACATGCTTCTTCAGCTCTTCGACCTTGCCTTTGCCAAGATACAGCGCTACATCCGGCTTCGGGCGCTCCTGCGTCATCCGGTATAGCACGTCGGCACCGGCGGTATCGGCCAGAAGCGCAAGCTCGCTTAAATGCTCCAGCGCCTCCTGACGGGTTTCTTCGTCATTCGACCGGATGAGCGTGACAATTGCCGCCCGCTCGCGGGCTTTGTGGGTTTCGAAAAACTTAGCAGATTCTCTCAAATAAGTATCTCTTTATTCTTTATTGGCTATTGGTCGTGGCCGATCAATCGATCGTGGGCGATCAATTGATCGTGGGTCAGCAATCACATTACCAAGCGAATCATACGCCAGTCCCGACTCCAGGTTCCGTGACATAATAATCTTATAGACCGTTTCCGCAATTTCCTCCGGTTCGATGATACGGCCTTCATGATTCATCGTAGCGAACATTGCTTCCGCCTTTTCGAGCGTCGCGCCGCGCACCATTGTCGCCTGGATCGCCTCGCTCAGAATTTGCGTCCGTGTGAAGCCGGGGCAGAGCGTGCTGAACGTAATGCCGGTCTTCCGGTACTCCGCTGCCAACGCCCGCATCATCCCAAGCAGAGCATGTTTCGATGCCGTATAAGCAGCGGTGAACCGAAATCCTTCCAGCGCCGCCGTCGAGGCATTGGAAATGACATGCCCCGCATTCGCATCTATCATTCCCGGCAAAAAAGCGCGCGTCATGTAAAACGCTCCATCTACGTTCACCGCGAACGTCTCCCGCCACATTTCATCGGTGATCGCTTCGAATTTCGAGCTGGGCGCGACGCCCGCGTTGTTGACGAGAATCGTTACCGCGCCAAGCTCGCTGTGGATGTCATCCCGAAGCGCGTTTACTTCGGAGGATATAGTTATATCGCACGGCGTTGCATACGCTTTTCCGCCGCGAGAGATAATTTCGTTCCGAAGTTCCGTTATCTCCTCGCTCGTCCGAGAAACGAGAACGACCGGCATCCCTGCGCCGGAAAGCCTAAGTGCGATTGCGCGGCCTATCCCACGGCCTGCGCCAGTGATGAGGGCTAAGTTCAAGAGATTGCTACCTCCATTCCTTGTTCCAACGGCGAAAAGTAAATTTGTTTTTCATGAACCGAGGGAGTCGGCTCGCTAATAGGGGTTACCAACTTCTTTCGGCTTCCATAAAATTTGTCGAAGGGATCTGCGAAACGAGAAACCGCTGCCGCTTTTGCAGCTAAAATTCCAATCGGGCCCCGGCCCGGCAGACCCGGCTCTAAATCTTTCTTCATTTCGTGTGAGAAAATTACGATCGAGAGCTGTAACCTGTCGCAAAGTTGAAGAAGTTCGCGTGCCATTCGGTCCTTGCGGCCGTGAGTGAGCGGAGCATATTCGAAGGAATTAATAATAACGACCTGTTTGCAGCCCATGCGGCCGCGCGCCTCAAGATCCGATGCGAAAATATCTGTATCCCATGTGCCGATGGGAACATGATAGATTCGGAGATTCGGCACCGCGAGTTTTCGGTCAAGTTTACTGCCTTTGAACGGAAGAGAGTCCAGCTCTTCCTCCTCAATTTTTTCCGCAGCAAGGATCGCCTCTTCTTGAGCGCGTTCTTCGTCGGTAAGCATACGATAGGACCGCCCATCATGTTCACTAACTTCCCACCTCCCTAACCATTCTTCTTTTGGACGGTCGAAATACCGCACTTTTTTCGACCGTTTATGTAGCTTTTCCTCTGCCTCCTCTTCTCTTTTCAAGCTCCGGGAGCGTACCTTGAGGCCCGCTTCCGAAAACAGTTTTTGAAACGCTGCCTTCAAAAAGTTCACGCCCGCGTAGGTATTGACATACCACACGTCGATCTTCTTATCGCTCGTCGCGACTTTCATTGCGAGCTCCGCGGCAACATAGGCATTGCGGCGTACATCGCGCGAGAACACAATAGTAAACGCGTCCGTCTTGACAGGAATCGACATCTCGGAAGAGACGTAATTCAATATCTCGACGGATTCAGGTTGCGCTGGAAGGCCGAATAGCGCTTCGGCGCTAAAGCTTTGATAAAATACGTCTTCGTCCATAGTTTTTTAGTGCTTTTTTACACACCGGAGTACATAAAAGCACCTATCGAAAGGAAAAGTTCAGTGGAATATCAAAGAGATTGATATTTCTTCAAGCAATTGGTGCCTATGGGCAAAAATGCAGTAGGGATTATTTGCTTGGAAACCCGTTTATGCCATCGAACCCGATCAAGACGGTAACGGCTCCGATTAAGAGCAGCGGGGCATTACTTTTTTGGATTTAACACGTCATGTAAAGCACGACGAACCTCTTCAATTTGAACCACAATACCATCAAGATTACTGTGGTATTGCTCATCCGTGAGTTTTGGATGCGTACCATCGAAGGAATCGCGAAGGCTCACCATGTAATGTTGAAGGTGGCTAAGTTTCTGTTCAATCTCTTGGCTTGTCATAATGGGTTTAAATTGTTGATTAATCCTCGTCATCATATTGCGATAAGTCAAGGCCGGTGCCCTGAAAGGGCCGTCTCATCTCCTCGAACAAAAATTCACGGCGCCCCGCGAAAGGGGCTGAATCAAATTCTGCGAGAGCAGCTGCCTGCCTCGGTTGAAGATTAGTCATATCTTCGGGAGCTGCCCTCCGCCGTTTTGCTCTACCAATCAGGCCATCGCAACGTCGATAATTGGTAAGCAATTGCAGGATTTCCGAGTATCGTTCATCTGCCATAATTCTGAGTCATCAAATAGGTTTTGTTAATTAATGCCCCTGATAAACCTTCCTGCCGGACTTACTGTAATGGTAAATACCACCCCGTGGGCCTTTATAGAGGGGCTGACCCGCGGCGGTATGGCCTACAACTTCGCCGGAATTAACCGAATTCTCAGAGTGCGTGGTTTGGGCTGGTAGGCCTTCAATCTCCACGAGGGGTAGACCAACGACCTTAAAATCTATCACGGGATGAATCTCGACGTGGTAATGATTGTGCTCTGTAAGGAGGAACATGCCTTTCGGTCCGTGCTCGTGATCGAAGTATCGTAATCCCTTGATCGAAACGAGACTTCCATTCAATGGTCGGGTTCGCTGATATGCCGCGTATGCAGGTGTGCCTGGCATGATCTCGGCCAAAAGAAATTTAAGCGTGCCTTGACAAGAATCTTTTATTATGACGTGAATATCGCCGTCCCCAAATTCCTTGTGCGCGCTTGCGATAAGCCCCGTCACTTGCACTGTATCCCCTAATCCATCGAGAGGAAGCATCTTATCCTCTGCACATACGGATGAATTTTCTCTCGTACATTGCGCGTTTGCCCTCATTGAGAAGAGAAAAGTTGATAACAGCAGTAATTTCAATACAAGCAGTGCTTTCATGATTTTTCCTTAAATTTATTGTAACCTGTTTCTTTGGGGTTCGTTCCCGGACTTCGCACCCGCTGTTTTTCTTGCCATGTTTGTGCTTTCTGTGCTACGTCGTTATACATTTTCCCCGTGCGTAAGCTTCATGAAATCAAATCGGTTCAATTTATCGACCTTGTGACGGCGTCGCGCCCCCTTGTGCTTTTGATGTTTCGCGCCGTTCTTTATCCCTTGGTGCTTCACGCCACGCTGCCTCTCGCCGATAGAATAGACGATGCTATCGGCGGGCTCCCTAATGGCCACAGGGGTCGAATCCACTTTTGCGGCAGTCCTTACGGTCCCTATCGGCGTGAGAAGAAGGATGATGAGAATGATGGTCTTCATTAGAATTGTCCCCTTATTACTACATGATGAGTAGAAGGTCATTAAGCGTGCCAGGGAAATCGTCGTGCAATTGGAGGCTGCAAACTTTTCACAGCTCCTAGTGAGAATTGTTGTATTTTCGTATCGACTTAATTAACTAATCTTCGAATTATGAGTAAAAAACTGGTTGGCTCGATTCTTGCGCTCCTTGTGTGCGTACCATTCGCATCCCCGCCTGCACTGTTTGCGGGTGGCCGCCACGGTTCAAGCCCATCGCGCTCTCATTCCGCAAGCACAAGAGGTGAAGAGCACGTTCATTGCTACACCAAGCGCAACGGAACCCGCGTTCACTCTCACTATCGTAGCCGCAAAGACAAAACACAGCGCAACAATTGGGAGACGAAGGGAAACATCAATCCAAGCACCGGCAGGGTGGGTACTAAGACTCCGAAGTATTGAACCATAGGGACACGCGATAATACCGGTCTCGAACGTCTCGTTACCCCTTCGTCGTTATTCATATCTCACTATGCAAAAATTCGAACGGGCATTGGTCATCGGCGCATCCTCCGGCATCGGCCGGGCTATCGCGGGGCAGCTACTAAAAGAAGGCGCGTCCGTGGCGCTGGTAGCGCGGCGTCAGGAGGCCATGGCGGAGCTCGCGGCGGGCTTTCCCGGAAAAGCCTTCGTTTACCCGCACGACGTCACCGATTACGCAAAGACCCCTGCCCTCTTTCAGCAAATCACGCACGATCTGGGCGGCCTGGACCTCATCGTCTATGCTTCCGGCCTCATGCCCACGATCGAGGAGAATGAATATTCGTTCCAAAAGGACCGCGAGATGATCGAGGTGAACCTGCTCGGCGCGGTTGCCTGGTTGGATGAAGCGGCGATGCGATTCGAACGAACCAAAAGCGGAACGATTGTCGGCATCTCTTCCGTCGCCGGCGAGCGCGGCCGGCGTGGGAACCCGGTGTATGGTAGTTCCAAAGCCGCGCTGACGTCGTTCCTCGAATCGCTGCGCAATCGGCTTTCGCGGTATGGCATCCACGTGGTAACGATCAAGCCCGGTTTTATCGACACGGACATGGTACGCGGCAAGCCCGGCCTCTTTTGGCTGATCTCCGCCGAGGTTGCCGCGAAGCAAATTCTTCATGCCGCCAAACGCGGAACGAACATTGCGTATGTTCCCGCCCGCTGGCGGCTCGTATCGTGCGTACTCAAAAGCATTCCATCCTTTCTCTTTCGGCGCTTGCCCGTATGATGGAACACTCTCCTCTTCCAACCGAGCGATTGGAACCTTTGATGGGCTGGGGCGGGGCCGTACACAGCGCCGCCTATGTCTTTCGTCCCTCGACCGTTCAGCAATTAACGGATGCCTTCTTGAGCGCCCGTATGTCGGGCCGCAGCGTGACGCTTCGTGGCGCGGGCCGCAGCTATGGGGATGCCGCACTCGGTCGCGAGAATGTCGTGATCGACTTCACCCGCATGAACCGCATCCTCGCATGGGATCCCATGACCGGCATTATTACCTGCGAGCCGGGTGTGACGATAAAGCAGCTCTGGGAATACACGATCGAGGACGGCTGGTGGCCACCCGTCGTGCCGGGAACGATGTTCCCAACGCTCGGCGGCGTGCTTGGGATGAATATCCACGGGAAGAATAATGCAAAAGCAGGCACGATCGGCGAGCACGTCATTGCCTTCGATTTTCTCGCAGCTTCCGGAGAAGAATTGCATGTAGATCGGGAGAGCGATCCCGAATTATTTCATTCGATCATCGGCAGCTTTGGAATGCTCGGCTGCTTTACCTCCATTACGCTGAAGCTTAAGAAGGTCTATTCTGGCGATCTCGACGTAAAAGTGTTTATCTGCCATAATCTCCACGACTTGTTTGCGCTGTACGAACGGCAAATTCCGGAATCGGATTATCTTGTCGGGTGGATCGATGCCTTTGCAAGCGGCAAATCTCTTGGCAGGTCGGTCGTGCATCAGGCGAATTATCTCGCGCCGGGAATCGATCCCACGCCCGCCCAATCGTTGCGCCTGGATCATCAGAATTTGCCGGACACGATTGCGGGATTAATTCCTAAATCTGTTATGTGGCGGTTTCTCCGTCCTTTCACCAACCGTCTCGGCATGGCCTTCGTCAATAGTGCAAAATTTTGGTCAGCGAAGATCAGTCCGAAGAAGCAATTGCGGCAAGCACACGCAGCGTTTGCTTTCCTGCTCGATTACGTTCCCGATTGGAAAAAATCCTACGGCGCGGGCGGGCTGATTCAATATCAATCCTTCATTCCGAAAGAGCATGCAGAGGATGCATTCCGGACACAGTTCGCGCTATGCCAGCATGAAGGCCTTGTGCCGTTGCTCGCGGTTTTTAAACGTCACCGAGCTGACCGATTTCTGATGACGCATGCGGTCGATGGATTCTCGCTCGCGCTAGATTTCAAAGTTACGAGAAAGAGTCGCCCACGACTATGGAAAGTGACGGAGAAACTCAATCAAATCGTGCTCGATGCCGGCGGCCGCTTCTACATGGCGAAGGATGCCACGCTAACTCCGGAAGCATTTCGGCAATATCTCGGCGAAGAGACGCTGGCGAAATTCAAAGATCTGAAAAAGCGATTCGATCCGCAACATATTTTGGAGAGCGAACTCTCGAAGCGACTCTTTAAATAATGTGTGGGGCGAAATGATATTTCGCCCACTTCCGAAAAGAGCGAAATAACATTTCGCTCCACGCCTTCTTAATTGGATAGGAATGTCCGGCCATGCCATTTCAGCACAAAACTGGAATCGAGAATCTTATAAATATCGAGATACTGCAGCATCGGCAGCCGTTCGAGATGCACTTGCCGCGCAACGTCTTCGAAATCCGGCCGGTCGTGGCGCAAAAGCAGCAGCACGGGACGAGTGGAATGAAATTGGATGATCGTATCCTCCGGATGATCCAAAAAATCTCGGTGCATTTCATTCGCGCGGCCTACCCACAAAGCGCCGGGATGATATGGGTCGAGTTCGAGGTCATACGTCACCGCATGTGGAAATAATAAATAACTCCAGCGGTACCACCACGACGCAAGAATGACCTCGCCAGAATCATTCCCACCGTTTGCCTGCAAAGCACGGAGCGTCATGCCGTTCAGACTATCGACCCCCCGGATGCCCGATACGTTCGTGTATTCGAACGCCCGATTGGCGAGGGTAAGCATTCGCGACTGGGATTGCTCGTAGCGGTTTATTGCGCCATGAACGAAGGAATTGCGAGTGTCCTCATTATCATAGAATTTTTGTTGCGTACCCGGCCACGGAACGAAGAACCAGAATATATTTAGAGCGACCATGCAACCGGTAAGCCATGCAGCATTCCAAGAAATAATGGGGCGCGATAGAATATTTTTGTCACTTGATCGCTCCTTCTTCCATTGCGCACTCCAGATCGCAGCTTGATCGAGCAACACGGCACACGCCAGAACCGCGCTCGGCATGACATTGAGCAAATATCCCGCCTTCATAAAAAAGACAATGAGATAAAACGCCATCGGTATGAGCGCCACAATCGCTACGAACTGCGCTAATAGATTTCGAGTGTACTTGCGAACAAATGCGATCGTGCGCCGGGCAAATACGACATCCACCATTAGGACCAGCAGACACGTAGGTCCCAGGGCAATGACGAAATAGAAGAGCACTTTGCCGATGAGATCGAATTGGCTCTGCCAACTATTGCCGAATAGAATGGACTGCGTTTTGAAATTACTCTCAACGTTCGCCATCGAGAGATAGGATGAAAGTCCACCCGCCTCCCGCAAAAGCTCGAACAGCCATGCGGCGGTAATTACGAGGAATGCGGCGGTCGCAATCGTAACTATTTTCTTCGAGGGCCGGCGGCGGACGAGAAGAAAAACAGTAGCTGGAAGGAAAAAGAGAATGCTTGTTTGACGCGCAGCTGTGGCCAAAGAAAGCGCGACAAAATACAGCGCGACTTCCCAGGAAGGCTTCACGCTTCGCAACCATTTCAACCCAAGATATAGTAAGAGGCTTGTATAAAATGCTTCTTCGGCATAGATCGAGTCGACCGCCCCGTGGAACCAGAACATCGGCAGCGTCAGCCAGAGCAGCGCGGCGATAATGCCGACGCGCTCCCCACGCAAAACTGCCGCAGCGCGCCAAAGAAACAGCACCGCTCCGATCGAAAGCAGAATGCTTACCCAAACATAAGCAAGGTTAAGATCGCCCGTTATCCAATAAAGTAATCGTCCGAAAAGAACATGCAAAATGTAGCCGGGCATTTGGGGCGTGACTTGCCTTAAGTCATATCGAAAGCTTCCAACAGCAAAATTGATCGAATCGAATTCGAAAAATGTCTTCGCGCGAATAGAAAAACGCGTGAACAATGTCGCGAGCACAAGCCCAACGCCAAAAATCACACGAAGCCTTTTCTCCCTAGCGCCCATTTGGTCCTTTCAAGCGATAGATACTTATTGTGGTATCTGCGGAAGAAGCCAGTGGAAGTCGGACTGTAAAATCCCGTTGTAGCACCAGGGAATCTTTATGTGTCTCATAAAATGGCGGATCGAGCCGGCGATAAATCACGAAAAGATTCGCCCCCATCGCTCGCGCCGCGTGCCAGACAGAATCCTGATTGTTATGAATCGACCAAATCGAGGGTGTCATCAAACCCGTGAGATCGATCACTGGCTTGTCCAAAAAATATCCGATTGCACCAACATCATCGACCGCCAACGAATCGTATGGCTGCATGTTTTGACTGAGCCAACTGACGACGGCGAGGTGCTGATCGTTGATATTGCGAACCGACTCGCCTGCGATCAAACTCCAACGCGCCGTTTCAACAAACCCTGCCAAAATAATCAGCACTGGGATTATTCGTCCCATCCGTCCCTCCCACCACATCGTTTCCCATGCCGCAACTCCAAGAATAATAATGATTGGGATCACCGGAAAAAAATATCTGCCGCTCTGACGAAACTGTGGCGCTACAAAGGCCTGCGCAAACGGCAATCCGATTGCAACAATAAATAGTGCATAATACATTGTTTCTTTTCGGAGCAGCCAAACGCCAGCAACCATCAGCACAAAAATAATTACGTTATTGCTCGCCAGAATTTTGGCTGCAAACCAAAGATAGCTCACGTTAGGCATGATCGAGATCGCCGCGCCCTGCACGACGCTCGAATGAGAGACAAGGCTGTTGCGGGTAATAAGCGGCAGAAAAAACGCTGGAGAAGCGATGGCAATGAAAAGCGTGGCGGCAATCGGGAGAGCGGAAATATTTACCTCTTCGCGGAGCGCAAGGTAGGCCCAATCCGCAATGAGGATCGCGGCGACGAACATAAATTCAGGGCGCACTAAGATTCCCATTCCTAGCCAAATCGCTTCTCGCGCGCGAAGACACTGCCGCCTTCTCGAGCGAACATGTTCTTCGACGACGAGCAGCATCAGGAGTGCAGCAAGCGCCGTCTCCATCCCGCTCATTCCACTCCATGCGAGCCGTGAGGAGACGACCGCCGCGGTGCCGGCAACGCGCGCGTGGCCTTCCGCGATGCCAAAAACATCGCGAGCAGCACGGTACACGCCCGGCCCAATGGCGAGATAAGCAAGCATTGAAATTCCAAGCGCAACAAGTTCCAAGTGCGAAGAAAATATTCCGCCCACGGCGATGAGCAGAACCCACAGCGGTGAAGTATCGGCCGTCAG